>ENA-UENX01000055-UENX01000055.1-marine-metagenome-genome-assembly--contig:-NODE-55-length-54799-cov-3.436183_pt1 | contig 54799 bp, 49 predicted proteins | sample MGYA00237875_ERZ529327 | MGnify/ENA primary metagenome ERZ529327 (study PRJEB26372, sample SAMN05368347) | marine metagenome | biome: cultured habitat; feature: ocean water; material: water; isolation... | reverse complement strand
TCTGAAGGATCGGTGAAACCACATGGCGTGGTCGAGGCTAGCAAAAAACAGATCTTGCCTTCTTACTTGTTCGAGATGTGGCAAGCTTGCAGTAATCAGTAGATTATAGTCTGAGGCATAGGCCAAAACTTCTTGATGAACTCGAACTTCATCGGAAAGATTACCTTTGGCCTTGAACCAAACATGTCGGAAAGGACGACTCTTTTTTGGGTTGACAGGATCCAATTTCTCTACCTGTCTAAACTCAATCGGTCGCTCTTGGTAAAATCGCTTAAACAATTCTGGATTCGATTCCCTTAAATGAGCTAAGGACTCTTCGTCTGAAACTAGCGCATCGGGAGGAGGGACATTGGGCATTCGAACTTGATGATCCAGACCATCCTGCCGCAGCTGAAAAGAAACTGCGGCATTAAATATAGCCCTTCCCTTTTGAATGGCTACGATTCGACGGGTAGTGAAGCTCCCTCCGTCACGTATTCTTTCGACATCATAAATAATCGGTTGCTCTATATCTCCGGCCAAAATGAAGTAGGCATGTAGAGAATGGGCATATCGATCTTCTGGTACGGTATTGTAGGCGGCATGTAGGGCTTGTGCCAGCACCTGTCCACCGAAAACTCTTTTCCAGGGAGCTAAGTAATTCTGTCCCCGGAAAATATTCTCTTCTATACTCTCCAGATTTAGGAGATCAATTAGTTCGTCCGATGATCGCATGCCTCTGATTTTGCCACAAAAAAAGCAAATCTAAGGCAAAACATACAGTATTAGAATGAATCTTTACGTTGCTATGAGGCTGTAGCAGGGGTTTCTTCCTTCAATAAGGCCTTAACAATGTCCTGAGTAGTAACGATTCCAACTAAGGCTCCATTCTCTAATACAGGCAAAGCGTGTAACACATTTTGACTAAATACTTCAAGAATAGACCGTATAGAATCTTGGTGATCCACGGTAACTAAATTTGTCTGCATGATCTCCCCAACCTTATAGTTCTTCAAGCGAAGATCATTTAAATAAGGCTCTTGGCTATCCTTGTCGAGATAACGAAGGAAATGTAGGAGATCTGAACCACTCAATATTCCAACTAATTTTTCGTCCTCCAACACTGGAAGATGATGGATTTTGTTTAGGTCGAAAATCTCCTTAGCGACCTTTACTTGGTCATCTGGAGTTATGGTTAGTACATTGGTAGTCATGATAGTAGAAACGGCAGCATTGGTATTCATCTCTTAAGCTTTGGATGTTCTGAAAGAAAATTAAGGAAAGTGGGTTTAATGATGAGCTTGCATCTTGTCCTTGCTCTTAATTAATTGTCGCTTCACTTTCGCGACTGCTTCTGCCAGAGCTACTTCAAGTTCTGCTGCAGTATCTTGCGCAAAGATCTCATTGTAATTGGTCTTCAGACGAATCTCAACATTCTTATCTGCGATGCTTTCTCCTTCGCCATTCTTTAGATAGACATCCGCTTTTTGGATATGGCTCTCATATTTCAAAAGCTTTTCAATTTTCGTCTGGATCAAACCGTGCATAGTGTCGTTGACCTCCCAAGGGGCATGAATAATGATTTTCATAGTAAGTCTTTTTGAAGTGCTAGATAACCTTATGGCCATCTTCTGATCCAAAAATACTTCGCTTCCATTTCCAAAGAATTGTTGTTTGTCAGATGGGATGGTGATTTTAGTCAATGTTCAAATGCTGTGCTATAGCTAGGTGACCGTAGATAGTTGCCAATTTAGATAGTGCCCCAGGTATCACATAGTCTTTTAAAGATATACCTAAGGTTTGTTTGGCCAAACGATAGAGGAAGGCCATTTTGGGATCGGCACAGATGATAACTTCTGTCGTGGGATCCAGCTTTCGTAGTTGTCTGAGCTCCTCTCCTAGATGAATACCGCTTAGGTAGGCAAAATTAAGTTCATCGCTCCTATGGTCTAATAAAGTCCTCGTCCGAACCTTGAATAAGGCGGACAAATACCCATGCTTGTCAACTGCTTCTACTCCGTTTTTAAAAGCTTCAAACGAAGGGGCCTTGTCAATTTCGCAAGGCTTGATGGAGTGAGAGAGAATAGTGGATTTAGAGGTGGTAGCAAATAGCTCTCCAGTCATAAAAGTAGAAAAATCCGAAATCTTCCCTTCTTCAATATGGACATGTTTGGAATGTGTCCCGGGAAGGATTACTAATGCCTTTTTGCTTCGGATGGTATTTTGCAAACCTATGATTTGAGTTTCCTCTCCTCTCATCACATCAGTAGAACTAGCCAAGCCTGAGATCAGATAGATATCATGCTCATTTTGGGAGTTAGCGGAAAACTTGTGATAAATGAGGTCCTCACCTCCAATGGAAAAAGGCAAGTCTGCATAGGGCAGTTCAAACATGCCAATCGAGGAGGAGCCCATACCAGAAAGAATTACGGGTAGACCATCCAGTTTTACTTGGTTTTCCTTTGCCAGTTCTGCTATCTGTTGCTCCAAGTACTTCCGAAAAAAGTCTGCTCGATTTAACTTAGATTGTTTTTGCCAGGACAGGTTAACTGATTTTATACCTTCATCAGTGGAAAGGGATGAAATAACTTCTAGGTTCTTTCTTTGAACAAGATGGAGCCGAAACCTGCTGGTGCCCCAGTCGCAACTAATCAAATTCATGCACTAAATGTAGGAAATACTCGTCAAACGTCGGCTAGCCATTTCCTATTAAAAGATGCTTGGGATAAGCTATGGAGGCCCGACTTAAATCTCATGAAATACTATCCATCAACCAACGAGGAAGCCACAATACCAGATCTGGCAAAAGGATGATTAGCAACAGGACGATTAACATGGGTACTAAAATGGTAAACACCTCCTTGAGTGTATCAACTACTTTTACTCCTCCAAGGGCACAGGTGATTAGTAAGCAAAGACCGTAAGGCGGTGTAACTAGGCCAAAAGCCAATGACACCACCCCGATAATAGCAAAATGGATGGGATGATAATTAGCTGCTTCTGCTACTGGCCATAGCACCGTACCAAGTATGATAATGGCAGGGATTGCATCGATAAACATCCCTATAACTAAAAAGCTGAGTGCAATCATTAGGCCTGTGCCAACAAAGCCCATCGAAAGGCCTGCCAATTGCCCCACTAGAACCTCAGGAACCTTGAAAAAGGCCAAAAGGAAAGCAAAGGCAGAAGCCGTACCGACCGCAAAAAGGGCAATGGCCGAAAAGCGAGCCGACTCATAAAACACCTTTGTCAACCCGGTCCAATCCAGTTTTTTGTACACTACCATTCCTAGTAGCAAACTATATAAGACTGCGACCAAAGAGGCCTCAGTAGGAGTGAAAAAACCTGCAGAGATACCCCCCACAATGATTAGTGGTGTGAGTAAAGCCAGGAAGGCATGACCAAGGGAGCTGGTGAATTCTTGGCGAGTAGCCAGGGGATACCTAGGATAGTTTCTCCTTTTAGCGTAGATGTAGACGGCCACCATCATAGATACTCCAATAGCAATCCCCGGTATCACACCCGCTAAGAACAACCCACCGATAGATACCGACATCACTCCTCCCCAAATGATCATTAAAACGCTAGGGGGAATGATAACCCCCATCACCGATGAACAAGCTGTGATAGCTACTGAAACAGGTGTATCATATCCTTCCTTCTTCATGGCCGGAATCATAATAGCACCAATCCCGGCTGAGTCTGCAGTGGATGAACCGGAGATACCTGCGAAAAGCATACTTACGGTGACATTTACATGTCCAATTCCTCCAGGGAAATGCCCAACTAGAGCTTTGGCAAAACAGATGAGGCGATCTGTTATCCCAGCTGCATTCATCAAATTAGCTGCCAATAAGAAAAATGGTACAGCAAGTAAGAGAAAGGAATTATAAGCTTTAAACATCTCAGTAAAAAGCAAAGTCACACTGAGGCGCTCATGCAGCAGGTATATCGGGACTGTAGCTAGACCTAACGCAAAAGAAACAGGAACTCGCAGCAATACTAGCACAAAAAAAGAAATCAATAGGATCAAGGCAATCTCTAGTGGTCCCATATCTAGTGTTCGTTTGGAAGGTCAAAGTGATCGTAGAGCTGCTCTAGCAAGAATAAAATCCAGCTGCCACCGGCAATCGGCCAGGCTATGTATATGGCTAACATGGGCAAACCTGAAATCTCTGAAAATTGGGTAGCCCCAAATTGTGCAAACTGCCAACCTCCAATGAGGAAGACGATGGCTATAATGAGCATCAAGACAAGTAAGAAAAGTTGTATCCGTCTTTCCCAAACTGGACCCAGGTTGGGCAATAAATCTACCTTGAAATGCGTGTTTTCCCGTACCGCAACAATTGCTCCCAACATAATCACCCAGATGAAAGCAAAACGAGCTACCTCCTCTGTCCAAATGTACCGAGGGATAAATGGAATGAAACGAGATAAAACTTGCAATAGCACCGGGATCGTGAGTAACATTAGCATCAGGGTCAATGCCAGTTGTAGAAACTCGAAGTATTTCTTTATGAAAATCCTCATTTGATGGCGTTAATGGCTTCTAGAATGTCTAATGCACCAATCTCACTAGCGTAGGCACGCTTTACAGGCGCTGCTAGCTCCAGGAGCTGCTCTCTTTCTTCAAATTTATGGGTTGTTACTTTGCCCTCCTCCACCAATTGTTCCATTAAGGGATCATCGATCGCAATTTCATAGTTCCGCTCAAACTCCATGGCTTCTTTCCCAGCTTTTCGGATAGCCTCCTGTAGATCTACCGGCAATTTGCGGAAACGTTTTCCATTGAAGAACAAAGGCCTAATGATAATCGAAACCGCTGCCAGAGAAACTTGATCTGCCACCTCGAACCACTTGTACTTCTCGATCGCACTAGCAGAATTCTCCGCTCCTTCAATCACTCCCGTTTGAATGGCATTATATACTTCTGCCCCACTGATCACGGTCGGCGTAGCACCCACTGCTTCGAACATTCTAGATTGAATCGGTGAACCCATTACTCTCATGTAGAAACCCTCCAACTCCTGTAGGTTGCGTATAGGTTTTCGCCCAACTAGGTGGCGCTTCTCCCCTCCCCCATAACCTAATATCAAGACATCAGCACGTTCGCTCACCGCATCTTCTACGCGTCCGAAAATGCCACTTTCCATGGTCTTCAGATAATGCTCGGTGTCGCGGAATAGGAAGGGGACATCCATGATTGTGACGAGGCGGGAAAAAGTAGAGGCATGGGAAGGAGAGGCAATGGCAAAGTCCACCACTGCACCGATATTCATATAGTTGAAGAAGTCTTTTTCCTGTCCTAGCTCACTGTTTTTATGCAAGATAAACTCCAGCTGCTTGGGGCCCTGATAATACTGTTCCACCAATTCCGAAAACTTCACCAGGGCTTTGGTATAGGAGTGCTCATCATCGAAGATGCAAGCCCCGTGCAGGCGAATCACATCGGATCGATCCGTAATAGCAGCGATCTGCATAAACCCCAGGCAAAATAGGATCACTGCCGCCAGGCTTAGAAGGGTATTTCTCAGCGCTACAGGATTGTAGGCCATAGTTGATGGTGCTTGTTTAAGGTTGATCTAATGGTTTCTAAAATAGACTATTCAGATCAAAGCACCAAAATATTCGAAAATTGTCCGTTTTTACCAATTCACCTTAGCCAACACCTCTTCTATCCTATTCCGGTTTTCTTCCTCCCAAGCTGGTAGTTGTAAGTGTTGTCCCAAGGTCCCTGTACTCTCATCCACGGTGAACCCGGGAGGAATAGTAGCCACTTCAAACAAAACCCCACCTGGTATTCTGAAATAGATAGAACGGAAATACTTGCGGTCCTTTACTTCCGTGGCCTTAAATCCCAGTTCATCCACTAAACGATTCCGCAGTTGGATCAATTCCTCCTCAGAATCTAATTTCCAAGCTACATGATGTACGATGCCCATTCCGTTTTTCCCACGCTCACCCTGAGCGTCTTCGATTACATCAAGATATTGGCCGGCCCCGCCTTCCTTGGCTTGAAATCGAGTATAATTCTCTGAATCCTTGATCAACTGAAAACCAAACTCCTGCTGTAGAAAGTCTCTGGTTGGTCCAAATTCCTTCACTACGATTGATACATTGAAGATCCCCCGCAATGCCATTTCCAAAGGAATATCCTCAGTGTTCCAAGGCAATCTATCATCCTCATCTGTACCAATAATCTCCAAACACAAACCAGATGGATCTTTAAATTGTAGGTGCACTAATCCGAAACGCTCCACCAAGTGCGTGGCCACGCCGGCTTCATCCAACCTCTGTTTCCAAAATAACAATGAGTCACTTGGCGCTGAAAAACCTGTACGTGATACCTGTCCGGTACCTGGAATACCAACCCGGATGCCCTGGCCCTCATAGGGAAAGGTTGTCATGATGGTGCCTGGAGCCCCTTCCGTGGTTCCATAATAGAAGTGGTAAACTTGGTTATTATCAAAATTCACGGTCTTCTTGACCAACCTAAAGCCCAGTAATCTAGTGTAAAAGTCATAATCGGCTTGGGCATTACCAACGGTAGCGGTAACATGATGAATGCCTTTTATAATTTGAGCAGTTTTCATTCTTTGCGTATTTTTTTGTTGAATGTATTTTGTACACCCAATTTGTCGCTTTTCAGTGCTCCTTGACATACTTAAATGTCGGCTTGCCCTATAAAAATGTCGGATGTAGCGGCAATTACTTAGACATGGAAATCATCCACCGAATCTACGTTTAGTCGGATTGCTCAAAAGAGCTTTCTACCCATAGAGTCAAACTCTATGTTGAATTTGTAAATGAAAATGGCGAGCTTCTGGTCAAGTATGACATAAATATTCGAGAATAAGTCCGATTTAATGTTCGAAAAGATATTTACCACAGGATGGTTGCTGAATGTAGTTTTGTTTGCGGTTGTCTTTTTGCTAGCACAACATGTTGTATATCAAATCATATTTCGCGCATTGGTGGGATCTCCGAAGTCCTTTTATCATAAGGATGTAATGCATTGGCAGAGGAAGGCTTCCTTTTTAGGAGCGGTTATTTTCGCTCCCTTGTTTGAAGAGTGGATGTTTACTTATCTAGCCTATGCCAGCTTTCTGCAGTTTGCTGCACCAGGCCAAGAAGGTTGGGTGATTTTCTTTGTCGGGCTTTTCTTTGCGCTACTTCACTTTCCCGGAGATTTCCAACGGATGGGTAGGCGATTAACCACCTGGATTCTGTATCGATTGTTTAAATTTCAATTAGACCGACTTTTTTTCTCTCTCACGGCTTTCTTTATCTATCACCTTACAGGGCAACTAATTCTCACCATTCTACTGCATTATCTCATTAATGGTATAGTATCTGTCTACAACTTTGATCTAGAGGATAATGGATGGAATGCAACAGAAGGAGATGGACGTCTGATTCTAATCCGACTAATCAATATTGCTTTAGCGGCATGCGCTGTCTACTTCATGTATCAGGAGTACCCTGTAGTTGGTTTAAGTTTACTGCCTTTTGCCCTATTCTCAATAGCAGATTATATCTATTGGCACCGGAAGACGGGCAAAAACTAACTTAGCAGGCATCTCCCGGTGCGTTGAAACTCATTCATACTTGAGCAGGAATTCAGGATTGATTACTTTGAAAGAAATCCTTCCTTCCATATCTCTTTGTTCGTTCAATGGTCTAATCACCAAGCCTTCTCTACGAACGGGTTTCAGGACTGACTTGCCGATTGACAGATGTACTAATTCTGAGATATTATTGCTCAGTTGGTAGTTTTTTTCCAAAACTGGCACACTTGCAAGCCCCAGGGTTGACAATAGGTCTTGGAATTCTCCAAAATTGAGGTATTGATACTTGTCAATATCGAAGGCATTGAAAAAGTAGACGGTCTGTCCTCTGATCCCGTACTTGTTTCCTTGAATCCCTTCTCCGATAATTTCCCCTTGCAGGGCAATGTCACGGTCTAGGGTAGCCAGTTTTTCTGCCAGTTGCTTGTCTTCCGCGAACTTCCAAAGGCTATTTTTTGGGTCTGGCAATAGTTCCAAGTTTCGGCTGCAAACACCAAATTCGCCATCGCGACGGTAGTAAGTGGCTGATGAGCCGTCGAGTTTTTCAGTAATGAAGCAGCTTTCTCCCTGGAAAGCATTTAGCCGATCTTGAAGAATTTGGACCCTTGTTTCGTCCGTCTTTGGAATCCAAGATGGAAATGGTCCTTTGGCAACACCTGCCAGATTTGCCGGCATTGGAGGCTCGTACTTTTTGACACCTAGGACTTCTGTAACTTCCTTGCCTTCTACCAGTTCAATCTTAGCGGGTAATACAGTCAAGGGGAAGCAAATTCCTTGTGAGATTTGCCCTCGAAGCCTGATTGTTCTAATGCGCATTTTGTGGGGCTTTAGAAAAGCAAAGGCTGGCTGATCCGGCAGAAGAGAGTCAATTTCGCAGTACACACAAAGGTCTCCTTCCTTAAATTCTCCTTTCTTCACTACAACCTCCCACCCTAGAATGCTTGCCTTCAAAATAGCATCAGCACCTAGAATAGGCTCTAATTTTCTAATTCTCTGAATACTTGCCAATTGTCTCATACTTAATCATTTTAAGAGCACGTAAAACTAAGTGATTGCCACAGGTTTAGAATCTGTACAGTCATTTTCCAGAACTTTCTATCACAGTAAATAGTTCCGTGGTCTTCCATTCTTAGTCGATTTCACTATTTTTATCCTCGTAACAAGTAAACGAAATGAAGAATCAACAACTATTTCTCACCTGGCTACTAGCCATGCTGAGCTTCTCAGCGCACTCCCAAACTGATCTTCTCATAGAAGCAGAAAGATTTTTAGATAAAGGCGGATGGGTCACGGACCCCCAGTTTATAGAACAAATGGGTTCTACCTACCTCATGGCACATGGTTTAGGGATACCGGTACAAGATGCCAGTACCGAAGTGCGATTCAAAAAGAGTGGAAGTTATCACGCCTGGGTGCGTACTAGAAATTGGGTACCTGGAAAATGGGATCCTCCTGGACGTTTTCAACTATCAGTAAACGGAAAAAGACTAGAAACGGAACTAGGTGTAGGTCCAGAGTGGGACTGGGAGTACGTAGGAAGGGTCAAAATAAAGAAAGGAAAAAACAAACTAGGCTTGCATGACCTGACCGGATTTAACGGTCGATGTGACGCCATCTATTTCAACCAAGAGAAGGAGGCTCCACCGAGTGAACTGGCAGCCCTCACTAGCTGGAGAAGTGGCAAATTAGATGAAACTACAAAGCCTTCGAAGACCAGGAAATATGATCTCGTCATCACAGGCGGAGGTTTGGCCGGCTGCGCAGCCGCTATAGCAGCAGCGGAGAAAGGACTAAAAGTAGCATTGATACACGACCGCCCCGTATTGGGGGGGAATGCGAGTAGTGAAATTCGTGTACATACTCTAGGTATCTATGGTAAGTTTGAACGCATCCTTAAACAGATCGACACGGAGCACTACCCCAATGGATCGTCAGAAGCAAAAAAGGATCAGATTCGACGAGATGAAAACATGAAGAAATACCCGAATATAGATATTCATCTGAACTGGAGAGCTTATGGCGTTGGCACATCGAATAACACGATCGAGTATATAGATGCCAGACATACGGGAACAGGAGAAAGGATTCGGTTCAAAGCGCCCCTATTTGTGGACTCCACTGGTGATGGCTGGATTGGCTATTGGGCCGGAGCAGATTTTTCCTATGGGCGCGAGAGTGTTCATAAGTATGGAGAAGCTTGGGATGAATGGGGAGAGCTTTGGAGTCCGGAAGAGGCAGATGATTTTGTGATGGGATCCTCGGTGCTTTGGCAGACCAGTAAAATGGAAGAGGAACAAGCTTTCCCGTCAGTGCCATGGGCTTGCGAAATTGCGGATGGACACCAGGCCATTGCTGGGGAATGGTACTGGGAATTTTCTCGTAATGACTTGCATCAGATCAATGATGGAGAAGAAATCCGTGATCACATGCTCCGCGCAATTTTTGGTTCCTACTCCAATGCTAGAATTGAACCTGAAAATCGAAAGTATCGTTTGGAATGGGTTTCTTATCTCCTGGGCAAACGGGAATCAAGGAGATTGGTCGGGGATCACATTTTTACCTTTAAAGATGTTACCGATAAGGTCAAATTCCCTGATGGTGTGGTACAAGAAATACGAGAAATCGATGTGCATTTCCAGCAGAATCTAACGAACGAAAATAAACCTGATTTCTTATCGAAAGCCTTGTTTTTCGAGACGGACATGTATTATATCCCCTATCGTAGCCTGTATTCCAAAAACATCAATAATCTATTTATGGCCGGTCGTTGTTTCAGTTGCTCGCACGTAGGACTAGGGGGTCCTAGAGTCATGAGAACCACTGGACAAATGGGCGCTGCCGTGGGTTTTGCCGCTACCCTATGCAAAAAATACAAAGTGAATCCACGGACAATATATACGGATCATTTGGAAGAGTATATGCAGTTAATTGAGGATCAACAATGATCAGGATCTTAGGTTTCTACTTGTTGTATCTATTGTTTATTTCTCCCTCTGCAAATCATTCCCCCAGGTTCTTTGCCATGAACGAGGAATATTTGCACGTAGCCAAGGAGGAAGAGGCTTTCTTTATCTCGGGAGAGGATACGAGTTTACAACACCAGGTTTATTTACTTAAAGATAGTAGTGAAGCAGATCTCCTCTACTTTGCCCCTATCGTTACCCCGGTTTGTATCGACGGCAAGTGTAAACCGGTTCATATCAGTCTATATTGGAACTTGATTGGGAATTACGTAGGCTACGCCCTACCCCCTAGTATTCCATTGAGTAAGTATGACCACGAATCTTTTGAAGAGAAGGATTATAAACGGTTGCATCAGCTTCTCCTTGATGATAAATCTGTCCTAAAGCGGAAAAAACTCGAGGATCTGTTCGACAAGAATGCGCGTCCAGACAAGAAGGTGAGATACAAAGGAGAAGAAATTGATGGGGTCACTGGTGCCACCCGGAAGGAAATCAAAGAATCTTTAGTAGCAGGTGCTCTGTATTCCTGCTACACGGTTTGGCACCTAGCACATGGTGAAGTTAAAGACAGGATAGTAGCCCGCACTTTAGCAGAGCGCAAAGATGAGATAGACCCGCAACTACTGTACAGTCCCTATCGAGATTATCAGCATTTCGCAATCCGGCAATTGGATACCTTAGATTTACTTCGCCACCTTCCCCGGATGGTTGAGATCTTGCCCGAAGCAGCCCCCTTGACTCGGACTTATCTGCTTAAAAAGCTTCCGATACAAGCCTATTCCATTCCTGATCATTCCGCCGCGCTTTATGATCAGATGCCAAGGATCGACCTCAATGCTAAGACCCTATTGATTCGCAAGCTCGTTCATGCCTCGGACCGGGCGGTAGAAAATTGCTTTTCACATCTCTCTGTTTTTTCCAAGAACCAGGTAAAGACCTGTCTCAGCTTTTTAGAAGAATATCCAACCAGAAGGACGGCTCGCGTGGAAGAACTACTAGTACAGTTCTCAGAAAACGAAGATTTCTCTTATCACTATCTAATCAGCGCGTTTTTGAACCAATAGTAGCCACACAGTTGAATATTTCACGAGATAGAATATGAAGGAGTCCTAAACAAATTCGGATTTGGAGTCATTACATGAACGGGAAAAGAATATTTTTGCGCCATGAGTGACACGCCCAAGTCTGAACTTACACAGGAAATATTGACGGAAAACGTTTGGAAGCTGCTTTGGAGATTATCCATGCCGGCGATCATTGGTATGTCCATTAATGGGATTAATGCCTTTGTGGACGGCCTTTATGTGGGGCAGTTCTTGGGGCAAGAGGCTTTGGCAGCCGTTTCTCTGGCCTTTCCTCTTATGATGGTTACCAATGGGATTTCGGCAATGATTGGGGTGGGGTCCTCTTCCTTATTGAGTATTGCTATTGGAGCGGGCAACCTAGATACGCAAAGAAAGATATTTGGTACCATGACCGCCCTATCGCTGATCACTTCGGTGGTTCTGTCCATACTTGGGATCATTTTTGCTCCACAATTGATTGGATTCTTAGGTGGGACCGGGGAGATTTTGGCGCTCGGGGTAACTTACTATCGGATCATGATGATTGGTGCCTTTTTCCGCATTTTTGCCGTGGCTGCCAATACCCTAATACGAGCAGAAGGCAAGATCAAAGAGGCGATGGTTTTCTCTATTATTGCCGCAGTCCTGAACATTATCCTTAATCCAATTTTTATTTATTATTTGGATGGTGGGATCGCAGGAGCTGCCTGGGCTACCGTGGTAGCCATGATCATTTTCACGCTCATGGGAATCTGGTACTTCTGGGCTGGCAAGGCCAATTATCCCGTTTCTCTCCGGACCTACAGTCTTTCTCGTGATTTGCTGAAACCGATTTTAAGCGTAGGTGTATCTGCTATGATGCTGCAGTTAATGTTTTTTGTACAGCAGGTGATCGTATTTAGGCTATTAGCCCAGTACGGAGATGACTGGGACATTGCTTTCATGGGTAGTTCTTACCGGGTGTTACTCCTGATCCTGTTTCCTAGCTTTGGTTTTGCTCAGGCTTTGCAACCGGTTGTTGGAATCAACTTTGGAGCAAGGCAGTATGACCGTGTGCGTTCTTCTTTTACTAGCTTTGGACTTGGTGCAACCGGACTCATGACTATTGTTTGGGTTTTCATTATGTGGGAGCCTGCAGTTTGTCTGTCCTGGATGATGCCGGATGCTACCTTTACAAGTAAGGACTTATGGGACTTTAGGATGATGATGCTCACATTGCCCACTTTCCCGATATTCTTTATGACCACCACCATGTTTCAAGCTATAGGTAATGCTAGAATTGCTGGGTTCCTGATTGTCGCTCGCGAATTACTATTGTTTGTCCCAATCGTTTTCATTCTACCCTTGTTTTATGGGGTAAGTGGGATATACTACACCGGTGTTCCAGTCAACTGCATTGTCTTAGTCATTATGTTCATTTCCTTAAACCGGCAGTTTCGAAGACTAAGACAACCCGCTTATCAATAGTCAAAAAGTAGTACAGATATGGACGATTGAACTAGTCATCTTCATTTTCAATGGCTAACTTCAAGAGCAACAACTTTAAAGCAAGTCCATATGGAAAACAATGACAAGACCAACTTTGGCAAGATGCTCCTACTTGCCCAGAAATACCTAGAGATCATCTTTAATCCAATCGAGAAAATTGCTCATCGATATATACTTCTACCCTTTCGTTGGATATTGTCCAAAATAGATCCCCTCAGTGAAGCAATAGAAGGTACGGTTTTCAAGAAAGTGCTACAAGTAGGTATCTATCCTCTATTCTTGTATTTGACTTTTGTCATTGGCTTTAATCTGGTGGACGGAGGATACACCAGTCGAACCTTTTTCGGAACAATCATCATGTTTCTCATATTTGGCTTGATTTTCGCTCCCCTGGAACGTCTCATTCCATTCAGTAGAAAGTGGCTTGATGATAAAGATATGCCTGTGGATGTGATGATGTTCTTTGGGAGTAAATTCTGGGGGGATTACATTAATCGCCCCTTGCGAATAGCTACCATTGCGCTAGTAGTTCAAGAAATATCTCCCGCCATTGGCCGTTCTATCTGGCCCGATCATTTACATCCTGTCTTGCAGGTTTTTCTCCTACTGTCTGTCAATGACTTTTTCCGTTATTGGTATCACCGCTGGATGCATGAAAATGAATTCATGTGGCGTTGGCATGCCGTTCATCACTCCTCCGAAAGACTCTATTGGTTCAATGGAACCCGATCGCACCCCTTGGAAGGATTGATTTCCAGCTTCTTGTGGGCTATTCCTTTAGCCTTTGTTAAAGCTCCGGTAGAGGTAGTCTTTGTGACCAGTCTTTTGGGTAGGACAATTGGTAGATTTCAACACACCAATATGGATTTGATCCTAGGTCCTTTTGATTATATCTTCTCCTCCCCGAAGAATCATCGCTATCACCATTCTAGAAAATTGGAAGAAGGCAACTCGAATTACGGCGGTGATGTAATATTTTGGGATATCCTATTTGGCACTTTTCATTTGCCGAAAGGAGAAACGCCCAGCGATGACATTGGCATTGCTAACATACCTAACTATCCACAGACATTTGTTGGACTGATGCTCGCTCCCTTTACCTACGGACAGCTTAAACGCGAGGCTAACGACTTAGCTGAAGGCCCCGAAAGCGATCCTCCGACATCCCCTACCTAGAGATAAGGAGACTTTGTTGGTGCATTGTCTGCTATGCGGCAAGGCGGTAACATTCAGCGGTAAATTTTGTATTGTTATTGTAGCAAGAAGGTAGTATCTTTAAGTCATAGGAGAAGCAACAAATTTTATGCTGTTGCGTAAACTTCTATTGTATAGATATTGTAATATTAGTATCCCCTCTAGACGGTCTTTCCTACATTCTAAAAGTTAGGACCGTACGCTGATCATAGGATTTCTATCAGCAACTGTCCCTCAAGAAAAGTTTTGTCAGCACTCGAGCTCGGTATGTCTTATTTAGCTCCTTTCTTAAAGCTAAGTTGCTAATACGTTAGATCATCGTTGTAGCTCGTAGTCACTTGATGACAAAGTAAATAATGAAGGCGTTACGGTACTTGGTGCTGGAGACCTAGGGATTCACAATACGGATCTCACCAGCAATCAGGAAAATCAGAAGTTGTAGTTTGTAGCCATTGACAACAGAGGCGTGGAAGGGTCCCACACCGCTTTTTCGAGTTGTTGAGAAAGGGTTTAGCCAGGGAGAATAGCGCTCGGGTTTATCTTTTGGAAAAAAAAATTTGATTTTGCCAATAAGGTCAGAGAGGAATGCGTTAGTGTATTACTTTCCCCAGCAAGAAATAAAAGCTAGTTCCAAAACCAACCCCTACTTCCTGGACATTTCATTCTTTTTCAACTTGAATTCTGTTGCTAAATCAGTGCGCTCAACCGTATGGTTGCTGCCCTAACTCTGTTTGCTGATCAAGGTGGACAGGGCCAGTCATTGCCTGGAAGGCAGCTGCGAATCATTTTCTAACAAAACTATGCACTTATGAATCCAATTGCTAAGACTGCCCCCCTAACTGGCAGTAGGAAACAAACACTTAGCTTCAGCCCTCCACCGCCCTCTGGAAGTTTAGCCCCTTATCAAGGAGAATGGACGATCCAACACGCATCGCATTTGCTAAGGAGAACGATGTTCGGCCCTGATTATGAACAGCTCAAGTGGTCCGCAAGCCAAGGCCTCGAGGCAACGCTTGATGAGTTGTTTGACGAAAGTGATTTTCCTGGTCCTCCTCTCAATTCCAGTTATGGAAGCGATCCATCTGTCGGTATAGGAGAAACTTGGGTCAATGCGCCCTATGATGGCAACCTAGTTGAACAAATGAGTTACCGGGAAAGAACGCTACTGGCCTGGACTGCCGGTGTGATGATAGAAGAAGGGATGTCAATTAGAGAAAAACTCACCGTTTTCTGGCACAATCATATGCCCATGGCTGCGATTTTGGATGCCAAATTCAATTTTAAATATATAGACACCTTCCGATCTCAGGCCTGGGGTAATTTCCGCCAGATCATTAAAGATATGACCATTGATCCTGCCATGTTAATCTACCTAAACGGGCAGGATAACCGGAAAACCTCTCCTAACGAGAACTATGCTCGGGAGCTGCTAGAGCTGTTTACCATTGGTAAAGGGCCCATTGCTGGACCTGGTGATTACACCAATTACACTGAAGATGATATTCGCGAGATTGCGCGAGTGCTTTCCGGGTGGAGAGATTTCGGTTTTACCACAGAGAGTGAAACGGGGGAAATCTACTCCTATTTCAAGGAATCCAATCACGATACCGGTACCAAAACCCTTTCACATCGGTTCAATGGAGCTCAGATCAGCAACCGAGGCGATGAAGAATATGCTCATTTGATCGACATCATTTTTCAGCAAGAAGAGGTTGCCCGTTTCATTTGCAGAAAACTGTACAAGTGGTTCGTTTTCTATGACATCTCTGATGAAGCTGAAACAAAAGTTATTCAGCCAATGGCTGACATCCTAATAGATAATGATTACGAGATCAAGCCGGCATTGCAAGCGCTATTGCGTTCTGAACACTTCTATGAAGAGGAATTCAGGGGAGTAATAATTAAGAACCCTGCTGACTTCCTATGTTCCGCCATCAAGCCTTTCAAGGTGGATATTTCTCAGGATCTGGATAAGAAATACGATTCCTACTATCGCTTGTTTGGTTTTATCGAAGAAACCCAAATGAATTTCTATAATATTCCAGAGGTAGCAGGTTGGCAGCCTTATTATCGGGAACCCCTTTATTATAGACTGTGGATATCCGCTTCTACCCTACCTACTCGGATGGATCTCACTGACACTTTAATTGATGGTGGGCTTACCCCATTCCGAGGTAATGGGATAAGAATGAAAATCGACCCGCTCAAGTTCATTCAAATGATTGATGATCCGGAGAATCCAAATTCGGTAGTAAACGAATTTGCCACTATTCTCTTTCCAAAACCGTTGACTCAGGAACAAGTCGATCGGCTAAAGGGAATTTTAATTCCTGGCTTACCCGACTTTGAATGGACCGCAGAATATGGCTCCTATGCTGCCAGTCCGAACAATTCCGATTTGGCGAATTCGGTTAAAAATAAATTGAAAAACCTACTACGCGCCATGATGAGCATGCCTGAATTCTATTTGAGTTAAAACACTTGAGTACAATGAACACGCTTTTAAAACCCATTTCAATTTAACCGAAAACCGATCAAAGAAATGCAAAGAAGAAATTTCATAAAAAATGCAGGTGTTGTAGCAAGCCTTCCGTTCTTCCTAAGAGGCATGAGCGTATCAGCCATGGCCAAGCCCTTTCTATTCGACACCCTTAATGGTGCCGAAGATAGAGTACTCGTCTTAGTGCAGTTGAATGGTGGAAATGATGGATTGAACACCTTAATACCTTTAGATCAATACAGCAAATTATATAGTGCCAGACCTTCGATCATTGTTCCAGAAAATAAGGTGCTTAGTATCGGAGGGTCCTTGGGGTTCCATCCCAATATGGATGGCATGCGAGATATGTACCAAGATGGCAAGGTAGGAATTGTACAAAGTGTTGGTTATCCCAATCAGAACCGCTCCCACTTTAGATCCACTGATATCTGGACTACCGGTTCTCCTTCCGAGGAGTTTTGGAACACAGGGTGGGCTGGTCGTTTCCTGGATGAGGAATATCCGGGCTTCCCTTCAAACTACCCGAATGAGGAGCATCCAGATCCATTCGCTATTTCAATGGGCTACCTGGTGTCGGACACTTGCCAAGGAAAGGCTGCCAACTTTAGTTTAGCATTGACGGATCCTTTTGGCTTGCGTCCATTGTCGGAGAGCGATCCTTCAGGAATAGATGATAGCCTTTACGGAAAGGAATTAGAGTTCCTAACCAACACTATTGCGCAAACGAATTCCTACGGAATCCGAATTACAGATGCAGCAGAACGCGGAAATAATATGGTTGATTACCCCGATACGAATCTGGGTGAGCAACTTAAGAACGTAGCGCTGCTAATTTCTGGCGGAATGAATACCCGCATCTACACGGTAAGTTTGGGTGGTTTCGACACGCATGCCTCACAGGTAGAAGGAGGAGATTCCACGGAAGGACGTCATGCTGATCTACTGCTTACTCTGTCCGAGGCCATTCATGCCTTCCAACGCGATTTGAAAGAAATGGGCTTGGAGGAACGCGTATTAGGGATGACTTTCTCTGAATTCGGTCGGCAGATTCGATCCAATGGCAGTTTGGGAACTGACCACGGAACTGCAGCGCCCTTAATGCTATTTGGTAGCTGTGTCAACTCCCAGATTCTTGGCGATAATCCTGAAATTCCTGCGAATGTACAAGTACAGGAGGGAGTGCCGATGCAATATGACTTCCGAGATGTCTACGGTTCGGTACTTGCGGATTGGTTCGGGATCGATTTGACTCGAGTATCAAAGATGCTGCACGAGGATTTCCAGTATTTACCGCTAGTCAGTTGTGCCATTACCAATACGGATGATCCTAGGACAGGACAGGTGGTAGAAATGGATAATTATCCAAATCCTTTCGAAAATTGGACCACTATTCGTTTTAAGTCAGAAAATGAATGGGTGAAGCTGAGCGTATTCGACGCGCTGGGAAGTGAGCTGAAAGTATTAACTAATCAGCGTTTAAGTGCAGGAGAACATGAAGTGCGATTCGATGCCGGAGACTTGCCGGCTGGTAACTACTACTATCGCCTACTACTAAAAGGTCGACAGAAGACCAAACAGATGATCAAGATAAGATAAGTTAGAAAGTGATTTTCGCAAAGTGCATCCCAGCAGCATCTACTCTCGTGCGACTCGATCGCACCCTGGGATGCACTTCACTCCTTATTCTGGAACATCAAAGAACCCGAGTTCATTTCTTGGGAAAACTTTGAGTTCCATTCCATTATTATGAAACTTGCTGCCCTTGACAATGGCTGCTTCCGTCTCAAAATCGGAGACTAGTAGTAAGCCACCGTAACAACGTACCAGGAACTTACCATTGTCGAAGACAGCCACCACTGTCCCGGGCTTGGCTTGCTGGTATCCAAAATCATGGGTGTCAAATACCTGAGCCTGGTAAATAGATATTTTTTGGTCACCGAGGAAGGTAAAAGCTCCATTAAAGGGCTTAGTAACCGCCCTTATGAAGCGCTCCAAGGCATACACCTCTTGATTCCAATTCAGTAGACTATCTGTTGGAGTTCTTTTTGGGTAATAGGTGGGAGTAATAGCATCATCTTGTGCAAATACCTGAAAATCATTGCTGACCAAGCGTTCGATATTACGCTCAATCAGGTATTTCATAGCTAGCGTGTTCTTGTAATGCATGGTCTCAGCCGTATCCTTCTCGCCTACTTCGAACTTAAACGTATCCATAACGTCTCCTGAGTCTACCCCGGGATCATACTTGAACAGGTTTGTATAGAAAGCTTTACGCCCTTCTATGATGGACCAATTCATTGGAGATCGACCTCTCCCCAATGGCAGATTCATGGAGCTTCCATGCATACCAAATGCACCAACCGTCATGGAAGCAAGTATATCGCCGGGGATGAGTCGCTGCCACCCCATCACAAATGCTATATCTATTTGCAGGTCCTTAATACGGGTAAGATCCTCTTCATGCTTGAGGCTGTAATAGCGGGCCTGATAAACCTCTATTCCTTTGGATTCGGCAAAGGTCTTCAAATCACAATAGTCCGCCACTTGGAATTTCTCTCCCTTTGCGGAATCAATCGTAATTAAATACTTAATGGGAAATGGAAGCTGGAGGTTTTCTAGGAGGAAGCGCGAGGTGGCTTTGCAGCCAAAAAATGCAATGTTATCGTATTTTTTCATAAATCTGTCGGAAAGGAATACAGTTGTTGTAAAAATCCATTTTCAGGTCTTCCTTTCTTTGTTCATAATACTTGCGCAATTTATCCAAATTGGATACGCCCTGCATGACCCACCAAACCGGATGAATCAGCAAGTGAATAGATTTTCCTTGCGCAAACTCTTCAGAATCAAAAGGATGACCAAATCGAAAGACCCCTGTTGAATCCGAAATGTACTTAATTTCCTTGAAATATTTACTTTGATAGGTATGTTCAACTCCATGAATAGGAGCATCATAAGTCTGAAAGAACTCGTTCGGCCGATGCAAGCTAATTATATCCACCTTCTCCTTAAACAGCCGCTCAAAGATTTCGATTTCCTGGGACAAGCCTTGGTGGAAATCCTGATAAATCAAAGGATCAAAATGGATACTAATCTTATGTCCTAGTTCCCGGATAGCCAGAACCTGGTCGAAGTCCCTTGCCGAAAATATATTATAGAAATTTGATCTTAACAAAAAGAAGTAAGTAGCCTGAATACCCAGATCTGTTTCAATCTGAGCTGTTTTCAAAGCCATATGCGTATCAAAATCTATGTCATGTCGAAGGATAACTTCTCCCTCTTGCTTCTCCTGTTCGCCAAAAAAACGAAAGGCATATCCCTCATCAAGAAAACCTTGCAATAATTCTCGATAATCACCTAAATAGGTGGCCGGACTTAATATGGTTTGGTTGTTCACAGTTTCTAGTACTAATGGCTTCTTACCTTTTTAAATAGGATGTTGGTTACAAAGCGATACATATAGCGCAAATCAGTAAGGAAGGGTTGCTTTTCATAAGCCTTCAGGTACCGTTCCTCGATGTCTTGCGTATCTTCTACACTTTTTGGTATTTCAACATATACAGGCGGGATTAGGCCTGGCTTGAATTTGGTTCTATATTCCTGAAAATCTTTGCTGTACAAGCTAAAATAATGTCGGCTAATCGGACGTACTCCAAAGATTTTCACATCTCCTTTTAACAGGTTAAGCAGCATAGGTAACTCATCCAGCCAATATTTCCTCATAAACTTACCCGCAGAATTTACCCGAGGATCATCTTTAAACTTAGCCCCGTCACCTAAACCATTTCGCTCATACACCAATTCTTGAATGTATTCAGAGTAAGGGTACATCGTGCGGAACTTCAATACCTTGATGGGCTTACCTTTCTTACCTACACGCTTTAGTTTGATTAGAGGTCCGTAGGTAGCTTCTTGGTTATAATCTGGTTCTCCCTCTTTCTTGGCCACGAAATATAGCTTTCCCTCAAATTCTTCTGCAGCTATCAGTCGAAAACCGCAAGAATATAAACGGCCGTAAGACTCCATCTCGGAGATCACACGGTTTCGACCGCCTGTCATTAGGAAATAATAGTGCTTTAAATAAGGAAGTTTCGGCCAGACTCGTTTGGCCCAGTAATCCATGAAGCAATAAGCTCTATTAAATGGCTTTGGATATTTAGCCATTAGCCGTGCTTTGCGTTGATCGGCAGTTTCTACATAACCGATAAAGTATCCTCCTACACGCAAGCGTTGATTAACGGCTTCGAAGAATTTATTCACAAAGCGTACATTATTAATCTGCTTTGTGCTGATAATACAACTTTCCCTTGCCTTTTCGAAGTTAGTCGCTGCATTGGCATGCAACATATTTAACTCAGAAACGGATCCAATTACTCGAGCTTCCTCCTCGGACTGAATCCTCACCCACTTATCAAATAGACTGGCGAATTCACCAGACACATTTGGAGCGTTTTTCTTTTGGACTTTTGTTGTTAATAGTGTTTGTAAGAAAACCATGTATTGAACAGTTTAATAATGCTCATAGGAATACATCCTGCCTAGGGCAGGGTTAATGCGGGAGGGGAATTCAATTTAATGGCTTGTTAGATAGACTTTGCAGTTCAACCGGTCATCAACAGAGTTGAGTCGGAACAACTGTCTCCTTGTGTTGCTCTTTAAAATAGGCGTAGTTATATAGTCAAGGGAGGGGGTAAATAGCCTTTAATCTGGGTTAGAGTGTGTACTCTTTTTATAGAAAGGGACATTAGAGTGAGGTCGAAATAAGTTGGGACTGCAGAAGTGCTAGCAGATTGCTTGTCACTTTTACTGCTTTCTAGAACAAATATAAACTTTTTTTTTATTTATCGCATTAGAATCACAAAGTATTTTATCATATTTTTTATTTTTTGAATATATTTCTCCCTCATCCACAACTTGTAATTATCAGTCCAGCGTTGAGGGTGGAAATTGAACATAATTTTATCAGGCATACCACCAGCCTTAAGTGCGTTAATGATTTCACTGGTATGGTGAAAATTAAGGTCAAAGGATTGATTGACCTTATCTCTCACACTTACTTTGTGACCATCCCACCTTCTCCCGGTGTCTGTCAAGTAAAAGACCTCATCAAAATCCAGGTCGAAATATGGCTCACCTATAATCTCATAAGATTTGTAGTCATAAAACTTCCAAACATCCTTGTTGTCATATTTGGATCTGGGACTTCCGTGCATGCAAATCGTTGATACTTCTGCGACGGATCTCAATTTACCTAAGTGCTGGTCAAATAATTCAATGGCCTTTTCAGGGTTTCCCTGGGCAAAGTCCATATCCTCATAATGATAGCCAATTTCATGCCCCAGCTCCTCGATCTCTCGGATAACTCGCTCGTCAAAGCTTTCTGGAACCATTCGAAAGTAGTACGTTCCGACGATTCCCATGCTGTGTTGAATACGAGCAAAAGCCAAAGAGTGCAATTTTCTGTCATCCACATCATGCCGCAGCATAATGGATTTTTCCGCTGGTACTTGAAGATACTGCGAAAAAGTCTGAAAAGTATATCCTGCTGCTTTCAGGGCCTGCAAGAGTTCTTTGTAAATCTCTACGGTAAAATCTCTCATAAGGTCACAATAAATAATTCGAGCTTTCCGCGCTCGACTAAATTGTTTTGGTGAGTTCTCGGGGTTTCAACTGCAAACCATCTAGACGGAAATCAGCAGCTGAAATATTTGCATAGGCTTTTTTGTAAGCTCTGCGTTTAAACAGATTGTATTTAACGATGCAGTAAATGGCTCGAAAACCATCTCGCCACCCGATCTTCTTACCTTCTTCATAGGTTCTGCCGTAATAGGAAATCCCTACCTCGTAAATACGCACTTTAGGAATCCTGGCAATTTTTGCAGTCACTTCAGGTTCAAAGCCAAAGCGTTGTTCTTGCAGATGAATACTTTGGATCATTTTGGTATTGAAGAGTTTGTAACAGGTCTCCATATCTGTCAGATTCAGATTGGTAAACATATTGGAAAGACCGGTCAGAAACTTATTTCCAATGGAATGCCAAAAGAATAGAATTCGATGCGGGTTTGACCCCATGCAATGCAGCACCCTTACCCTTGTTAACTGTATGCTCATAGTATTTCATATCGAGCTCAGGGTTATTTTGCATATACCGATGTATAGCCCCCTTTGTATCATCCTTGGAACAATCATTGACTATGATGATTTCCTTTTGAATATCCTGGATCAGTTGAACTGCTTTAACCCGGTCCAAGATCAAGTGAATAGTAGCTTCTTCGTTGTAAGCTGGAATAATGATAGAAAGCGTAGTGAAATTCATTGGTTCTTAAAATTTTTCATCTAGAGAAATAGGCAGGGGGTCATTCAGTTCTGCTAATTGTTTTTGTATTGTTCCGGATTCGAAATCCATGTTTATAGGTATCTCCCCGCATTTCGAGATTCTCCTTCGGTAATGGTGTGCAAGGGAGTGGAGAGTTATAGCACCAGTAAATACTTGCAGGCGGCTCTTCAGAGGGGATATTCAAGGTGAAATTATGCGCTGCAAATTCCTGCGTCTTTATTTCAGTTTCATATTTGGGTAGGAAAACCACTGAAAGATCCGCGTTTGTAAAAACTATCTCTTCCCTGATTACAAACAAAGCGGGTAACGCCAATAGCAATACAATAAAGATAGATTTTTTAGGTCTAATCCACCTTATTATCGGGCTACCTAAATAACCCAAAATCAGTGCTGCGCCAAAAAACAAGAAACCATAGGCAAAGCGAGGTTGTGGAGCTTGATCAAACCAAAACAGCAGATTTAGAGCTAAGGCAGCAAACACGACGGTATATCGATATTCTTTGCGTATCCAACTAAAGAAGATCAGCGGAATATGCAGCAATGATAGAAGCATAAAAAACTTCCACTTTAAGGATTGCGCCGGCCACCATACTTTAATCCAATCCGTAAAGGAATACTCTAGAATACTTAAAATATCCTCAAACTTCTCCATACCGGAAGAACCATAAGGCTGTTTAGCCCATCCTTCTACTAAGTCTTTCTCGAACTTAACCTCTTCAATAGGGATCTTCCAATCTACGGTAAGTACATCGATATCAGGAAATGGGTAGAGTATATATCCACTTAGAATAATATTTCTAGCAATAAATGGGAGCCCAATTAGTATGGCTATGCCTGCTAAGGGAATAAACCTTCTCGTCTTGAACACGCGTGGTAAAGTCGGCAAGAGCATTACCACAATGATCAAAGAACTCAGCTTAAAGGTTACCGAAAGCGCTACCATGGACCACAATATTAACTCTTCGTAGTCCCTTTCTTTTTGCTGATAGGTGTCGAAAAACAGCAAGAAGATATAGATGATCAGGATACAGGAAATGAGGTCAGTAGAAGTACTACTGAGTAACAAAATGGATTGATAACTAAATAGCAGCATCAATAATCCATAAACTACTAGCCAACGGTGATCTCCAGCAGCTCTAGCTTCCTCAAGATTAACGAGAAGCCGGAAGCTAAGCAAGATAAAAAAGAAGCTTCCCAATGGAAAAAGGACCTGGTCTGGAGAGAACCAGAAGGCATAGAATGACGAAATCACGAAGTAGTTGGAATTGAATGCAAAACGGCCATGGACGTTTCCTAGTCCTGGTACAACACCGAACTCTTTGATCCATTGCATGGATTGTGCATGGTAAAACCAGGTATCAGTCTCTGCTACCTCTATAATGGTTGCTGATAAAGCAACCAAGATGACCATTCCGAAGGATAGCTTCAGCCATAAATGAGCATGTTGCCATCCCTTTTGCAGCTCAAGCAATATGTCCTCTATACTGTTTCGATGACGAAAATGTAAGAAAATGCCAAACAGTAGAAAAAGAACATTTACCTCCCAGTTTATTCTATAGACTAAGGAGGTAAGACTTACTAAAAATGTACTGATAGCAAAACCAAATAACAGTATATAATCTGGTGCTATCGAGAGTGACTCATCTTCAGCGCGTCCGATAAGCGACCTAAGGCCTCGAAGGACAGCAACCCCGAGCACTAGGGATAGCCATCCTATACAAATCCAAGACAAAATGAGAGCGATCATTGGGTTTCAGGTTTCGTGGAAAATGAACGATGTAAATTTGTAAAGCTTGTTGAACTATTGAAGGCAGAGTTAATCTATATGGCGGATGAGCATGAATGCTTCCGCTAATGTTTTGCCTACTACTACGCCCCATCTTTGCGCTAAAATTTTTAGGGCTTCCGGAGATCTTGGATGTGGATACTGCCGCTTTTCAAATTCGTAGCTTTCCATGCCCTTGATCTTCGCTTGTAAATTCTCTTCAGATATTTCGAAGAAGAGATTAGGAATAAAGTGTTTTGGATCAGAAGCGGCTCTCCATTCCGTTCCTGATGGTGTTTCAAATGTGATAATCGTTTTGACCTTCTCATGAGCCATCGGCCTGGTGGCCGTAATTACTGCTTCGAAGGTTCTTTGATGATCAATATTTACGTCCCCACCGTGATGGGTAAATATTACTTCTGGTTGAAATTCTTGTTTTTCTTTTTCTATGACTTTTATAACATCCAATAAATCAACACTGTCAAATCGATTGTCTGGGAAATCATAGATTCCTACGGATTGATAGCCGATAGCGGCCTGGGCACTATGAATATTGGAACGATGGATTTCCAGTTCTTTTTTCCATATTTCAGGGTCCCTTTGATCGGCTCGAGAGGTAATCCCCTCCCCTAGTATGATCACTCGGCACTCACATTGGTAGTCGTTGATCAAACGATTCATAGTACCTCCTAGTCCAAGTAGCTCATCATCTGGATGGGCAACAACGACCAAGATCTTTTTTCCTCTTAATGTTGTAATCATGTTCGTTTTAAATTAGGTCAAGCCGTAACAGCGACCGTTAGTTCTTTAAAAATTTGTTTAAAACGAGCTTGTTGTTGACCGTCAAAATAAGTGGCTTGATGCTGTAGCAGCATATGCCAATGGTTTGTATTCATATCGGGTGTGGCTTGGAGTTCCGAAAATGGCTTCGCCAGACCAAGCTTGACAAAACCTTCAAACATCCTCACCTGATTATCTGCAATCACTTCCAAGTATAATAAGCCTCCGATGCTTAGATATTCATAAGCAATTGTACTTGGCGGAAGAATAGCTGTTGGACACACTTGAAATAAGTTCACCAAGGAACTAGCTGACAGATCTTGATGAACAATGACCTGCTTCTTGGGTCCTTGCTCTAGATAAGCACCCAACTCGAGGTGGTAATCGAAGGCGGCACCTAGTACCAGATGAATGGCTTGACCTAGTTCCAGAGCTATAAGCTGCTTCAAGATTCTAAGACTGTCGTTCTTTGGGTCAGCTCCGCCACAACAAAGGAGAATTGGGCCGTTATAAAAGGATTCTTGCGAACGCTTTTTGGCTAACCGAAATTCCTTTCGAAGGAGGCTAAATTTGGTGCCGAGCTTAAGAAGCGTTTCCGAGCCGAGTTCATAATCCGCCTTGCCGATCCCTAGAGCGTGATTAATCACAACGTCTGCTAGGAATGGATAGGCATGGATGTCATCTATGGCTACCAGTTTACACCCTTTATCCATGATTCTTTTTTGATAGGATGTAGTAAAGTGATAGCCGTCCAATACTACAATGTCCTCTTGCCGTAAGAACTGATCGCATAGTATTTTTGCCTCTTCCAAGTCCTCTGAGGGCCAGGGTAACTCCAACAGTTCAATCCCGAGGGCTTGAATTTGCTGTTTGAGACTGCTTAACGGATTTCGCGAAGCAAAGACGATATCGTAATCCTCTTTGAGCATTTCTGCCAATGCCATGGATCGGACTACATGTCCTAGTCCCATTCCTTGATGCCCGTCAGCTCGAAAGAAAATTCGTCCTTGCTTCATATTAATCTACGGAAGCCTTTACTTGCTCGATGACAAAATCCTGTTCTTCATCCGTCAGGCTCGGATACATTGGCAAACTAATACAATGAGCATAGTAGTGCGCTGCATTGGGATAGTCTTTCATATCAAAACCTTGTCGCTTGTAGTATGGTAAACTAGGCACCGGGATGTAGTGAATCTGAGCATAGATTTTATGCTCTCGCAAGCGATCATAGAGCTGCTTTCGATTCTTCACCTGAATCACATAGAGGTGAAAAGCATGTCCAATGTTTTCAGGAATTGTTATGGTCTGAATCTCTGTACCAGCAAAGGCCTCGTCATAGCGTTTCGCAATGGCTCGTCGGCGAATTACTCCTTCGGAGGCCCGACCAAGCTGTGATACGCCCAAGGCAGCCTGGATATCTGTAATTCGGTAGTTGTAACCCAGCTCATGCATCTCATAGTACCATCCTCCATGGTTCTCCTCCAAGATATCTGACTCTTTGGTAATCCCATGTGTGCGCAACCTCATCAGCCTACGGTACAGTTCCGTATCATTAGTCGTAATCATACCTCCTTCTCCACAGGCTATATGCTTCACAGGATGGAATGAAAATACGGTCAACTCAGAAAATGCACCATTCCCACAAAACTGCTGATTACCTTGTCCATCCACTAGGTATCCACCCGGAGCGTGACAGGCATCTTCAATAATCCAAAGATTATGGCGATCAGCAATTTGACGAAGGCGAGTGACATCGATCGGGTAACCCGCAAAGTCCACTGGAATAACACCGGAATAGGTGCCTGCTGCTGCCTCATCCAGCTTCTTTTCAAGCTGATCAAGGTCAATCAATAGATTTTTCGGGTCGATGTCCACAAAATCTACTTCTCCGCCGCAATAGCGAACACAATTAGCGGATGCGGCGAAGGTGATGGGCGTTGTGATAACCTTACTACCTGGCTTCACCCCCATAACCATGGTACAGAGATGCAATCCGACGGTTGCATTAGCAATAGCTACGGCATGCTTCGCTCCGACATACTGTGCAAACTTATCTTCAAATTCCTTGATTGTAGGTCCGGTAGTGAGATAATCGGATTGTAAGACCCGAGTTACCGCTTCAATGTCAGCTGCGGTTATATCTTGCCTACCGTAGGGGATCGCTTTCATGCATTGACGTTTTCTACTACTTTGAAATTAGCGTCTACGTGTTGTACTATTAAATTTCGTATCTCTTCTACCGTGAGCCACTCTGTATTGGTACCAGAATTGTACTTGAAGCCTGGCTCTACTGTCTGGGCATCAAAAGCCTTGATATATTCATCCTTTGGCCAAGTGGTATTTGGCGGAAGGATAGCATAATATTTTCCAAGATCCACGGTAAAAAAGGAATCAGCCTCGGTAATCATTTCCTCGTGAATCTTTTCACCGGGACGAATTCCTACCTCTGGATGTTCGCAATCTGGTCCGATAGCTCTAGCTACATCCAAAATGCGGTAAGATGGAATCTTAGGCACAAAGATTTCCCCTCCCCAGGCATGTTCAATGGCATTAAAGACCATTTGCACACCTTCCTCTAAAGAAATATTGAAGCGCGTCATTCTGTAATCAGTGATCGGTAGGATGCCGTCCTTTGCCTTCTTTAAGAAGAATGGAATAACCGATCCTCTCGATCCCATCACATTTCCATATCGGACAATGGAAAAAGAAATATCGCGGCTCCCTTTCATATTGTTAGCGGCGATGAACAACTTATCGGAACACAACTTGGTTGCCCCGTAAAGATTGATTGGAGCTGCGGCTTTGTCAGTAGACAAGGCTACTACTTTTTTAACGCCACAATCCAAGGCCGCTTCGATTATGTTTTGCGCTCCTAATACGTTTGTCTTGATACATTCAAATGGATTGTATTCGGCAGCCGGAACTTGCTTAATGGCAGCAGCATGTACAATGATGTCAATGCCTTCGCACAACCGCTTAAAACGGTCTCCATCTCGTACATCCCCCATAAAGAACTCCAGAGCCGGATACTCTGACTTTGGGAACATCTGCCCCATTTCATACTGTTTCAATTCATCGCGAGAATAGATGATCAAACGCTCTACGTCTGGAAACTGTCTTAGTGTCATCTCTACAAACTTTTTCCCGAAGGATCCGGTGCCTCCGGTCAAAAGAATAGACTTATGGTTAAGATCAAGCATTTGTTTTATAGTTTTAAGTTAATGCTATGTGTTTGCTTCAATTATGTTCACTTTTTAGGCTGAGGCTTTCAATCAGATCTAGCGTCTGATCAATGGTGCGTACCTGTAGGCTTTCGTCAGCACACATTTTCACGATGGCCTCAAAATAGTCAGGTGTACAACCATATGGAGTAGGTTCCTGCTTTACATCGTGTGTGTAAAATATGAGCCAGGCTCGCCTTGCCTTAGCGGTCGCTATCTGTTGTGCGACCTCCTCAATACTAAGTCGATCCCGATATAGTTTTATAGTTTTCAGATTAGCTAAATCTACCTTGCCTATGTTCAGGCCATGACCAATTCCTCTAGCAGAACGGAACTCTTGCCCGAGGAACTTCTTGATTGCCAATGTCTCTGCCCCAAAAGGGTAAGAGAAGTTTTTAAGCTTGTTGTCTGGAAAGAGGTTCTGAAAAAGCTCGCCGTTCTTTTTGATGTCTTTAATACTCTCTAATAGGTTGGTTTTGGACAGATCTATATGCTTGTAAGTATGACAAGCCAGTTCATGTCCTTGGTCCAGGGCCACTTCAAGGTCTTTTTTCGAAAAGCTCGCCTCCTCAGACAGTTGATCATCCAAAAATGTTAAAGCGATATAGTAAGTGCCCGCATAGCCATAGCGTTGTAGAATCTCTCCCCCCAGTTCAAAGGCCGAATGAGGGGCGTCATCAAAGGTAAAGGAGACCTGCGCCTCCTGTAAGGGCAATTGGGCGCTTTTGTGAAAAGCCCAATTGGCCCATTCTCGCTTTAGAAATTTAATGTATTTATCCATTTTTTCAATCAAAAAGGGGGAAGCCACAAATTATTGACGGCGGAATTTACTTGTGGCTTCCGTTAATCATCTTCGAGTAAAAATACTCCGTGGTGTGTGTAACAAAAGGGACATTACGATTATCAAAATCGTACTTGATAGAATTAGCTATCAAGGGCTATACTGAATGATGCCAATTAAAGCACCTAGAAATTAAAGTCACGTGTGGGTCGGGGAACGATGGATTAGGTGGGCTACATGCTAACGCTGCTTGGCTTAGCGATTTTTTCTTCTTTCATGTAGCGTTCTTGGATAAAATTGAGCAAGAATTTATTGACATCAATTTTGTCATTCAACAATCGCTCTCTTCTCCTACGAAATTCTGCACGATCCAGTTTCAAGATTTCATCTATCAATTGAAATACTTTGACGGAATCGGTCGTGTTATATACTAAGCCATAATTTTCTTGGTCGATACAATAACTAATTGGAATGGTATTGATATAAATGGCTGGAGTCCCGAGCACACCTGCCTCAGAAGCCACAGTGGCTCCCTCGCTTATTACAATGGAGGCGTAGTAAAGGGCATCGTGCAATTTCTCGGGCGCCACTGAGTAAGCATAGGATTCCAAATGCGCTGGCAGCTCGGCCTCTGAAGAAATAAAGACCTTCATTTTATTGCTTAACAGTTCCACCAATTTTAACTTATCGGCGGCTTGAATTCCACTATGTCCCCCATCATGCGAAGCATTCCAAGAAACAAAACGCAAAATGGCGTATGGTTCGCCCTCCTCTAACCCAAGTAGTTGATAGACTTTTGGATCTGGTTTGAAAGTATCGGGATGCAAGTAGGCAATTTCGTGATAACCATTGTAGCGAATTTGTTTTGGTCCCAAATTAGCAGGCAAGACTTCAGGAGTCAGGATCACGTCAGTAAAGGGCTTGTACAGCCTGATCTGTTCCATATTCCCGGTATCTTCCAAAGACATATGTTTCTTGCGTAAGATAAAACCGGCATGAGACGCATAGATCGAGCCATGACTAATGAAGAGATCTGGCTTGAATTGCAAAGCCGTCAGGATCATCTTCAGGTCGAACTTTAGCAATCCGAAGATTTTTCCACTGATGGTTTTGTAATGCTTGCCAAAGCTCTTGCACTTAAAGCCCGCTGCCTTAATCAATTCTATCTCGAATTCTTTCTCTCGGGTGGTAAAAAGTACTTCTACGCCCAGGTCTTGCAGGGCTAAGCCCAGGTTTTTCAAGGCATGAAAATCTCCCGGATGACCGACATCAAATAATACCCGCATTACTTAATTTTTTGATATACCTTAAGGCCCAGTTGGCCAACCTTGTACAACTGCTTATTCAGGACTAAATTGAAACGCCCGAAGCAGACTTCTTCTGCTCCGAAACTTGCTTTGAATGTCCTTACTCCATAATCTTCGTCTGGCTTACCAGCCCCTAGAAAGTCGAATTCATTATAGTCGTTCTGGAAGCCATATTCGATGGCTGCCCAGTTGGCCAATGCACTAGGGTGCATGCCTTTAATCTTTCTGTCATCTCCGCATACATACCAAGCGTAGATGGTTCTTCCGCCAAAAATCGGACAAACCGATCCTCCAATGACCTCTCCATCAAATACAATCACAAAGAATTTACAGAGATCCGGGTTTTGCTGAAATCTCAAGAACAAGTCTAAGGCGGGTAGAGGCTTCTTTACCTTTTCTCGATAGAGTTCCTCCAGAATAGCGTAGAATTCTACCACCTCTGCTTCGGTTTCCGCTTCCTTGATAATGGCACCTTTCTTTAAGCTAGTTTTAATTCTTTGCATCCGAGACTTCTTGATTCTTTTCCGAACTAAGGTCTCTTCATCGGTCTTGACCAGTAAGTTTAAGTGATCTCGATATTGGAAGCCGGACTGTTCAAAGACCCCTTTCATCCCACTCATATCAAAGAAATTCCTAAACTCGATATAAATGGCTTTTCCCTGTCCATGTTTCTTAAGCCCTTCCAGCAAACTCTTGATCACTTCCTGATCCTCTTCATCAGTTACCAAAGGGCCGCCCCAAATGATCAATCTTCTTGACAACCATGACTTTATATTGCTTCCGTTAGATTGATAAACACCAAGAAGACTCCCTTTTATTTCACCAGCTTCATCGGTAGTGATCAATTGCACTGGCTTATAACCGTCTACCTCATTGATGAAGTGTAAGAAGCCAGGGCTTTGAAAGAAGTTACCATGTTGATGCCTCTCAACAAATTGCTCTAGCTTTTGATTTAAAGCCTGATCAGCCTTGAGGGTTTTAGATACAAATGCCTGCGTTTGCATTAGGTTATATTTTGTTATGTCCTCTTTTTTTGAGGAGGTTTATAATCATTGCCCACAGTCCGCTACTCTTTACAATGAGTTCATTGATATCAGCTGTATCATTACTACTCAATCGTTTAAGTTGGTAGGGATTACTTTTAGTCGTGTTTAGGCCAAGGTCTACGGTTACAGCTATTTCATAACCAGCTTTCTGAAGATAATCTATCTCTCGGGTACCGTAATCGCCATTTGGGTAAGCAAAGGCGTTGATATCTAGTTGGAGATTATTCTCTAACTGCTGCTTACAATCGGCGATCTCAAACCAGGACTCATTATCATCACATTGTGGGAGGATGGGATGATAAACCGTATGTGCTTGAAAATCAATGAAAGGTTTCATTTCTTGTATCTCCTGCCGAGTCAGCGCTTGTCGATCCTGATAGGTCGCTTCTTGCCGAAATCCTGAATCCGCTAGAATAGTCAAGCGCTCCTTGTTGGGAATTTGCTTGAGCCTATCGGTAGTTATACCAGTACGATTTGACTTGAACCAATAGTGTCTGTGAGTATCTACTATACCAGAACACAAGAATATTGTCGCTGGGACCTCAAATTCCTGCAGAACCGAAAGAATTTCGTAGTTCTGCTTATGGCCATCATCAAAGGTGATTACCATAGATTTTTTGGGCAATAGGTGCGTACTGTTCTCTCTCAACGATTGACGGTAGTCTTGGAGAGAGATAAGATTGTAATGTCGGGATAGATATTGGAAAGACTGGCGCGCAACATCCTTATTGATGTCGTGGAACATCAGGATTGACACCTTGTCTCGCTGGATCCATTCCCGGAACAACCAGGGCAGGCCCGAATATCGAAGTATTTTAAAAAGAGCCTTCATTAATTGACACTTGCAGAAAATCGCTCTTTCCCGCTAACTTTATAATAGAGATCAATGATCTTTCTAGCAATAGAAACGGCATCGAGTTCCAGTTCTAGGACTCGTTCTCTGCCTTTCGTTAGTTGCTGTTCGGCGGCGAAATCCAACGCTCGGTTCAACTTCTCACCAAAGTCTTTAGGATCGTATTCTCCCACGAAAGAGCCTTCCAATCCTTCAACCAACCATGCGGCGTCACCGGCTGGCGTCACTACCATGGGGCGATTGCAGCTCATGGCTTCCTTCACTATATTCGGAGAGCCTTCACTAAAGGAGCAGAGCGTGAAAACATCCGCACTATTGAGGTATTTTACTACCGTATCGTGCGAAACTGGATAAGGCGCCACTAGCTCCACATTGTCGCGCTTTATATATTGCATGGCTTCTTGTACCAGAGCAATGTTTTTATTGGGATCGGTTGGGTTTCCCATGAATGCTACGTACTGGACACCATCTTTCATTTTGAGTTCATCGCGGTATCCCTCGGGATTAAAATCGAATTGATCTAAGCGAACTCCGTTAGGGATGAGGTAAGAAACTTTCTTTCGATATACCGTTGCCTCTATGTTTGGAGATTTTGAAATAATAGCTGTAACAAAGGGCTGAACTGCATAGGAAAGTGCCATTAGCACGCGACTTCTAAAAGTAAGACGTCCATTGGCGTCTGGTGTCCCTACGGCATCATCCCCCATCAAGGAAAGGATCAATGGCAAACCACTGAAGGCTAGAACAGCTACCCATCCACAAAAGGAATAATGTGCATGGATGACGTCAAAATCATTTTCCTTGATAAATTTCCGCAAGCGGCTAACATTCTTCAAGTAGTTGAGCGCCCCTCTTCCCAAGACAGAAAAATAGGTGACTTCCACGCCTTCTTTCTCCAAAGAGTCTCCTTGAGAGCGAATAAATGGAGCCACGTCATAAAACTTGGAGTTGCCACTACAAACGAATAGCACTTTCATTTTTGAGATCTTTTTGTGGTGTTGTTATAGTTTATAGTTGTTCTAGGATAAAATCTACCAGTCTTTTTAGGTCCTTGATCCGATACCGATGATCGATCGGTAGTGGAAACAATTGCTGACTGAGTCTTTTTTCCCATTCATACCCTTCTTCTGGACGCTGGTGTACATCCGACCAAAAAGACGGAATGAACAGTTGTTCCTGATAGAAAGGCCCCTTCGGGATTAGTTTTGTAGGCAAAAATGGATAACGGAAACAAGTTGTGTTGGGTGGGACATCAATGATTAGTTGATTATAAGGGGAGAGTTGTTGATGCAGCCATGCAAAGTTTTCTTGCCGAATGGCTTGAACACTATCATAGTCTATGGCATTGAGCATCTTCTCAGAAAAGGTGGACATTATCATCACCTCTGGCTGTAGGCTTTCTTCGTGGGTAACATTTTGTCGATACGCCAATTCTCGATCGCCAATTAGACGATTGACCAGGTGATTAATTTGGGTAGGTTTATATTTAACTGTGGGCAGGTTTATTTGGGTCTGCTGAGGCGGATATACATAAGCGCCATCAGGGACGCCAAAATATTTTCTAGCGGAAGTAAATGACCAATTCTGGGGATAGCCTTTGGCAAAGAATAGATGGACATTATCGATCAGTAGCTTGTCACCATATTGGCGTTGTAGTCGATCGACGGTTTGCCCCTTTATTCCAAAGAAGTTAATGTATAAGAAATAACTATCTTCCTCCAATACTGGAAGCTCCTTAGGGTTTAATTGTTTATCAATTTCATAAAAGGCTATCTCTATTCCTTCAGCCCGAAAAGATGATAAAACGGAATCACACGAGTAGAAGGGTACATAACACTTCTTTAGATCTAGATGCTGCAGCATAAAACGTATTCCTCCCCTACCTGTGGACAAGGCTACGGCCTCCGGATGGAAAGACTGGCCAATCTGTGGTAATTCAAATTCTAAAAATCCTCCAATCGGTTTCATAATGGGATTATACTGCAGGTACTTTGGCTGTTAGCAAATTGATACAATGATCTATACGGAGCAGATAAGACTCCAATCCATTAAAATCCCCGGCCTCAAATATCCACTGATCATTTTGAAAGATATAACGCCCGACCACACCATCTACTTTCATTTGGTAAGGATCGGACTGACCAAAGATGCACTGCATTTCATTGATCAGGTATTGTCCCTCCTCCCCTTCAAAAATATCTACTGCCTGAGAATAAAATCCATAGGCATCAGTTACCTCCTTCACGAAATCCATTAACTCCAGGGGCGGATTGTCGTAGCCTTTCAATAGACTACCGCTGGCCTTTTCTCCGTCCATCAATTTCTTATGTGCGAAAAATGAGTCTCCAATTCGTACACATCTCCATTCGAAATCATGTGGAATAAACGCTTGGAAAATTACAAAGTCCTTTTGCACATCCTTGCGTGCATTTTTGTACTGTTGAAGCTTTGCCTTAAAGGCAGTGGGGTTGAGCAATTTCTTGATTACTCTTCCCAGAAAGCCTTTCTTTCTCCACTTGGGCCCGACGCTTCGATTTGCTCCTTCTCCTGAAAAGGTGGCGCTTATATACTGTTGAGCTTCTGCTTTAGATTTCAAAATACTAACGCCTCTCCCGGAAGCACCAATGCTGGTCTTTGCAACCACAGGAAAACTAGTCTGTTCTAGGCTTTCAATGGCTTCTTTTTCGAAGTAAAAGACTTGTGTAGCCGGATGAGGAATTTGCCTTGCCTTGGCCCAATAGGAAAAATACTTTTTGTTTTCGTATATCTCGATTTCCTCCATGGAAGGATAGACCGGAATATCAAGCACCTTATGAAGAATTCTCACTCGCTCGTCATAAAGTGTCTTGAATGCGGAACTTTGCGCAGGTGGAACGGCCAGCAATCCATCGAACTTCTCTTTCTTGATCATTTCTAACCAATCCGATCGAGTCAAATCTACGGTCGTGTAGCTGACTAAATCTCCTCTTTCCTGGCAGGCCTGCTCCCAGAGTAGGTGATCATTGTAGATCTCGTTTTGTAAGATGGCGAAGTGCAGCTTTTTCATGTGTTGTTCCTGTTTTTGGGCTCCGACTAGTACGGCGATTTGTTCAGCACCTTATTCTTGAGTTCATTTGCCAACCAGACCGTATAGTAAGGTTGTTTATGAAAGTGGCTGCAAATTTTGTAGTTGAATTTCTGGCGGCTTAACCACAAATTATTGCGGAAGGTACTTGCACCGAATCGCGGAATGCGATCTTCTTTATTTTCCTCTGAATACATTTTACCAGAAGTAGTGGCTAGATAGCCATTTTCTTTAGCCATCTTATGGGCTTCATGTGAGTTGTCCCCATGTGGCCAACACATAAACTGAACTGGCTTTTCTAATTTCTCCTCAATCAATTCCTTCGACATCACGATTTCATAGCTTAACCTCCGTTGGAACTCATCATCTTCTTCTACAAATGCCAATAGATTATCGATATCTGAATAAGCTTTGTGAATTTTTTGTGCCTGCTTTTCAAAAACTACACGTTGTCCAATATCCGTAAAATCATAATTTTTGGCCAAAGTGATCACCTCTTGTACGTAGTCAGGGTTAATAAAATGACGTTTAGTCACCACTGATGACGTCTCTTCGAATAAAGGGGTTCCTAAAGGTAAGCGGGATTCAAAGTCAGCGTCAGCCATGTAATAGGGACGCATGGATGGATTGGCATTTAAGATGGGATGCAATCCTTTGTAACCACCATAATAATACCCAGCAAGCTTTGAGGATTTCACATACTTAGCATGTGTCATGGTGTGGCACTGGATATCGACGAAGCCGGATTCCTGCATCAATTTGATCTCATTCCAGGACATATATCCACGAGCTCCCAATTCCTTTTCTTCAATTTCACCAGACCAAACATCATCCAGGTTCGGACGAACAATATCACGAGGATCAACACATTCCGGTGAAACAAACATCGTAAGTTTTTGACCGTATTTTTTGGCCATCGGATAAGCATATACCCAGTTATCCAATAAACCATCGTCTATAGTCAAGCAAACCTCCTGTCCCTGCACAGCCTTCTTCCCTTGACGGTAGGATAGCCATTCATCTAAAAATATAGATTGGTAATTGTGTTGTTGCAGGTAGGCCATCTGATCTTCAAAAAATCGAAGCTTCATTGTCAGCCAATCTAGAACCCAGCCTTCAAATAGATCTGGAGCAATAGAGTGGTAGTAGATGACCGGAGGATTAATAGTGTTCATAGACTTTTTTAACTTGAGACAGATGTTTTTCTATACTGAATTGCTCCTGAATGGTTTCAATCATCGCATATCCTTTTTCGGCTAGTACCGAATAATTAGTTAAGCGATCCTTGAAGTTTTCAGAAATCGTCTTATAGTCCCTGAAGTCTCCCAAGACGAAGTCCTTTTCCTCCCCATAGATTTCTTTAAAGACGGGAACTTCACTAGTCAATACAGGTGCCCCAGTGAGCAAAGCTTCTACTAGAACATTACCAAAAGATTCATAAGCACTTAAGAAAATAAAAGCATCAATTGAAGAATAGAAAGATGGCATATCCGAGATAAATCCAAGAAACTTTATCCGATCGGCAAAGCCTGTTTGCTCGGCTTGCTGTTCTAATTGAGAACGAAGCGGACCATCACCCGCAATATGTAGTTCAAGTTGTGGATAATCCTCCGCTACTTCTTCGAACAATTTTATGATCAGGTCCACATTTTTACCCTCGTAAAGTCGTCCAGCATAGCCGATCTTGTTTAGGGTTACCCTACGGTGGCTTTTCGCCAAAAAAGTATCTGTTTGGATGCCGTTGTAGATGATACTCGGTTGTTGAGGCAAGACATTTTTGGTGAACATCTGGGCCGCATGCTTCGAAACCGCCAAGTATTTCACCTTAAACCACGAAACCATATTCCAGAAGAACTTTCTGAATCGCTTCTGCAAATTGGTATGCCAATAAATGGTCCCATGTAAGTGACAAATGGGGTTTCTTACACCAGCCAACAAGGTCAGAAAGGTGATTATTGGTCCTGGGTTATTCAAATGAAAAATATCATCTCGATACCTGCGGCAATACTGGAAATACAACCAGTAGCATCGCCAATTACTATCCTCTCCAACTTCCGTTTCGATCCGCATTCCCTCAAATATATCATGAGTGGGCCTGCGGATGCTGTAGGCAAACAAGTCCTGCTGCTCACCGAAGGCTTTGGCATATTGTTGTACTACAAGTTCCGCTCCACCCAAGGTAAAGCGCCAAACAATATAATGAATCGGTCTACTCGTTAACACAATGAAATAGGTCTAAAAGATAGATTATTAACTGGTTGTTAATGCGAGCTTTAGGCTATTATTTAGCCCCTCGGTAATACTGTGCACTTTATTCCAATAATCCATCCGTTTCCCTGCGGGTATTTCCATTTGGGACTGCTTCAATAGCGATGAAAGGAACGCGGGAAACTGTTCCTCTTCCCACTGAGATTGAATCTGTTTGAAGTGCATCTTTAGAAAGTCTTGGCTCGCGTTTTCGTTGTCCTCTGCTGCCTTCAAATATCTATTAACAACTACTTTCCCTACCAAGATCGGAAGTCGCCAAAATTCGAGTACATCAGCTGCGGAATAAGATTTATTGGTTTGCATATGGTACATCTCTTTATTGACTCGCTTAAGAAAGGAGGAGTAAAAGATCTGCCCCTTCATACGCTTATTGATGTTTTTCTCAAAGAGTCGAGCATGTACCCCGGACCAAATCGTTTGGTTTAACCCCATTAACCACGGCAAACTTAAATACGGAGTTCTATTGTTGAGATATTGACTCTGCATCTGAAGTTCAGGGCCAAAGTATTTGCGGAATAGGTCGTTAATTACAAAACGATAAAAGCGATGGTTCAGGCTAAGTCCCTTAGAAACGGAGAGGTATTCTTCAATCTGGGCAATTAATTGATCTATTTCTCTCTTAAAATATTCTCCATCCCAGGCGTTCGTAGCTTGTACAAGTTTATCTTTCCAGCTATCATCTTCTGCGGTAAACAGGTCAATCAAAGATTGACTGATCATTACACCCGGTTCATGAAGTGCACGAAACAATTCTGATCCGAAGTTGCCAGTCAGGATGAAATTAGATGCTTGGGAAAGCTGTTGCGCAGCGTAAGTATAATGTGGACGGCCAAAGTTGCCGTTGTAATCTGAACGCTGTAAAAAAGTATAGGAACCTGCTAAAGAATGTTCTTGCAAGTATTGTTCGTTTAGGTATATGGGGGTATAGGGGATGCCTAAGGCTTTACTTTGACGAATCGGAAAGTAAATATCAGAAGAGCTAGGTCTCCCAAAGCTATAAGTCCCAAAATCTGCCCCAGCATTCCTCGCTGCTGCCACAATAGTACGGCTATCAAAGCCTCCGGTGAATGAAATCGAGAAAGGCTCATCTGGGAAAAACAATTCCATTTCGGACTGAAAAGCAGAAATCAATTTCCCTAAGCTTCTTCTGGTTTTGTATATGGGTTCACCGAAATAGTCCGCGATTTCAAATGCCCCGGCCAACTCTACTTTGCCTTTCTCTACTGCCAAGAATCTATCCGCTGGTACTACATGGATATCTTCCCACCAAGTAGAATTAAGTAGAGGAAAATTAAACAGCAGGCGTTCCAATAGATTGATTCGACTAGGACTTACCCCAGGAAGCTTTTCAGCTATTGCACTGGCTTTGGAGGCAACCGAAACCTTGGTCCCTTCCGCATGGTAGCAAACGGGAAAGATTCCTGACAAAGAAGAACCGACATATACGGCCTGCGGGCTAAGGTAGAAGTAGTAGTAATGTCCCCGAATTTGTTGAAACAAACTACTTTGATCTGGCTTCTGATCAGCTGTAATTAGGCTTGACCAATTCAAATCCTCTTTCGGGAAAACTGGGTCTCCCAGCAGAATCATTCTGCCCTGCCCTATTTTTTCCTGAAAGAGGAACTGCTTGCCCTGCTCAATATATAGTTGATTAGGCTGGATAGCCTGCCAATCCTGTTCTTCCTCAATGAAGGTTAAGCCTATATCTTGTATAGAATCTAAGTCCAGTGTCAAAAAGAAATACATCAAAGTAAAATTAAAAGGTCTTTGGTTGGCCTCAGGAACTTATGGTATCATATAACTTCCCGCCCAAACTGACAAATGAGCCCACCAAAATGCCATCTGTGGGTGCTAAATAATAGCCGAAATATTGAGCAGATGAAGAATGGATGACAAACCAACCGAGGAAAAAGATAATGAGTGCCAAAGGAGCTGACTTGAGTGCATGCTTCTCTGGCAGTGAAACACTAGCAATAAACTGCTTCCAATTAAAATAGAAGAAGAAAAGGAACATTAAGAAGAATCCGATGACTCCTGAATGCATCAATATATTCTGGTTGCCTACGTGAAGATCAGAATACTTCATAAAGGTATTCGAAAACCCCCATCCAGTTAGCGGCGACTCGTAAAATTTACGCATCACTCTCGGGCTTCGTTCGCTAAGGCGGATAAGTGTACCGCCGGCCGTCGGATCACCATCGGCAAGGGCTGATATAGTGGAAAGTCTCTTGACCGCATTATTGATTTGCGTCCCGACTATAGGCAAGGTACTAAGCCCCATGAATAGCACAATGGAGGTCATGCCAAGGATGAAGAACTTTCTGAGATCAAACTTGAGCACGAAGATCATGAAAAGGAAAATCATGAAACCAAAGCTGAGAACCCATCCTCTAGTGGCGGATAGAAAGACGGATAAGAAGTTCGCCGCAATGACCGTGTATAGGTACAATGTACTGGTTTTGCGGTCCTTTCTAGCTAGCAGGTAAAGTGCACCCAACATGGTTATTAGTAGGGATGCAGAACTGAAGATTCCGCGATAGGTACGTCCGTCTGATACCTTAGGGGCAAATTTATCCGGTTTTGTTCCTCCCAAATATTCGGAAGGGGTTAAATCCATGGTAATGGTAAATACCTGTGACAAAAATGCGGTAAAGATAATCGGGAACAAATAGTTAAAAAACCGCTCAAAATCCTCATCCTTATCCATCAGCCTTGGCAGAGAATACATGAGGAATAGAGGTAGGCATTCCTTAACTATTCTGAAAATAATATTGAACTGTAGGTCCAGACCTATGGCGATTCCTTGGGCTACCAAGAAAATCAGGTAAACCAGTAAGACCACCAGCATATCTCGATAGTATGGCAGAAAGACTCGCCCTTTATTGACGGCCTTTACAATAGATAAAAGCACATACATCTGACTGATTTCAATGGCTGGGAGGCCTGGCAGAATACCAAGTGTACAATGATATGGCCCAAAAAAACCAATGAAATTATCAGCAGTTACCAAGAAAAAGGCTAACCACATGGCTTCGTCCGTGGAACGGAAGTAGGCGTATAGGATGCCTAAATAATACAGCCCTGCGATCAAGCCACCGGCATAGTAAGTGGTAATTACTGTGCCAACAATTAAGCCCAGAAATAGGAGGATTCTCTGCAACATCTTGTTCGTTTACGCTTGGGGGACGCTCACCCGCAAATCTAAGGCATTGATTAACAAATCTGCGTTGTTTTCTTTGGAGTACTTTTCCAAAACGAAGTTACGCATCCATTCGACTTTTTCCACTCTCTTATCCTCATTATCCAGATAAAATCTGGTCATTTCCTTGATATCATCGTAAGAGTGTACGGCTGGAAGGTCGCTTCCCTCTGGAAAAATCTCAGCTAATCCATTTTGCCACTCCATTAAAGGCAATGTTCCTGAGCCTAGCACCTCCATCAAACGCCAATGTGCAGCATGGAGAAGGCCTGGATTTCCGTCTATAGGAATGATCTTGGTGGCATTGTACATCTTGTTCATCTTCTCAGTCGAAATATACTCCTTGCGCTCTCGGTAATGGGCTTGTAATGCCGGGAAATCCTTGAACCATCTTTCCCAGTCGTCATTGCCGTGAATATGGAGGTCAAAATCGGTGAAGTAGTTCAGAAATTTTGCCTTTTTATATCCCCAACTATCAGTATAAGACATGCCTACGTATAAGATTTCTGTCTTCAATTCTTCATATTCCTCTTTAGTCAGCTCCACAGGGAAATGCTGATGAGATGGCACACAAGGATAGGTCATGTGTAAATTCTTGAGGCCCATCTTGCTAAATTGATGAATCCAGAAAGAATCGGTGGTCGTAATCGTATCTGCATAGTCCAGTAACTGGAGATAATGACGATTTGTAGGGTGTAGAATGGACTGTCCCCTAAGAAAAACCCAATTTTCGTGCCTTTGCTCTTGAAATAAGCTAGTGTTTCAGGTAGCAATAGCTCATTGTTATAAATGAAGACAACATCTGGTCTTAAAGCATCAAATTTCTCCCGGTAGTAGGCATTGATCTTGCCCATATAATATCCTTCCCACTTCAATCGAAACTTGTTGGGAAGCCTAAACATCTGCACGTTTACATTTTTCTCCCAAGACTTTACTTTATGGTAGAAGTCGATTGAATGGACTTCTGCCCCCATGTATTCAAAAATCTCTTTATAGGAATGGAAAAAACCGTAGCGCTCTGGTATAAATAAAAGAACTTTCATCGTGAGTTACTCAATCTAATGTGATAAATGTAGAGAGGTCTGCAACCAATTCTTGCACGTTTTGGTTGAGCTCAGCTTGTGTTTCGGCACTGGTGATGAAGAAGGCGTGCCGATTGGTACTTTCGGTAATGGCGGGTAAGATGTCGCCCGGAGCTACCATAATATTTGCAAATGCCACCTTGGGGTTTTGTAAAAAGGGTTCCAATGCAGCAACTGCCTTAACTTTTCGGCCTGCTGGCCAATTGACATATTGAATGCCCGAAAACTGCCGGAGGGTAGAATTAACATCTGGCTCCTCCCCCATTGCAATCTGTGCAATAGCACGATTCATATCTACGCCAGTAGATAAAGTTGTTAAGTAAGAAGAGATGTAATCTCCTCCCAGGCGAGCACCAATTTCAATCATCTTCGGTCCTTGCGGGGTTAACTTTAGCTCTGCATGAGATCCGGAAAAATCGATGCCGAGCGCCTCAATGGCAGCTTCTACCACTTCTCCGATCTGATTCAGTTCAAGCGCTGAGAGCTGACTGGGTTGATAATGAGCTAGTTCTACCGTATTGGGATAAGGCGTGATGACCTTATCTGTGATTTGGATGACATAGGTCTTGCCTTGGAAAGTCACCGCCTCCACGCTTACTTCTGGCCCTTCCAGGAATTCCTCCAGCAATACCTGGCCCGTAGACGAATAGCGTAAAGCTTCAGGGTATCGGCTGTGCAATTCTTTCTCGGAGTTAACTTTATAGACTCCGCGACTAGAATAGCTGTCTACAGGCTTGATGATTAAAGGAAACTGCCATTGTGCGAAATCAAGTTGCTGTAATTCTTCCTGGTTCTCAATGATCTGTCCTTGTGCACAAGGCACCCTGGCCTCCAGAAAGGCTTTCTTCATCAAGTATTTATTTCTGGCTCGTTGGATGACGTCTACAGTGGGAAACAGTAAATTATATTTCGCGGCCAAGCGAGCCATAAGAGGTAAAGGATTCTCCATTTGGCAGGTTACGATCCCTTGAACGCCTTCCTGTTCTATGAGCTGACCGTGGGCCTCGAAATCTTTCGGTGGCAAAACAACAAAATGATCTGCCAACTCTTTTCCCGGGGCGTTTTCATTGGGATCAGTAACGATCGTATGATAGCCCAATTCCTTACATGCCTTGATTAGCAGTGTTTGGTTGTGCCCCGCTCCAAATACAAGTATTCTTTTCATCTTACAGTGCAGCAAAGACTTTTTGTACGGCCATTACCACTTTCTCCTGATCCCCTTTACTAAGAGAAGGATAAATCGGTATGCGCAACAGGCGGTTATAGAAAGCCATACTTCCAGGGAAATCCGCATCCGTTCCAAGATGTTGATAGTAGGAGTTTCTGTGCAAAGGCGTATAATGCACGTTGGCCATTATTCCTTCTGCTCGTAGCGCATCCATAATCCAGAAACGCTTCGTCGGTGGAACTAGCAGGCCAAACAAATGCCAATTGTGCTCTGCTCCCTCCGTAATCTTAATGAAATCCAAACCATCAATTCCTTGTAGCTCGGCAAGGTAGAATTCTGCAATGGCTCGGCGTTGGGCATTCATGGACTCCAAGCGTGCCAACTGGGTAATTCCCATAGCGCCATTGATGTTCGATTGAACATAACTACTCCCCTTAGCTACATACTGATAATATCCTCTAGTTACATTATCTGTAAGGAAGGAGTACTTATCAGTTCCCTTTTCTCGCATGATCTTCACGCGATCCGCAATTTCTTCATTATTGGTCACGAATGCTCCTCCTTCACCGGTACTCATGTTTTTGGTTCCATGGAAAGAGAAGGTACCTACATCAGCGTGATTCCCTGTGTATTTACCTTTGTATTTCGAACCGATGGACTGTGCCGTATCCTGTACTACGTACAGATTGTATTTTTTAGCAATAGCGTTAATTTCATCCATCTCCGCAGGATTTCCGGCATAATCGATGGGCATAACAGCTACTGTTTTTTCCGTAATATATGACTCCAACTTGCTGACGTCGAGATTCCCATTATCTGCACGGACGTCTGCTAAAACGATCTTCAAGTTATTCAAGATCGGTCCCAATGCGGTACTCGTATAGGTAAAGTTTGGAACGATCACTTCACTTCCCGCCGGAAAATCTTTCACCATAAAGGCAAGGTCTAAGGCGGTAGTAGCAGAATTCAGAAACAGAGCAAATTTGACCCCTAGGTATTCGGCTAATTGCTTTTCAAATTCTCTACAAGCAGGTCCATCTCCACTCACAAAAGTGGTGCGCATAGCATCCGTAACTGCCTGTATATCTTCTTCCGCAATGGTGGGAAGGTGGATCAATATTCGATCCTCTGCCACAGCCTTTCCTCCGTTGATGGCGAGTTCAGCTGAGTTGATGGTCATGTTCATGTCTTGTTCTATTCTTTATTGGAATAATCTAAATCGATCTACTTCTGCCCCTAAGTATGGGCCATTCTTCACTTCTAGAAATTGTGTGTCATCTGAAAGTACGGTAAAGCCATGGCCACCCTTGAGCAACATGATCACGTCGCCTTTTTCCATAGTAAATGAGGCCACCATTTTCTTTTCAAGATCGAAGATGGCGGCTTGCATAGCGCCCTCTTGTAGGATTAAGACCTCCTGGGTCAGTGTCGCTTGGCGCTCTACCGCGTGGTGTTGATGTGCAACGAACTCTTTGCCCGCAGAATATCGATGAGTAGCCAACTGAATAAAATCTTCATCCGCTGAATAGAATTGACTCCCCTCCGTTGCTCTGGAAGCTTGAGCTGGGATATGCACGGCTAAAAGCTCTCCCTTTTCACTTCTAATCTCAGGCATAAGTGTAGTTTTCCTCGTACCAACGAATCGTTTCAGCTACTCCTTCTTTGAAGTCCATAGAAGGTTTCCAATTCAATAATTCTTCACCTTTGGTGCCATCAACCGTTTTATAAGGCGCTCCGTCCGGTTTACTAGGATCCAATTTAATGTCACCTTGATAGCCGGTTAGTTCTTTGATTAACTGACACATATCAATGATGGAAATACCATGAGCCACACCAATATTGATGAACTCCGTAGTAGCTGGCATGGCAATACTACGGATCATAGCCTCAGCACCATCATCTACATGCAGCCATTCCCGAACGGGTTTTCCGGATCCCCAGACGTTGACAAAAGGGGCGTTGCTGCGCTTGGCTTCCACAAACTTCATGATCAAAGCACCTAGAGCGTGTGAACGTTCTTCCTCAAAATGGTCCTCAGGGCCGTACATGTTTGAGAGGACAATGTTCACGATGTCCATTCCGTGCTGCCGATTATTGGCCCATGAGCCTACCCAAAAGGCCTTTCGTACGAAACCATATACAAGAACAGAGTCATGCATCGGGCCGTCCCAAATCTCTTCCTCCTTGAAAAGCATAGCTTTTGCTGGATAGACACAGTTTGAAATCGGATTAACGATACGTCCAACTCCCGTCTCTCTAGCGGCGCGTAGGAGATTCACGTTCATCAACAGATTGTTCTCAAACAGATCCGCTGGGTATTTATAGCCAAATTGAATCCCGCCTACGAATGAGGCACAGTTCAATAGTACTTCCGGCTTATACTCGTTAAAAAACTGAAAAGCTTGTTGATAATCACGGAGGTCTACCCCCATACTAAGAGAGGTAAGAATTGGGTCATGTCCCTGTGCTTGGAGCTTTTTAACTACTCGCTTTCCCAAAAAACCAGTTGCTCCTGTTACTGCTATCTTCATAGTTAAATAACGTCTTCTACATTGTTTAAAATGGCAAATCCTCCTGTTTTTAGATAGTGGTTCTTTCTCACTCTTTCCACATCACAAGCCACCATTTCGGAGATTAATTCTGGTAGGGTATGTTTGGCTACCCATCCTAATTTCTCTTTGGCCTTGGTGGGATCTCCAATCAAGAGCTCTACCTCAGTTGGTCGGAAGTAGAATGGGTCCACTTTAACCAATTCCTGTCCAATGCTCAAATGGTTGGCTTCGATCCCAGTTGCAGCTTCAAACTTGGCCCGATCAATAGCGTCAATCTGTCCGATTTCCTCTACTCCTTTGCCACTGAAGGCAATATCGATTCCTACTTCTGAGAATGCCATTCTTACGAAATCGCGGATAGAAGTTGTTTTACCGGTCGCAATGACAAAATCTTCTGGCTCGTCTTGCTGTAGCATCAGGTACATCGCTTCGACATAGTCTTTGGCATGGCCCCAATCTCGCTTCGCATCCAAGTTCCCTAAGGACAATACACTTTGAAAACCTAGAGAAATATTGGCTATCGCTCGAGTGATCTTTCTTGTTACGAAAGTCTCTCCTCTCACGGGTGATTCGTGATTAAATAAAATCCCGTTGCAAGCAAACATATTATAGGCCTCGCGGTAATTTACCGTCATCCAGTAGGCGTAGAGCTTAGCTACCCCGTATGGGCTTCGTGGGTAAAATGGCGTGGTTTCAGATTGCGGAATTTCCTGCACTTTACCGTACAACTCCGAGGTTGAAGCCTGGTAGATTCGGGTTTTTTCAGTCAAGCCCAAAATTCTAACAGCTTCGAGCATTCTCAAGGTGCCTAAGCCATCCACATTACCTGTATATTCAGGGGTGTCAAAACTCACTTTTACGTGAGACATTGCTGCCAGATTATAGATTTCATCTGGCTGGATTTCCTGCACGTACTTTATAATGTTGTTAGAATCCGTTAGATCACCATAGAAATAATGAAATCGGGGATCTTCCTCTTGTCTATCATTGGCGAATAGCGCGTCAATTCGTTCTGTGTTGAAGGATGAACTGCGGCGTTTCATTCCCCATACGGTATAGCCCCTTTTCAATAAAAGGTCCGCTAAGTAGGAGCCATCCTGTCCGGTAATACCGGTAATCAATGCTACTTTTGACATCAACGGTAAGTTTAGTGTTTGCTAATGGGTGGTTTGTTCTAGTCTTCCAGGTTTTCCGCCGAAAAGTTGAATGGTATTGCTTAATCCTGGATAGTATTTGGGAAGAAGACTAGCAGCTTTCAATTTCATTGACAGCGTGCCACCTTTTTGATATAATAATGATAATAACTTTCTGAAAATCAGCTTTCTCTCTGGCTCTGTCAAAACCTTCTTGTAATCGCGATTGAAGGTCATGATCGTGTCATATAGTACGTAGTAGTTTCTCTTGCGGTTCTTTTGAAAGCCAGCTTGGCTGGCCTGCGCGGAGTGCTTGCGGTAACAAATCGTGCGCTTGTTAATGAAGTGAATCTTCGATCGCATACTGATGTGTAGCCAGAACCAATAATCGTAGCCAAACATGTTCAGGTCCTCATTGGTCTTATCGTAGGCCAAGCAATCTTTTCTAAACACGGTACTACAGGTCATGACAAAATTCTCGCCGGTCAGGAGTTTGAAGAAGACATTGCCTCGATCAAATATTTTTCTGATTGCCTTTTGTTCCTCATCATCCTGAATTTCACCATGTTCATTGACAATATCTACATCCGTATAGACCAGTCCATAGTCAGGGTTAGCTTCTAGGAAGCTAACTTGCATCTGTAGTTTTTCGGGATCTGTCCAGTAATCATCGCTATCACACCAAGCTATATATGGACTCTCAATACTATCGATGATGCGGAAGAAGTTTCGTAGCATTCCCCAATTGCGTTCGGAAGGAAGTAGTCTGACTTTATTCGGGTACTGCTCAGCATACTGTTCGCAAATGGCTCGCGTGGTATCCGTGGAATAGTCTTCCCCAATCACCAATTGATAGGGAAAATCCGTTTCTTGCATAATCACACCCTCGATGGCCTGCGCGATATATTCTTCGCAGTTATAAGCCATCATAGCAATGCTTACTATTGGTTGTTCAGTAGACATTTGAATGACAATTTTTTAGTCGTAATGATCCTTAGAAAAGTTTGGTGATTAAGCCCATGGTCTTGGGGAGAATCACTCGCTGAATGAGGAGATACTCCTCTGTTTTCTTCCAGAAATGCAGCCCTAAATATATAACCCCAGCAATGCTGCATAGAATACCAAGACTCAAGAAGCCTGGCTGAAAGAAGGGAGCCAAAAGATGGAGTACAGCGCCCATCAAGAAACTAAATGCAATAGTTGGAAAGATATCTTTCAACTGGGCAAGCAATGGATAGCCCAGGAATTTATCTGAGTAATAGGTATTTACCAATAAATTGATGTACGAGGAAATTACCTGGCCAATCACCAGCCCCATAATCCCAAATTGAATACCGATCACAATCCCCAATCCGATGCTGATCTTCTCAATGAATTCGAGCTTTAGGCCAAGATCTGAGCGGCCCAAAACCAGTAGAATATTCAGGTTGATCACATGGAAGTGATAGGTAACGCCGGCTAAACATAGTAGCTTCAGAAAAGGAACGGCTCCTAACCACTTCTCCCCTATTAAGGTAACGATGATGGGTTCTGCCAACACCCCTAAAACCATCATGGCGGGTAAGATGACAAAGGAACTCAACTTAATGAACTTTTTATATCCCTCTTTCAAACGCTTACGATCATCTTGAAGCTTAGAAAGAATCGGGTAAGAAACCTTTTGCACGGCCTGAAACAGGTGATTAATCGCCATGTTGCAAAAGCGGTTGGCCTGATCATAAAGCCCTAAGGTAGCGGCGGCAAAGAATTTCCCAATTACTAACTTGAAGATGTGCTGAAAAAAGCGTTGTACCAAACCCGCAATTAGTATGTTAGAGCCGAAGGAGAAAAGTCGAACAAAAGATTCCTTGTAGAACTTCAAGCTCAACTTCCATGGATGGAAATACCATAACAATATCGCATCAATTACGGCTCTCAGTATCATCTGCACAATCAGACTCCAGATGCCGAATCCATTCAATGCCATGGCAATAGCTACCCCTCCCGAAATCAGAACCGATGGGATTCTAACTTTCGTTTGAGTCTTGAAATCAATTTCCTGAGTAAGTACAGCTTGCTGTATGATAGCACAGGCATTAATGATGAGGTTGACCCCTAATACCCTGGTAAGTAGAACCAACTTAGGCTGCTCAAAGAAGGCGGCAATCGTTGGCGCTGCAAAAAACAAAATGACATATACTGCTATGGAAATGAAGAAGTTAAACACAAAAGTGGTGGATTTATCTTCTTCTGTAATCTCCTTTTCTCGTACCAGTGCATTGGAAAATCCACTATCGACAAAACTGGCAGAAAGCTCGAAGAAAATCATAACCATGGCAATCAGGCCAAAGTCTTCTGGCACCAATAGCCTAGCCAGTACGATCGTCACTAAAAAGTTGATCGTGCTACTTCCCAACTTGTCGATCATTACCCAAAGAAAGGCACTGATCGATCTATCTTTTAAAGAATCTGACATCCGTTATACTAAGCCTTTGCCTTTTTCTTTTTTGCCGCAGCCTTCTGCGCTTTGCGACGTTCCTTTTTGGTTTCGCTGTATCCGTAACCATAGCCATAGCCATAGCCACCTCCGCGATTTAAGGACACGCCATTGAATACCACGAAAGGCTTGGGTAATTTATCTTTCTGAGCGATATCCTTAATGATATCGAGTTGAGCTTTTTTGGTCACGTTGAAGCGTACCACGTACATACAAGCCTCCACTAAGTCCTTCATTTGGAGTGCATCAGCTACCAAACCTACTGGCGGTGCATCCAGGATAATGAAGTCGTACATATCTCGCATTTCATCGATGAAAGTACGCAGCCGCTCGGATAGAATTAGTTCACTCGGGTTCGGTGGCTTAGGTCCGCAAGTAACCACATCTAGATTTTCATGCAATCCACTATTGTTGATCACCTCATCAGCAGTCACGGTCGGATTGATCAGATAATTGACAATTCCTGGCGTGCCTGGCTGCGTATCAAAGTAGAGAGACTGCTTCGGTTTTCTAAGGTCTAATTCCACCAGCAAAACTCGCTTACCCGTCAGCGCTTGGGCCATTCCAAGGTTTGCTGAAATAAAGGATTTACCATCTCCCGATGCACTAGAAGTTACCATGACCGTTTTGAGCACCTTGCCCGGTGCCACGTAAGCCAAGTTCACCCTTAATAGGCGGAACATTTCGGCGATAGGAGACTGGCTATTTTCTGTTACGACTACCTTATTCTTTCGACTACTTGATCCCAAAGATCCGACCACCGGGACACTAGTGATTCGTTCAATCTGCTCTTCCGTCTCTACTTTGTCATTCATTGACTCCAACATCAGAACCAGCCCTGTCGGCATGGCCAGACCTAGGAATAAGGCAATTAAGGCCACCTGTGCTTTCTTAGGACTAACCGGTCCACTACTTGATGGTGGTTCAACGATTTTACCATTAGCTACAGTCACAGAGAGAGAAATCGCAGCTTCTTCCCTTTTCTGTAGCAAGTAGAGATATAAGTCTTCCTTGATGCTCTTTTGTCTTTCAATTTGGATCAACTCTCGTTCTCTAGTCGGAAGCATTTGTAGTCGTGCTTCCAGATCCTGACGCAGACCTTTATTAGCATCTCGAGCGAGGGTCAAGTCTCCCTTAATGCTACGGATATTATCAATGATGGTTTGTCGAAGGTTGTCTATCTGACGATCAAGCAATTGAATATCTGGGTGGTTGGCCCCCTTCGTGCCTCCCTCCAATTGTCTTTGGTTGAGGCTGGTATTGAGACTTTGCAGCTGGTTGATCAATGTAGGATTGGTCAAGCTGTTGTTCGTTGGTACAAACTCAAAGTCGTCTCGATGCTTGACCAAAAAGTTTTCGATACCATTGAGAATTTGCAATTGTACATCCCGGTTGGTGATCTCCTTGTTATAGGTATTCAATTCACCCATCAGCATATTGCCTTCCACACTATAGGACATCATACTGAAACGGCTTTTGAAATTGGCCACATTCTGTTCAGCCGCCTTTAATTCTCTCGTAATCAGATCAATCCTTTCACTGATCAGTCCGATGCCATTTTCATACACTCTATTCTTGTCCTCTTTTGTTTTCTCATTGTATGAGGCAATAATATTTTCAAGCAAGATCTTAGCGCGCTTTCTATTCACATCCTCGATGCTCAACATCAAGGTACTGGAGGTTTCGCCCATTGGCACAGCTCCTAGTCCATTAATTAGTTCAGAAGCCCTCGAAGATATGGAGGCAATCTCGATGGCAACAGGCTTTTGCTCTTCCTCGAAAGTTTCTTGAGAAAGGGTAAGTTTTCCTTCAAGCACTTCAAGTTCCTGCCCGAAGGTGCCTTCATAAGGAGTCTTGTTGTCATCCTCGTCGATCACTACCAATTGATAAGTACCATCTCCATTGAAGAAGAGCTCTCCATACATCTCTTTTGCCGGAGGAGTTGGCTGCCAGTCTACCACCCGCACTGGAGAATTGTACACTAACTCATGTTTTCTGAATCGCTCTAGTGAGTAGTATTTGTATTGTAGTTGCATTTGCTCGACTACCCGCTCCATCACGGGAGAAGAACGAAGCACCAATACTTCATCGGCTAGGTTCTTTTTCTTCCGAAGCTTCAACTCATCAAAGATGGCCTCCTCCACTAATTCACCTGATTTCTGATCTTCTTTGATCAGCATCATGGCTGTAGCCTCATATTCTGGCTGAGCATTTTTCAAATACATATAAGCTAGCCCGACGAAGCTGGGAAGCATAATGGCATACAGGTACCAATACTTCATCGCTGTCCTCAGCAAGCTCTTTACGTCAATTTCTGTATATTTTTCCATCCGGATGTTGTTTATAAAGTAGTCTCAATAGTGTTTTCCGACAATACCTTTCTAGCAGCTAGAATGAGTTAGCTCCCAGAACAAAGGTGAGTAGAGATACTAAGGGGAATAAAATAGAAGAATATCGTTCTATAAAGTCTCCTTGCGTGGCGTATTTCTTAGCCTTTAGCGGAGCTACATATACTAAGTCATTAGGCTGCAGGTAGAAGTATGGGGATTGAAATAAGCTCTTGTCTTGCGTATTGATTCGAACGAACTCTCGAACGTCATTTCGCTCTCTTATGATCAATACCGTATTCCGTTTGGCATAAGGTGTAAAATCTCCAGCCATACCAATGGCTTCCAAAACGGTCAATCTTTCGTTGGGAATGGTATAGGCACTGGGTAGGGTTACTTCACCAAGAATGGTAACTCGAAAGTTTAAAAACCGAACTTGAACAGATGCATCCGTAATGAATCCAGATTGTAAGGCAGTCGCTATTTCTTTTCGTAATTCAGATACAGTTTTGCCGGCTGCGGTAACTTCTCCAATAAAGGGCAGGTAGATTTTCCCTTCCTCATTTACTCTGTAACCATCCAATACACCCAAAGCATTGGCACCCTGTCCACCTTGAACTTGGTTTTCCCGTTCAAGTTGAAAGGCTACCACATCAGCTGGCTTCCTGGAAGAGACCTTAATGCTGAGTATATCATCGGCTTGAATCACTAGTATCGGAAGGCTATCTAGCTCTGCTAATTCATTGGTCACATCGTCGAACATCAACATCTCTGGGTATTTTACACTACCACAACTACTGAGGCAGAACAAAACAAGGCAGGCATAAAGTAGGGTTGTAAATTGTTGTTTCATGTTGATTGGATATTTATATACTGTCATCTTTTGAAGACTTGGTTATAGAGGGATGTTTTCTAATATTTTTAATTGTTAAATAAGATTCGTTCGTTTTCAAATTGGCTGGGAAAGCTCGTGGTAATTAAGCTAGACAGTTGCTTAGGGCGATGTAAATCAGTCCCGGCAAAGTTGTACCAGCCCTGCTCCAAAATCCGCTTGGCCGCTGCTAGCACGTCCTTTCCATAAAATCCCGTCAAAGAGGGAATATTGAGTTGAAATAGGCAGCCCATTTCTTTGAAACGTTGTAGCTGATCCCATTTTCTGAAGTAGTAGATGTATCTTTCCGGATGGGCAATAACAGGTTGATAACCTTTTAGTTGAATTTTGAAAAGTAGCTCTTCGATCCCTTGATTTGCCTGGAAAAATGACATTTCAAGTAATACCAAGTTCTGGTTTAAAGTCAGTAATCCTTTTTCCAGGTGTTCCTCAAATCCTTCATCCAGCATGTATTCTGCTGCCAAGGATAATTCGATCGGCCACTTTCTACGTTTTACCTCTTTTTCAAAATCCTTAAAGGTATACATCAGATCTTGAGGCTCGTTTTCAAAAAAGTTCTTTTTGATATGCGGAGTGGCAATCAGTTTGGTGAATCCCATATTCATAAGAGACTCGACCATTTCTAGCCCTTCTTCTAGAGAGGTGGCTCCATCATCCACACCTGGCAACCAATGTGCATGGGTGTCTACCTTCAAAATATTACCCAATTCAACTGGCTCTATAACTGCGGGACTGAATACCTTTCTAAGCGATTCCCAAAGTCGAAAAGTAAGAAAATCTTTTTGCTTTTTTCTGTCTACTGTAAAATCCATACTGCTTACCCCTTAGTTACTTAGGACTTAATCTCTTCCAGTTTTACACCTTGGTTTTCGGGTTTTCTATGAAACGGGTGGGTCGAAGTTGGCAATTCGGCTAGTGGATGGTGACTGCCATCTAATCCCTGAGGTGTAGCATTGCGAATGGCGTAGGCAATTTCAATCGCCTGTGCTGCCTTGTCCAACCCAAAGCCATGACCATCTAGAATAGCTTGGTAGCTTTTTGTATGCAAATCTGTAAATCCACCACTAAATTCGATTTCCTCACCATCAACTGTAATCGAACGGAATGTAGTTGCTCCTCGTTCCTTGACCTCAGGAGGAAGCGTTTCTGCATTAATACTCAAAAACCAGCGTACTCTGGCTTTTTCCAAGGTAAGGTAACCGGCTGCACGATCATGGGTGTGGACATGTACCGTGTTCGATTTAATATCCCCGAAAATCCAGTGCAACATGTCAAAGAAGTGAATGCCGATGTTGGTGGCAATTCCGCCGGACTTATCCATGAAGCCCTTCCAACTGGTGTAATACCACTTGCCACGAGAAGTAATGTAGCTTAAATCAACATCGTAGACTTTATTTGGATCACCTTCCTCCACTTTCTTCTTCAGGGCAATCAAAGCTGGATGTAGACGCAACTGTAAAATGGTATTAACGCTTAATCCCGTCTCTTTTTCGATATCCATCAAACCATCCACATTCCATGGATTGAGTACCAATGGTTTCTCACAGATGACGTTGGCTCCTACCCTCAGTCCAAAGCGAATATGTGCATCATGCAAATAGTTGGGTGAACATACCGAAACGAAGTCTATAGGAGTCCCGGAACGCTGAAGCTTGCTAATATGTCGATCGAAGCGTTCGAATTCGGTAAAGAAATCAGCTTGAGGAAAATAGCTATCAATTACTCCAACAGAGTCATTGCTATCTAAGGCTGCCACCAACTGGTGACCCGTATCCTTGATAGCTCGCATATGGCG
>ENA-UENX01000054-UENX01000054.1-marine-metagenome-genome-assembly--contig:-NODE-54-length-55183-cov-3.573889_pt1 | contig 55183 bp, 47 predicted proteins | sample MGYA00237875_ERZ529327 | MGnify/ENA primary metagenome ERZ529327 (study PRJEB26372, sample SAMN05368347) | marine metagenome | biome: cultured habitat; feature: ocean water; material: water; isolation... | reverse complement strand
TCAGCAGTTTCGGCGCGATCAGGATGGCGGCGATGCCGGAGATGGGAAGCCCGCTGCCGAGGCCTTTGGCCATCACAAGGATATCTGGGAGAACCTCGGCGTGTTCGTAGCAAAAGAACTTGCCGGTGCGACCGAAGCCGCTTTGGACTTCGTCGATGATGAGTAGGATGCCGTGCTGGTCGCAGATTTCTCTCAGCGCTCTGAGGAAGGGGGCAGGAGCAGGGACATATCCGCCTTCTCCAAGGATGGGTTCAATGATGATAGCTGCAGTCTCATCCGGGGCGGTTTGACCATGGAGGATTAGGTCTAACTGCTTTAGGCAAAACTCAGTGGTCGTGGCTTCGTCCCAGCCATAGTAATAGCTGTATGGGAATGGAGCGACGAAGATTCCGGATGGTAGGGGTTGATATTTGTGTCGATAGACGGTTTTGGAGGTAGTCATGGCCATAGCGAGATGAGTGCGGCCATGGAAACTCCCTTGGAATACAATCACATGCTGGCGACCTGTTGCTGCTTTGGCGAGTTTCACACAAGCCTCGGTAGCTTCTGCTCCGCTATTGGCAAAGAAAAAACGATCGATAGAAGGCGGCGTGATGGCATTGAGTTTTTCTGCCAAGCGTACCGAGGTGGGGGGGATGACACAGTTCATTTGCCCGAAGAGTAGCTGGCCGGCCTGTTCTTGGATGGCTTTGACCACTCTAGGGTGACAGTGCCCTGTGTTTATGACTCCGATACCAGAGGTGAAATCAGTATATCGATGGCCCTCTTCATCATATAGATAAATGCCTTCACCTCTTACCGGCTGTAGTTGAGTGAGGTGCGTCCAGACTGGCGCCAAGAGTTCTGTTGAGTTGAGAATATTCGTCTGCATGGTTGTCGATAAGGTGTGTTGTAAGTTGGTTTTTCTATGTAAGGTTAACCCAAACGGATTTTTCTTGGGTATACAGATCAATAGCACTCTTGCCCATTTCGGCCCCGATGCCACTTTCTTTATGCCCTCCGAAAGGTACTGCTGGATCGAATAAGTCATAGCCATTAATCCATACGGTACCGGCCTGCGTAGCTTGTGCAAATCGATGCGCTTTTGAAATGTCTTTAGTCCAGACCGCAGCAGCCAAACCATAACGAGTGTTATTGGCTCTCCTGATGGCCTCTTCTGATTCGTCAAAGGCTGAAACGACAACCACTGGCCCAAAGATTTCTTCTTGCACAATTTGAAGATCATCATTGCTGTGTCCAAAAATGGTAGGACTCAGAAAATAGCCTTCATCTAAATCACCTCCACACCTTTCTCCACCGGTGATGAGTTCAGCGCCTTCTTTCTGCCCAAGTTCAATGTAGTGCAGAACTCGATCTAATTGTTTCTGGCTAACTACTGGCCCTAGATCAGGATTATTCAAGCCATTGCCAATGCTTAGCTGTTCGGCCTGTTCCTTGAGTTTTACGAGGAACTCATCGTAGATCGGCCGTTCAACATACAAGCGTGAGCCTAAGGTGCATTCCTGCCCCGTATTATAGAAACTTGACCAGAGCGCAGATTGGCTTACCGCCTTTAAGTCTGCATCAGCGAAAATCACATTGGGTGACTTCCCCCCTAACTCTAGACTAACTTTTTTCAAATTGCTATTAGCCGCTGCGGACATGATTTTTCTACCTACAACGGTGGAGCCTGTAAAACTCACTTTATCTATATCCATCTGTTGCGTAATGGCTTCACCCGTTGGTAAACCAGGACCAGTCACGACATTGACTACACCCTCTGGGAATCCGGCTTCTTGAATAAGTTTACACAGATATAGAGCCGTTAAAGGTGTTTGCTCGGCGGGTTTCAGGACGCAGCAGTTTCCGCAGGCGAGGGCCGGAGCTAATTTCCAGGCAGCCATCATCAAGGGGAAATTCCAGGGCACAATAAGGCCAACTACGCCAAGCGGTTCCCGGAGGGTATAGACCAGCTTACTGCCATCCACAGGAATAGTTGACCCTTCAATCTTGGTTGCCCAACCTGCGTAGTAGCGGAAATGATTGATGGCCCCTAGCACATCGTATTTGGCCTTGTTTAGCGGCTTGCCATTGTCCAAGGTTTCCAGCTCCATGAAAACCTGTAGATCTCGTTGCATGAGGTCGGCCAACTTGTGAATGAGTTGGCTTCTTGTGGCGGGGTTCACCTTGGGGTACCACTGACTTTGAAAGGCCTTGCGAGCTGCAGCCACTGCCTGATTTACATCTAGTGCCGTAGCTAGAGGAACTTCAGCTATTGTTTCACCATTGGCGGGGTTCAAGCTGGAGAAGTATTGCCCTTCCTTTGGGTCTACCCAATCTCCACCGATGAAAAGCTGTTGAGGTTTGGCCAAAAAAGCCAAGGTTTTTTCCTGCAATTGAACACCTGCTGGTAGTTGAATCATGATAGTCTATTGAACGACGTAGTCATAAATGATTTTTGAGACATCAGCCATCTTAGCGGTCCCGGTATCAAAGTCTCCAAGTTCTCGCGAGAGGAGCACTAATACATACTTCCGTCCATCAGGCAGAAACACGATTCCGGAATCATGATGAACTCCGGTAATCACGCCCGTTTTGTGCGCTACCTTAACCCCTTCCGGGAGGTGTGCTGGAATGATCTCATTGAATTTCTGATCAAATAGGATATCAATCATTTCATCTGAGGCTTGGGCGCTTACCACTTCTTGCAGAGCCAGTTTTTCGTAAATGGCCATTAGGTCGAATGCAGTTGTAGAATTGCTTAGGCCTTGTTCGTAGGCCTTGATGTCTTCCACTCCTCGCAGCACCTGAATGTCTGGTGCGCCTAATTCCCGCATGGTCTGGGTAACTTTCTTGGCATCTACTAATTCGATCAGAATATTGGTGGCGAGATTGCTGCTGTAGATGATCATATCATAAGCCAAGTCCGCGATAGTACTTTTGGAACCAATGGCTTTGTATAGCTTTCCTTCGCTGTCATCGTCAATACTCATCGAATAAGGGCTACCATCTACAATACTTTTGAATTCATTCTTGATCACGATGGAGTCTGTGAGCTTGAATTGGCCAGCAGCAGCTTGTTTGTACAACTCAATCATAACAGGTGTTTTCATGGTGCTAGCAGCATGAAAGGAATCTCTTGCGCTGATCAAAATTTCCTCCCCTGTGGATAAGTTTTTGAAGGCAACGCCAAAAATGCCATCTACCTGAGCCAACTCTTCTTTGATTTCTTTTTCTAGAACTTCAAGAGGAGATGGTGACTTACAGTTCTGCAAAAGCAGACTCAGCGAAAGAAGAAGTAAGGTATTTAGGTGCAAATATTTCATCATGTTTAAATTTGTCGAATAAGAAGATTACGAATCAATATTATTCCAATTGCTCGGCCATTGAAAGCGTGGCATGCAATAGAACATTGGTACCCGCCTCAACGTCTTCTGGAAAGGCATTTTCCAGCTCGTTATGACTCAGTCCATCTTCGCATGGGATAAAAATCATCGAAGTGGGTGCATATCCCGCTAGATAAACAGCATCATGTCCTGCCCCACTAACCATCTGCATGGCTGGTATTTGCAGCTGATCTACTGCCGCTTGCACAGCTGTGATACAGTTTGGATCAAAGGCTACTGGAGGGGAGTACCAAATGTCTTCGAGCTCAGATTGGACCGTAGTATGTTCTGAAACTTCAGCTATTATGGATTTCAAGTCGCTATCCATCTGCTCCAGGATATCTGCATCAGGATGCCTTAGGTCTAAAGAGATTTTCAATTGACCGGGTACTGTGTTCTTCACGCCTGGACTAGCGTCCAAGTATCCGATCGTTACCCTGGCATGTGGGGCATAGGTCTCCGCCAACTGATAAACTTGTTGCAGTACGGGAATAGCTGCTTTGACAGGGTCTACTCGATATGACATTGGTGAGGGGCCAGCATGGGTTTCTTTTCCCGTAAGGATGAGATCATACCAATGGATTCCTTGAACGCCAGTCACGATACCTACGGATTTTTCTTCCGCTTCCAGAATCGGCCCTTGTTCAATATGTATTTCGAAGGTAGCTTTATAGGCGCGTTGGCCCAAGGGAGCCGTTCCCTGGTAGCCGATCTTTACTAACTCCTCTCCTAAGGTCTTACCTTCTTTATCTGTACGGCTATAGGCGTAATCTAGCGAAAATGTTCCTGCAAAAACGCCTGACCCGATCATCGCAGGAGCAAATCTTGCCCCCTCTTCATTGGTCCAAGAGACAATTTCTATTGGATGTTTAGTTTTTACATTATGGTCATTGAGACATTCGATAACTTCCAGCCCTGCCAATACGCCGTAGACTCCATCAAATTTTCCGCCTGTAGGTTGGCTATCAAGATGACTACCGATCATGACCGCTGGGAGATTCGGATCGATCCCAGCTCTTCGTGCGAAGATGTTACCCATGGGATCAACTTCGACGGTGCAGCCAGCGGCTGTGCACCATTCAATAAACAGATCACGTCCACGTTTATCTTCCTCACTTAAGGCTACTCGACAAACTCCGCCTTTCGGTGTACCACCAATCTCTGCCATGGTCATGAGTCTATTCCATAAGCGATTTTGATTGATCTTCAGCATGGATTAGACTTGGACTTTAGCAGAATGGCCTTGCTCATTGATTTGAGTGCGAACTTGACTGATATCATGTGCTGCCCATTTCAAGACCTCGAAATAGATAGTCGTATTCGTCTCATAAACGCCTTTGATGGGATGGATTTTTTGGTGCATCACATCTAGGAGTTGTCGGTTATCCTTACAGAGCAAATTAATCTCTAGGTCGTATTGCCCAGAGGTAATGGCCAGAAAGGTTACTTCTGGGACTTTGGTAAGTGATTCTGCTACCGTCCGAATTAATTCGGTGGGTTTTACTTCGATCGTGACTCGAGCGTAGGCGTTGAAACCAGCCTTGACAGGATCCGCCCAGCCCACAATGTGAAGGATATTATCTTCTACTAATTTATGATATCGATTCCGAATGGTGCCGACTGACACTTTCAATTCCTCCGCTAATTCGGTAAATGATCGTCGCCCATCCTCTTGGAGGTGATGCAAAATAGACCAATCTAGTTGATCCAGCGTGGTGTCTGATGCTTGCATATTTTGTGTGGTCCTTCGACGAAACCCTATGGAAGTCATGCGAGAATGAGACTGTTTGAGGTTTGATCGAAGAAGATTTATTAGTTGTGAAAATCACCAAAAGATTCTTTTACTATTACTAGATTTAAACTGCAATTGAGGTTATCACAATATGATTTGGATTGCAAAATTTATAAAAAATGAGCGAAAACTTATAAAAAATAGAGTATTTTGAGGCGAAAGTGAAATATTTTAATTACTCCCACTTGGCTAAGCTAGAGTAGCAGCTTGCTAGCCATTAGATAATCATTAGCCTTGAGGACTTACGATACTCCTTCGCTTTGGCAAAAAGACAAAGATCATTTTTTCCACCCCTATACTAACTTCCAAAAATTCGCTAAGGAAGGCTCCGTCATCTTTACGGAAGGGGATAGACATTTTATCAAAGATAGTGATGGCCGTTCTTATTTGGACGGAATCGCTGGGCTTTGGTGTGTTAATATTGGTCATGGGCAACGAGCCATTGCGGATTGCATGGCAGAACATGCCTTGAAATTGGCCTATTACAACACCTTTGAAGATGCTAGTTCTGCTCCTGCTGCTGAACTTTCGGCTAAGTTAGCCGATCTCGCTCCGGGAACATTGAATCACGTCTTCTTTGGTACAGGCGGATCTGTTGCTAATGATACAGCGATTAAGATTGTCCACTACTATTTCAATCAATTAGGGAAGCCGAATAAGAAGAAGGTCCTATCCCGAGAGTTAGCCTATCACGGTAGTACCTATCTGGCACATGCCTTGACCGGGATCAGCTCCACGCACATGAGCTTTGATCTTCCATTGGACTTGATTCATTATCTATCTGCCCCTTATCCTTATCGGCGCCCAATAGGAATGTCTGAGGAGGCCTTTTGTGATTTTCTGATTGAAGAGCTGGAATCAACAATTCTAGAACTCGGGCCGGAGAATGTGGCCTGCTTCATTGCTGAACCCATTCTTGGAGCTGGCGGCGTGATCGTCCCCCCTACTGGGTACCACAAACGCAGTTGGGAGATATGTAAGCAATACGAAGTGCTTTATATCTCGGATGAGGTAGTTACTGCCTTTGGTCGTATCGGACAGATGATTAGTTCTGAGTCTGTATTTGAAATACAGCCGGATATATTGGTGTTGGCCAAGGGACTTTCCTCTGGATATGTGCCGCTTGGCGCTACTATGATCTCCGATCAGATCTATGAAATAGTTAGCCAACCCAAGCCAGATAACCCCTACTTTACCCATGGTTTTACCTATTCAGGGCACGCTCTATCTTGTGCTGTAGGTTTGAAGAATATTGAAATTTTAGAGCAAGAGCGATTTTGTGAACATGTGCAGGAATGGGGCCCCTACTTTGAGCAATCCTTGAAGAAGCTAGAGGATTTGCCCATAGTTGGTGAAGTGAGAGGATCTCATTACATGTTGAGTCTGGAAATGGTCAGTGATCAAGAAAGTAAGGAAGCTTTTCCGGATGATGTGGCCATAGCTAAACGCATCTATTATCATTGTAAGGACCGAGGCTTGATTATCCGACCCATTGGTTCCTTGAATGTACTATCTCCTCCGCTTACCTACGATAAAGCTGCTATAGATGAAACTGTTGATATCCTAGAAAAAAGTATTCGAGCTACCATGGATGATTTGGTGCGAGAAGGACTTTGGACTGCCTAAATCCCTGCCTAATATGAATATATTTTCTTCTTCAAAAAGCTCAGCCTTTTTCGCAATTGTAGCGCTGGTTTTGTTGTCTCAAGTCTTTTGGAGTTGCCAATCGACACCACAGGATAATACAGAAGAACCCATTAGAGTGGTGCGGCAAGCTGCTGAGTATGATGCTCAGGCTGCGGTGTGGTTAATTTGGCCTCCAGTGGATCATTTGGAAGGTTTCTCCAATGAGCAGGTGACCTTACAGATCATTGAAGCACTCCTCCCCCATACCCCCATCAAAGTGACTGCAGCTGACTCCAATTTATTGGTAAAAGCCAAGGCTATGATTCCGGCTAGTGCTCAGGAAAGCGGTCAAGTACAAATTCTTGAGGTGCCTTCCGAGGAGCTTTGGGTGCGTGATATGGGGCCTGTTTTTGTGGAAAATAACAAAGGGGAGCAGATGATCGCTGATTTTAACTTTGATTCTTGGGGCTACAGCGACACGACGGATGCCTACTCTAAAACGGAAGAGTTGTATGATGAAAGAGTAGCCGCTTTAATGGGGCTACCAGTGATTTCAACGGGTATGATTAGCGAAGGGGGAGATCGAGAAGTGAATGGAGAGGGGGTGTTAATGGTTGTGGAGGCGGTTGAACAGGGCCGGAACCCTGGTATGACTAAGGCTGAAATGGAGGCAGAATTCCAAAGGCTGCTGGGGGTGAACGAGGTGATCTGGTTGAAGCAAGGGGTATACGAAGATGATCATACCTTCTTAGGACCTAAGGAGCTAGAGAACGGAGAAAAGGCCTATACCGTGGTTACCACGAACGGACATATTGATGAGTTTGCTCGCTTTGTTAATGACAGTACTATTCTCTTAGCTAAAGTCGACAGTGTTGACCTGGATGATCCGATTGCGCGTGAGAATCATCGGCGGATGGAGGAGAATTATGCCATTCTTCAAGGAGCGAAAGATCAGAATGGAAACCCATTTAACATAGTACGTATGCCACTGCCTAGTACCATCGTCGGTACTATGAAACCAGGAGACTCGGTGTATGACTTTATCAGTACCTTGGAATATAAGGATGGCTCCACCTTCCCAACAGGGGAACCGATTAATGTTATTGCGGCAGCTAGCTATTTAAACTTCCTAATCACCAACGGGGCAATTCTGGCTCAAAAGTACTGGCGCCCAGGCTGGGATGAATCCATTAAAGCAAGAGATGAAGAAGTAGAGGCCATTCTCACTGATCTTTTCCCCAGTCGGAAGATAGTAATGATCGATGCGCTGGCAGTGAATTATGGCGGCGGTGGGATTCATTGTATCTCCATGCACCAACCGAAGCTGCAGTAATGTAGAATGGATAATGAATAATTTCTAAGAATGGAGCATCAAGGGTTCTTAAGTCTGGTTCCAACTTTGGCCGTTTTAATTCTGGCTTTGGTTACTCGAAAGACCTTCGAGGCTTTGCTTGGTGGGGCCTTGGTGGGATTTGTGATACTGCAGCAAGGCCAGTTCTTTGGTGGGTTTACGGATTCTCTATTGAGTGTGATGGCAGATGGGACGATCGGCTGGATCATTCTGGTATGTTTGCTATTTGGTTCCTTGATTCATCTATTGGTTCGTTCGGGAGGAGCGACGGCATTTGCGGATTTTCTATTGCGTTATGTGAAAAATCGGCGTTCTGCTTTGCTGGTGACTTGGCTCATGGGGATAGCGATTTTTATTGATGACTATTTGAATGCCTTGACGATTGGTTCGTCTATGAAGAAGGTGACGGATCGTTTCCAGGTTTCCCGAGAGATGTTGGCCTATGTGGTTGATTCGACTGCAGCACCTATTTGTGTGTTAATTCCCTTATCAACATGGGCCATTTTTGTCGGAGGGCTGTTGGAAGAAACCAATGTGGTAGAACAAGGGCAAGGTTTGAGTGGGTATCTGCAGGTGGTTCCCTATATCATTTATGGCTGGGTGGCCGCCTTGGTAGTCCCTTTAGTGGCTACAGGAATTATTCCTCCAATAGGCGCCATGAAGAAGGCTGAGACCAGAGCGGCGCAAGGACAATTGATTCCTCCAAACTCTGAAACTATCGCCCTGGAAGTCGATACCGAAGTAGCACACAACACTACTCCGAAGATCATACATTTTGCTTTCCCCATTATCCTCTTGATTGGGGCTACGATTTGGTTTGAAATTGATGCTTTGAAAGGCGTGATGACGGCTGTCGCCGGGACCATAATCTTGTTTTTGATCGATAAGGTGATGTCCTTTGAGGAAGCCATGAAAAGTGTTTTCGATGGTATGAAATTGATGTTGTATGCTCTAGCCATCGTGGTGATGTCTTTTGTGCTGAAAAACGTCAATGACCAGCTTGGCTTGACCAACTACATTATCGAACAGGTATCTCCGTGGATGAATAAAAGCCTATTACCTGCCATTGCTTTTCTATCCTTGTCTTTGGTGACCTTTGCGACGGGTTCCTTCTGGGGGGTATATGCCATTTCTTTACCCATCATTGTTCCCTTAGCACAGTCTTTGGATGTCAATATTTGGTTAGCGATTGGTTCGGTGGTGAGTGCGGGAGCCTTTGGTTCGCATGCCTGCTTCTATGGTGATGCTACGATCTTGTCCGCTTCAGCGACAGGGTGCAACAATATGGCGCACGTCTTGACTCAGCTGCCTTATGCCTTGATCTCCGGTGTCATTTCCACCATAATCTTCTTACTATTGGGGATGTTTATTGCCTAGGTCGTATAGAAAGATTCACTTATGAAAGTTTCTACCAAGAATGCTCCACATTACAAATGGGGAGATAATTGTGATGGCTGGCATCTATTAGCCAGTCCACATTTGAGCGTTATTCAAGAGAAAATGCCTCCGGGGACCAAGGAAGTAAAGCATTATCATGAGCATAGTGAGCAGGTGTTCTTCATTTTGGCGGGCCAAGCCACTTTTACGCTGGATCGAGAAATTCTGACTTTGCAAGCTCACGAGAGCCTACATGTTCCCATTCGAATACCACACCAGATTCAGAATAATAGTAAGCAAGATTTGCATTTTTTGGTGATCTCTCACCCCAAAGCACATGGAGATCGCATCTCTTTAGAATAGGGACTAAGTACTAATCTACGCCTATTCCATCGTGGTACCTTGCAAACTTGATTGACTATGCTATTCTATTCAACTCTTGATCGATTTCTTTGCCTTACTGTGCTGCTGCTTGTTCACTTGAGTTACGTATCTAGTCAAACGCAGGATATACCGCTTCATTCCTATCCCATGGGTAATGAAATAGCCGAAGGTCTTGCGCAAGGGAAAATGAAGATATCTAAAGCGGCACAATACTACTCTTATATCGGAGAATATCAAGCAGCAGCCAGTGTACCTCATGAAGTGAAACTAGCATGGGGTTTTGATTCGCTGAGAGATATAGATCGGGAGTATTTCAAGCAATTTAGACCCAAGTTGGCAGCAGATGCTATCATACAACAGGCAGGTAAGGAACAGGTTGTCATAGTTAATGAAGCGCATCATAAACCTGCCCATCGAATATTCACTAGAAGTCTTTTGAAGGGCTTATACGCTCAAGGTTTTCGGTACTTTGGATTAGAGACCCTATCCAATTGTGCCTATATTCCAAAAGAATATTGTGATGACCAACTCAACCAAAGAGGTTATTCCTACAACTCTCCCATTTCAGGTACCTACGTGACAGAACCGCAGATGGGGAATTTGATCAGAGATGCTATCGAGCTGGGGTTTACTATTTTCGCTTACGAGAAATTTGGTAAGGACCGAGAGCAACAGCAAGCGCATTATATTGCAAAGGTATTGGAGAAGGACCCGGCCGCAAAAATCTTGATTCAATGTGGTTGGTACCATCTATTAGAGGCTCCAGACAAAGGAAAGACTTGGATGGCAACACATTTACGGCAGCTAACGGGAATCGATCCCTTCACCATTTATCAAGATATCTTGGTAGAACGACCTTATGGGCAAGAAAGCCCCTTTTACAGCATGATGAATTTTGATCAACCTATGGTGTTTGTCAATGAGGCTGGAAAGTTTTACAATGGCTTTAAAGACTTTGATCTTTTTGATGCTTTGGTATATCACCCTCGGACAATCTATAGGCGTAATCGACCACAATGGCTAGTTGAGTACGGAGAAAATGTATTTTATAACGTACCCAGGCATCTTATTACAGTTAGCTACCCCTGTTTGATCAAAGCCTTTAGAAGGGAAGAACCCAATAGTGCAGTCCCAGTCGATATTATACAACGAGAGTATTCAGGGGATCCCACATTTTTAGTGTTGCCTCCTGGGGAATATCGATTGATAATTAGCAATAGCTCAGGTGAGCAGCAAGAATTGGAAGGAACCTTGCTACGTGATGATAAATAAACGTTCAGAACAGATAACCCATTTTTTATTAGGGACAGCTATCGGAGATGCCTTTGGTGCGGGAGTAGAGTTTCAGGATCGTAGTTGGATTCGGACTGAAGTGGATTTTACCACTTTCGTTAATGCCAGAGCGCAAATCCAAGTGGCAGAAGATCAAAAAGCGCTGTTTACCCAAAACTATACACCTTGGGAATATACCGACGATACTGAAATGACCATTGGTTTAATGAAAGCCCTGTGTGATCCCGCGCCCTTTTCAGAAGATCTATTAGTCAACTACTGGAAATCAGAGTACGAGCAAGGGGTTAAGCAAAAAGGGTATGGGCGCAATGGCCACGGTTCTATGGGGTGGTACTACAGAGGGGAACAGGACTTAGAGACCATTAGAAACTTTCAACGGGATCGAGCTAATCCTGGAAATGCGCCAGTGATGCGGGCAGCACCATTGGCATGGGTAGAAGCAGATCGCATAAATCATTTCGCTGAGATTAATGCCAATGCAACACATCCCAATCCAAGAGCGATTCAGGCAAGCCAATGTTTAGCTCAGGCAGCCTTTTTTATGATGGTGCGAAAAGGAGAGGCAAAAGGTATAATCCCACATTGTATACAGTCTATCCCATTGGATGAAGCATTTCTTGGGTATTTTGAAGCGATCGATGCACTGCCTGCATACGCCGATCTTACATCAAATGACTTTGGAGTGTTGTGTGGGCCGCAACCTATCGAAGAGCCTTATTTTCTTCCGGGAATTCTTGGGGTGCCTTCAGATGCCTTTTACACGGTAGGCTGCGTGCTTTATGTGTTGAAGCAGTGTTCAGATGCCATGGAGGCCCTTCGCATGTCGGTGTACCTAGGAGGAGATGTAGATTCTGTAGCTTCCTTAACGACGGGGATAATGGCTGCTAGAACTGGCTTAGATAGCCTTCCTCAATACATGCTTGAACGGATAGAAGCTTATGAATACCTACTAAAAGTGGCTGCAGATTTTGCAGGTTCCATCATTTAGCAAAGCCATCTGTTAGCATGCGAACCTACAGACTTGCCAAGTTCTCCCTAAAACCCTTAAATTGTTACACGACCTTAGCTGCAAAACGGTAATACACATGCATATTTCAACCCGACTATTTACAAAGATCTTTGTGCTCCTTTGTATCTCTACCAATCTTGTTTCCCAAACCAATGGTAAGGCCTTTACTATCGGTGAAACCTTTACCATTTACTCAAATGCCTTAGGGGAAGACCGTCCTTATCACGTCTACTTACCAGATGATTATAAGGTCGATGGCCAACCGATTACCGTCATGTATCTCTTAGATGGCGGGTCACATTTTCACCATACGAGTGGAATTGTCTCTTTCATGAGCAAGCAGAAACTGATTCCAAACATGATGGTGGTAGCTATTCCGAATACAAGTGATCGTACCAGAGATTTGACTCCGCCCGGGGTAAAGGATGAGCGAACTCAACAGAGTTTCCCAACGGGAGGTAAGGCGGACAGTCTCTTGGCTTTCTTCGAAAGAGAGTTGATTCCTCATATCGACAAGACGTACAATACCAGCTCTTTTCGACTGTTAGTTGGTCATTCCTTTGGTGGCTTATTTGCGATCCATGCTTTAGTCAATCAACCGGAACTATTCAATGCCTATATTGCCATTAGCCCCAGCTTATGGTGGGATGACCAGTACCTCGTAGATCAAACGAAAAAGCGCTTTGAAAAAGACAAATATTTCGAAGGATTCCTTTATATGACGATGGGAAATGAAGGCGGAAGCATGCTTGGAGGTGCCATGAAACTAGCTGCTCTCCTAGAGGAGCATCCCGCCCCGAACTTCAAATGGAACTTCCAGTTGATGGAGGAGGAAAATCATGGCACAGTTCCGCATCGAAGTACCTACGATGGCCTAGAATTTATATTTAAGGAATGGTTCAAAACAGATTTGAGCGCTTTGTATACGATGTCAAATGTGGAGGAGATTAAAGGTCATTTCGCTCAAATGTCGCAACGGTTGGGCTATCAACTTAGCCCAGGAGAGAAGGGCTGGAATACGATCGGCCAACGATTTATGCAGCGAGGTCGATTGCGTAATGCTAAGGAAATCTTTGAGCAAAATGTCAAAGAGCATCCCCAATCCTGGAATGTCTATTACAGCCTGGGTAGTTGCTATCAAGAATTGGGCTTGACTAAATTAGCTATCGATCAATATGAAAGAGTGCTATCCCTGCATCCAGGTCACAGCTATGCCATAGAAGCCTTGGGGGAATTAGGCAAGAAATACGATAAGGAGAAGCTCATCGTGCCCCTCACGCAAGCGCAATTGGAAGCAGTAAAAGGGAAATACGAACTTTCCATTGGCGGGCAAATGGTCATTGAACTCCATGAAGGTAAATTGATGGCCTTTGTAAAGGGTGGCGTGCCTAAGCAACAATTGATTCCTTTCTCCGAAAAGCGATTCCTGCTGGAAGATAGCAATATTCCTTTGACCTTCGAATTTGTAGGAAAGTCTGTCAAAGGCGTTTCTGCGCAACCGGAAATTGGTTTTTTCATCACCGGCAAAAGGATAGAATAGAGAAGATTTCTAATCGAAACACTACCAAAAACACATGAAAAAATTCCTTAAAACCCTATTAGGTAAGAAAAACAAACCCAAAGCGCCTCCTTCTGGAGATGCTGGCATTCCTCCCCATTTGATTGAGGAATTAGTCGCAAAAGTTGAGGCTTTAATTCCATTAGCTAAACCTGAGAGCCAAGCCAAGCTACAAAGTGTGGCTGAAGCTGTTCAAGATGATGAGCTGGACGTGGCTGTGCGCTCCTTTTTAGCATTTGCTAATGATATTCCGGCGGCCCCGATGGTAGAACAGGCTGCTATCATGATTTCTGCACAATTCAATAGCTTCAAAAAAGAAGAAAAAGATGGTTTGCTGGATAAGCAAATGGTGAGACAGCGTAAAAATGGTACTGTCAAGCAACTTACAGGTATACTTGGGCAAGCCAAACCCTACTTGCAGCGGAAGTAAGTGAGTAATTATCCACAATTATTACAACCATTGGAATCCGGTTTCATCCTTAAGAGCAGCATAAGCATACTCAACCAACCCTGCTCTTATGAATCGGAAGCTGTTGATTTCTGCCAGTCTTTGGTTTGCAGCCTCGCTCGCCTTGGCACAATCGCCTGCCCTTACGATTGGCCAAAAATTTTCTATTGAATCAAAAGTCCTAGGGGAGAAAAGGGCCTTTTGGGTGTACATGCCAGAAGAAGCGGAACAACAGCCTTGCCCCGTTCTATACCTCTTGGATGGAGAATGGAACTTCCACTACACTACCGGCCTTATTCGTCAAATGATCAGCAGTGGGGATATTCCTCCCGTTTATGTAGTAGGCGTAATTAATACCAACCGAAACCGGGATCTAACACCGGCAGGTCCGAATGGCTCTTCCAATGCCAGATTCGGGGGAGCGGAAGCTTTTTTGCGTTTTCTTTCAGAAGAATTGCATCCTTTTCTCGACTCCACTTATTCCTTGCAACCTTTTAGAATCCTAGCTGGACACTCCTTCGGAGGGCTTTTTACCATTTACAGTATGATGGAAAAGCCCAATCTTTTCCAGGGATTTATAGCACTAAGTCCTAGCCTTGGACGCAATAGTGAACAGCAGGTGCAGATCGCCGAAGCACATTTCAAAGAGGCAGGGCATCCAACCCAGCGTTTATTTCTGGCCGTTGGGAATGAGGGTGGATATACCCAATTCAGTTCTGAAAAGCTCAATCGAATATTGCATAAAAATCAGCCTGCAAGCCTGACTTGGCGATATCGACATTGGCCGGAAGAGAATCATGTCTCCATTACGATGCCTGGAATGCGTATGGGGCTGCGATACCTGTTCGAAGGATATAATCTAGATCATTTTCCAGCCCTTGATGACTTTTTTTTAGTTCAAAAGCATCTACAGGATTTGTCAACTCGCCTGGGCTATGAGATATCTGTCCCTGAGACACAGTTCCAGAAGTTTGTAGGCCAATTGATCGCAGAACGGGATCTGGATTATGCTTTCTTTCTATTGGAAAAGTATAAAGAGGCATACCCCAACTCTACAAACTTGCTTAGGTATTATGGAGATGCTCATTTGCTAAAGGGGGAGGTGGGAAAAGCTAAGGAATTCTATGTGAAACTATTGGAGTTGGCGCCAGAGCATGGTGATATTCAGCAACTATTAGAGTCCTTAAAATAAAGTGGTCAAGCTACCCAAGGCTCCATATCGGCACCTAAAATTTAATACTAATGCTAAGACATCTACTACTACTCATCTATCGCGGGTTTCTTCGTGATAAAACGACTTTTGTTATCAATCTACTAGGCCTTTCCACAGCCTTGGCTGCAACTTTTCTAATATACATGTGGGTCCAAGATGAAAGAGAGATTGATCAATTTCACGAACACAAAGATCGATTGTATCAGGTGATGCGAAATACGATGTCTCGCCCCGGAGAAGTAAGCACGCACGCTTCTAATTCTGATCTATTGGCACCGGCGCTAAGAGCAGAAATGCCAGAGCTAGAAAACATCGTTCCAGTGGAGTATCCAGAGGGTAAGGGTATTTTGAAAGCAAATGACACTCAGCTTAGAGTTGATGGCTTGGCAGCTGGGCAAAGTTTTTTTCAGGTCTTTTCTTTCCCCTTATTGTTAGGCAACGCAGAGGAGGTATTGAAGGGGGTAAATAAAATGGTCATTTCTGACCAAGTTGCGGCGGTTTTATTTGGGTCGAATCAACAAGCAATGGGAGAATTGATCGAATTGGATCAGGAGGGTTATGAGGGAGTGTATTCCGTTTCGGGTGTTTTTACAAAATCAGGATATCGAACATCGGAGGAATTCGACTATCTGGTTCCAAATGAACAATTTTTGAGTCGCAGGGATCCGGCCTATATCAACTGGGGGAGTAACTCTGCACGAGTCTATTTAACTCTTGAGGAAGGCGTAGATTGGGAAGAGTTCAATGTGAAAATCAAAGACTTTGTTCGATCGAGATATCAAATAGAAAGAGAGCCGGAAGGAGCAGATTGGGTTGGGCAATTGTTCCTGCACCCGTACACGAGTAAATATTTACAAGGTCGATTCGAAAATGGTGTGGCGGCCGGAGGCAGAGTAGGATACATTTGGCTCTTTTCCTTGATTGCCATTTTCATTGTGATTATCGCAGCTATCAACTTCATGAACTTATCCACCGCTCAGGTCTCCAGAAAATTTAAGCAAATTGGAGTACAGCAGGTAGTAGGTGCGGGGAGGAAAACGATTGTATTGCAATATTTAGGTGAAGCTTTATCTATCAGCTTGATTGCAGCAGTGCTGGCATTGATGATGGTTTATTTCTTGATTCCTAGCTTCAATGTGATAACCGCAAAGCAGCTGCAGTTTAGCTGGGATGGGAATATGGTGTTGACCGGCTTGCTTTTTGTTTTCACAGTGGGGCTGCTTTCTGGGAGTTATCCTGCCTTTTATCTTTCTCGATTCAATCCAGTAAATACGTTGAAAGGGAAGTTGAGAGGTGCAGGGAATAAATCTTGGTTGCGCCGAGGCTTGGTGGTCTTCCAGTTTGGAACTTCCAGCCTGTTGATCGTTGGGGTGTTAGTGGTTTCTAAGCAAGTGAAATATGTGCAATCCCAGGACCTGGGTTACAAAAAGGACAATGTCATCGTTTTTGCGGGGGAAGAAAAACTCTTTGAAAAATTAGATTTCTTTTCCGAAGCACTCAACCAAGTGCCAGGAGTGGTTTCCAGCTCCGTGATTGAGGATCAGTTGACGGATATTTCCGGCTGGACCAAGGCCTATAAGCTTCCAGAAGAATTGTCTTACGAGGTGAAACCCAGTTTATACGAGGCAGTTGTAGGGTACGACTTTTTTCAAACCTTATCCATTGAAGTAAAAGCTGGTCGAACGTTTTCTCGTGAATTCAATAAAGAATCGGATAAGATCGTCTTGAACGAAAGAGCTGTAGCAGCACTTGGCCTAACTAATCCCATTGGTAAAGTGATTAGTTGGAAGGGAAATGACAAGGAAGTCATTGGGATATGTCACGATTTCCACGGACAGTCCCTTCACGAAGCCATTAAACCGATGGCCATTCTGTTCGATCCTGAAGAAACGAATACGGTCCTAGTCAGAATTCAAAGGGGAGCAGAAGAGGCTACTTTATCTGCTTTACAAGATTTATATCATAGATACTATCCTGGCTTGCCTTTTCCTTATACCTTCTTGGATGAAGAATATAAATCACTCTATCTGGCTGAGCAAAGAGTGGCTAATCTTTCTGGATATTTTGCGGGTATAGCCATTGTAATTTCTTGCTTAGGCTTATTTGGTCTAGTGGCCTTCTCTATCCAGCGGAAAGTAAAAGAAATTGGCGTTCGGAAAGTCCTTGGAGCCACTCAGCTCAATATATTCACTCTACTATCGAAAGACTTCTTGTGGACCATTAGTTGGGCTATTCTTATTGCCCTATCTATTGGCGAGGAAGTGGTTGAATAATTTTGCTTACCACATTGAGCTTTCTTGGCAGCATTTTGCGCTGGCGGGACTGGTAGCGATGTTAATTGCCTTAGGAACCATTACCTGGCAAATATACAAGGCTGGCCTGCTACAACCCGTTGAATGTCTTCGTGATGAGTAGGAAATGCTAAAAGCACTGCAGACTAATTACGGGTAAATCATATCAAATTACGGGCTTTATTCCTACATTGCACTTAGGGAAACAATACCTTGCGCTCAATCCTATCCCTTTCATTTCTCTAAAGTGCTATGATTATTTATGTCTAAAGTTTTAAAAATAAGGAAGGCCCCGCGTAAGAGAAGGCGGAAAAAAAGAGATCGAAGAGCAGAAAGACGTATCGGTCAACCACGCCTACGGGTTAGGTTAAAAGATCCTTTCGGTAAGGTCTTGGTGTTGAAAAGAGCGTTGACGGGGATTATTGGTTTGGCGACCTATCCAGGACTAGCCATTGTTAATAAAATGAAAGTGGAGGGAGCAAATCATTTGCTGCGGCTCCCCAAAAGAAATGTGCTCTTCATTTCAAATCATCAAACCTACTATGCGGATGTCATCGCGCTGTATCATATTTTTTGTAGCGTAAAATGGAAGTTCAGGAATATTAATTTTCCGCTCTATTTGCTGGTTCCGAGAGTCAACTCCTACTACATCGCTGCAGAAGAAACCATGAAGGAGAGTGGCATCTTGCCCAAGCTTTTCTCCTATGCTGGGGCTGTTACGGTGAAGCGCTCCTGGCGCTATAAAGGAGAAGATGTTCGTAGAGGAGCGGATTTCAAAGCTCCGGAGAAAATTGAAAAAGCGTTGGGTTTTGGATGGGTTATTACTTTCCCTCAAGGAACTACAACTCCCGAAGCGCCAGTACAAAAAGGAGCTGCCAGTATCATCAAAGCTTTTAACCCACTAGTTGTTCCCGTAGAAATAGATGGATTCAGGAAAGCCTTCGGTAAGAAGGGACTCAAACTGCAGAAAAGAGGCGTCCGCTTATCGGTGAAATTTAAGGAACCGATGAGATTTGGCGAAGATGCCTCGATCGCCGAGATCCACGAGTTCCTGGAAAATCACATCTTAGGTGAAGACGATCAAGCAGAGCAAGCCTAGCCATCCATAGCCGTAGATCTAAGATTAGATTCGAGCTTGATAGGTATACAGCTCGAAATAACGGCCTTCTTTTGCGATCAACTCCTCGTGATTTCCTCGCTCTACGATATGGCCATTTTCAATCACCAAGATCTGTGAGGCTTGGCGGATAGTACTTAGGCGGTGAGCAATCACGAAAGTCGTACGCCCCTGCATCAACTCATTCAAACTTTTCTGGATTAGCGATTCACTTTCGGTATCCAAATTTGAAGTGGCTTCATCTAGGATGATGATCTTAGGATTGGCTAATATAGCCCTGGCAATGGCGATTCTTTGCCGCTGCCCGCCGGATAACTTCACCCCTCGCTCCCCAATGAGTGTATCTAAACCTTCCTCAAATCGATCTGTGAATTCATCCACATAAGCAGCTTCTACCGCCTTTTGCAAATCCTCTTCCGAGGCGTCAGGTCGGGGGAAAAGAATATTTTCTCGAATGGTACCTTCAAATAGAAAGTCGTCCTGTAATACGACGCCAAGGTTCCGTCGGAAGCTATCTAAACTCACCTTTGAGAGATCTGTTCCATCAACCGTAATCAAGCCGCTATCTGGTGTGAGGAAGGTCGCCGCTAAGCCGGCAATAGTCGATTTCCCCGATCCAGAGGAGCCAACTAGGGCAGTCACAGAGCCTTTAGGCGCATCGAAGCTGATATTGTGCACCACTTCTTTATCTTCTATATAGGAAAAGGAAACGTCTTCAAATTTGATATCTCCTTTGATGTCTTCCAACTCAATGGTGCGGACAGAGGTATCATCTTCTGGCTCCATATTCATGATTTCTTCCGTCCGATCAAGCCCAGCGAATGCCTCGGTCAATTGACTACCAATATTACTCATCTGGACAATTGGCGCGATCATGAAGCCTAGATAGAGTGTGAAAGACAAGAAATCACCAAAGGTCATATTGCCCTGCATGATTTGATAGCCGCCAATACCCATGATGCCCGTTGTGGCCATACCTAGTAGGAACGTGGCTGAACTAGTCATCAAGGCGGTGGCAGTGAGACTTTTCTTGACGTTCTGAAATAAGTTATCCACTCCTTTTTCGAAGGTTTTATTCTCTTGCTTTTCAGCGTTGAATCCCTTAATCACGCGAACCCCATTGAGTGTCTCCACCAGTCGCCCCGTTACTTGCGCATTAATCACTCCCCGTTCCCTGAAGATCGGTCGGATGTAGCCAAAGGCCCGCAAGGCGATATAAGCGAAAATGCTGACAGGAACGAGTACGTAGAGCGTCATCATCGGACTGATTCTAATCAATAGAATCAAAGAAACTACCGAAGTCAAGGTCCCTCCTACCAATTGTACCAAACCGGTACCCACGAGATTTCGTACGCCCTCCACATCTGTCATGATTCTGGAAACCAGCACCCCAGATTTAGTATTATCAAAATAGCTGATGGGCAAAGAGAGTACCTTTTGTTGGACTCTGGCACGTAGTTTTGATATTAGGTATTGCGCCTCGACACTCAATAGTTGAGTAAGCCAATAAGAGGTCAATGCTTGTACTAAGATAGAGCCTGCCACTATCATCAACAACAGCCTTAGCATGGGCATGTCGGCGTTTACGATTACATTATCGATCAAATATTTACTAGCTCCCGGAAGAACTAGTCCTGCCAAGCGGCTTATCACGATAAGTATCAATCCTAAGAGTACCAATCTGCGGCGAGGCCAAATAATTCGCGGAAAGCTTGACCGACGGTCACTTTGTTTTTCTTTTGGGTAGACATCGTAGGTGTGAGATTTGTAGTTCCAATAGGCGTACAGGGAGAGAACATTGTGATTCCATTGAAAGTTCGCCGAGCCCAAGTCTTGCCGTGTGCTATGATAGTTTTTTGTTATGTTTACAGGCGTATTGGAATAAAAGAAACACTTCCGTAAAATGCCTGTATGATCCGGCAGGCTCTAAACAAAAATCATTAGATCAGAATCCCATAACAATGAAATTCCTACACCAGGTCGTTCTGCCTTGCACATTTGTCATTATTTCCATTTTCCTTCCGAGTCAACTCGCAGCAAGCAATACTAATTTAGATACCCTCTACGTCACGATCCCAGATTTAGAAGGAGCAATCGGGGATACCATTACCTTGGATTTCCAGGTCCGAAATTTCAAAGAAGTAGTTGGTTTACAGTTTGATTTTCGCTTTGATACCTCGATGATGTCCTTTGTTGGGCTGGATCTTGGTGACTTGGAAGTGATTGGTTGGGGTAGCTTTGGTTTTCAGAATATTGAGCAAGGCTCCGTGCGGTTTTCCTGGGCAGATTTCACTAATAACTCCTTTACGATGGAAGACAATAGCTACCTGTTTTCTATCAAAATGAAAGTTCAACAACCTATCTATACCTTGGAGGGGATGGTGTCTATTTCTGAAGAGGTGATAACAGCCGAGTACATCAGCAGTAGCCTGGAACAAGGTCACGTCAAATTAATTGTGGATGAACTGTCCACTTCATCAGAATTACGGAAACTCCTTGAGTATATCAACGTCGCTCCCAACCCTACCAGCGGGGAAACCCTGTTGAGATTGTCCTTGACTCAACGTTCTCCAGTCACCCTTTCTGTATATAATGACTTGGGGCAAAGATTGTCCACGCAGCGTATGAACCTGGCAGCCGGACAGCACGCCCTTCCCTTGAGTTTCGCTCATGCGGGCCGGTATTGGTGCCGAATACAACTCCCAGAAGGTAGTCGAACAACAGCCATCCTAGTGAAGCGCTAAGGTGGGCAAAACGATTCACCGAAAGATATCCTACGTTCACCTTTATTTTTTGGTGTTCACCTGAAGTGGAATAGCTACTACCCTCATTTGCTGTATCTTGTTGGTATCAATCCACTAGAATTATCCACCAAATGAGTGAGCTGAACTGGATCAAGAAGATGGACAAAGCAGACTGGGCTTTGCTGGGCATTTACTTCTCTATTGCCTTCATGATCACCTTCTTTGCCGAATGGTCCGAGGAAGATATTCCTTTATTTAGTGTGCAAGTTTTACCACTGTTGCAGCACATGGTCGTTAGTTATATCATTAACATTCTAGCAGTAGTCGTGATCGTATTTTGGGTGTTTAATTCCTTTTTTCACGATGGGAGATACTTTGAGACCTTTTTCTTTATTCTCGTCATACTCATCATCCAGTTTGGCTTTCAAGTCCTTTTGCTGCCCAGCTTTACTTATCAATTGACGGGAGACTGGCTGGGCGACATTCTCTGGGGAATGATTGATAACTTCACAGATATGGCTCCGGTGGGCTTGTTCTTAATGGCCAAACAATACTACTCTTCTCAGACTCGCTTCGTGGAGTTAGAACGCAACCAGAAAGATCACGAGTTGAAGCTGCTGAAGGCTCAGGTAGATCCTCATTTTCTATTCAACAACCTTAACATACTCGATATTTTAATCCAAACGGATCCAATAAAGGCCAGTGAGTTCACCAAACGGTTGTCTTCCCTATATCGCTATATGATCCGGCATAAGAATGAAGAGTTGGTTTCATTAGAAGAAGAATGGAGGTTCTCGGCCGATTATATTTATCTATTAGAACAGCGATTCGAGGGCTTGTTTTTGTTTGATATTGACCTGGAGAATCCCGCTTTACCTTTTTTCTTCATCCCCCCTGCCTCCATCCAAACACTGCTAGAGAATGTTGTAAAACATAACACTGCATTACCGAACGCTCCTATCCAGGTGTCCATCTATATGGAAAAGGATCTGTTTTGCATCGCCAATACGGTCAAGCTCAAGCATGACCCGAAGGACAGCATGGGAACTGGCTTAGATGGCCTGAAAAAACGGGTGAAATTGCTCACGGATCGAAATCTTCTAGTAGAACCAGGCCCTGACCGTTTCATCGTCAAAATTCCTCTTTTGCGAAAAGCAGCTTAAGCCATGAATGCAGCACTCCACTTTTTTCCAACCACCACTAAAGACAAAGTAATGAACATCTTATTGCTCGAAGATGAAAAATTAGCCGCGCATCAGTTAATGGGTTTATTGAAAGGCTACTTCAATGAAGAGGTTCATATTCATTGGGTACAAAGTGTGCAGGAAGGCTTGGCTTATTTGCAAGGACATCCCGATCCGGATCTCATCATTTCAGATATAGAACTCCTCGACGGTAAAGTCTTTCAATTGTATCAAAAATACGATGTTCAAACTCCGATTATTTTCGTGACAGCCTATGATCAGTATTTACTAGATGCTTTTCAAACCAATGGCATCGCCTATCTCCTTAAGCCCTATGCACCAGAACAATTGCAGCAAGCGCTGGATAAATACCTAAAGCTTTTCAACAAGGATGCCCCAAATGTGATTTCGGATAAGGTGATTAGTCAATTGACTCGTGCCTTGGGAAATTCAGATAAAAATTACAAGCGGCGATTTGTGGTCAAGAAGAACAATGGAATCTATTTTGTCCATACCAGTGAGATCAAGTACTTCAAGGCGGATGATGACTTAGTTTTTGCCTTTGATCAGAAGGGGAATCGACATATAATCTCATATCGGATGTCGCAGTTGGAAGAGGTCCTAGATGAAAAAGAGTTCTTTCGGATTAATCGTGGAGAAATTGTCAACGTGAACTATATCCAGAAGATGGAGGGATACTTTGGAAATCGACTGGCTATTCAAATACAGGGTGAAGAGGAGAAGCTGAAGACCAGTGGCCCCAAAACTGCAGCCTTCCGGAAGTGGATGGAGAGACTTTAGGATATCCTCAATTGATGTATTAGCCTCAATGAAGTTGATTTCGCACACCTTTTGGCCAATATTCTGGTAGACGATGCCTCAGAATGGTCCTATCTTGCATATACAACTAGAGCCTATGAAGATTGAACATTTAGCGATTTGGGTTAAGGACCTGGAGGCTATGAAATCCTTTTATGAGCAGTATTTTGCTGCTAGTGCAGGGGAAAAGTATCGAAACGATAAAAAGAACTTTGAGTCTTATTTTTTGAGTTTCGATGAAGGGTCCCGGCTGGAGCTCATGCAAATGCCTACTATTCCCAGCAATGTCCAGGACCCCTATTTACAATATACGGGCATCATCCATTTTGCCATCTCAGTGGGTAGCAAGGAGCGGGTTGACCAACTTACGGAACAGCTACGTACAGCCGGCTATGAAGTAGTAGGAGAAGTTCGTTGGACCGGAGATGGCTACTATGAAAGTGTGGTATTGGATCCAGAAAAGAATCGGATTGAAATCACGATCTAACTAGGATCCATCCCCTTCAATGTTTTGAGCTGACGCTTAAGTGATCCATATTCTTCTTCTGTGATGAGCTCATTCATCAGGAGCCAGCGATAATTTTCCACTTGTCTTTCAAAGGATAGGTCTTTGTCTAGGAACATGTACTGTCCCCTGAGGTAGGTACGAGATTGTTCAATGATTCTCTCCATGAAATCTCGGCCCTTTTCAGCGTTCCAGCGATTGACGTGAATGATGATCGGTTCGTGGCGTGTTTTAATTTCAAGGTATCGATCGCCCAAGGCTCTATTGGCGATGATGAGGAAAACCAGATACAGCAATATAAAGACTGTTGCCAGAAGTGGATCTTGAGTGATCAACCGGTAAAAAAACACAAAAGCAAGTAGGTAAGTGATCCCGACCATCATACAGCCCCGTTCTGTGTAATTGATTTGCCGCCTTTCGATCCGATGATTAATCTCAGCTAAAGGGACGATCTTCTCTATACGTCCCAGGACTAGGTGTTGTACTTTTATGGTCACTTCAGTGGAGTGCAGTTCGACAGTTCTCCTGCCAAAAAGATTTCTTTGTTCAAACTTTTCAAACATTAGTTTTCATTCTTTTGCGCGTAGATAAATGAGTGTGTCAAAGGCCTTTTTCTCTTCGCAAGCATAGCTCGGATTATTGATTTTTACTACTCCAATTGGGGCTTGCTTACTGCCAAAAAGTTGCTTGGTGCTTGCCAGGGACAAGCCTGTGTTATCAAGGAACTCCTGGAAGCGTAGTTCATAGCCTGCCGCATCTCGCTTGAATCCTTTGTAATTAATACGAGCAGTGAGTAATCGATCTGCGAAAGGAGAGTCGGGAGCATAGGCTAGATAGTGAGAGAGCCTTCTATGGTTATTGTCAGTGAGTTTTTCGACATGCGTTGCGCCCATGGCGAGATAGGCTTGTTTGAAGGGCTGCTCTTGCTCAATCAGCAGCAGATTGTGATACATGAAACTATCTCTTTTAATCTGGAAGGCCATGTCGAACATTTCATCTGGATTTACCGGAATATAATTTTTGAGATTCTGCATGAGTATATCCAAATGAATAAAGCGGGTACCCAGACTCTTCTTTAACTTTTTACGCTTTTTGCGGAAATGGTCATAGACCTTCAAGAAGGATTCCTGAGTGCTAGCGGTGGCTCGATCTTCCTCAAAGGTGTTCAAGAAAGCTTCAAAGTCATTTTGTGCTTTGGCGGCCGTAAAATGTTTTGCTAGCTGACTGATGATCTCCTTGGGGCGTGCTAAGCCTCCAACTTCCAAATCAAGGCCAATGACTTGTATGGGCGATTGTGTTTTTTGATTAAGTAATCTAATTCTTTTAAAAAGTGCTTGATTATAGGAGGCATAGGGGGCCCCTTGAAAGGCTTTTACTAGAAGATTTTCTTCTCCTGATTCTAGGTACTGCTGGATGAAAAAGGAGACACTAGGAGGGTATTCGATCAGCACCAGATCCAGTTCCGCCATCTCATGATAACTCCGAATCAGGGCGAAATGGATATCGGTATTGATGGGTACAAAATGCCGTTCTCCGACCATGACAATCCGATACTCCTGTGGATTAGCCGATAAGGGAATCGTCTCCTCATAAAAATAATGCTTGACTTGGGCAGTGAAATAATCCTGACAGGGATGTTGAGCGAAACATACATGCCCTACCCAAAGGAGGTACGCACCGAGGAAGTATTTCATTGGTAAGATTTTACGGAACGCGTGTCGGAGTAAGTTGGTCAGTCCCTCGAGTCCTATCGGACAAGAGGGCAAAGGAAAGTTAGATAAAAATGAATTACCAGTCAAGTAAGGCAGTAAGCATTGCCGCAACGCAAAGCCTTATGGCTTGCCACTTCTATTTTTTTGTACAAGCCATTTAATTAGTCGGTAGCCTGCATATAGCAATAGCATCAGGGCCAAGAGTGCCCAGTATTCTTTTGATTCTCTTGTCATGAAAAGGGGTTATCGGTTCTTTCCAAGATAACAGCATTCTCTTTACTCATGCTCACTGGTCCAAAAATAATCGGCTTGAACATTGGGCATCTCGGGGTATTCCAAGCCTTCATCACGGTATTGCAGCTGCAGTGCTTTCAATTGCTCCTTCAAAGTTTGGGTGATAGATTCATAGTTGTGCAGACCATAGACATTGGACATCTCGGCTGGGTCCTTGACTAGGTCAAACAATTCCCACTCCGGTGACGTAGGTGCTTCGTCGGTTTGTCCCAGGATTCGGCGAATGATCACTGCAGGCTATCAAACCCAGAAGAACGATAAACATTGACCAAGACTTCATACGTTTAGCATTTTGGATAAGCAAGTGGCTATTCAAAGCTACTAAAACCTGGGGGCGATGTCTTCCTGTACTGTTTGGGTAGATTCCTAGGCTATTTTTTCAGCTTTTTAGAAGGTATATATAAAAGGAGAAATTTGCTGCTGTTCCAACATCTCATCCAACTTTTGGAGACCGGCTAGCCAAAGGCTATTTCGCATTCGTTTTTTGAAGAAACCGAAATGCCCAATTGTTCTTTCTCCCACCTCCTTGGGTGTCGTTCTGGTAAATTCAAGCCGGTACATGCTGTCAGTGTTTAGCCAAAAGGTTGGGGTAGATCTCTTGTTTGAGATGGGATCATCGCTAGCCCAAAACACATGTACAGGAAAGGGTAATTGCTTAAATTTGCCAGTAGGGACTGACTTACCATAAAATTTAGGGTCGAAAAAATAATTTCGTTTGCTACACCAGGCTCGCCATTGTTTCAATACATTTTTCGGTAAGTTCTCCATGATGCCGAAGGATTTTGCCTTGAGGTATCCGGCAAAAAAGAAACTCAAGGGGGCAAAGATATAGAAGAAGAAGTGAGATTGAAGGCGGTACCACCAGGGCATAAAAGGAGCATATCCCACGGAAACGGCTACACCTACCATACCCGAGATGCCTTCCAACTTGGGCATAAAACCGACCTGCTGCCCACCAGCACTATGTCCAAATAGGAAATAGGGGAGATCCGGGAAACGTATTTTCAAATAGTTATAAATAGCGGGCATATCCTTGGTGCCATAATCCAGGAAGGTGTACTCACAAGTCGCTAAATCTTCCGGCGCAGAATCTCCGCTACCTCGGTAATCCCAGAGGGCACAGATATAACCATGTTCTGCCAGATATTCTAGAAAGGGGATGTAAAACTCCTTTTTTGCTGCGGTCCCACAGTTGAACTGAACCACGGCTTTTGGCGATTTAGGGATGATCAATTTTCCGCTTAAGCGAACGCCATCCTCACAAAAGACTTCAAAGGGTTCTTGATAGATCATAGTACTGTATTTTGGGTGTTTAAGAATGAAAGTTATACTAAACGTTTAGTATGTATAGGCGCAAAAAAATATAAAACTTCAACTCCTGCCTATTTCTCCAATATGGAAAGAGCACTTCTCTTCAAGGCTTTCTTCAAAGGTTTGTAGTCCTTATACAGCTGCATGAGAATGATAGAACCTTCAATATCTGCAATCATGCGCTCTGCCATTTCTTCAATTTCGCTTCCACTATACTTGTCCTTTAGCATATTTTGTAAAGCCTTTTCCCATAGACTAAAGTAGTGTTTGATCTCTTTGGTAAAAGTATCCTCTACATGTGCCGTTTCAAGAATGGTATTGGCAAAAAAGCAGCCACCGTCTCCTTGGGTAAAGGCCTGGAATATGACTTCCCCCATTTTGACGATCTTCTCTTCATTACTAGGGCCTTCTTCATAGGCGATACTGAATACCCGTTTCTCAAACCAATTTATGGTCGCCTGTAGGGATTTACGCATCACTTCTTCCTTATCATTGAAGTGATGATAGAAAGCTCCTTTGGTCAAGCCTGCCTCCTTGGCAAGATCACTCATACTCGTCCGATAGTAGCCTTTCCGACGAAAGACTTTTATGCTATTCTTAATGATCTCTTCCCGCGTAGTTTTTTGAATGGGCATGTTTTACTAAACGTTTGGTATGCAAAACTATCTAAAAATGTGTGGATTAGCAAGTAGGAATACTAATTTCTATGTTTTATTCTTGTTTACTTAATGTTGAAAACGGTGAGGGGGAAGGCGTTTTGAATCGAATAACCCCACTGTTCTAAGTGAGCTAGAATGGCTTTCGCATGCCCCGCCCCATAGAGAATTCCTGTTAAAGAGGTAGTGTCCTTTTGCTCTTTAATATGTCTATTAATGGTCTTGAATAATTTTCGTTCTCGAAATTCTGAAATAAAGAAGTCCGCACTGTCAATTGGGTACATGGCATATCGGTAGGAATACCTTTCTTCTTGTGAGTTGGCTAAAACGCTGGCCATCATTCTTCTACTCAAGTGTCGCTTATTGCGATGATATAGGAGTGGGTACATATAACGCACAGATAGTCTTTCCCATCTGTTTACTTTCTGCCAGGCATTACTCGCTTCTTCTTCATTGAGGTCGCCATGGATTAGTTTGAGGGGGAGCTCTTTCAGCCTCATTTGATTTCTTTGTTCAACTAATTCTAGTTTCTTGGCCACCCGCCTAGTGATACGACCAAATGACCTGAGCTTGTTGAGTTTCACACCTTCAAAGATGAGATGTTGGCAATCTCTGAGAGAATAGGAAGCTGATTCGTAGAAGGCTGCTTCACCAATATGAATCATGGGTATGAGCCTAAATTGTAAAAGATTTTGCTCATCACTACTGACTAGGTCAAAGCCATTTACATTTAGCTTGGAAGGAGAGGCGTTGATAACTTTCATATATAGAATATCGATCCCTCCCCTTTCTCATGCCTCTTTTTTCGACTGGACCACTGCCTTGATTGACCAAGTTCAGCCAGGCTGCTGCGTCAATTCTACCTTCCTACCATCCGGATCTTGCACGATCGCTTGATAGCCCCACTCTGCCTGATGAGGTAACTTTAGGACTACATCTGCTGGCAATGCTGTGATCAAATCATCCAGCCGATTTACCTCAAACCCCAGTCTTGTACTACTATCAACGCGTGCTTGTTGGTTGGATAAAGGATAAATCTCAAATACGAATGTCCCCATTTCAGCGGCATAGTGTACGGGACCTCTGCCGTGTTGATGTTTTTGGAATTGGATACCTATCGATTGATAGAATTGGCGTGTTGTTTCGAGTTGATTTGTCTTAATCACCAAGAGATTACATCGTATCATCGACTAAAGTTACAGACTAATAACTATCCCATCTTGCTCTCCTCCCTCTAAGATCGATATGGACCGTTCTAGACCAAGGATACCGCCCAATCCCACCTTGGTTTTTGATAATATGCTTTTCGCAAAGATCGAGCACAATGTCCTTATCTTCCTTGGTGTATTTTCCATCTTGGTTAATGTCCTTAATCACCAGGTCAATAGCATCTCCGTAAAGGTGTCTACTTTTTCCAGCTCCGCCCACTTCCTCATTGTATCTAGGATGTCGATGCCCGTACCTTACCCAAAAGGCATCCCTGTCATACCCTTTTCCCTCCAACAGGTTCTGTAAGTCCAGTAAACGATGTAGAATGCGTTTGTCGATTCCCCAATACAAAGTATCTCGACTGAATAGAAAGGTACTTTGATAATACTCATCTCGTGGCATCAGATCCCTGACGCGCACCTGACCCACAATTCTGCGATAGACGTCTTTTTTGCTCAAGATATAATAGGTAGTGTTCCTTTTGATAGACCCGAAGCTGGATTGATTAAGGTAAGTGTTCTTAAGATAGGGAGCTGGAAGTTGGCTTCCCTTAATCTTTGGCCACTCCTTTAATTGCTCATCCAACTGCTTTTGGGTTGCTACATATGTATTGGTATGGAAAAGGTCGTAAACTACTCGGTCGACGTAGTCCCGCGGAAGCCAATGTAAGTAAGCTAAGGGGATTAGAAACAATAGCCAGCGGCTTCGTTTTAGGAGGCGTTTTAAAGCTTGGGGCATATGAGCAAGGGTTGATAATAAGGATAGTTTTATCTCCGACCTTCACTGCCAATGAGACTCCCCACTGCTTGCCTATACTCCTCTTCTGTGGCAGACGCATTGGTATCTATGGCAAATTTCCAGGAGCCTAGTTCTTGTTGTAAGACTATGGAGAATTTGCCGTAGCGATGATCAACAACTTGACCTGGAGATGAAACGCTCAACTCATATAACCCATTGTCTAAAATCTGTCCCTTTCCTTCTTGCCGAGAGGTAAGCTTAAAGTTAATTTGTAGGTCTACATTGCGCTCCAATGCCCGAGCAAAAGTGGCGACAAAGAAAGAGTCTATGCTATTACGTCCCTGGAAGGAAGTAGGTAGCGCCCCATTGTACACATTGATGAGTAGTGCATCCGCGGTGTAGGTGTTAGCTACTACAGCAGCATCCAAAGCTTCATATCCCTGGCAGAATTGCTGATACGGAATATCGGGATTCTCTGCCCCGGTCAAGCTCGCCGTCTCGTTTGCCCGATGATCGGCTATGTCGCCTTCATTATGGCATCCGATAGCTAATACCAATACAGCAAAGGTCAGCATTAATTTTCCCATGGCTTCTACACGCTTTATTGAACACTCGCTCTTGATTCCACCCCAAAGTATTGTTGAAGATAGCCTTGTCTTGCGACATTATCGAGTACTTTCTTCTTGCTTCGTTTACCATTTTTAGTAATGATCAGAAAGTCGTTGTATAAGGTCACACGGCCATTCCGACTTGGCAAGGTGCAGATTAGGTTTTGTACAAAATAGGAATCCGGATGGCTTTCCTTCCACCGCAGTTGAGGGATAAAGGCTGCTATGGATTCTGGCACAGGGCGGATTTTGTACCTGGGGCTAAATCGCTGTCCATCTCTAGACTCTGATAGGAGCAATTGGTCTCCCACGCTTTGCACTTGGAAGAATTTGAACCAATCCTTTTGAATACCCTCGTCATAGAGCTTTATGGGCTCGATGAAAAGATTTCCATATCCTACATCTAATAACCAGGTTTCTTCTAATTCCACCAATATGGCCATATGATCAAAGGGAGGCCCGAATTGGCCATTCCCTTGAGAAATTTGGCAAGAAACCAGTTGAGCGGGAAATCCTAATGCGGTGAGAAGATGATAAAAGGAGGTGTTGAGTTCGTAGCAAAAGCCGCCCCGTTTTCGCTCTATTACTTTATCCATTAATGCATCCCGATCAATGTTTAAAGGAATATTCCAGTGGATGTCTAGATCTTCAAAAGGTATGCTAAGTACGTGCTGGCGATGTAGGGCAAAGAGTGTTTCGCGATCTACAGTAGGGTTTTCAAGGAAATTGATCCTTGACAGATAGGCGTCGAGGTTCATGGTGTTACAAATACTTTCGGGTGATGTTAATTTTCCGAAGCCAGCTGTTTAACATCATACCCCTCTCAGCACAAGACCGAAGACGATCTAGAATTTGAGCTCAGAGAAAGCTTGATTGTCAAAAAGAACTGGTTTCAACTAATTAACGCATAACAGGGAGGATAGATCAATGCACTCCTTCCAAATCGACAAGAATTGTATTTCTAGACCATGAATTCTGTCAGGTAAATTCAATCATTCACTACAACTTACGGAAGATCACGATGGCATTGTGACCGCCAAATCCAAAGGTATTGCTCATAGCAACATTAACTGTTTTTTCGATGGCTTCCCCCGTCACAATGTGTATTCCTTTAGGTATGGCCGGGTCCAACTCAACAACATTGATTGTTGGAGGAATCTTGCCCTCCTGTATAGTCTTGATGCTAAGGAGGGCTTCTGCCGCGCCAGCCGCACCTAAAAGATGGCCCGTCATCGATTTGGTGGCACTGATGCTCAAATTTTCTGTTTTTTGGCCGAATACTTTTGTAATGGCTTTCACCTCACTTAGATCTCCGACTGGGGTGGAAGTGGCATGTGCATTCAAGTAGTCGACCTCTTCGATATTTAAGCGAGCCTCTTGGAGGGCGAGTTCCATAGCTTTGGCGGCTCCGAGTCCTTCTGGGTGGGTGGCGGTCATGTGATAGGCATCTGCAGTCATACTGGCCCCGATAACTTCGGCATAGATGTGGGCTCCTCGTTTTTTAGCATGCTCATATTCTTCGAGTAAAAGGGCGCCGGCCCCTTCGCCCATGACGAAGCCATCTCTTTGGGTATCAAAAGGGCGGGAGGCGGAGGCAGGATCTTCATTGCGTTTGGACATGGCTTTCATAGCCGTGAATCCCCCGATCGAAGCCTCCGTAATCGGGGCTTCAGAACCTCCGGTGAGAATGGCTTTAGCCTTGCCCCATTTGATGTAGTTGAAAGCATCCATGATGGCTGAATTGGAGGTAGCACAGGCAGATACCGTGGTGTAATTGATTCCTCGCAAACCAAATTTAATGGAGATCATTCCAGAAGCCATATTGGTGATTAAGCGAGGGATAAAGAAGGGATTAAATCTGGGGCGCTCCGGCTGTCCTGCATATTCCTTCACCTCCTCCTCAAAGGTCTCCATGCCGCCTTGCCCAGATCCCCATATCACGCCCACATCAAATGGAGAGACCCTTTCCATGTCCAGTCCGCTATCCGCCATCGCCTGGGCAGCAGCGTACAAGGCAAAACGCGTAAAGAGATCACTCCGTTTAATTTCCTTACGATCTAAATGGAGACTCGGATCAAAACCCTTGACTTCGCAAGCGAATTGGGCTTTGAAGGCATCAGGGGTGAATCGGGTGATGGTACTGGCTCCGCTTTTCCCTGCTAAGGCGTTGTCCCAAAACTCCTGAACGGTATTGCCGAGAGGGGTAATAGCGCCTAGTCCGGTGATAACTACTCTTGTTGGATTATTCATAATCTATTATTTACTTACTAATAAGTAAGTTTAAGTGGCAAAAAAAACACTTACAAAGACATTAGTATCGAATTTCTGACATTGGCCAGGACATCATCTTTGGTGATCGGTAACAGAATCAAAGATGAAAGCATGGAGGTGATAATGAGGTCCGCCTTTTCAATCGCGGATTCCTTAAAGCCAAAGGCTCCACTGGTTTTGCCCTTTTCAAGTGCTCCTTCTAACCATGACCGAATCTCTGCACTTGCCTTGGCCAATACCGCTTGCATAGCTGGAGGCAATGTTTCGTACGAATGCCCGAGTGCTCCCATAAAACATCGTAGCCGCTGTGCCTGGTTGGCTTCATAGATGCCAATGAAAGCCTTGATCTGATCCAAAGGAGCGAGCTGATCCCATTTTTTAGAATCTCGAGCGAAATGTATCCGCGTCCTTTCAATGATGGCAATACCCAGATCGGCCTTACTGGGGAAGTGATAATGTACCGCGGCGTTTTTAATCTGCAAGGGAACAGAGATGTCCTTATAGCTAAAGGCATTGTACCCGCGCTGTCGGATTAGCTTTTCCGCTAGGTTCAATATCTCAGTACGTGTATCACTCATCGGGTGCAAATATACTTACTAGTAGGTAAGTAAGCAAATGACCTTTAGTTGATGCAGTACAGTATGTCAGTGAGCACCTCTACTTACTGGGGAATAACATTGGCTTTGAGTCGATCAATAAAGCTGGTGGAGATATAGTAAATATTGAGTTCGCCGTTGTCAGCAGTTTTGAATTTGCGCTGTAATTCGCTAAATACCTGCAACGGTTTAGCTACATAGGGAACTTGCAAACGGCTACTGGCGAAAATAAAGAACTGGCCATCTGGGGTCACGTAGGGGCAAATTTCTAGGTCTTTGCTATTGATAGGTTCACCAAGATTTTGCCTGACGGTCCATTCTCCATTCACTTTGAAGCTAATGAAAAGGTCCCCCTGGCCGAAGCTGTCCTCTCCATATCCTCTAAAAATGATATAATCTTCATCCGGCGAAACAAAGGGATCACCAATATTACCTTGGGTGTGTAGGATGTCAGAAAGGGTATCTATCTGAAAGCTATTCCCTTCCGGACTCGCTTTGAATAGTTTGCCATTACTCCAAATATTAAAATAAATAGCTCCACTACGCGTAAGAGAGCTATAGTATACATCTTGATCTGCCAAGGGGATTAGCGTCGGATCACTCCAAGAGTCCCCTTCTCTTTCCACCCACCAGATATTGCTTTTTGTTTTATTTTCATATGCATTAGTAGGCCGTCTAGAGCTGAAGTATAAACGCCTACCATCCGGAGAGAAAATAGGATCGTACTCGGAATGAGTTCCTGAGAATGGAGCAACGGCTGGAGAAGTCCAAGTCCCATCCTCTTGCATTTCTGTGAAGGTGATAATGCCGTGATTGGGGATATCACTGGTATAGAAGAAGGTCTTTCCATCAGGTGTAAAAGTGCCATTGAACTCTACCATCGGGGAGGCTAGCAGATCGGGGGCGAGCAGCTGAGGTGTTTCCGTAGCTTGCATACCTAAGAAGGGACCATAGGCAGTAACAGCCGCTTTTTCAGCATTGTCGGTACAACCCATACTTAGGGCTATCAGCATGAATAGGGCGAGATGTTGTCGAGTCAGGTGGTTCATGATTTCGGGAATTTGCTATAAAAGTAGGGCAATAAAATGTAACCCTATATAGGTGAGAGTAGGGGGATTGCCCGCTAGATTGCATCCCTATAGATGAACGCCTGTAACATTATTTCGCACGGCCCCGTCAAAGACGGGAATGTCACAATAAACCCGACTGACTATGTTTAAGAATCACCTAAAGATCGCCCTACGACATTTATTGAAGTATAAAGGGTTCAGTTTTATCAATATAGCCGGCTTAGCTATTGGCTTGACTTGCTTCCTTTTGATCTCACTTTTTATTGCCCACGAATTAAGTTACGATCGTTGGAATCCGCAAGCGGAACGTATCGTTCGCCCATATAGTGATATTAAGTTTGGAGGAAGTGAATTACATATGGCAGTCTCGGCTGCCGTACTCGGTCCTGATGTAGCCAAAGAAATGCCAGAGGTGCAAACCTTCTGTCGTCTACGCCAGTATGGGACCTATTTGGTGAAGCGGGACGGAGATATGCAACAGAATTTTGAGGAGCGAGAGCTGCTTACTGTCGATTCAAGTTTTTTTGAGGTATTTCCATTACCCATCCTCGCCGGTAATCCCAAAACTTGCCTAGAGGAACCCAATACCATCGCTATCTCGAAAACCAAGGCTGAAAAGTACTTTGGAACCATCCAAATGGCGATGGGAGAGACCTTAGTATTGGACAATCGGCAAAAATGTAAAGTCACTGCCGTCTACGAAGACCTTCCTTCCAATAACCACTTTGACGCCCATTTCCTCATTTCCATGAATGGGAATCGTGAAGTGGAACAAGCCTCTCCACTTTGGGCGACCAGCAATAATTTTCACACCTATTTCTTGCTACGACCCGGCACCGATGTAGAAGCCTTCAAGACCAAATTCAATGCTTTTTCCGAGCAAAAGATCGCAGAGACGGCCAAGATGATGATGAACCTTTCCCTAGAAGAGTTCGAAGCCACTGGCCAATATGCACGCTATACCTTACAGGACCTTACCGATATTCACCTCTATTCCGACCTGGATATCGAGCTTTCCGCCAACAGCAATATTCAATACATCTGGGTTTTTGGAGCTATTGCTCTCTTCGTGCTCTTCATCGCCTGCATCAACTTCATGAACCTGACCACCGCCCGCTCTGCTCAGCGCGCTAAGGAAATTGGTGTAAGAAAAGTATTAGGAGGCCTACGATCCAATCTAGTCAGTCAATTCCTCAGTGAAACAGTCTTCTTAACTATCGTGGCCGTAGTATTGGCCGTGGGCCTAGCTGCCCTCGTCCTACCCTGGTTCAATGAACTTTCCACCAGAGACTTGAGCATGCCTTGGGGCAGCGGTGGCTTTTGGTTAGCGCTAGCCCTAGGTACAGGTCTGGTCGGCTTGGTTGCCGGTAGTTATCCCGCCTTCTTTCTCTCCGCCTTTAACACCATTAAGATCTTGAAAGGCCAGACGGTAGGTAAAAATAGAGGCGGTGGTTTGCGTAGTGCTTTGGTGGTATTCCAGTTTACCACATCTATCGTACTGATTGTCGGTACCATGCTCGTCTACAAGCAACTCAACTATATCCAGGACAAAAAACTAGGCTTCCAAAAGGATCAGGTAATCATAGTGGATAATGCCTATGCCCTAGGAGACAAAGTGGAGGTATATCGAGAAGAAATCAAGAAACAACCTGGTATTAAATCCGTAACGGTTAGCTCTTACCTCCCTGTCCCCTCCTCTCGCAGCAACAATACCTTTGTCACCAGCCGTGAATTCCGCCAAGACAACGCCATCAATATGGGTCAATGGCGCGTCGATTTCGACTACCTGGAAACCCTCGGTTTGGAAATGGCTGACGGCCGCTACTTCGACCGCAGTTTCTCCACCGATAGCTCCGGCATCATCCTCAACGAAACGGCTGCTGCCATTCTCGGCTGGGACAACCCCATCGGTCAACGCCTCTATCAACCCTCCGACAATGTCACCGGCCAACCCAATCCCGAAGACTTCGATGAGTACACCATTATTGGCGTCGTCAAAGACTTCCACTGGGAGAGTCTCCGCGAAAACATCGGCCCACTGAGTCTGTTGATCGGTCGCTCCACCGCTCACGTCTCCTGCAAGTTCTCCGCCGCCGAGAGCGCCAGCGTAGTGCAATCCCTCGAAGCCCAATGGAAGAAGCTCTCCCCCGAGCAACCCTTCTCCTACCGCTTCATGGACAACTCCTTCTCCAGCATGTACGAAGCCGAGCAACAAATCGGTAGCATCGCCCTAACCTTCGCCTTACTAGCCATTTTCATCTCCTGCCTCGGCCTCTTTGGCCTCGCCAGCTTCACCGCCGAGCAACGCACCAAGGAGATCGGCATCCGCAAAGTCCTCGGCGCCAACACCCCGCAGATCGTCCAACTCCTCTCCAAGGACTTCCTGCGCTTGGTGCTCATTGCCCTGGTTATCGCCACGCCCATTGCCTGGTACAGTATGCAGCAATGGCTCCAGGACTTCGCCTACCGCATTGAGATCAATTGGTGGGTGTTTGTATTGGCTGGGGTTGCTGCAGTTGGTATAGCGATTTTCTCGGTGAGTTTTCAGTCGGTACGGGCTGCCTTGGCGAATCCAGTGGATTCTTTGCGGGGGGAGTAAACGGGGGCGTATACATCGGAAGTTTGTCAAACTTCCGATGTATACGAGCTAAGACTAGAATTGCAACAATAATCCCCCAATCCGCAACATTACTCCACGCACGGCCTTCCCATCCCCCCTACCTTTGTATCAGTTCTTAATTCCTTAAAAAGTATAATCATGAAGAGTCATCGCAGATTAGTTGCTTTCCAGGAAATGCTAAAGGTGGGGCAAAGCTTAAAATCCGGTAGTGTAGGATCAGGGAAAATGGGCGGTTCGGAGCGCAGAGCGAGTTATGCACCTCATTTTTGGAATGAGGAAGAGATTCGGGATTTGGAAATGCGTGGGGCGTATGCACCTGTGCGTGGCAAACGGGAATCGGAAACAAGAACGTTACTTAGTCATTACCAGGAGTTGCAGGAAAGACTACCTAATCGATAGATAGGTTCTTAAAGTGTCCATGCTGAGTAGTAGGAAGCCCATGCGAGAACTCATCGCATGGGCTTCCTACATGAGAAATCAAATGAAAAAGCCCATTCAACTAGTGTCGAACGGGCTTTTTCTAGTGGTCCCACTTGGGCTCGAACCAAGGACCCCCTGATTATGAGTCAGGTGCTCTAACCAACTGAGCTATGGGACCATTTCATCAATTCAGGCATCGCTTCTGATACCCTGATTTCAAGAACGCAAAGTTAACGGAATTTGTTCCAACTTGCAAAAAAAAGGCGGAGCTAAAATTTTGGCGGGTGGGCGATATGGTAGGGAATGAAAAGGGCTTTTTTGGAAAAAGTTTCTTTTCTTTAGCATCGCGATAAGCTGCTAGTTATGTCAGAAAAAAGAAAAGTTGGAGCCAGAGTTCGGCAGGTGTGGAACAACACCTTGAAGAAGGTGAATTGGACCTATGCGTTGGGCGAGGTGTTCTTGATCTTTATTGGCATTAGCTTGGCGATTTCGTTTAGCAATTGGAATGAAAGAAGGGCGGCGAAGGTGGTGGAAATGGAAACCTTGAAAGAGCTGAAGGATGGTTTGGAGAAGGATTTACAAGATATTAAGGTGAACATTGTCGGGCATGGTGGGCGCGTAAGGGCCTACCAATGGGTTATTGACAAATGGGAAGCCAAGGCGACCAAGCTGGATTCTCTGGAAATAGTGTTGCCCTTTTTTATCGGTACGACTACCTTCATTACGAATACTGCACCCTATGAGATGCTAAAATCTAGGGGGCTGGAAATAATTTCTAATGATTCCCTACGTTTAGATCTGCTAACCTATTACGATATTACGCAGGAATGGATCGTGAACAATGAGCAGCGGCATATCAACCATCACCGAGAATATATTAAGCCTTTGTTGTTAAAGCACATGAGGTACCAAGAGCGGAGGTATCAGATAGTGGATACCACTTTACTGCTGGCTGATGAGCAAATTAGCCCCATTTTACAATGGGCACATCGGAATGATAGTTATATTTTAGGTTTGTATCATCAAGCAGAAAGAGATGTAGAAGATTTAATAAACTTGCTTTCGGAAGAAATTGATCAACTACAATAGAAATAAACTACTCTACAGAAACGAATTACCAAACACTAACTACAGTATAAGAAACCTATGACGAAGATTAAGGAGATCCTTCAACACTTGGAAAGTATTGCACCCCCAACCTACCAAGAAAGTTATGACAATGCGGGACTCATTGTCGGTGATAAAGAAGCAGCGGTGACTGGGGTGTTGACCTGCCTGGATTCGACAGAAGCGGTGATAGAGGAGGCGATTGCCCAAAATTGTAATCTGGTGGTGGCACATCATCCGATTGTTTTCCGGGGATTAAAGAAGATTACGGGGAAAAACTACGTGGAGCGGGTCATCATTAAGGCGATCCAGCATAACATTGCTATTTACGCGATCCATACCAACCTTGATAATGTTTACTATAAGGGGGTCAATGCAAAGATCGGAGAGAAGATAGGCTTGGAAAATACTCAGATTTTAGCGCCAAAAGCTGTGCTTAAGGGCTTCATCGCTTACACCTTTGATGATCGTACCTTACAGTTATACGATGAGTTGAAGGCGGCTGGGGTGATTGCGCTACATCAGCAAGGCCATCGTTTGGAGGGGCAGTTTGAAAAAGGCATACAATCCAAGGTGGTGCGGATTTTGGAAGCAGCCGAGGCACATAGCTCAATCACTGATATTGAGAATAAAGCGACTAATGTGGGATCAGGCTTGTTTGGTAGCTTGCCAGAACCCATGTCAGAGGAAAGTTTCCTGACACATCTGAAACAGGCCATGCAGCTTGACTGTATAAGATACACAGCACTAAGTGGCAAATCGATACAAAATGTCGCCCTTTGCGGAGGAGCAGGCGGCTTTTTATTAAAGCAAGCCATTCGCAAAAAAGCAGATATCTTTATTACGGCAGATTACAAGTATCATGAGTTTTTTGATGCCGATCAAAACATAATCATTGCTGATATCGGACACTTTGAAAGTGAGCAATTTACAATTGATTTGCTAGCCGAGATAATATCAGATAAATTTAGTAATTTTGCGGTTCGTTGCACAAGCGTGCGCACTAATCCGATCCATTATTGGTGTTGATCGATCAAATCATCCAAACAAAAGCTTTAAAATAAACGTAAATGGCGGAATTGACAATTGCTGAAAAGCTTAAGAACTTATTCGAACTTCAAGTAATAGACTCCAAAATCGATGAAATCCAAATTATGAAGGGTGAGCTTCCTATGGAAGTGAGTGATTTAGAGGACGATATTGCCGGTTTGGAGACCAGAATCGGACGCCTGGAAGGGCAAATCCAAGAACTAGAAGGAGAGATGAGCCGGCATACTGCCAACGTTAAGGAGGCAGAAGCGCTTATCGAACGTTACCAGACGCAGATGGATAACGTGAAGAACAATAGAGAATACGACGCACTTACCAAAGAAATAGAAATGCAGCGGTTGGATATCCAACTGGCTGAAAAGAAGATGCGCCAATCACGCGTGGAACTTGAGAAGAAGCAGGAGACGCTAGGTGCCACCAATGAGCGTATCGACGGAAAGCGGAAGGACTTAGAGGTGAAGAAGGTGGAGCTGGAAAAGATTATCGAAAAAACAGAGAAAGAAGAAGATAAGTTGAAGAAGGAATCGGATAAGGCTAGAAAAACGATCGAAGATCGTTTGATCAAGGCTTATGATAAGATTCGTACTTCTTACCGTAATGGTCTATCTGTAGTATCTGTAGAGCGTAATTCTTGTGGCGGATGTTTCAACAAGATTCCACCGCAGTTGCAATTGGAAATCGGACAACGTAAGAAAATTATCGCCTGTGAGCATTGTGGTCGAATTCTTGTAGACCAGCAGATCGTAGCAGAAGTGAAAGGCGAACCTACTACTACCGAATAATCGTACTTCGATATAGCAACTAACAAGAGGTTGATGATTGCTATCGTCAACCTCTTGCTGTCTTTGACAACTTGTCCTTCTTAAAACATCCCATGATTAACCGAAGACTACTTCTGCTCTATCTCTTCTGCCTGCCCTATATTCTGCCTGCCCAAGGCTATTTCGAATATAATGCGCAGTGCGAAACCGTCTACAAAGCTATTACCAGCCTACAGTTTTCTAAAGCCTACGAAGGGATTGCTTCTCTGAAATTTAAATCACCAGATAATTTAATCGTACACCATCTAGAGAACTACCTAGACTTTTTCTACCTCTACGTCAACGGTGATCAAAAGAGTTTTGATAGACTAAAGCCAAGACGAGCCCAGCGCATTGAAAGGGTTAGTGCTGGAGATAAGGATTCTCCCTACTTTCTCTATGTCCAAGCCGAGATCTATTTGCAATGGGCCTTGATACGACTCCGTTTTGGGGAGCAATTAAATGGCTTCATGGATATCAATCGGGCCAATCGATTGTTAGAGAAAAACCGAAAGCGTTTCCCAGAGTTTATTCCCAATCTTAAAGATTTGGGTATCCTACATGCCATGGTGGGCACGATACCAGACAATTATCAATGGGGAGTTAAGTTGCTGACTAGCTTGAATGGAACGATTCGGCAGGGACGCAAAGAACTAGAAGAAGTAGTAGCTTATGGTGATCGAAATAATTTCTTGTTTCGTGAGGAAGCAAGAAGTATGTACGCCTATTTACTCATGCATTTGGCGAAGGATGAAAAAGCGGCATGGAAGGTGATTCGAACCTCAGGCTTGTCGCCTAGGACCAATCCTTTGCACTGCTTCATCATGAGTAATATTGCCATGCGCAGTGGACATAACGACCAGGCCATTCAAATTCTTAACAACTTTCAGAAGGATGAAAATCGTTTGGATTTTCCCTACCTAGATTATATGCTTGGCTTAGCCAAATTGAGGCGATTAGACAGCGATGCTGCACCCTATTTCCAGCGGTTTTTAGCTCGGAATAAGACGCCCTACTACGTGAAAGAGGCTTACCAGAAACTGGCTTGGCAATCCTTGATCAATGGGAAAAGTTCGAAATACACCGCCTATATGAAGGCGTGTCTCAATAATGGCGAGGCTATTGCCGGTGGTGACAAAAATGCATTTAAAGAGGCCAAGTCAACTCATCGACCAAGTGAAGTATTGGTCAAGGCTCGCCTGCTGTTCGATGGAGCCTACTTCCGGCGTGCTCACGATTTAATGCGTACACAAGATAGAACTGCATTTACGCAGAAGCGGGATCAATTGGAGTATACCTATCGCCTAGGACGCATTTTGCATGGTTTGGAACGTTGGCAAGAAGCCATTGATGCCTATGAAGAGACCATTACACATGGCGTTAAGGAGTCCTATTTCTTTGCCTGTAATGCCGCTTTACAGATCGGACTGATCCATGAGCAACTTGGAGAAAAGGAGCAGGCGCGGACCTATTTCAAACGCTGCTTGTCGATCAATCCAGACGAATACAAAACCGGGCTACACCAGCAAGCAAAATCTGGTCTAGCCCGAGTCAAAAGTTCGAAATAGTCGATACAGAATTGGATTACTCTATATCGCCCATCTTAGGTCGTTGATCCATAGGAATGTCTTCTACTGAAGGCAGCGGCGAAAGATTTGAAAGTAGACTTTCGTCGGAGTTCGTGGACGTGGCAGATTTTGCCTTCTTACTCCTCCCCGATTTGAATTTTGAAATAATTTGTCTGCCTTTTCTACGGCTGGAAAACCTTGAAGCTTTAGCGCTCCGGCCACTGCTCATCGCATTCTTGGCCGCTACGCTTTTGGTGGTGGTGGGAACGGCCATCAATCGTCTCTTATCGATTAGATTGCCTGTGATCATGCAAATACCGTAGACCTTATTGCGAATTCTAACGAGGGCATTTTCCAGCTCTTTCTTGTATTTTCTTTGCCGGATTGCCATCGTATTCAGCATGTCTAGCTCCGCGTTCATGCTGCTATCGTCCATCCAGTCAGCTCCATGAGCATCGCTGGAATTTTGGGTAGCCTCAATGATCTGCGACTGTAATTGCAACAGTTGTGCCTTGGCTTTGGATAATTTGGCATCGATGATTTCTTTGAAGGTCGCCAATTCCCGATCTGAATACCGTAAGGTGTTATTAGATGCCATAACAGAATAATTTGGTTTAAAATGCTAATTTACGTGTGATATCTACTCAGGTAAGGCTTGTTCGCTTTACTAAAGTTAGGGATTATTTTGTTTGAGGTCAAGTGCTGTCAAAGCAATATAGTATTAAAGATTACCTGTAAGGCGCAGGAGATTAATCGATTGCGATAGTTCGATTACCTATCCTATCGATATACTAGGACATGAGAGAAGGATTAGCCAGATGGCATATGGATTAGGGTTTGTAACTTGTAGCAGCATAATTTTTTTGATTCCTTGTCAAATGACTTAATTTTGATCGTTCTTAAAAGTTAAATATGGCTCTCAGACATAGAACTGATCAAAACCTATTAGCTATCTGCGAAGCCAAGAAGTTCAAATTAGTTCATAACATATTTTAACCACCTGTACCAAAGAATATATTAGGACTTGAGCATTATTTACGCGATTTCAAGTCCAAGAGATCAAGAATCCGTGGAACAGTTTTTCGGTAGATGGATGGTCCTCCTCTTGATGTAAATTGTCGGCAAGCTATTTTTAAAAGCCCTCCAGTATGAAATATCAAGTAACACAGCATTTCAGCATGTCACTCCTGCTGATACTCTCGCTAAGTTTATCTATGTGCCGTTCTGAGGCGCCCCAAGGTGAGCAAGAGACAGTCGTAGATATCTCGAAATTCAAGCAAAAAGACAATGTGGTAAGGGTCAGAATGCCAATAGACCCTAGAACCTTCAATCCTATCTTATATACGGATGCCCAAAGTCGTATGGTATTCGAGTATATGTTTCCATATCTCATGACATATGATCCACAAACTTTGGAACCAGTCCCTCAATTGGCAGTGGCTAAACCAGTAGTTAGTGAAATTGAGACTGGACCATATTCAGGAAATCTGGCTTACACCTTCACCTTGCATGAAGAAGCCCGTTGGGACAACGGTACACCAGTAACCGGAGAGGATATGGCTTTTACGCTTAAAGCCTTATTTAACCCACTAGTACCGGCAGCACACTTGCGTTCCTACTTTGATTTTATTGCGAGTGTAGAGGTTGATAAAGCTAATCCTAAGACGTTTACGATTACTACGCAGAAGCCCTATATGTTGCAAGAATTAGGCTTGAGTAGTTTACCCGTCATGCCGGCTTACGTTTATGACCCTAATGACTTGATGGCGGATATTCCTCTGGCAGACCTTACGAACGTAGAAAAGGCACAGCAATTGGCGGAAAGCAACGAAAACCTAAAAACTTTTGCTGATGCATTCACGTCTCCTCTACACAACCTGGAGCCAGAGGGCGTGTCAGGCCCTGGTCCGTATAAATTGGTTTCTTTTGAAACGGGACAAGGTGCAGAGTTGGTATTGAAAGAAAATTGGTGGGGGAAGGGAAAGGAAGAGGCTTTTCCTAGTTTAAGTGCCTTCCCTGAAAAGATCATTTTCCAAGTGGTGAGGGATCAAAATACTACTATTTCAGCCATCAAGGATGAAGCGCTAGATGTGGCGGGAAGATTGGATTCAAAGGCCTTTTCCGAATTGCAAGCAGATGAAAATATCCAGGATGTTTATGCCTTGCATACTCCTTCTACTTTTCAGTTTTACTTCGTCGGAATGAACACGCAGTCACCGTTGCTTTCCGACAAACGAACGCGTCGAGCCTTAGCTCATTTGGTAGATGTGAATGAGGTGATCAATACCTTGTACTATGGTTATGCTGAGCCGATTACAGGGCCAATTCATCCAAAGAAACCTATTTCACATAAAGGCTTAGATCCCATTAAATATGATGTTGAAAAAGCCAAAGCTCTCCTTACGGAGGCTGGCTGGGAAGATGCCAATGGAGACGGCATTTTGGATCGCGAGATAGATGGCGAACGAGTAGATTTTTCGCTCACTTATCTGGAATATCAGGCAAGTACATTTGGAACCAATATGAGTTTGTATTTCAAAGAACAAGCCAAGCGGGTAGGGGTGAATGTGAATATCAATTCCGTAGACCGGAGTGTAATGGTCCAAGATCTTGCCAATAGGAATTTTGATCTATTTGGAGGGGCTCTTTCGCCAGGACATGAGCCAGAGGAAGACCCTAAAGCGATCTGGCATACCGAAAGCGATCATCCTAGAGGCTTGAATCGAACGCGATTTAGCTATCCACATGTTGATCAGCTAATTGATGAATTACGACTTACAACCGACCAAGAAGAGCGCAAAAAACTATTTTTAGAGTTACAAGAGATAATTTACGACGAGCAACCTGCAATTTTCTTATTCGCTCCTTTAGAAAGATTGGCATTTCACCGGCGCTTCGAAGCGCAAGCCAGCTCTATCCGACCTGGTTTTAGATTAGGTGCCTTTCAGTTGATGGAAGATTTGGTAGTGCAATAGGGAGCCATTAATCATTATCCTAAAATTTGACCCATGAATCACGTACGTGTACTTTTTATCAGCTGCCTGGTTGTCTGCCTATTGGCCAGCTGCAAAACAGATTCTAAGGAAGGTGCCGATACTGCTGCTTTAGCTAGTTGCGAACGAACCAACAATGAAGTAGTCTTGAGATTGGAAGCAGAACCTGATATGTTAAACCCTGTGCTAACTACCTCGGGTTATGCTAACCAACTGAACTATCAAGTCTTTTCTTTCCTCTTAACGCTGGATCCTGAGACCTTGGAGTTTATTCCGCAATTGGCAAAGGAACGCCCAGCCGTTACGCTAATCGAAGAAGGACCCTTTGCCGGGGGGACAAGCTATACCTACGAAATCCAGGACGAAGCCGTTTGGGAGGATGGAAGTGCAGTGACCGGTCATGATTATGCATTTACCTTAAAGGCTGTACTTAATCCAGAGGTTCCGGCGGTACGACTTCGGCCGCATATCTCTTTGATAAAAGATGTAGTAGTTGATGAGGATAACCCGAAGCGTTTTACTGTCGTGACAGACAAGCGATATTTTAGTGGAGAAGAGAAAACCTCCAGTACTTTCCCGGTTATGCCAGCCAGTGTTTATGATCCAAATGGATACTTGACTGATATCGCTGTGTCTGAATTTACGGATGCTGCTAAAGTGGAACAACTAGTTGCTTCTGATGATCGCCTCAAGAAATTTGCCGATGAGTTTAAGCTGGCAAAATATGGTAGAGAGGTTGGGTTTGTCAGCGGCTCTGGTCCCTACAAATTTGTTGGTTGGGAAACGGGTCAGGAGTTAGTCCTGGAGAAAAAGGCAGACTGGTGGGGTGATCCGCTAGCCTCGAAGTATCGAAGCCTGGAAGCCTTTCCGGACCGTTTAGTGTTCAGACCGATTAAGGAAGCTGCAACTGCCTTTCAGGGTTTGAAGGCGGGAGAAATTGATGTGGTTCCTTCCATAGACCCCGCTACTTTTATGGATATGAAGGAAGACCCAACTGTAACAGATTGCTATGAGTTTTACTCCCCCTCGATGTTGGCCATTGCCTACATTTCCCTGAACACGAATAACCCGAAATTATCAGACAAGCGAGTTCGACAGGCCCTATCGCATGCGATTGATGCGAATGCTATTATTGAACAGGTTTATTTCGGAATAGGAGAGAGACTAGCTTCTCCCGTACATCCATCTCAGCCTTTCTACAATAAGGACCTAGAAATTCCTGCCTATGATATCGAAAAAGCTAAGGCCTTGTTAGCAGAGGCCGGTTGGACGGATACTAATCAGGATGGAACGGTAGATAAAGAAATCGGCGGGAAAAGAGAGGAAATGAAATTGACCTACTCTTTTTCAAGTTCTAGCGCCACAGCTCAAAGAACGGCATTGATTATCCAGGAAAATGCTCGACGAGCAGGGGTTGAAATAGAGCTAGATGGTAGTGCAGCCAATGGTCGTGAACTGGTTACTCGACAACGGTCAGGTGATTACGAATTGAGTGGTGCAGGTCGAAGCCTAGCTCCAAACTGGGAGCCAAGACAAAATTACCATACCCAAGGTGATAACCGAACAGGTTTTGGAAACGCAGACACAGATGCACTCATGACCAAAATCCAAGAAACATTAGACCAGGAGGAACGTTATAAGCTGTATGGTGACTTGCAGGAAATGATATACGACGAACGGCCGGAGATTTATATCATGACTTATAGTGTAAGGTTCGCCATTCACAAGCGATTTGATACACCTATATCTGCCTATTTCCCAGGGTACTTTCCCAACTTTATGAAGTTGAGGTCTAGTCAGATGGCGGCTGGGAAATAGAGTCACAAAAAAGTACAAACCGGAAAAGACCTAGTTTTTTCCGGTTTGTATTTTGCCATAGCGTTTTCAGGAAAATCAACCCATGACCACATATCTACTAAAGCGTGTACTTTGGTTTATCCCAACTTTGATTGCCATCTCTTTTTTGGCATTTGGGCTGAGTAAATGCACGCCTGGTGATCCGGTTATGCAGGCTTGTTTTCCAGAAGATACGCCTTTTGATGAAGCCGTTTTTGAATTGGAATACAAACGATGCGCCCAATCCCTAGGGCTTGATCGTCCAGCCTTTTACTTCAGCCTTTCTTCAGCAGCCTATCCAGATACCCTGTATCGCATTCAGCAGATGGAACGCCGCAATACCTTATCCAAGTTAATCGCTCAGTACGGGAATTGGCCTGAAATTGAGTCCTACTATCATGAGATTAAACAGTTCAGAGGTGAGTTAGCTGAAGTACCGGATACGGTGGCTGCCTATGCCTTGACTAGCGTAAGGGCAGATGCTCGTTTCCTACCGCTCCAATACAAGGATGAGTTGGTACAACGAACACTCGATTCCATTAGAGTGGGAGTCAACAGTGATCCTGCCTTGGTGCAGCGGCTCGGAGCTAGTTTCAAGACTTTGGAAGGGAGATATAGTGCGATTAAGTCTCAGGCTACGCCAGGTCGACTCTATGTACCTGATTTTAAATGGTATGGAACGCGTAATCAATATCACTATTGGTTTAGTCGCTTTGTTGCGGGTGATTTTGGAGTATCCCTACAAGACCGTAGACCAGTGAGCCGCAAGATATGGGAAGCCCTGCAATGGACCTTGATTTTGAATGGCTTGGCGGTATTCTTCGCTTATATAATAGCTATTCCCGTTGGGGTATATTCCGCGGTATATCAAGGAAAGGCATTTGATCGGTGGACTTCGGGACTACTTTTTTTCTTGTATTCCCTCCCCAATTTTTGGGTAGCTACCTTGCTGATTATCTTTTTTACCAATTCTGAGTATGGTATGAACTGGTTTCCAGCTTTCGGAACGGGAAGTTTACCAGATGATGCACCTTTTTGGTCTAGATTTTGGGAAGTAGCTTATCACTTAGTCCTTCCGGTATTTTGTCTAACCTATGCCAGTTTAGCCTTTATTAGTCGGCAAATGAGGGGCAGTATGCTGGAGGTGTTGCAACAATTGTACATGCGTACAGCCAAGGCCAAAGGGTTGAGCGAAAGGGTTGTGATTTGGAAGCACGGATTTAGAAATGCACTTTTCCCGATCATTACTTTGGTCGCTAATATTTTTCCTCGTGTGCTGACGGGGTCGGTAGTCATAGAGTGGATTTTCAATATTTATGGGATGGGATGGTTAACTATCGAGTCTATTGGGCAGAAAGATTGGCCGGTGGTATTTACCATCATGATGTTAGGAGCAATAGTAACCTTAATCGGAATTTTGATCGCGGATATATTGTATGCCTTTGTTGACCCTAGGGTGAGGTATCGCAAATAAGAGTTCAAACCATTAATATGTTTTTTGGCAGAAAGCAACAGAAAGATATAGAGCAACAATTGAGCAAAAGAACCTATTGGTCCTTTGCCTGGGAGCGCTTTCGCAAAAACAGAATGGCGCTTTGGTCCTGGCGTATCTTTTTGGTGATCCTATTTGTTGCGATCACCGGTGATTTTATTGCTAATGATAAGCCGCTTTATTGCAAGATAGATGGCAAGCGTTATTTCCCGGTAATACAAGAATATGCGGTGCAATTGGGTTGGTCCAAGTGGGAAGCCAAGTTTTTGAATACCCCTTGGTATGAACAGACCTTCGAATCTCAGTTTTGGCCCTTGATTCCCTATGCCAGCGAACGCCTTGATTACAAGAATACTTATAAAGGCCCATTTGATAAGCAAAATGTCAAGAGCTGGCGGTTCCGTCACTGGTTAGGAACGGATGACCTGGGGCGTGATGTAGCTGCTGGGATGATTGCTGGTGCTCGTACTGCCCTGATGGTGGGGATGGTAGCGATGTCAATAGCGCTCTTGATTGGTCTGTTATTGGGGTCTTTGGCAGGTTACTTTGGCGATGATGGTTTGAAATTGTCCCGGATTCGGGTAGGACTAAATCTGCTGTTCTTACTCCTTGGGATATTTTGGGGCTGGGGGAGTAGATCCTATGCGATCAGTGAAGGGGCGCAAGCTACCAATTTCTTTTTGGGTTTTCTGATTATCGTAGCGCTCCTGGTTTTAGCCAATTTGTTATCCAGCCGTTTGGAACGAATTCCCGCTTTAGGCAAAAGATGGGTGATTCCGATCGATTTGATCGTGATGCGTCTGATAGAAATGGTAAATGCTATACCTGGACTCCTGTTAATTCTGGCTTTTGTAGCGGCAATTCAAGAAGAGAGTATTCTCTACGTAATGTTACTTATCGGCCTATTAGCATGGACTGGCGTGGCTCGATTCGTGCGTGCCGAGCTGCTACGAATTCGACGCATGGATTACATCGATGCAGCAAGGGCATTAGGGTTTACGCAGTGGAAGATCATCTTCCGCCATGCCTTGCCAAATGCCTTAGGGCCTGTGCTAATAGCCCTGTCCTTTGGAATGGCTGGAGCAATTCTCTTGGAAGCCTCCTTATCTTTCCTAAATATTGGGGTGCCAGAAGAGCAGGTAACCTGGGGAAGCTTGTTGAGAGAGGCACGCAATTACCCCAAAGCCTGGTGGCTCACGGTTGTGCCTGGCTTTGCCATCTTCATTAGCGTGACCATCTTTAATTACATCGGCGATGGTTTGACCCAAGCGCTTGATCCTCGTTTGAAGGAGTAATTCCAATCCTATCGAATAAGAACAGATTTATTTGGAAAGAAATTCGTGATATAGTTTAGAGATAATATCCTTCCCAATCTCCTTTCTATGAATAACCATTCTGTAGCGCAATTCTAACCATTTCCCTTTTTTCATGGCAAAGGCTTGATTTCCGGGAAAGGCAGCATTTTGCATGCTTCCTTTTGCTCGTAAAATCCATTTCTGAGGAGCCGCAGGATATTCAGGATGCATCATGATGGCCACGCCCGAAACCTCCTGATCATTAAAGCTGCCCAGCATGTCGATCCAAGGACCGGCTTCAATCCCATTCGTCTGAGGTTTTACTTCTCCCAGTTCTCCCCAGAATTTGAGATCCTCTGGTAGTTTTACACGAGGTGAAAAACCTCCGTAGCCTTTGCTATCAGTGGATCCGCCAATAGCCATGCCTTTCAAGAGAGGCTTGAGTTGTATGGTAAAATCGATAACTCGATAAAAAGCGCTGGTTGGGTATACCTCGATGCGCGTTTTTTCCTTAAATATCTTTGTTGGTTTAGGATCTTGATCGGTGAGTGTGGATTTCCAAAAAGTGCGAGTAGTAATAGCGCCAGTTTCTCCATTGGCGGAACCTTTAACGCGCTGGACGTCCCAACTGATATTATTGCAATCCCAGGCATCTCCAATCTTTTTGCCACCTACCAGAATTTCATGCCATGCCCAAAAAATACCACGGTGATGTAGGTGATCTGCTGGAAAGTCTTCACTGAGGACGTTTCCATCAAGATCATAGAGTGGATGTACATAATTGGATCTACTGTACTTCCCTTCGAGGGATTTGGGTGTCTGCTGAAAGAAGAGAACCGCTTTGCCCTGTTCGTTCAGCAAAAGACCATCATCTTGACGTTGAAAATCAAAGGATTGGGATTGGCCAGTCCAGGCAATATGAAGACTGGCTAGGACGAGAAAAAGCCCTGCTAAAGTTGGTTGTTTCATAACATAAATCTACTAAACCAGCGGGGGAAGTGAAAATCTCAACGGAAAATAGTTATTGGTTTAGAGCGCCTACTTTGATCGAAAATTGAGATTTAGAATCATGCTAAGAAGGATCAATAAGATACCGGCAAAGGCTAAGGTGGAATAGCTCTCCCCAAACCAAAGAAAGCCAATGACCAAGGAATAAACTACCTCAATGTACTTTACGGGGGCTACCCTACTGGCTGCTTCTGCCTGGAAAGCACGAGTCATATAGAGCTGTCCTAAGTAGCCAAAGAATCCCATTCCGAACAGTAATCCCCACTCTAAGGGCGTTGGATTTTGCCAAAAGAAAGTCATGGCGATTCCGGAAAGGATTGTGGCACTTAACATGAAGTAGTTCACAATGACCAAGGGGTGTTCCGTATTTCCAATTTTACGAATCACGACATAGACCAAGCCTCCAAAGATAGCCCCTACAATACCCATGATCAGGCTGATGACATCAATTCTGGTATCAAATCCTTTGAGTAAAAATACACCTACTAAGGCTGTCAAAAAAAAGAGCCACTGAATGGGCTTTACTTTTTCATGAATCAGCAAAACCGCAAACACGGCGGTGAAAATGGGGGAAAGGTATTTTAGAGATAAAGAAGCGCCTAAGGGCATGCGCTGGACAGTTATGAAGAATAGTGTCATCGCAATAATGCCACAAATCGAGCGTAGAATCAGCAACTTCCTGCTCTTCCCCAATATGGATACCCCTTTTTGGCGCAAGAGGGTTAAGCAGAATAGGGCCGTGATGCTAGAACGGAAAAATACGATTTGTGAAACATGAAAACCGGCCAATTCTTTTACGAAAACTTGCATGATCGTGAAGCCAAAGGTGGCGATGAGCATAAGCCGGACGCCCGGGGTCAGCCATGAGATAGAGGTAAGGTGTTTTTGAATGATTGTGTTTATTTGAGCTTCTAGAAACATCAGTGTTCCGCGAAGGCGATATAGAGAAAATACTTGCTATGATGGACTTGGATACTCTACTAATAGGCATTTGGAATTTCGATTCCATATACTCAGAACAACCGCTGAAGTCAATGGTTTTAAGCGTATCCGAAAGGTGCCCGCTGGATTTTCCTACATTAGACTCCTAAAAGAATATTCCTTGTGGAAACTCCAGATTCAGAAAATACCCAAATAGCATTAGAAAAGCGGTGCCCGCCGCTGTGAGTAGGGCTGTTCGCCATACATTGGTATTTGCTTTTAGGGTGAAAAAGGCAATGAAGAATAGCATGATAGCCGGAATAAATCCAGTCAGCAGGCTCACGACATATAAGCCTCCGATCCACAATATAGGTTCGTACCAAGGCGCCTTGAAAGTGCCTGCTTCGCTTACTTGTTCTGCATCAAAAATAGCTGCATTAGTGGCCTCCCCTTTGAGGTAGATCCAGATTAACCAGATGGCAAATGGTAGAATGGCATATGCTATGGATAAAGTAAAGACCTTACCTAAAAAGGATTGTTGCCAACTGTCGAAAATGGCCACTAGAATAAACATCAGAATAAGGCCAGCGAAGATCAATTGAGGTCTTCGGTTTAATTCTGTCGGCATTTCTTTCTTCATTAATTCTGCATTTTCATCCACTGTCCCCTTACGAGAATAGTAGACTGAAATCAAAGAAAGAAGCATGATAATAATGACCCCAGGCCGCCAGAACATTTCCCAGCCATAAAACTGCACCGACATATTTAGATAACTCTCTGCTTGCGTTGCTAGTACAAAGCCAATTAGAAAAGCAGGTCTAGACCAACCAAATCTTTTCATGAAGATACCGATCAGGCCGAAGCACAACAACATCCACAAATCCATCATATCCTTTGTGGATTGGAAAGCGGCGAAGCTGATAACCATGATCATGAACGGGGCTAAAAGGCTGAATTTGATTTGCGTTAGCTTCGATATGGGGCCGGCTAAGAACAAAGATAGTCCTGCTCCGATAACATTGGCGATAGCCAAGGACCAAATAATCGTGTAGGTCAGGTCAATGTCTTTGGTCACCATGGAAGGTCCCGCTTCTATCCCAATTAGAACCATACCACCTAGGAACACGGCCATGGACCCAGAACCTGGAATGCCAAAGAGGAGGGTAGGCATCAAAGCACCGCCTTCTTTTGCATTGTTAGCAGATTCGGGGGCGATCACGCCTCTGATATCTCCTTTGCCAAATTGAGATTTGTCTTTTGTGGTCTGTACTACATGCCCGTAGGCGATCCAGTCTACCACACTCCCACCCATCCCAGGAATTGCCCCCACGATCGTTCCTATTCCCGCGCAGCGTAATGCTAACCATTTGTTTTTGATCAGGTCTTTTACCCCCGTAAGCATGCCGGCCTTTCCCATATCAGTCTCCTCCGCAATAGCGGTCTCCTTCCGAAACAACTCAGAAATCTCAGGGAAGGCGAAGATAGACAAGGCGATAACAGCTAGTGGAAGACCATCATAGAGGTAATTGATACCAAAGGTCATCCGGAATTCTCCAGTGGCTGGAGCTGCACCAATACTTCCCACTAAGATCCCGAATCCGCAAGCTACAACCCCTTTAACAAGACTCTTTCCGGATAAGGACCCAACCATTGACAAACCGAAAATAGCGAGCATGAATAACTCCGCAGAACCAAATAAAAGAATCATTGGCCGTGCGATCTGTACAAAGAAAGTCAGAATGATAACCCCAAACAGTCCTCCTAAGAGGGAAGAAGAAAAAGCCGCTCCCAAGGCTCTTGAAGCCTGCCCTTTTTTAGCTAATGCAAAACCGTCTAGGACCGTAGCCTGACTGGAACTGGAGCCAGGAATTCCCATGAGCACAGAGGTGAAAGTGGCAGAAGTGGGGATGACGGCTACCAAGCCGATTAAAGTGGCAAGGGCTGAAACCTCATCCATGCCGTATAGGAAGGGGAGAAGTAAAGACAAACCGGCGATACCGCCTAAACCGGGGAATATGCCGATGACCAATCCCAAGAGAACACCTAGTAGCAGGTACATGAAATGTTCAGGCGTGAACAAGGTTTGAAGGGCCTGTAGTACGAGATCTAGCATACTTATTTCTTTTCTGTCGTCATGAGATTCAAATCATACTTCTCCTTCAACCAGTTTTTCATGTAGCGTTTTTCTGCTTGACCTACATTCGTGGCAAGATCAAAAATCTTATCCGCAGGTTTTCCGATAACCTGTTTGTAGGTGCCCAATGCCTTGAATTTATTTCTCTGATATTCTGGGTCCTCCTTCATAGCGCTGATGCCAGCGTGGAATTCTGCAATGATCTCATCTGGTGTTTCTTTTGGGGTCAGCAACAGTTTCATGCCGCCGAAACCTGCTGACATAAAGGCAAACCAGGTGTCCCACTCAATACCCGAAAGGGAATTCCCCAGCCGTTCGTATACCTCTCCAAAGTGTGGGACATTGACTTTCATGGTGTCTCCGTCGATAATACCAACTGGCGAATTGGCGAAACTCTCATCCCGAATCAATTGACCATTTTCGTCCAGCGCACCAAAACTAAATAAGGGAATAGCTTCGCCATTTTCTACCAAGGGGATCGAGTTCTTTAGATAAGCAGAGGAAGTCTGATAGTCGATCTTTACCTCTCCGCGTTCAAAGGCGAGTCTTCCCGCTCCCCTCCCTCGGAATCCAAAGACTGCTTGTACATTCAGGTTGAGCAAATCAAAAGAAAACATAGTGACTAGATCGAGAGAGGTTGGGCCCTGACTTCCATACTTCAATTGAATATTTCCGTCGATTAGCTCTTGGATGATACGTACACTCTTTTCCAGTTGCTCTTCTACCGAAGTCACCTTGAGCTGGCGCAATTCCTCCGAAACGATTGCCGGAGAGACATAGGCAACCCCACCCGTAGGATAGGCCATTACCGGCTTGTACTTCTTGTAATCGTATCTGACTCTGGGATCATCCAGGAGATAGGGCATTTGAGTAGTCCCAGAGGTGCCTAGAATGAGTAATCCATCAGGCTTGACGCGTTCGGCAAAGAGGTTGGCGCCTTTAATGGAACCTCCACCAGGTATATTGTTAACGACTATGGCCGGGTTACCGGGAATATGTCTTTGGAAGAAAGGTGCGTTAAAACGGGTGTTGAGGAAAGGAAGAATGTACCCAGAAATAGGGCACTTAACCCTAGGATTTGTGTAAGTTGGTTTCGCGTCATAGAACTAGCTATTTAGAGCCTATTGTGCGGCAGAGTACCCCGCCAGACGTCCGAAAACGGCACCACTGGTGAGTCCGGAGCCACCCGGATATCCATTGTAGAAAACTCCCCCAACCAATTCTCCACAGGCAAATAGTCCTGGGATCGGTTTGTCGTTGTCCTTTAACACAGCCGCTCCTTCGTTTACCTTGAGACCACTGTAGGTGAAGGTGATGCCACAGGTCACTGGATAAGCTTTAAAGGGAGGAGTATCTAAGGTATTCGCCCAATTGGTTTTGTTGGGTTGCAGCCCTTGG
>ENA-UENX01000053-UENX01000053.1-marine-metagenome-genome-assembly--contig:-NODE-53-length-56496-cov-6.324336_pt1 | contig 56496 bp, 65 predicted proteins | sample MGYA00237875_ERZ529327 | MGnify/ENA primary metagenome ERZ529327 (study PRJEB26372, sample SAMN05368347) | marine metagenome | biome: cultured habitat; feature: ocean water; material: water; isolation... | reverse complement strand
TCAGGAGTTCTGGTTTTATAAGCCGTAAGTTGCAAGTTTTCAGTGACTTACGGTTTTATTGTTTATAATCAGTGGGTTATCTTCTTTTTTTGTTCAACTTTTCTTTCTCTTTCCTTATCTTTCATTGTCTTTTTTCTACAATTTTATCTAAGTTCTTTCTAAGATTATCACAATTTTCTAAGTTTTGCCCTATGACTGTAAAAGCTGTACTGTGGACTTATGAGCCTAAAAAGAATGGGACTTGTAATATTAAGATCTATGTAAATATAGAGGGAAAGAAGAAATATTTTCGTACAAAACTCTCTGTTTTGCCTGGGGATTTTGATGCTAATAGGGGATTGGTGAAGAAGTCCCATCCATCCTTCCAACTTTATAATGCAACTATCAAGAATAGGATTATTGAACTAGAACAGCATTTTTTGAAGGGGGGCGCTTTACAAAATATTGGAAGGGAGAGAAGCGGTAGCTATCTGGAATATCTGCGCAATTTCATTAGGGATACAGAGGCGGGTTTAACAGGAATCTCATTAGTTACTTGTACCACTTACAAATCAACGCTAACACGACTAACCCAATATTGTGAGCATGTGCAGATACAAGATCTGTCTTTTCAGGATATCAATTTAGAGTTTTACGACAGCTATAAACGCTTTATTTTTGAGGGTGAACTTGCAGGAGTTCCAGGCTTCAATGTTCATATCAAAAATATAAAAGCTAGTATGCGCTTGGCAATGGATAAGCGTATGCATGATAATACAGAATTCCAGCACAAGCTCTTCCGAAAAATACCTGTCAAAACGAATAAAATCTATTTGACTGAAGAGGAAATCCAACAACTGGAAAAACTCGATATCTCACACGATGAACACTTAAGCCGCGAAAAGGACCGCTTTCTAATCAGCTACTACTTTCTAACAAGATATAGTGATAGTATCCGTCTTCGCCGCAAGGATTTCTTTGAAAGTAACGATAAATACTATTTACGTTATTTCCAGAAAAAAACCAATAAGGAATGTGTAGTACCAGTAAAATCTACAGCCTGGAGCATCCTCGAAAGACGGGATTTCGATCTGTCTGGTGATACCAATCAAGAGGCCAATCGAAAACTGAAGACGATCGCTGCCATGGCTGGCATCCATACACTGGTGACTGAAGGGGATCGATCAGGGCCGAAATGGAAATTCGTTACTACTCACACAGCTAGGCGTAGTGCAGCTACCCATTTGGTTCTGCAAGGCGTAAACTTAAAGATTATCGCTGACTTGGGAGGCTGGGAGAAGATAGAAACCCTAAGGTCTTATTTGCGCGCGTCAGGACTAGATAGTGCTGAGGTCGCTAAAGATTTGGATTTCTTCAGATGAAGCAGTGATTATTCATCAACTTTATAGTATTTTATTCGCGATATAAATCCCCATAGTAGTACCTGCCGCTATCACTGCAATGACTACAAGTACTGAGATCCAGTTTAAATATTGATCTTTGTTTTCCATAGCTTAATTATTTTATTCCAAGTAGGTTAAGGATGCGAGCTCGCTTGACTTCGCGAGCTAGAATAGTTGGTTTTGTGCTTCCGGCGATATCTACGCCGACCAGGTCATAACGCCCAGGCTTTTGAGCCCAGCGTAATAAGTTGTTTAGATTAGGAGCTAGAACACGTTTATTGGTGCTTAAGATATCTGTTAGAGCACCTCGGTAGCTTTGCACAAGCGGGCGAATCATAATGCCCAGTTGGATAACCTCAGCTTCCGATACTTGTACACTGTCTTGTCTAGCTCGATTGAGCTTCGTTCGAATGATTTGTATATAATCTTTCTCAGTATAGGCTTGTTCGTAGGTATCCCACAACTCATTGGCAGACTTTTTCTTACTTTCTGGCTTACTTTGTCGTAGGCGAATCTGATCTACCTCCTTTTCTACCTCCTGAACAGTTGCACTGAATAGATCCATTTGAGCTAGGCCTCCTTTAACCATTTTGCCTTTCTGCTGAGCTAAGGCCAGTTTTTGTTTGCGTAGGACTTGAAGTTGTTCATTTAGCTTTTGGATCTGCTTGTCAGCTTCTTTCTGTAGCGAGTTGTAATCAGATTGTTTCGGAGAGACATATTTAGGGTGTGTAGGTTTATTGAAACGATCTTGGAGTTCCTGCTTCCTGGACTCCAATGCCTTAATTTGGTTGTCCAGTTCTTTCATCTGCTCCTGGTACTCTGATTCGCCAGTTGTTTTGTGCTGGATGCGTTTTAGATTTAAGGCATGGGAAGGCTTGAAACCCAAAGTTTGCACTAAAGCTCTAATGCGTTCAATCCAGGTGTCCTTTCGGTTAATGCTGGGTTTTTTGGCTTTAAATTGATCAAGTAAGAAGTCGTACATTTCATTTTCATGTGCATTGGTCAGTATATCAAATAGCCTTCTAGCCTCACCAACCCAATCAGCAATTTTCTCAAGATTTTGCTGTGTGAGTTTATCGCTATTATCAGCTAGAGCAATCAGAGCATTGATCATTTTACCACCTGGATTAAGGTGCGCTAGGTTCAAAATATGTCGCCAATTTTTACCTTCTAGCTTTTTAGCTTGCTTTCTTAATTCTTTTAGAGATTCTCCTTGCTTGAGTTTATTGCGATACAGCTGTGCCCGCTCCAAAGGCGTTTCAAGGGTTCGATTGGCATTGGATAGTTCTTTGGCGTAAGTAATGGCCTCGTTCTGGCTACCTTGAAACCAGCGGGCGCTAATCCGATATTTACCTGCCTTTTTCGCCCCGGCCAGCCGGTGATGCCCCGCTAGTAAGTAGGTGTTACCATCCTTGGGGTTTTTCCAAATGACGATGGGATCAAATTGGTTGGGATCAAAGTTCTCGCCAATTTCATCGACAATCGTTTGATTGAGACTGGCTCGATTTTGAAAGCGTTTTTCGTCCAGCTTGATATCGCTGATCTTGATCCAGATAACCGGATTATCCTCAAGCATTTGATCCTTTAGCACGGCTTTAGATATGGGCTTACCTTCTTGTAGCGCAGCTATGACACTGGCTCGATGGTCTTTGATGTATCGCAGGGTGATAGCTTTATCTATATTCCAGGTTCCTCCGGTCCGCTTATCCACTGGCCAATCACCACTCCAATGACTTACATGATCGATAAAATCAGTATAGTACTTTTCTGCCAAGGAATATCCATCTCCACGGAGATAAACATATTCTTTTAGGCGCATCTGCCAAGGCGCTTGATCCAGCGTTTTAGCTGGCTTTTTCGGCTTTTCTGCTGGAATCGTTTTAGGTGGCGCTGCTTGCCCTTCTTCCTTATCAATCGCCACCATGATGGTTCTAACACCCGTTGAGCGAAAAGCGCTTTTAAAGGCGCCCTCTGGGTTTTCCTCGATGTAGGCCCCGATCTCCTCTAACCATGCTCTGAAATCTTTGATTTTTTGTCGCGTGGATCCTTCACCCTTATTTCCGGCCATGATGGCCAACAGGCGCCCACCTGGTTTAAGCAAGGAATAGGCATGACGGACATGGTCTATATCCTGCAATCGCTCAAAAGGCGGGTTCATGATGATTTTATCAAAACGTTTTTCCTGATATTGCAGGAAGTCCGTTTTAATGACCTCATAGCCTTTCTCCTTGAGCGCTTCCGCTAGATCAAAATAGTCTTCTATTACGGTGAGCGCGTTTTCTGGATGTTTTTCGGAGATGATATCAGCAATGTGCCCAAGACCTGCTGAAGGCTCTAAAATGCTGTCATCTGCGTCAATATCAGCTAGGCTGAGCATACGAATAACCAATGGACGAGGGGTAGGAAAAAAGCCAGGTATTTTCTTGCCTACAAATTGCCGCTCTAGCTGCTTAATCAACTTGGTTCGTTCTTCTTCTGGACTTAAGGTAGATACTTGGGCGTATTGATGGTATTCTCGAAGGGCTGTTTTAAGGGTAGGTAGATTGGTAAGGCCCATTCTCTGGATACGATCATACTGTTCTAGGCCGTTTTTAAGCCACTCTCGATCAACTTTACTCTTAATGATGGGAATAATAGCCCTGATATCTTCAATAGAGCTCCTTTTGAAGCGAACTAGCCATTGACCTTTCTTCACCGATACAGCAGCCCGATACAAACGCCGAGCTCTCATCTTTTGCCCCCTGACTGTTTCTAACTCATTGACTATCCTCCGGAGGCGCTCCCAGTGATAAGAGGGATAGGGGTAAGTAACATACTCGATGTCTTTAGCGAAATCGGCCTTCCATTCATTGTAAGGCACGTTTTCTTTGCGCATGCGGTCATAGTTGGCCCGATATAGGATATTTCTAAGGGTATCCAACTGTACAGCGCTATCAATCCGGCTGAGATATTTGATTTCTTTATTGTGGAGTGCTTTAGCGATATTTCGAAGCACTTTAGCTACATAAATCTTAGCCTCTGCATCAGCTTCAACACCTGCCGCTATTCTAGCTCTACGGGCTGTATTTGTTTTTCGATTGGCGTTTAGTTTTTCCTTCCCTTGCTCTTCCCAATTGTCAGCCATTTCCAACAATCGTTCACTAACATTCAATTGTTTTTTGGCTGCTTTCTGAGCTATTTTCTCGGCTCGATCTACATTACCCGCTTTGAGAGACATAAATTGCTGAGCAGCCTCCTCGGTTTTAAACTGAAAACCAGGTATGGCTCCGCCCTTGGTATAGCTAGAATAGTATCCCCCTAGCTTTTTAGCTTTGCTATTTAGCTCACGATATTTGTCTTTATCTACCCTCTGGGATAGTTGAACCACCCACAGGTCATGTCCTTTTTTGGTATGCGTTGTTTGTTGTAGGGAGAACTCAATATTATTAAGCTTAACCCGTTTAACCGCAGCTTTAGTCTTAGCTTTCTTTTCTTGCTCTTCCAAAGTCCGATCGGCAATCAAAGCCTCATATCGAGCCTCCTGTTCAGCACTTAGGGCATCTGCTCCCTTGTACATCACAAATTTCTTAAACTCCTCAATCGTCTCTGGATTAGTCAACGCTTTTTCAAAGGCGGCTTTTTTGGCCTTACGATCTTGGACGTACTGATCTAATTGCTCCTGGGTTTGGCCCTCAATGACTCTTTTTAAAGCTTCCTGATAGGATTCAGACATCGAATAGGACATCATGCCTTTGGTAATCCTAAAAGATCCTATCAATTGTTGATAATAGTTGTCAACTAAGTCTGCTTTTTTAGAAGATCGGTAATAGAGGAACTTTCGCTTTAGGTCTACCACCTTGTATAGCTTGGTGATTTCAGCTTTCAGGGCCTCTTTACTAGCTACAGCTTTAGCAAACTGATCCTTCAGCTCCTGGATAGTGATCTTTCCAGAAGGGATTAATTTTAGGAAGTCGCGGAGGGATTGGTATGTCATCACAACTAGCAAATGTGCCAGCCCAGCTTAAAGCCAGGCTAGCATGTTCACCTCTGAAAATTATGCGACTTGTTTCTCTCCTGTCACAATTTCTTTGATGGCATCACCAGCGATTACTAAACCATAAAAGGCACGCTGATAGCGTTCATCATAGACCACATCACCAAATTTCTCGGCTAGTTGCTCAATTTCAGCCTGATTTAGATCTCCCAATTCTTTAGGGATCTTATCGGCTCCATTAATAGCGGTTGGAAGCTTGGTAAGCGGATCAATGAAGTTGAGTACATCATTGGGGAAATCTACTTTGCCATTGTCTGCTACGCTACTCTCGTAGGCTTTTTTTGTCGAGATAACAGCATCAAACATTTCTGATGTTTCCTTGATGCCGTACTGATTTTCATTTGCAGTTTTCATAGCTATGTTTTGAGAATGATCAAATGTGTTTTGGTTGGCTCAACCTGCCAATTCCTCAAAGTTTTCCGGAACGAGGAAGGTCGCTACTGGGATTCGCTTGATATTACGCAGCTTTCTGCGGTAAGCGGCTTCCGGAATGACAAGCGTTCGATTCTGCTCATCATAGCCCATCAGCTGGTGAATAGATACCTCCAGTTTTTTGCCTACAATCAGTTCTAAGAATCGGCCTGCCCAATACAAGGCATCAGCAAAGTCTTTTCCATCGGAAAGGATTAAACCGCGACGGTGGAAATAGAATTTAACGGCCTCCTTCAATTGATCGATGGCATCTGGACTGAGCAGGTTAGTTTCTAGCTCAATCTCTAGTCCTGTGATGTAGATTCGACTCAGCTTTTGGCCGGTAATTGTCCGCCACCACATGCTGTAGGGTTGCTGAATGGATACAATCAGGCTCCTTTCTTCTCTGGTTGGTGGTTCTGGGGTAGGTTCTTCCTCTTCTGGTTCTTCTTGATCAGGCTGTTTTTCAAAGTAAATCGGCAAGACAGGGGTGCCGGATCCAGTACGTAGATCTTTGCCCTCATTGTAGACATCTTTGGCAAACTTAGCTAGGTAGTCTTCCAGCTGAGCTTGGGTCTTGATATCTGGGAAATAGCTGAGTAGTAGCGCTGCTACACCGGCTACGTGTGGCGTGGCCATACTAGTCCCGGATAGGTAGGCATAGCCTCCATTTTTGTGGGTAGAATAAACGCCTTCACCTGGTGCACCTAAATCGACTTGTTCGCCCGCTGAGCTGAAGACCGATGGATTTTCAGATTTACCCACACTAGCAATGGTGATGACTTCCGGATAGCGACCGGGATAGTCTACCGTGTTCTGATCTTGCTTGTAGCCTGAGTTACCGGCAGCGGCTATCACAAAGCAGCCTTTGGCTATGGCATATTTAATGGCTTCGTGTAATTCTGTGGCTCCGGTTCTACCCCCTAGCGATAAAGAAATGATCTTTTTGTGGTCTTTTAGTGGTCCACCCAGGTTTAAATCAGCCACATAGCGAATGCCATTAGCCACCCACTGCCAAGCAGCGGAGCCTTGGTCATTCAGGACTTTAACAGGAACTATTAGTGCCTTGGGTGCAACACCAATCACCCCCTTGTCATTATCGATGGCGGCTGCAATGCCTGCACAATGGGTGCCGTGGCCATGAATGTCTTCCAATGTCTTGCTATCCGAAAAGTTTTTGGCCAGCTTAGGCAGGGTATTGTCGGCTAGATCTGGATGATCGAATCTCCCTGCAGTATCCAAAATAAAGATGATGGCCTTTTCGCCTTGGGTCTTTTGATAGACTTCATTGGCCTTAAGATATTTGTGCCCCCAATCCACAATTTGTTGGCCTGACTTGGCCAGTACAGGGAAGGCAAAATAGTCGGGGATCTGAATGTCCCAGTTATTCTTTTTCATAGCTTATTTTATGATCTCGTAAGTAAAAGGAAAAGTTTTCCAGAGCCGTCATATTTCGTTCCAGGAGGGTCTTAAGCGCTTCTATTTTTTCTTCATTGCATTGGTTGACATGAACTTTTAGGCTATCATTTTCTCTTTGGAAATAATAGGCCATAGCTGCGATCAATACAAAGCTTAAGCCTTGGCGATAGATCGTATTGACTAGTTTCATGCCGAGCCTGGTCATGTCTTCTTCTGGATTTGATGGTTGAGCCTCCATATTTTTGTTTTCATGCTTGGAAAATTTTTCTTTGGTATGTGATAGAAAGAGCTCTTTAATTGAATATCCAATCGCCCAGGTGCCATCCAGCACTAAAGGCTATTTTCAGCATAATAAAGTCCATGATGTACAGCCACCTATTTCTTTGCCTCCGATAAAGGATAATTGCCAGTGTAAATAGACTTAGAAAGAGGGTCTTGAATAGATGCCAGGCATCGGTAGTCCATGCTAACCAGCTTGTTGCTCCTGGGTAGGCAGGACGCTTATCTTCTGGCCAGTCTTTATACTTATTTTTCCAACTGATATCCTTATTCCAAAACTGGGGATTCTTGTCCTTAAAGTAGCTGATGGAATAATGATGATCCACCGTATCCATGATGTTATTGGATACACCTGCCAGGATCAAGATGATGGCCGGAATGATATTTCTAAGGATGTCTTTCATCATTTCCTGGCTATCCAATCCACAGTTACTGCTGTGCTGATCACTGCTGTTCCCGTCGCGTCAAAAAATCTAATCTTAAAGTCAGTGGAGGTCTTAGTGTGTACTTGAACATGATAGAAGGTAGTGCCAGTTGTGCTAGCATTAACCACTATACTTGCCGTTTCTAGGCCATGATTGATGGTCAGATCTCCACTGGCATCCGTAGTGCTGGATGTGGTGGCATAATCCGTTAGGTTGGAGCCATTGAAAGTGCCTTCCATTACTCCATTGTTTAGGCTGAAATCAAAGTCTGGAAGACTAAGCCGATCGGCCCGATAGTCATTGCCTGTCTTGGCTCCATCAGTGGTATAAGGTATAGGAGGATCATAGTTGCCAAACTGAATCCGCTGTGGCTTGAGCATCCCATCGGACTTCCATTCAAAGAAATCTATCTTACCATTAAACCCTACTAAGGAGTTAATCGCTGGAGCAATCCTAAAGCCATTGGTATTCTCACTAATATCAAATCCTCCAGGTATCAAATCTGCTAATTCTAAAACTCCATTGATATAAACCTTCACAGAGTCATCCTCTTCAAAGGTTGTCCTGACATTGTACCAGGTATCCTTTGTCCACCCTGATGAAGCTGTAGCACTAAGGGTTCCGGTTCCTGCGCTGGTATTATAAACCACTTCTACAGCAGTAGTACTTTGTCTAAGTCGAAGAAGGATACTATTCAAGCCTGCCCCTGCCCACAATTGATTGACTCCTGTCAATACACTATCCATTGTAAAGCGTATAGTGTTTTCAAACCCCTTCGTGGCCTTCCACTTATTTCTCCAGTTGTCTTCATTTTGATCAATCTGCACTAATTCCTCGGCACTGGTTAGGGGCCACCCTTCGATGTAAGTCGAATCATCAATTACTAATACCGGATTTTTGAAAGAGGTGGTTATGGCAGTAGCATCCTTTATCTGAAGCGAGGTTTCTCCTGCCAATCGGTAAAAACTACCTTCAGATAGATAATCATCTACTTGTACGGCAAAGATATCCGAATAGGTAGGTGCTCCCTGGGCACTGGAATATATCACACTGCCCTCAGATCCAGCTTTGACGATATTATTGGCACTTAATTTTGGATTGGAAAGAATGACATTGCTATTGTTGATCAATTCAAAGCCATCAATTCCCCCAGAGGTTTGATAAACCTGACTATTGGAGAAAACAACATCTTTGCAGTTATTCAAAATGATAGTTGCACTGCCAGGCTTTTGTCTGGGTCTAAAGGTGCAGCTTTCAAAAATGACATCATCACAATTCTCAAGATAAACCTGCTCACCTAAATCTATATCAGCACCATTGACCAGAAAGGAGCAATTAGTAAACTTTACTGTCCTGGGAGGATCGTTGCCAGCTTCTTGCTTTACCACCACTTCTAGAATCCGACCATTATGATTAGACTTTATATTTCCTAATTGGATTTTCCCACTGTTGCTAGAGGGATTAGAGCCTTCATAGTAGATAATGGCTGTTTGGTAGATACTATCTGCATTGAAATAGGCCTGAGGCACTGTCATCTCTTCAGCTATGACATTGCTGTATAATTCATTAGCGGAACCATGACCTCTCACTCCTCCCTGGCCACCGTAAAAATCTAGCATTCCGTATTGATTATACTCAGCTCCAACCCCAAGATATATGTAGGAGTACCCTGAGTTGTACTCAGTTATATTATCCAGATGTCCACGACCATAGAACTTTATAAAGTTGATCCCCTTTTTTTCCGTCCCCGTTGTTGGCACATGCCTTTCTGCTCGAATACCATGACTATAGGGTCGAACAACGTGCATATTATCAATCTGCACATTAGAAGTGGCATCCAAGTAGAGGAATGAATTATTAATATTGTATGGGTTATCGTCAAGTTGATGTTTACTCTTTAAAGTGATGTCTTTCCAAACAACATTACTAATCCCTGTCATTTCGATGTTTCCAGGGTGAACCGTTTGGCTATCTAAAAGTATTGTAGCCCCATTTCCATAAATAATGATAGGCTGGATCGTATCATTAGAGCTAATCTGCCCCCATGTGATATGATTGATGTCATAAACTGCCCCGGGGCTAAGTGCTATAGTCCTATGTCCTCTATTTCTTAAGGTATCCCAAGCTACGTCAAAGGCCAGATCATCATTGGCCCCATCATAACCATTAGCCCCAAAGGAATCCACATGCACCTGAGCAATGTAGGTTGATCCACTTGAGCCGCTTGCCCCATTTCCTACTTGCTTGACCCGGCCAGCTTGCCCCATGAGCAAACCGACTATAAACCAACTCAAAAAAAGCGCAATAATCCGTTTCATAGCTTACTGTTTAATCATGAGAATACCGGCCACATTCAAAGGAGCGGCGGCGGTACCGGTAGTTTGATAAAGGGAACCGGTGACTAGACCAGCTGCTCCAGCGGCAGCATCATCAGCATAGGCGGGAATGCCTAGCATGGTGAAGCCTGTATTATTTTGAATGAATTGGGTTTGAGTAGTACCAGAGGTTGCCACGGTGACATTGAAGTTTTGACCAGCCACATCCATTTGTGTGAAGGTGGAGACGCCACCTTGATTGGTTTGGATGACGGTGCCGGTTTCTATAGTGGAGACACTGGATTCATTGCCACTGGAGGTATCTCCGGCATATAGATCTACTTGATTAGCTGTACTAGTTCGGATATAGGATCGATCGGTGCCAATGTTATCTCCCATTTGAAGGTTAAAGCCTTCGGTTTCAACGGTGGTGTTTTTATCCAGGGTTCCTCCTAGCTCTACGTCTACATCGGCGCTTACATCTTGATCATTGAGGCCATTGCTAGTGGTGACATTAGGGCCGGAGCCACCACCGCCGCTGGATCCATCCACGATCAATTCAGGGATGTCGAAGGCCGCTTTGTCAGGGCCGAAGGTGCGAAAGGCGAAGACGGTGTAATCAGCATCTGCTGAGGTGCCTAGGCTGCCATCATCTTGCAGGAAATAGTCGGTATCTACTGATAGGCCATGAGTCCAGTCTATCCAGCCTTCGGTGCCGATGGTGAAAGTATTGGCATCGATCACACTGCAAACAAAGGATACCGGTAGGCTATCTGGAGCATTCGTGTTGGCTAGAAAGTAGCCTCCGGAGGTTTGACCCAGTAGGTCACCTAAACTAAATCCATGGGAGGCTTGCGTTACTGTGTCCTGGCAAGGCGAAGCATTTCCCCCGCCAAATGATGAGATATCTAGCTCTTTAAGCTGATCGGTGACAGGATCTTTAGCTAGTACTGTAGTAAGGGTATTATCCGTGGGAATAGTGGCTTGCAACAACAAGGAGGTATAGCCTGCCCCCATGCCTAGTATGTTGGCAGATGTAGTAAATATCTCCCTTTGACCAGTAGGACCATCTAACATCAACCCATAATCCGTACCTAAACCATAATCAAACCTAAATACCAAACTATCTAGTGCTCCATTTCTTTTGATGCTAAATAGACCCACCTCTCGACCACTATTTATCGAAACGTATCCATTGCCGGTATCCGTGAAGATTAATCGACTACCGGAAAGGTTAACCGTTCGAATAGGATCAATGATAGAACCATCAACGGAATATAGATTAGAATCGGGATCAGATCCGGTACCTACCAAAGTACTGAGGAGGACATCATCATAGACTCCACCGGGACCAGAATACAGCACATATCCTGGACCTGGCGCCCACTCGATTAACCAGGGTGGCAAAGTGCCCTGACCAGATAGGATTGAGTATAGAAAGATCAAAGAGGTCGTTATGAACAGTTTCGTTTTCATAGCACTATTTTAAGTCCAGAATTCCAGGTAAAGATTAAGGGGGGTGATGGGTAGGGATCCCAGGATCAAGCGATTCGGGGTAGAAACTCGATCTATAGTGTATTTGGTAGCTCCAGCACCTTGAAATATGGGGCCAGTGGGACCACTAAGTTTGATGTAGTCATCATCTGCCGGTAGTACACCTCCATTGACTGTAACAAGGATGGTCGTAGTAGCTTGGCCTTCGATTTGCTGGACATATCGATCACGACCTGGTCCAACTACAATACCTTCAAGTTGATCCAGGATATACTGAAATAACTCATCGCGAGGAACCAAACCTTCAATGCCTTCTACAAAGACTCCATCTTCGTAGTAAGCACCTCGCTGCCGTCCGCGTATCGTTACATTGGCTAAATCATTGAGTCCTGGCATAGCTTTATTTTTGCGATTTCATGATGGCTAGGACCACTATGATCAGTACAACCATTAAGCCGATGGAGATAATAGTGGTGGTATGGTCTTTTTGTTGGAATTTGGTGATGTCAATCCAGTCTGGGAGTCGTTCATAGCGCTTGCGCCTACCGAAAGTAAAGGCGTCCACCACACTGACGACCACTTCGGCCACTGCATCCACCCAGCCCAAACCATTTGATTGCTCCGCCATCTATTTTTGTTTGATCAAGAAGAATACCCCCAAAGCAATTAGTATCGTCAAGACCACGAAAAGCGGCATCATCGTCTTAAGCCTTTCCTGGTTCTGTATCTGTGTATCGAGAGGGTCTAGGAAGTCCTCTATTCCAGTATCATTGGTGGCACAAGGATCATAGCCATAAGCCCCCATAATGACTTGTTCATCGACATATTTACCACTGCATTGAAATACATCTTTGGTAAAAGAAGTATTCGACTTGCAGGCATTCTTGCAAGCTCTTTCCAAATCTGGCTGTAAGCCAAACCAGGATTTGCAGCGCTGATTGCACTTTTGTCTTCTACACCAATTTCCACCAATGCAAAAGCCCATTATTTGCGTAGTTTTAGGATGAGCAATAAGGCCACTAGAATTAGCAGAACGGTAAAAATCCAAAAGGGGAAATCACAGACTGGTTTAGGCATCCATTTAGGACAGCCAATTACTTGACCAAGTCCTAAGCCAAAACCCCATTTGCCCAATCCCCACATATCAATTAGATCCTTTTGCCCTACTTCATCGCCATTGGCATCGATGTAAGTATCATCTATTCCGCTTGGTGTAAGAGCCGCCAGATATAGAAAAGCTTGCTTGACTTTAGCGGTCGTTATTTGGCCCTTTCCGAGCTTAGTTAAGGCTACATTCCTTGATTCATCCATAAAGACCAAGGTGGGGGTAGATCGGATATCTAAGGCCAACTCTTCAGCTCCATTATGTACAAATTCTACAGAATGCAAGGATAGTAAAGCCGCTTCCTCTTCGCCTCGATCACTTCTTTCTTGTTCAGCTAACCATATTCCATCCCATACCGCGGAACAAGTACTATTAGCCCGATTTTCATCGCAGTCTACATAAGGAGATAGATATAGTTCAGCTCTGATTTTCACTAGTAGTTTAGTTTTTGCCTGACTTGTTCCAGGTCAGTAAACTTTCCTGGGCATGTCTTGGTGGAATAATCTCGGTGACCAGAAATCTGTAGTTTTCGGCCTAGCTTTCTGTTTAGATATTGAATCAGCTTAGTAAGCTGGAGTATCTGCATTTCTGTGGGTTCCAGTTGATCGTAATCCCCTATAAAACAAATGCCAATGGAGCGCGTATTTTGCCCACTGACATGCCAGCTAATGTTTTTCAAATCTTGGGTATGAAACACATTCGCTTTTCGATCAATAATGTAATGGTATGCTATCCCTGGAATTCCTTCATTGCTGATATGATTTGGACCAACGTGATACTGAGCAATGCTTAATGGCGTCTGGGTGGTTGGACCAGCACTATGATGAATAATTACCTGTTCAATTGAGGATAAGGTCCGGCGATTGTACTTGCGGTCAGGATGGACCGGAAGTTTTCGCCATATATCCTTAATCCAACTAGGGTTTGGATTTCTCCAAGCTGTGAGTACTAATAGTGCCAAGACAAGCAGTAGCACTATTAATACTTTCCGACCGGTCATAGTATCGGCGTTGCCGTCTTTTCGCTACAGTTGCACTTTTCCGCATCCAAGCGCTGATAGGTCTTGTAATTGATCCAAAGGCCGAGGACGGCCACTATCACTAATATAATGGGCCCAATCTTACGCCAGTTCATCTGCATTAAGGTTTTGTGGATCTGAAAAACTTTCTCGGTAAAGCTTGAGTACAGCGTTTACCAAAGGAGCCCTATCTGAAATGGGTTCAAGTCTTCCTTCCTCCAATTGCTTACTCACAACGAAAGTCCCATTTTCTAGCTTTTCAACCAGATACTCATTGCCGTTGTAATCAATCATCTTCGCATCGATGATTTGGACGGGATCTCCAATGCCTCCAACTAGTGATAAGCCTACTTCTAAAGCACTACCTCCCCCTTCATCGGCTTTTACCTTTTCGGCCAGATTGACAATCATTCCATCGGCAATTTTGGCCTGGTTGGTATAGGCACCAGTAATAATGCCAGCGATAGTCAAGGCTCCAGGGGCACGAACATGATCGGCTAAGGATTTGACGGAACCATCGCTTAATAGAACTTGGGAGTCATAGGCTCCTTTGATGATCCCCACAATGTTGTCGGTACCACCATCATCAGTTTCCTTAAGATAGGTCGCCAGATCCACTACACGATCATCGTCTAGTTTGACCAGGTCGCCATAAGCCCCAGCTACAATGCCTGTAATAGAACTGTCTGTTATTGCAGTAGCCATTTGATTAGAAATTATTGATTACTTAATTCTGGCATAAAAGAACAAAGCGCCGGAGATAGCTATAAATACGGCCAAAGCCAAAACCATAGCCGTCATCATATCGATGCGCACATCGACTTTTACACCAACTCCATCTTTGAGCAAATCGTCCAGCATCTCTATTGAGTTGGGGGCAATTGCTTTTCCATGATCTTATCTGCCAGCAAGATGCCAGCCGTAATGGCTAGAAGGGTTAGACCCAAATATGCGTACCATTTCATACCTAAGATTTTCATTATTGGTGAATTGTAAAGGCTCAGCTTAATCTATATCTCTGCCGAGAAGCTGATCAATATCAAAGCCTCGAATAAGGATTAGTAAAATGATAATTGCGACTACCCAGGGTAGCCAATGTTTTGCTTGTGCCATTTTCTACAGCTTTATGTACTTGTACTTGACAGCTAGTACAAAAAGGACAATGACCAACAAAGACAAGCCCACAGCATACCAGAGTGTTTTCTTTTCTCCGGAGGAAAGTCCGGAAAGATGTTTCTGAGTGCTTTGGTTGTCACTCACTCGACCTGCCTTGGACTTAGCCACGATACCAGGGGAATAAGAGTTGGTAAACGGTCTTTTACTTCTACCTCCCTTAATGACCTGCAATTGGCCTACAGCCGCATTTTTCTGTGCTAGTAATGGCTTCATTTTCTCAGTATTAGGATGAATAACATCAGGATCACCAAGCCCACAACTAAATATAGTAGTGTCTGATTGTCTGAGTCTTGAGGGCTACCTCCATTTGGATAGTAGTTCCGACTACCAGGGCAACCAGCTCTGCGTGGGTTAATAGCACACAATCCAGAATTAAGGATATCCGTGGCACTATCGCCATTGCGTTGCCACCAATTCCAGAAGCCTCCGGAAGTGTCCGGTTCACCTGACTGTTCATCTTGGAAGCCAGGCCCGAGCGAATATCTATTCGCTGGCACAAATGATTGATGATCCCAAACCATGTCTGTGGCTATTGATTACTGCTTACGTCCTACCTCAGCTTTCACATAGAAACTCCAAGTCATTACCACATTGGGTAATTGCTTATACTTGAAGGCAACACGGTTATCCAAAAGAGTATCACCCAAGAAGGTGTTAATCCCTTTCTGGAATTGCCCTTCGTGAAGACCCATGTCAGGAAAGAGGGTTTTTAGCAGTCGTGGCCTGCTACCTTTACTGGAAGAATAGACTTCGATGGGGTAAGCATATTGCTCGAAAGCTTTGCTTTCATCATCAATGGTTTGCTTGATGACATCGAAGAAAGAACCAATGTGACTCAGGTCATTAAGAATGAACTGATAATCCGAAGTGATACCAGTGATACTTACCTCCAAAGGCATGGCATAATTCTCATGAATCTGCAATCCACGAGAGGCATCAAATAGGATAATATCGGTTGGTTCTGTCAACCCAGTGGTATCTACTTTGAGGGCCATGTAATTATCCGTGGCAACTTTAGGTAGTCCTTGGCCTGCCACGCCTGAAACGGGCATAATGGATGGACCGTTTATCATTCCAGCATTGATATGCGAAACCAAATTTCTGCGTCGCATCATAGTTGATGGCATTTGTTGTTTATGAAAATTTCAGTAGCAATTTTAGCCATCATTATGCTTGCTCACAATATTGTCAGGGAAACCGGAACGGTAAAATCTTTATGATCGATTTCACATGCCTTAACGATCAGGTTTCTCATATAAAAGAAAAGCCCCAGCATATGCTGAGGCCACATCATAAAGTTTCCTATGAGTATAAAAGTTATTTAGCGTCCCGATACTTCTTTACCACACCACGTGCTACCGGTGAGCCAATCTTAATTATTTCGTTGGAGTCCTGCCGACGAACTACAAACTCCTCATTCTCCAAGACATCCAATAAATAGACATTGTTACGATAGTCTATAGTTACAATATCCAGTACTTTTGGTGATGGTGGATCCTTTTGCACAGCTTCTTCCTTCGATCCAGTTTGCAACAACATACTGTGACAAGACTTGAATAGTCCTTCAATCGTATCATTGGGGGAGATACTAAGGCCAACGAACTTAACAGCCTCATTATCGATGGTGATCGTTATTAAGGCATCTGTAGCAACGGGCTGGCCATTTTGAAAAAAATGCTTGTTGTAAAACTGCTTGATTGTCTCTGCACTCATTCCTCAATAGTTTGTTCGTTTAAGATATAAGCCGTTCCAGCAATGCCCTTAAGGTGTAGAAAGCGATTTTTTTTACCCATTTGCCACTTTTTTTTGTTTTCTACCACTTCATCTAACAATTCCCTCTCTTGACTCTCCCCTATCGGTTCTCGGGCTAAAATCCTTAAGGAAATTTCGTAGTCATTTGTCCAGAATGGGCTGACTTTTATAGTGGCATCTAGCCGCTTACGATTCTCAGAGATGCTTTTGGAGATTATCTTAAGTGTCATAATGTAATCAAAATAAGTATATTTGTTGTAAATATAATTCTTTTGATTGAATTCTATGGAACATATCTAATCGTATTGGTGAGAGATACGTTGCACCAATCCGATGTGCCTTTGTCCGTTAAGGAAATTGGCCTTCAGATTCACCAATATGATGATAATCGACTCCAACGGAACTTCGAGCTAAGAATTCGCAATGCCTTAAGGAATTTGATGGACCAAAGTACAGTCCAGTATCAAAGTTTTCCAGGGCAGCGTAATCTCATCATTTTCAAATACTCAATCCTCGAACATGAAGAAGAGCATTCAGGATCGGATTAAAGGCCTTAAGGATGCCATCAATCCTATGCACGCCATGTCTGGCATGGTAAAGATGTTTATCCCACAGTTAGGAGATACCTTAAGAATGATGGAAACTTCCGTTGAAGACGGTGGAATCCTTAAGGAAGGTGAGCAGAAAGCAGCCTTTGTAATCGTCAATAAGGGCGAGCAAACAACAATGGCCATTTGTGTTATGAAAATGACTACGGAGGGGATGCTGATTACCCGAACGGTATCTGATAATCCATTAGAAGAAATCCTTAAGGAAAATAGCTAATGAAAGAGCTAAAAAAAGAAGCTGCACCGGTAGATACCACCGAAAGCGTGGATGCCTTCTTTTCTGCCGAGAAATCCGAGAAAGATTTAGGTGGATTCCTTAAGCATATGAAGACTCCGGTTGAGAAAATTGATGCACCTCCCATTATGCAGGACTTAGAAGAGGATGAACAAGCCACAGAAGTACCTCTTAATCCTGATGATATCCCTAGCCCAGAGGATGAGGAACTAGCCAGTTACCTCGATTATTCCGAAGAACATCGTTTAACGGCAGAATTCATGTTGATCCAACTAGATAAAGGCCTAGCCTTTAGCCTCTCGATGATCTCTGGCATGGACATGGACCGATATCGTCGTCGAAAGGCTCGTAATAAGGCGGACGACTACGAGGTAGAGATTGCAGCGGCACTTGTTAAGAAGTATCAAATGCGCCTTAGCTTGGAATGGATGCTTGCCACGGCTATTTTAATGGGGTATACTCCAATGGTCAACAAAGCGATGAAAGATCGTCGTGAACGAATGATAAAGGCTCGTAAACAAGAAAACCCAGCTTAATGCATAGAGATGCTCAGGTAACGATTATTATGGGCCGTAATGGTACTGGTAAAAGTTTTCTAACTGAAAAAATCGTTAAGGCGATGAAAAGGCGTGCCATTGTCATTACGCTTAATGGTGCGCCGAAGATCTGGCGACCTTACCCCGTCATTGATCCAGCCAACAAAGATGATTGGAGTTTCAAGAAAGGGATTCGACAGATCTGGTATATGCAGCACGAAAAGGACACTCTAAAACATGTGTACAAAAACTTCAATGGCGGCCTGCTCATCTTTGATGATTGCCGCAGCTACATTGCAAGCAATGTGGATAGTGATATTTACCTTAAGCGATTATTGATCGACTTCCGACATAAGATGCTGGACTTATTCTTTGTTTGCCATGCTCCTACGGATGTACCGGCACGACTCTGGGCTTTCTATTCTACGGCCTTTATAGGCGCTACAGACGCTCTTTTCCCTAAAAGCCGGATTGCTACTGATAGCGCGCATCAAATCATTGCAGCGCAGCAAAAAGTAAATAAGGCCTTTAGCAATGCCAAGGCCAAGAACAACGGGAGCCACTACGGTATCTTTCAAATGGTTACTCCTTAGTTTGTCTCTCAATTTCTAATAGAAACTTCTTAAGCAGTTCCAAAGACCAGGGGTGGCCTTCAATTTCCTTTAAATCCACTTTATGAGAATTGAAGAGCATGAATAAGAGTGTTTCGTCAATAGACTCGACTAGTTCTCTTATAGACTTACCTCCCGTAATTCTTTCCAACTCTCTTTGAGTGATCGCGAATGCAGTTTTCATTTCCATGTTGACTTCTTAACTGAGGGTGAACGACAGAACAGTCTTAGAGCAAGCTCTTGCCAAAGTTGTTAAGTGTTAATGAACAGGAAAGATATTTGTAAGTGCAATAGAAGATGCTGACCATAACTAAATGTTTGGTTAATGAGTAAATACATATTACAAGTCAACATTAGATATCCAGAGAAGTGGGGGTAGGTTTTGTTGTAGAACGCTGTTATGGTCGAACAATTAGCGCATAAATATATATTAAAAAACAATAGCCAGCAAATTAACCGGGCGGTAATATTTGCTGGCTATCCTTAAGTTTTATTAACTTTGGTTTACATTAGATATCCTGAGAGTGCTGCCAATGAATCTCACTCAGTACGGTGGCACTCTCAATTTTGATTTCTAGTTTTAAACTTATTTTATGAGGGGCTCGAAGGGGTCTCTCTTTTTTTGTCATCTATACGATATCAACATCGTCAGAAACAATCAATGAGATAATTAAATCGAGCCATAACATAACATTCATTTTTTGGTTCGATTCAAACTTACCTACATCATAATTTCGCCTTTAGAACGAAGTAGTTATATTTGTTAGAGTGAATAAATAGAGTTTTTAATAAAAAATATGATTGTTTAATTCTGATAATCAAATTATTAGAGCATTGAAACCACTAATTGATGTTATAGAAGTTTTTGAAAAACTTGGGCTTCATCAGAGCATTATACTTAATGGGAATTTACAGCAGCTCTATAGAGTTGCAAAGGAAGAACCAGATGCAGATGATAATTATCTTCGGAGAAAGATATTTCCAGATAGCAAAAAGAGCAATGCTAGAATATATTTATGGCAACTGAAAAGTAAACTGACTGATCAGCTAATCTCTCACATCCTTCAGGTAGATTTGGATGAAAGATGGACAAGCTTCCAACGTGGCTACTTTAAAGTTTGGAAGCGATATGCTTATACGAGGATACTGATTGGTATTGGTTTACGGCAAGTGGCTATTAGCATCGCTGAGAAATCTTTGAAATATAGCCTGAGTAATCACTTCACAGAACTTGTATTGAACTTCAGTAGGATACTCAGAGATCATTATGCCAGATATGGTAAAGACAAAAAAAAATACATCTACTACCAGACGTTATCTCGGAATTACTTCGCACTGCTGCAACAAGAAGACTTCATTGAGGATCTTTATAATGAACTAATTCTTTTCGATGCTACAGTAGCGCAAAACCGAGGCAAAAAGGATTATCAGGGGTTAGTAAATCCAGTATTGGAAATGTATAAGACTTTTCGAATCCATTACCTAGGTTACACCATCAAAGTCTTATCGTACCAAATAAATGGAGAATACCTTAAAGCTGTAGAAGCCTGTGAACAAGCCGTTTCATCACTTGATAGTTTCCCTGACTACTCCACTCCATCTTTCACTTTTCGTTTACGGAAGATTCCCAATTTATTGCAGATGAAACTTTATGGGGAAGCAGAAACTTCAATCCGCGAATGCTTAGACTTGGTTGGGGCAAGCAAGCACAATTGGTTGATCATCCATCACTATAAGGTTATTCTCCAATTACATAATCAAGAATGGGATGCAGCACTTAAAGTGGTTAGAAATGTAGAAGATGAAAAAGCGAAGTTGCCAGAAACGTGGTATATATACAAAGCTTATGCCCAAATCCTTAAGGGAAATCAGGACTTCAAACTAGGGAAATTCCTAAACCAGATAGGTGTATTATCTAAGGAAAAACGAGGTATGAACATCCATGTTAGGGTTATCGAGATTCTATACTATCTGCTATCAGAGCAACATGGGAAGATTATTGATATGCAGGAGGCCTTAAGGGAATATAGCAAGCGACACCTTAGAAAAGATCAAGCTACTTTTAGAAGTGATGTGTTTATGCGAATGCTTCTACTCTTGCCGCGCTATAGTTTTAGGTCAATTGGAATAGATCGATCTGCCAAGCCTTACCTCAAGAAACTGGCTGACAATCCTAGAGATATGGTCCTACAAGATACCGATCTAGAGGTAGTACCTTTTGAGATATTATGGGAATGGGTGCTAACCAGGCTTCATTAACCCCACCATGGCCAACACCCCTACCCCGTTGGATACTAATACAGATCCGCCATCCCATTTTCTAGGAGATAATCACTTAAGTTGATCCAGCAGCTGCATTTTGTGTCTTGATAGTAGATCTCTGTGAGCAGTCGGCCATACTTTCCTCGATCATCCTCATCCGTGTGGGCAATGACGCGCTTATTGAGGATGAGCTTTTCGACGGCGTCGCGCACTTTAATCCCCCTTGGCCGCTCCTCCCCTCTCAGCTCAGGTGTATCAACACGCGCCAGTCGAATAACATCCTCATAGCGCAAACTGAATCCAATTTCAAAATCCAAAGTGAAGGTATCACCGTCGTAGACATCGATAACAGTGGCAGAGTAGGAATAAGGGCGATAAATATCGCTTAAGAAAGTTTTTCCCTCAGGAGGTACAACTTCCGTCGTAGGGCCTTTGATGCTCCCACAAGCCATTAGCATCGCCAATGGCAATAGTTTTAGTACATTTTTCATAGCTTGAAGTATTGGTTGATTACTCTTTCCTTTTTAGGGTCGAATTTTCGAAATAGGTTAAAATTTGATTTGGCTCCAGGGAATAGTCATCAACAAATAAATAATGGCAATTACCATAGCAGCAATTATATACTTGCCGATATAGATTGTTTTCCCACTTGAGGATTGTTGCTCCAACATTTCTAGTTTTCTCCCTACTTTCTCAACTTCGTGTAACTTCAAGATTCTGGGATTAAAGCCGTTTTTTGCGCACAAATCCCACCATTCGCGGTAATCATGTGGACGCACAGGGTTATTGTTTTCTGACATGTGGTATATTTTATTGTGTCGTTTTTATTTAGTGATCTTATTATTTTGGATATAATGTCTTTCTCCATCACTGGTATCTACTGCCGTAGTCCCGTTTGAAACCTTATTACCAATCCGCACTAAATCTCTAAGCCTGACTCTTTTCGTCGGCTTCTTGTTGTGGTCATACAATTGAATGGTTTGACTTTGATTCTTTTTCATTTATATTTCGATTTAAGGACCGCTATTGTTTTCCCATTCACCTTTCGGGTTAATTCGCAGTCATTTGCTTAATACGTTTCGATAAAGTTTTTTGATAAAGTGGTTCCTAAAACCTCCTGGATTGACGTTTTTTTAGCATACAACTTAGTGCCTATTTCTTCGCCCCTTCTTGAATCCATTTCCTGCTCATTGGTACTATTGTTAAATGTTTTCCATCCACTCCACCCGCATCGCCCTTTCCAACGGTGGCAGCTGACTCAGGTTTTTCTTCCAGCGATCGAACTTTAACTTAATGCGCTCCCGGTCCTTGTAATTCTCTCCTAAATAGCTGTAGTCGTGCAATTCTGTAGGTTCTGGGTAATTCATGTAAAGGCGCTCAGTCGCCACTCCCCTTCTGGTAGTAGCTTGAAAATCGATATAGCGCCAACCGTTCTCCAGTAACCGGTCATATAGAGGTGTCGGGTAATGTGATATCGCCACTGGACATGTAAGGGTGCGAACGACTGAAAACAACCGCTGGTGATCTAACGGTAAGAACTCGTGCTTGTATCGAGTCCGGGGGTCTGATCGAGTCTCCAAGAGGTACGGCGGATCCAGGTATATAAAGACCTGGTCATTCAGTAGTTTGATGTAGGGTTTTAACGGATTGTCGGTTTCATAAAGGGATTCCAGCATCGATAAAGTATCCTGTTCTTGGAAGCGCCAGCGAGATTCAGGAGGATGTTGGATCCCGTTCCACTTTTGTACTACCTCAGCATCAAGATCGAACCCCAAGTTGACCGGTGCCGGTCGTTTGTGTCGCATGATGCCGCAGTAACCCAGAAAACCAGAGATAAAGATGTGGTGTGGTGGAATTTGGTTAATAATCTTCTGGTAGACTCCTGCTCCGGACTTACCACCGTAATAGCTGCCCTTGATATCAAAGTATATCATCGTAAGTAATTTTTTGAGGTGATAATTTTGGTGCCCTCAAATACATTATCACATGGTACATTAAGGGTGAAGATCTCCATTGAATGATCTTCGTTGTAATCCAGTACTTCGGAGTCACAACTTTGATAGATGGTGCGTTCAGATTTTGATAGGTGCTTGAAGTAGTATTCGAAGCAAATACACATATCTGAGGGTACTGCAGAAATGAGATGGGGGGCTTGTCCTCCCCTTCCCTCTTGTGCATTCTTGAACATAAAAATGAGGCAGAACCATAGTAGGCCAATACCGGTGATGTATTTCATGGGGTTTGATTTAAGTTGAAAGTTGAATGGAGAAAGTTTATTCTAGGTGATGGTGTAGATTTAGTTTCACGAGGCGCTTTTGAAACTCCTGTTTCAGGTCTGTTTCAGTGGCGATTTTTTCTGCGTAGAATTCGATGGTAGCGGCGATTTCGATTTCTGTTTCACGGATGCGTTTTTCGGCTGTTTCAGGCTTACCTACCTTGTTTCTCAGCTTCCAATTGTATTGTTGTTTCGTTCGTTTCAGTTCTCTTAATCGGGCGCATACACTATCAATAGTTTCAAACCATCGATAGTCCGCAAACTTTGTAGTTTCAAAGCTTTCGTCTGTTTCAGAATCACTTTTTGTTTCAGTTTCAAAGGGGCCTTCATCACCAGTTTCAGAGGTGGTTGAAACTTTTTCTTTTTTCTGTTTCAGGACTTTTTGCCGCTGCCCTGGATCAGTCAATTCTTTGTAATCGTCACGCTGAATCAGTTCTGGTAAATTATTGTAACCACGTCGTACTAAATTCACCAGCTTTCGGCCTCTTTTCACAAAAGGGAAAGCCATGACTTCAATCACTACACTGGGCTGAAAATCGAAAGGCGAAAACACCGGATCGGGATCAATATCATTGCGATCGTAGATGATCTCCCGGATGATGGTGAGCATGAGGAGAAAAAAGACGGCATTACCGGCTATGCCAGATAACTGTTTGCTAAAAAAGCTCACCTCAGATTGATGGATATTGCCGGCAGCACCTTCAATGGCGAGGGTGGTATCCCTGGTGACGGTGTACGAATTCTCTAAGCGAGCGTACTTTTGATCAAAACTGGCCTTAAGAGCAGTCAGTGCGGCTTGTTGATCGTTACGGATAGGGGATACAATCGGCTTGCGGCGTTTTTGATAGCCTGCGATGCGTCTTTGGTGGAGGCGGATCTGCTGATCGGTCCAAATGGTGTTCGTCTTTTTACGGTTTTTCTCCAAGCCCGCTATTAGGGTTTCTTCACCTTTGATCTTGTTGTCTAGCTCACCAGCAGCCTCAGCGATCAACTGATCATATCGCGTATTGATCTCGACTTTTTCGGACTCATAATCCATCTGTAGCTTATCGAATCGGGGTTGGTAAGCATTATCAAATTCGACCAGGTCAGTGCGAGCTATTTCACCGCCCATTTCCTTGGCTGTAACATCGGCGGAAAAGTGGCTCATGCGGTAGCTGTAGCGGGTAAGAAAGAAGACCAATCCCAGACTAAAAACTAATACAACCTTTGTCCGCATATCTGTATAAGTCCGCTTCAAAATGGTCCGACTGACATATCGAACGATCATCGTATTGACGAAGTCCGGGACAAAACAGAAGGCCCAGTATCCCAGGAATAGGAGGGTGGCTGCAGCCACTGGCCAAATGCTGTCCATATAGTCGGCACTGTAGGATTTGAAGCCCTTAAAGACTGTCAGACTCGATATGGCTAGAAAGCCTAGTACGCCGACCCGGACTATCCCCAAAATGTACACATCACCTTTATCCATATTTTCCGGCAAGGAATAAAATATTTTCATATATTGTTGATTGTTAGATATTTAGTAAAGCCTGTCGTTGCGGTTTCCTCATAGCACGATGGGCTTTTTTGTTGTTTGCCTTCGGCGACTGACTTTTTTACAATCGCCGAAAAAAGTCAGCAAAAAACGCTTGGCAAAAAGTAACTCGTCCCTCGAACAGTTTTTTGCCCGGCCACCCGCAAAAGGTTACACTCAAATTTTCGGCAATCTGCTTGAGGTTTTGGGGAAGTGCGAAAGCGGAAGGGGGAATGAAATCCGGACGATGACTCTCCCTAAGCCATGTCTCTTCCGGTTTCCCACTTCGTACTTCCGACTTTACCTAGTCCGGATCGAGCCGTCCGGCCCAGAGGTCTACCTGGTTGTTCCAGGATTCTAATCGGAGGCGGAAGCTGTAGATGCGGCGGCCTAGCCAGGCCAGAAAGTAGTAGCTGAGTAGTTTCGTGGTTTTCATGGAATGTCTTTTTTGGTTGTTTTACAATTCAATATTTTCGTAAAGGGTAGGGGCGATGAATTGGGTACTTGCTGTGGGTATTTCGGATATGATCGCCTGGTCTTCTAGTTGCGCCGCTTCGCGGATGAGTAGTTGCGTAGGTTCATCGATGTAGATCATGTTGTCGGGGTGGAAAAGGGCGAAGAATTCACTTTTGCGGAGCTTGCAAGACTCGCCTTGTAGCTTTTCCATGGCCTCTTGTAGCAGGTAGTCCAAGTAGTGGGGGAGGTCATCCATTTCCAAGCGAATCTGGATGGCCTTGAGGATCGCCAATTGTGTATCCGGGGATAGCTTCACGGTAATCTTGCCGTTTTTGAGGGATCGAGCCATTGATTTTCTCCGATTTTGAATTCTTCAATGAGTTGATTGTGGCGATAGATGCCAGCCCAGCTGACTTTTCCTTGCCATTTCTTTTCCACTAGGTACTTGAATCGTGATATCGCGTTGCCGTTCTGGTCTTGTCGGATGGTACTGTTGAAGTAGTAGGCTTTTCCAGTAGGGTGACGGTGATTGAGAAAAAAGACGCCTAAGCGGTGGATGCCTTTTTGATCTCTAGGCCGTCGCTTTCGTTGCTTGCGGGACGTTTGCTGCATTGACATTTGCTATTTGTTCGTGGAATCTGTCGAGTAGCCAGCGGTCGTACTTGCCGAGGCGCTGGGAGATCCGACGATAGGTTTCCGAAGGACCAATCTTGGCCCCCGGTTCCTGCGCTCGCAGGTATTCTTTGATGGCTTTTGTGAGTAGCTCTTTGGCTTTGATCTCGGCTTTGGCCTTGATATGGGCCTTAAACCAGGTTTTGGTACGTGTAAAGCCCTTTTGGTTCCTGAAATTGAAGTATTTGGAGGGTAGGGGGACCCAGCGTTTTTCGTTATTGGCCTGGCCACGCTCGATCCACCGGCGAACTAAGGTGATTCGCTCGATAATCTCAGCAGCTCCGGCCTGGAATCGGTCCGGTGTGGTGTAAATGAAGTACTCTGCTAACACAGCTTTGGCGCGTTCTGCCTCTTCATCGGCAATCCATTTGTCATCGTAGAGATTGAGTAGGGCTGTGGTCCAGATGACTTGGATGTGGCGGCTGATGGATAGGGCGATCTTGCGATCTATGCCCTTAAGTGCTTCGGATAGTGTTTGGGGTGGATGAGGAGAGAGTTTAGGGGTTAAGGTTGAAGGTTTAGTGGCGGATTTTCCACCTTCCGACTTCGCCTTTCCCGTCCCGACGCTATGGGGCGGGACTTCGCTCAGCTCCGCTTCGCTGCGGGGGGTGCCGCGCAACTCGGGGGGTGTTTCTTGGCCTGCGCTGCCGTTTTCGTAACCTGCCCGAGTACCCTGTGTATCCTGTATGCTGCCAGATTGTTGGTTTTCAACAACATTTTCGGGCTTTGCACACTTATTAACAGCCTTTTCCACAGCTTTTTTCCACTCATTTGACTGAAAATCAGTCTGTTGTTGAGAATCAACGCCGCTTAATTCTATTAATTCTTTTGTAACCTGAGTTGTTTTACAGGATACTGTATGGCGAAAAGTTTGCATTGAAGGTGCATTCGCCGGGCTTGGATTTTGACCGTTAACACCTTGTTGGAAAAGATGGATGACATTGTCCGGGTTTCCGGCAGCTTGTAGATGTACGATGGCACCATTGAATTTCACTTCATATTGGGCGTTTGAGCCGTGAAAGACTTCCTCTAGGATGACTTTAGCGGCCTTAAGGCGCTTTCTGTGGTTTTGGATGCTGCGTTCGTTACAGCCCATCGCATCGGCTAATTGAGCGTTGTTGGTACGGAGCATGGGTAGGGTAGACATCTCTGCGATGCCTACACCATACGCCTGCTCCCTTGCTATGGCTGCGCTGTAGAGAAAAAGGAGGTGTTGCGCCAATGCCTTGTGGGGCGCTCTCAGTTGTTCTCGTAAAGGTTTATCGGCATTGTAGCGCTCGATATAGGCGTCCAAGAGTTTCTTAGACTTGCGCCATTTGATTTGATAGCTTGCTTTACACATTATTCGATGGATTATAATCAAAGTGGGAGCGTAATCCTGGGACTACGCCCCGATGTGCAGCCTCTCGCTGCCGTTTTCGTTTCCTGTCAGGGGGTCGAACCCTGGGATACCACTCAGGAAAAGAGCTAGAGCAGTGGGCAGAGCCTTGCCCTAGCCATTTGAACCAAATTGAATGTTAAAAGAAAAAACGGTGCGGGTGAAGGGGGTCGAACCCAATAAAGCTCCGGTAGCCACCCGCAGTTGACCTGGATGCCGTGAGGGCGTTCACCTTGGCACCAGGTCGATTATTAAACACCTAAAACCCTAAAAACTAATCTTACATACACTCAAAGGGTAAGTTATCATTAAAAAAGGGGGATGATCGGCATTGTCTCTCTTGCACTCGACGTTGCCGATCAAAATTTGTCCGCGCCACTTTTGGCTCAGACCATTACATTACTGATAGTCGCAAAGCGTGGAATCGAACCACCGAAAACCCTGCCGTTACTTTGCGAATGGACGCCCTCAACGAGAAAATATAAGAGCGTCTGTAAAACCAAATTATAATCCCAGTATTATAACCTAATTCAAATGGTGGAGTGATTTAAAGGCAGCCTGCTCATGCTCTTCCCACGTACCCGATATCACCTGAGGCTATCTTTTTTGATACCTTTTCCAGCTCGTTGCGGTAGTATTTATAGGGGCGACCGGAGCGGAATTGCTTAACAAAGCCTTGTTTGATCAGCCAGCGGAGATTAGCCCGATGTACTTTGGCTTTGGTGATGGTAAGGCCTAGTATCACGGCAGCTTCTTCAGGATCTACCCAATCGGATCGCGTTTCCTTGGCCTTCATCAAGCCGATGAGCTCCTGCATAGCAGCTGTATTTTCCTTAAGGGCTTGTAAGTATTCAGCATCCATAACAATGGGGATTACAACGGGATTTAATTGTTAGGTTGACCTCTTTTAAGCAGCATGAATAGCACGATGGATTTTTTCTCCCCGTTCTGCCAGGATCAATTTGTACTGGAATAGGGTGATATTTTGGTCACCAATTTCCCATTTTTCAATTAGTTCTACGGGGTCCGTATCCAGTAGGGGAGCGATTTTGCCGATCTCATCCACCGTCCAATCTACTTTCCCTCTCATCAATCGACCAAAGCGATTCAAAGTAACCGATAAGGTTGCCGGTAATACTGAGAATTCTTTATGGCTTAATTCTGCTTTTAGGTGATTCGCAAAGGCGATTAACTGCTCTTTCTTTTTTTCCATATTCCTTATAATTAAAGGGAGATGTATTATTGTTAATTTCTATATTGTACCTGAATCAATACAGTATCTGTCGCTATGAACTTGATTGCCCCCCAATCTCACCTACCTCGTATTCAACTTTATTTGATATTTCAGTCAACTTTGGTTTAAAAACACTATTTTCGTGTGTCAAACATTTGATGTTTTGACATTAAATAGTGTATATTCTTCACTAGAACCTTTCCTTTTTGCATTACAAATATTGTGCAAAAAGGAAACTTAAACAACTTTTTGACAACAAAAAATTGCCAAAAAGACACATTTTTATACAAATAATATATATATGTCTTTGTCTCAAAGACTTCTAGAGATAGTTAGGTTCGAAGGAAAACAGAAAATTGTCGCAGAAAAGATCAACACTAGCACACAGTCTATTAGTAAAACTATCACGCAAGACAGAGGGATAGCCGGAAGTACTATAGTAGCCATAGCCGAAGCTTATCCACAACTCAATATGCGTTGGTTCTTGACGGGAAAAGGTGAATCGGGTTTGGATGGAGTTGCATCAGAGGTAAAACAAGAAGATCCGGAGAAGGAAATGCTTAAGGAGGAACTCTTGGTTATGTATAAAGATAAAGTGCGGATGCTGGAGCGAGAGATCAAAGAACATGCTCCCTCGCTTGCTTCTCGATTGGAGATTGAATAGAATAAAGTAATTATTTATAGAGGCTAGTTGTTTTTACAGCCTTTTTAGACCATAGACATAGATATTTAGAATTCTCACGCAGTAAAAGAAACAAGCACAAGCAACCACTTTATCACTTAACAGCTTGGCTCTCTAGCGTATCCCCTCTATGCTGGAAGCTCTCTACTAAAATGTTTTAAATACGGAATTCATGAAAAAGTTTGTCATGTTGACAGCACTGGCAGTCTTTATTGTCAGCCTGAATGCACAAGTCGATCCAATAGTCATTACAGAGCAAACCTTAAAGGTCACAAAGGATGAAACCTTCTACTATGGATTTGCAGATGGGGATCAAATTGTATTCGATATTGAAGTAGTTAGAGGTAAGCACATTAAAGAAGTTGAAATTGCAGAATATGGAGGTTCTTCTATATTCTTCGACTTTAAGACTAAGAAAGTTGCTGGTAAACGGTTCGATGTGAAAGGCACCAAAATCTATGCCTTTCGGATAAAAGGAGGGGGATTATCTGGGAAAATATGTAGGATGAAGATCAGTCGCGTACCAGATTCTGAGGCATCAGTGGACTTTGATCCTACTGTAAAGTGGCAGACTCGGTATGATTCGAGTTATGTGAAGAAATATCGAAGAGATCTAGTTAAGGTCGATACTCAAGCTATAAGTGTGGTGGAAAGAGTGGAAAGAGTTCATTCGTCCACGAACGCCAACGGAAATAGGAATTCCTTTGTCGTTGATCTACCATCTAATCAAAAATCTGATTTAAAGACATCTGAGGTTACTTCTTGGGCTTATTGGATTGGTGTTGGAGACGAGGGCCAAGAAGCTTATCAAAATGACACCAAAGCTTTCCTTAATAAGGCTGGATCAATGTTGGGCGCTACGGCAAACCCTGTAATCGGGTTAGCATTGGATGCATATACTACCTTTTCAAACCCACCCAAAGGTAATAACATACAATTTTGGTTTGCTGCTGTCCAAAATGGCCAAGAGTTTTATCTAGCTAAAGGGAATAGCGTAGTAGCTAGTGGTAAGTTCACAGATAATCTCCAGGGCTCATTTCGCGTACATCTTTTGAATGATAACATCATGAATGGCATTAACGTCAATATTAAGATAGCTGCGATTATGGTACATAGGACATATAAAAAGACTCCTTATGAGGAGTTGGTGGTACGAGGGACGAATTACCCAGTTCTTGGGGGGGTAGTACCATAGATAAATAGATTCTAATCTTTATAACACTCGGAATTTATTCCGCATGCCTCAGGCAGTTAATTCTGAGGCTAAATAGCCAAAAATATGACATACCTTTTTAATTCAAGTGGTACCTGGATTGCGTTCAGAATTGAAGATTATATATATAGTTCTAGAGCTCATTGGATTGGATGGTTTCCTTGGGATGATGAACATGCTGTTGACAAACAAGGAAAGTATCTAGGCTCTATTTTTTATTCTGATAGGTTTTGTAAGCTAAATAGTTTCCCATATCGAGGATATCCAGGATACCCCGGTTATCCTGGGTATCCTGGACATCCAGGTTACCCAGGATTTGCAGGAAGTATAGGTAGACCAACGGGAACTACAGACTACAGTCCTGAAGACTTGATAAATAAGGAATAAGATTACTCTTGATTGACATCGATAATAAATCCATCTTGCATCCTCACCAAAACTATCGAGGATTAAAATCAATTTATTTCTTTGCACAATCACACTTATTGTAGGATTATCTGTAATGGTAAAATAGCTTACAAAACTTCTACTCCGTACGGCTATAGAAAGGGATTGAGACTTATTGGGAGTCACCACATAAGATACAATAATGGTAACATCTGGAATTTTTCATGAAAAATCGGTATCGTTCGCGCTAGCAGCTATTGAGATTTACAACAAGCCAAATTTCGCTCAGCGAAGTGAAGTTTTCTCTATTCTCCTGATAAACGCTTGGGAAGCCTTATTGAAAGGAAAGCTACTTCTTGATAACTCGGAAAACCTTGAGTCATTATATATTCCAATAAGTAGCGGAGGCTTCAAGACAAATCGTGCAGGGGCTCCAATGACTCTTGAGCTTATTGGTTGTGCAAGAAGAATTGGTCTTCCTGATGTTGTTTTGAAGAACCTGACCGCAATTATCGAGGTAAGAGACAACTCTATTCATTTCGTTAATTCTGAATCTGTAGATTACCTGGTTTTCACACTAGGAGTGGCGTGTTTAAAAAACTATCATAGGTTATGTAAGGAGTGGTTTGGAGATAGCATTGATCAATATAACTTCTACATCTTCCCCCTAGGGTTTGTGTACAATTTCAAGTCTTTGAAACTGCTGGAACTTGAGAAGGAGGAAGAAGCAATTCAGAATATCTTAAAGAGAATAACTAATCATCAACGTGAGGTAAACAGTGGACCTTATGAATTCAATTGTGAGATCGAGGTCAATCTAAAATCGGCAAAAAATATTACGCATTCGACAGATCTTGAAATTTCTGTGAACTCAGGAAATACCGCTACCGCAACCATTATTAAGGACAGGGTCATTGTTGATTCTTATCCTTTGACTGCTACAGATTTATACAAGGCCGTAAAATCTGAAATCCCTGAGATAAAGAGAAACGAGTTCTTTCAATACATAGCTGAAAAAGGTCTAAAAGATGATAGAAAATATTCGAGTTACTTATTTAGGAACAGGAGGCAAAAAGTCAGTTATGAGCAAAATGGCACCGTCCCAAAAAGCATATCATCTCTATACAATCATGATTGTCTGAGATTGGTTATTCTTGATTTACGAAGCAAGAATGCCAATGATTAAGGGAAAAGCTATCAACACCTAACACCTAGTTTTAAGCAGGAAAATTTATTTTTGATATTGAAAACTAATCTCATGAACCAAGAATTTTTTGATGTCCAAACCGATTCGTCACGGATAAAAGCAAGCATCGTTGCAAAGTATTTTCCAAGCTATTGTAAGATTATTAATAGGGCACCTCAAAAAAAGATCGTGTATTTGGATTTATTCGCTGGCCCGGGAATCTATAAAGATGGCAGTTGGTCTACACCAATGCTTATAGCTGATGCAGTTTCTAAGGAGAAAAAGCTAAAAGATATTGTTTGGCTAATGTTCAATGACAATGCATACATAGATGATTTAGAGAAAAATTTTGCAACGCATTTTTCGGGTAACACTTTCACATTTGCTCCACGATTTGGAGATAAGACAGTAGGTGAAGATCAGCAAATCAAAAATTATCTAACAAGAAAGTTTGAGGGAAAGAATCCACGTCCTACCTTACTATTTTTTGATCCTTGGGGTTATAAAGGAATTAACACTCAAGAACTATCTCAGTTTTTACAAAATTGGGGAAACGAATTGTTCTTGTTCGTAAACATAAAAAGAATTCATGCTGCCATAGAGAACGACAAATTTGATCAACTAATGACTCTACTTTTTCCAACGACTATTGAAAAGATAAAAAAGGAAAGAAGATATAAAGCTAGTGTGCATGAAAGGTTGGGGTTGATCATTGATAATTTAGCAGATGAATTCAAGAAATGCATTCCAAAAGGGTTGTATCATGCTGCATTTAAGTTTCAAGAAGAAGATAGCACTGCTACTAGCCACTATATTGTTCATTTCACAAAACACTCGAAAGGCTATGAATTGGTCAAACAAGTCTATTACGATTTTGATAATATAGGTGCTGACCTTGAAAAGGATGGTACATACACTTTTGACGCTAAGAAAATGAATTATAGTGCCGGTATAGAATTCAATTTTACTGAGGATAATTTGAAGGGACTATCGCAGCTGTTATTGAAGGATTTTAAGGGCAAGACTTTGACTGCCAGAAGTTTGTTTGAGAAGCACCAAGCCAACACTAAATATTGTGCTTCTCATTATTCTCAGACTTTAAGAAGGATGGTGGAAAAGAATTTAGTCCATGCTAACTTTATAGATGACAAGAATCATAAGGTTACAGTTTTACTGACAGATCAATGTATTTTAAAATTCAAGAAGTAATTGATGAGTAAATCTTCAATCGAGTGGACAGAAACAACCTGGAACCCAGTTACCGGGTGTACCAAGATTTCCGCAGGCTGTAAAAACTGCTACGCCGAAAGAATGGCCTTTAGACTGAAAGCAATGGGCCGAGAGCAATACAAAAATGGATTCAAATTAAATCTTGCTCCACAAACCCTTGGGATACCGTACAAATGGAAAAAAAGAAGGGTCGTATTTGTAAACTCAATGAGCGATCTCTTTCATGAAAAGGTACCTCTTGATTATATCCAGGAAGTGTTTGAGGTAATGAACCAGACACATCACGTTTACCAAGTACTTACTAAGCGATCTCAACGTTTAAAAGAAATTTCTTCCGAACTAAAATGGACAGAAAATATTTGGATGGGAGTATCTGTCGAAGAAGACAAAGTTTCATTCCGAGCTACAGATTTAGCAGAAACACAAGCTGCTGTCAAATTTCTCTCTGTAGAGCCTCTTATTGGGCCTGTGAACAACTTAGAATTAGATAATATTGACTGGGTTATTGTTGGTGGAGAATCAGGCCCTAAAGCCCGTCCAATGAAAAAAGAGTGGGTAGATGATGTTCACAAAAGATGCAAGGAGAAAGAGGTTCCATTCTTTTTTAAACAGTGGGGACATAAGAAATTCAATGTGGACCCTCTTGATCCTACCATAGACACAAAGCATGAGTCTCACGCAAAAGGTGGGTGTCAGCTGGATGGTGTGATCTATCGGGAAATGCCAGCTAATGTACAGCTGAGATAGCTATTATATGGATCTTTACCTTAACCCCTAATACTTATTCATGGCTGATGAAGAAAAAGCAAAAGATAATTTGCCAGATCAGGTTGACACCTTTACTAAGCTAGCTAAGAATATTAGATGGTGGATTGGTGGGGTAGTTATTTTAGTAGTTGGAATCTCCACTTTGCTTTACCAGGTATATAAGCACACGGATAAAGTTAGTAGAATGGCAGCAGCCATCCACGAGATCAAACAATCAATGCCTGATACAACTAAATACGTTACCGATATTGAATTGAAGGCTGAAACAGAAAGATATATTAGGGAACTCCTCAGCAATAACATTCAATTAGACTGTGACACTATTAAATTCCAGACGGAAAGACTGAGTGAACTAAGTCAGTTTCTGAAATGCCCAACTAGGTAGAAATTCCTTATGCCAAAATTAATTTTGCTTCTCAAAGTTGTTACACTAGGCTGTTCAATCCTATTGACTGGAGTTGGGGCGTGGCTATATATTATAAAGCAGCAAGTCAATATCCTAGAATCTGAATTGGAGTTAATAATCGAGAAAAGACAAGTTCCTAGTGTGAAAAATCCAGAGTTGCTTTCTCAAAATTTAATTGCATTGATTAATGCTGCTAAATCTGAAAGAAAAATCGATGTTCCTGCTAATAACCTAGATAATAGCCCTAAGCACGATGTAACAATTATTTACGGAGATGATCTCCTAGACCAAAGTTCAATAAGCCCATCTGAGTTTAGGGAGAAGATGTATAACATGTTTTTTTACTTGGGAAATAAGGATATTTTCGATGGTCATAGGATAGCTTCTATAAAGGAGATTTCAACTGATAGTATATCATTCACTGGCGATCATAAGGATGATGTAGCTAGAATATACAAAAGAGTTAAAATCGATACTCCCTTCTACATTTTGCTTTTTAAGGATCGACCAGCGGAGACGTACTCGGTTCTATATATGAATGTGGAAAACAATTTTGGTTCAATGTTAGATTTTGATACCATTCAGGATATAGACTTTAACCTATTACTTGGAGTGATATCACTTTACTATAACAATACTCCAGATCCAAAGCTTAACATACGGATGAAGAATGGAATTTTGCGCGTAGCTTCTTAGGTTCTCATCATTGTTTTTGACTGAAACGAAAGACAGATTAATGCATTATTAATCAATAATTTCGTGCTGAGAGAAAGCCCCATCAGGTTTTTAGTCTTATAACAAAGACTTGCCCTATATCACAAATAAAGACATCTTACATCCTCACTAAAATTCTAGAGGATGAAAATTAAATTATCTCTTTTATTACTTGCTTTTTTTCTCATTGCCAGTTGCTCCAAAGAAAAAAAAGATCTACGGGATCAATATGCAGGCAGGTATGATTATACCTTTAATCTGACCGGGCAAGATGATTGGGGCAGCTACGGCGATCATGGCTCCGGAACTATCTTTGTTAACAAAGGTCAGCCCAATGAAATGACCTTCAAGGACTCTGCTCTGCTTTACACTGTATTCATGTGGGAAAACGGGAACTTCACCGTTCCGGAAGACATCATCGATGTTGGAGGTGATGCTTACAAAATGACAGGAGAAGGCCAGTTTATGGGAGATCTCCTAACCTTAACATTACGGATGGAGGCCACCGGCTTTTTTGATAAATCTGTGATTCAGATTAGTGGTGATAAGCGATAATAGTTACTAGGTATTTCTAAGTTTTTTAAATGGTGATAATAATTTATTGATTATCATATAATTGCAACATTAAGTTCATTCCCGTCAGGAGTTCTACAGCAAGCCAGGTTTATGACAAAGCCGGAAGGCTGGAACAAGGCTATCCCAGCCCCTCATTATACATTAAACATCATCCATTAACATTACAAAGCATCAATCACCTCTGCCAACTGGTACGCAAAGTTCTCTACGTTGCTAGAATTCAGACTGGCAGCTGCATCTTTCCATTCTGCATATTCCACATCTAGGGCAATCAAGTTGTCGATAATGGCCAGAGTGGCATCGACCGTCAGGTTTTGTTCCAATTCATTAAGCTGTCGTTTTAGGGCGGCTACTTTCATTGCGTGTTTTGTTCTCAACGCTCTTTCGTGAGCTTCTAGGAAGTCATCATAACGTTCATTCAGTATCTCAATCTCTACTTCTCCAATGTCGAACAGCTCATTTCGGCGCCTCGTACTTTCGTAGGTCAGGAAATCATCTAATAGGCCGGAAAGGGTACCTTTTAGCTCTTGACTGAATCCAAAACGGACTTTCTTCTTCAACTGTTGGAGTGCTGTGATTTTGTGGGAGTAATCGTCGGAGGAAGCGCTGGAGGAACTTAGGTTAGTACGCCCACAGAGATCCACAAGCGCTACTCGAATACGATTAGAAGTCGTTGTGTACTCGCTGTGTGTGAGAATCCCTAAGCGCATGGATCTTTCATTTTCATTCCATTCACTTTGAAGATTCAAAACTTGATTTCTGAGTGTACGATGGCTGGTGGTCTGAAGCAAGCGTTCAAAGACTTTATCCAATTTTCCTTTTTGAACAAGTAACTCAATTGTATTCATTTTCTGATGGGTTTTAGGGGTTATATGGCACAAAAGTGCACCAGAGACCGGCAGACTACCAGAAATAAGATGTCAGATTGGATAAATAGGTAGTGGAGTACTTCCTAATGGCAAATCTTTGCAGTCAGTGTTGTGGAAGGAGACTGATGTTGATTGGAGACCTCCTCTCGGATAATCGTTATTTACAAAACTTTAAAGTGCTTTCTTTGGTACTTCCTTCGGAGAGGACTAACTTAAAAGAACATTTCTAATCTAGTTAATCTGCGCGCCCGAGTTCAAGCTAAATATTTTTAACCCTATAAAACGTATTTCATGAAAAGTAGAATCACATTCTTTTCGGTCGCTTCTTTTTTAATGGTATTTATGCTTTACACGAATGGTGTAATTGCTCAAGAGCAAGAGCATCCAATGGCTAGAATGATTGGTGTCTGGGACATGGAAGCTTATAAAACGGAACCTGCTGAAGTTCTGGCTCAGATGGGTACAGCCAGTAAGGTGGAGGTTAGTATGGCTTGGTCAATCGACAAAAGAGGTATAATCCAGACCAATAGGACAGTTGCCAATGGTGAACCTCAGGTTTATAGCATAACTCATTTTCATGATCTTGCAACTGGGACTACACATTCTATCAGTGCTGCTGGTACCGCGAAAACGACCTATCCAGATGAAAAGACGGTAAAGGTTGAACAGTTTGGCTTTGATGGTAAGCTAGTCAATAAGCAGGAGGTTAATTTTCTTAATGACGATGAAGCGGAATCAGTTATAGAGCAATCAGGAGGTTTAAAACTCTGGGTAAAAATGAAGCGAAGGAAGTAACTGAGTTAAAGTCGGAACATCCGAAGTTTTCCTAGAACACGACTAGGTGAACTTCGGATGTTTTGGCTGATTTTATCCTACTTTGCCAACAGCCCATCCAGAATTTTCTTACTTACCGTAAACACCGTTCCATGTCGAGTCCCTTCCGGGAAATTCAAGTCCGCTGTAATATCTTTCCAATCCTCTAAATCTGCCGAGGAGATTGCTCCCATACGTTTCTCTGTATATCGGTCAAAATAGACCATCCAGCCTTGATCAGACTGAATAGCCGTTGGACCCTCAACCCAAACACCTTCTGGAGTAATGGGGGCTGAAGCCTGAGTATATGGGCCAAACAAGTTCGGACTCTTAGCTATGCGGAGATTCTTTTCGGGTTCTGGATATCGGATTTCATTCTTTAGGAACATGATATACTCATCTGGAAGCTTGTGAATCGTAGCATCAATGACATTGAAGCCATGATCGTATAGCAACTTTGTTTCACTAAAGGAATTGAAGTCCTTAGTCGTAGTGTAATACATCCGGTGATTATAGCCATTGTCTCCAGTTGAATCCGTTTCGGGAAAGCGACCGGGTATAGTAGTCGCCCAATAGATGAGATAAAGTTCCTCTTCCCTATCGTAGTACAACTCCGGTGCCCAGCAATTGCGCGCATCGGGTTCATGTTCCATTACCGGGATATATTGTTGTTCAGACCAGTTGATCAAATCTGAGGAGTGAGCGTAGCCAATGCCTTGTTCATTCCAGCTTACAGTCCATACCATATGAAATATTCCGTCTTCATCTTTGATAATGCAAGGGTCACGCATGAGTTTATCCTTCCCTGCTGTGGGAGTTAGAAAAGATTCATTGTTGTTCAGCGCTGTCCAATCGTATCCGTTTTCGCTGTAGGCGAGGTGGAGTCCATCCTCCCCGTTATTCATGAAGTACGAGAAAAGATAAATGTCTTCGGTAGGCTGAGCGCAACCTATCAACAGGCCTAACCCTAGGACAAGAGTGATTTGTTTTAGCATGGTTCTTCGTTTTAATTTACCCGTAGAAGTTTTTCCGTTTTAATGCTAATGTACAGCAAATCCACGCTTAATTTTTATAAATTCAATACACTTAAATCAAACGTTTATGCTGACTAAATCAAGGGCTTTTACGCAATTCGCCACGAAGCAACTGGACAAAGAAGAAACGACCACCCTCAAAGCAGGAGGCGAGGCGGATACCAATCCTCTCTACGAAGCATCTACACAACAAGGAGAAAATCCACTCCATGGCGGCTGATAAGAAGGACTTTAACCCTTCCTTAAAATTTACATCGGCTAAGTTTTCCTACTTTAGATCTACGTTCATGTTTACCGTTCAATAATGAAGCATTTTCGGCTCAATGACCGAAACCTGAGCATGGACTAAGAATAAATTTAGCTATGAAAAGACTTTTTCTACTGGGGCTATTGAGCCTTTTCATCTTCACCTTAAGAGCCAACGACGAGGTCGTTCTTATCGGGCAATTAAATGAGATCGCTATTAAGGAGGTAGTCCTAGAAACTAAAGCAGCATCGGCGGTGGATGAGCCAGAAAGGAAGGTAATCCAGGTTAAGGATGACCGTACATTCAAACTCAAGTTGATGTTGCCTCCAAGCCAGCAGTTCGAGCTGAAGATTGGAATGTTGAGTTTGCCCTTGTACCTAGAGCCAAGTGATAGCCTTATAATATCGCTTAAGAATATTGATGATCGATTGGCGGTAAAATATGAAGGAAAGGGTAGTGCTAATAATACCTTTCTCTTTCAGTACTCTTTGTTCGAGAAAAAATTGGCTTTTGGAGATTTAGAGAGAGCCTTGCAACGAAAAAATGGTATAGCATACTGGGAGGCTGTGCAGAAATTGACCAAGATGAAGCAAGGATTCTTTGAGCAATATGTAGAGCGAAGCAAAAAGCCTTTATCCGATGAATTCAGGAGCTTCATGGATAATCAAATAAGCTATAAACAAGCCGACTGGCTGTTGATTTTTCACAATCAATATCGTTCGCTGATTGAATTGAAGTTCGTAAAAATGCCAACGGAATATTCCTCCTACTTGAAAGGACTTACGCTGGCACATGATGAGGCTATTACCAGTTCAAGTTATCAAAGTGCTCTTCTAAATTGGGTTAATTTCAAGAATACAGGGTCTTACGGTTCATTCATTGAGGAACAGTTGCAGCAATTTGCAGATCGATATAAAATTGCTGGCGAAAACTTGAGTGGAATTTCGGAGCACTATACTAAGTACGCCATCTTAAAGGAGCTTTTGAAAGCCGATTTTCTTTATGCAGCGTATGAATATGAGGACTTTTTGAAGAGTGACGCTCCCCAGTTTCTTAAGGATGCACTCATTCAGATTCATAAGATAAAGTCCATGAAATTAGATGGACTGCCGATGCCCGATTTAAAGTTGTTGGATCAATCAGGCAACAGAAAGAACCTGAGCGATTTTAAAGGCCAAATCCAATACTTGTGTTTATGGAAGAATGATGAGAATACGGAGAAAGAACTGAGTACTTATTTCCGTCTCTTTGGCAAGAAGGTTAGAGAGGATTCTTTGGTTCAGTTTCAACTAATTTATACTGCCAAGAACCCCAATGTTTGGCTGCAGGTGTTGAAAAAACAACAGAGAGATCTAGATTACCTTAATCACTACATGCTAGATATCACAGATGAAATGACTCGAAAGTTTGTGTTACGTACGGATGACTACGGGCCGTTATTTATCCTTGTGGATAAAGAAGGGACGGTTGTCAAGGATAATGCGGGGATGAGTTACGAATTCAACCCAAACTCGAAGATCCGAAAACTCTTGAAGGCGGATCAATAGTTTCTTAATCTACAAATAGGTTTAAAATAGGTGTTTTCTGAAGAACCCTTTCTTCAGAGGGCTGTTGATGTTTTGTAATTATTCTCCTGCCTTCTTTGATGAGGCAGGGTCACATACATTAAATATCCTAGTCATGAAGAACTTCTATTTATTGATCCTATTTGTAGGCTTGGTTGCGCTGACGAATGTCCATGCCAACAATGAAGGAGAAGACCTAACTAAAGATTTTGTTGTTGGTGATCCCGATATTGAGAGCATCAACGCACTTGCTTTTGGTCCTGCCGGAATCTTGTTCATTGGCGATGCTCAAAAGGCAAACGTAGTTGCTATTGACACGAAAGATACAGCTGAAAGTGGTGAAGCTGGTAATGTTAATATGAATAAGGTAGATGAAAAGATAGCAGCCTTGCTTGGTGCTGATGTAGCCGATGTGCAGATCATCGATATGGCAGTTAATCCGCTCTCAAATAATATCTACTTGGCTGTTCGACACAGCAATGGAAGCCCGATGCTGATTAAGACCGATGGTGAAAGTATGGAGGTAATGCCAATGGACCAGGTCAGCCATTCCAAAGTGGATTTGGCCAATGCCGTGGAGGCGGATGCCAAAGATCGAAGGGGGAGAACTTTGCGCAGATGGGCGGTTTCAGATGTCGCCTATCATGATGGTAAGCTAATGGTAAGTGGCCTTTCCAATGAGGAGTTTAGCTCCACTTTCCGCAGTATTCCCTTCCCATTCAAAGCCAAGCAAATGCATGCTTCCGTAGAGATCTATCACGCGGCTCATGGAAGATATGAGACCTATGCCCCTATCAAGACCTTCATGCCATTTAGCCTTAACGGAGAACCACACATTGTGGCTAGCTATACCTGCACACCTCTGGTCATATTCCCGATGAGCGAAGTCAAAGCTGGCAAACATACCAAGGGACGTACCGTGGCAGAATTGGGCAATCGAAATACCCCCTTGGATATCATCCACATTGAAAAGGACGGAGCCTCCTATTTCTTGATGAACAATACTTCTCGACCAGTCATGAAAATTGCTGTTGATGAAGTAGCAGCCTATAAGGACTTCTTGACAGAGCCGGTTAAAGGTAATTCTATGACAGCAGGAGTAGATTATATTTCGTTGCCCTACGTAAATGTCTTACAGATGGACAAATACGGGGATGGCGTCTTAATGCTACAACGTCGTTCCAATGGAGATTTGGCCATGTTCACGACCAATAAGAATCGACTATAAATTTCAACGTAAGTTGATCTCGTAGGCTTTCTAAGGAGAGCCTACGAGGTCACTTCCCCTTCTTTGCTAATCCCGGGTTCAATGCGAAATTACCTTCTAATTTTTTGCTGTTTTATTGCGATGGCGAGCGGGAGCTCCTTGTTTGGCCAAAAGCCTGAGCTTACCTTGGTTCCGAAAGAAGGTTAAAGCGAGTGGGCTGTACAATTGCATCTGCTGAAGGAACAGACCTATGAGCCAGGAAGTTTTCTTGTATTTACGACTGTGGAGTGGGCGCAGCGGCATGAAGAAGGTCAATCTATTGCCGGCAGAAAGAAGCCGGTGGGGGATCAAAGCTGGATTTTTTCTCCTGTTTTTCCATTTACAGAAGGGAAGGAATACGTTGCATTTTATCCGGGGGTTCCTTTGTTGAGATTCGAAATACCAAAACCAGTTTATCCAACAACAAAATTAGTAGCTATCTATCCCAAGCTGGATGTGGTTCCAGAGAACTTGCTAAAGATGTATCTCCATTTTTCCGCTCCGATGAGTGTTGGGAATAGCTACCAACATTTACAATGGGGGAATGCGCAGGGAGATACATTAATACTACCTTTCTTGGAGCTAGAACCAGAATTGTGGAATGAAGACAGAACTCGTCTTACCCTTTGGTTGGATCCGGGGCGAGTCAAACGGGATTTAGTCCCGAATCAATTGCTGGGTGCGCCTTTGGTAGCCGGGAAAGAATACACTTTAGTAGTGGATAAGAATTGGAAAGACATCCATGGGAACCCGCTGGCCCGTGACTTTCTCCTCTCGATTAGAGTAGGTGAAGCGGATAGGGAAAGGCCAAAGCCAGAGGCCTGGAAGTTGATCCAGCCTAAAGCGGGAAGTAAAGAGGCATTAGTTTTGCAATTTGGCGAAGCCCTAGATTATGCCCTATTGCAAAGAGCTATTACCGTTTGGAATCAGGAGGATCAACAAATTAAAGGGCAGATTCAAATTGGCTCAAAGCAAGCAACATGGCATTTCCATCCCAATCATCCATGGCAGACCGGGGACTATAAAATAATGATTGATTCAACCTTAGAAGACCTGGCTGGCAATAACTTGAATAGGAATTTTGATGTAGATCTCCAAGCTCAGGAGCAACAAGATATCTCCAAGCCCTACCATACCCTCCTGCTCTCCATTCACTGATCTAATTTTCACCTAAAGCTAGCTCGACGGGAGCATGTTTAATACTAAGGAAGTCAGCCAAAGCCTGCGAACAGACTTCCCGCTCAAACTGCCAATGGCTAAACGGCATGGCAAACGTCTTGAGACCAACCCGATCTAGCATTTTCCACCGAGTTATGGGTAAAGCCCGCTCATAATAACCTGGGTATCCTACCAGGTCTATGCAATAGGTTCGTCCTTCATGTACTACCACGAGGTCTATTTCAACTCCTGCAATCAAGTAGTTCTTATAGATGGCTTCAATGCCCCAATCCTTCAACAATAGGATTACCTCTTCCATGAAGTGATCCTCAGGGGGAATACGCTGGTTGTCAACATATTTATTCTCCTGTGCATTGATAAAACCTACATATTTACCCAATAGGTGTTGGTGAGGGATTTTCGAAGGATCAACTGATAAAAAGATATGCTGTGCCGTGCGAGCCCGAGTAATGGCAACATTGAAAACATCTTCTCGATCCAAATAACGATAAACCCCGGCATTGGCGGTCGAATCCAAAGCGAACGAAAGCAAGATGATATCCCGCTCCTCTCCCTGAAACTCAAAAGGAGTGCCCACAAGGACTTTGTGTCTGGACAGCTGTGTGTCGGTGGTATGTTCGGAGACAATCTTTCTCAGATAATTTACTTGATCCCGGAAAGGCGAGATTATCCCAACGGTTTGACACAGTTCAGGAGCTAAAGGTGCTTCCTGCTCGGCCAGGAGTTGGAGGAAAGCCAAGACTTCTTCCGCTTCTTGCGGATTGTAGCCTTGCTGAGCTCTTTGGCCATCGGTATGGTGAAGGAAGACTGCTTTCTCCTGAAGTGTTTCAGGAGTGGCGGTCATTATCTTTAGCTGCTTTTCGTAGAAATGTCGATTACTAAAGGCAATGATTTCTGGTAAGCTCCTAAAATGCTCATCCAGCAAAAAGACTTGCCCTTGATGCGTTATCCCATCAGAAACTAGATCCAGCAAACTTTTATCGCGGTAGGCCAGCTGACCTTCGGGTAGATGTCCGATCTCGAGCTGGTTGGCCATTTGGGATTGCCTGGCTCTAGATAGGAAGGATATATGTCGTAACTGCTTTGGATCTCCGACAATTACGGCACGTTTGGCGCGCTGTAATAGAGGGAGTGCGCTAGCGATATCACACTGACTGGCTTCATCTATTATAACTAGATCGAACAGTTCCTTTTGCAATGGGAGCACCCTATTTACATCTGCCGTATTCACCACCCAGATGGGCAAAGCTTCTAAAACCCTTCGGAAGTTTACTTCTCGGAATAGGTTTTCCTTTTGCTGGCCTGTCTTCGATTTCAATGCTTGTAAGAAAATCTGCAGATCTTGCCTGTGTGTAGTCAGCGCATTGAAAAGATGCAAATGGAAGTACATTTCAAGCAATTCGCGGCTGTGTTGATGCAGATACTGCAATCTGTTCTCCAATTTGAGCCACAAATCCCACATCGGGAGAATACCAGCCAACCTGCGTTTCAAAAAGTATAGATTCCATCTCGTCCACCAATTACTTTGGCCCGTCAGAATCTGCTGCCCGTGCTTGCGTTCATATTCCTCTCTGAGGCTAAGCATCTGCTCTAGCTTAGTAATTTGGCGGGCATGCTGTTTCACTTCTCCTTGCTTTCGCCGGATATCCCAAGAAAAATACTTGTTCACTCCAAAGCCGTGCAGCCAGTCTTGGAGTCGTTTCCGAAGATGTTTTCTGTAATCTTTTCTCCCCGCTCTCACCACCACACCTTTCAATCCCATTTCCTGTTCAATCTTATCAGCTACTACATTTACAGCTTGCAGATTTTTGGAAGCAATCAATACCGACTGTCCTTGGCTTAGACGGTCCGCTGCTAAGGCGGCTATAGTAAAGGATTTACCTGTTCCAGGAGGGCCTATGATTAGACTCAAGTTATTATGAGGAACATCACGAATAATGTTTTCTTGACTGGCACTTAAGGTTACGGGTAACTGGATCGGGTATGAAGGAATGTGGGTAATTGGGTGCGCTTCTCTTTCAAAACAACTCTTTAGTGGGGCGGAGTAATCTCCTGCCTCTGCCATGTCCTGTAACTCATTTAAGATACCTAGAGAACCACTAGCTTTATCCAGCATACCTATGCCTAGAGCAGGAAGTACCTGAAAATCCTTTTTTTGTTTTTTAACGCGTGCTTTTAAGGTCTCTCCTGAAATCAATTGAGGGTATTGCAGGGCAGCCTCTAGCGACAATTGGGGGAAGTATTTATTGAGTGTCTCCTCTATTTGATGCAATTCATCAAAATCAATGAAACCGATGGGAAGATCTTGTACTAGTATCTCATACACCCCTTGATTACCTTCTTCCAAATCCTTCAATACGTCCACAAAAGCAGGGTTGATAATGGCTTGTCCAGCATTAATACTTACGTAATAAACTTCACCCTCTACTTCCAGTTGAGTGGGATATAAGTAAAGAGGTGCAGCTACCTCCCGCCTTTTTCCTAGTAATTGTGTTCGACCAACCAAAAAGAATGCACCGGTGTATAAGGTTTTCTCTTTGGCATGTAATTGTAGATATGAAGCAACCTTTGTTCCCCATTCGGTAGGTACTGGAAATTGTAAGTGCTTACCTTCTAATAATTCTGCTGTTTCAAGGAAAAGAGCATGACTCACCTTGTTGCTAAAGAAATTCAAAAGATGAACGGCTCGATAGTCAGCCTGATAGCAAGACCGATAGTACCTGATGATGTTAGAAAGAGCGTTTCTCATAACAGGAATTTTAGGGTCAACGTGTTATCACTATAAATATATGTTTCCCTTTACTTCTTCCCGTTTTTTCGAGGGACTTGTTTTATTATTCGACCAAGGATTCTGGAGAGAATGGGGAGATCAGACCCATCTAGATTTGATCTCCCAATCTAACAACTAATACTACTGTTATTTTCCTAAGCGCTTGATCTTGTCGTTGGCGCTTTCCAGTAAAAGGTTTCTTTGCCTTTCGGAGATATCCTGTTTATTGCGAATAAATTGGAGTGTTTTCCTAGCCCATTCTACAGCTTTTGTCGGCTGTTCGTTGGCTTCGTAAGCATCTGCTAAGCTGTCATAAGTGTTGGGAGATTCAGGAAATAAAGTATGATTGAGTTGCATGACAAATATGGCTTCTTTATTGAGCCCTTCCCGCATCAAATGATAACCTATCCAATTAAGGTTAGTCTCATCGGCCACTCTATAATAGCCTCGAAATGGACGACCAGCTGCTTTGTCATTGGCCAGAATAGTTTTCATCTGAGTAGTAGCACGGTCCCAGTCTCCTCGAATGACCATTTCATAAAAGGTAGTTCCTGTGAGTATCTCTTCTCGAAGCTTCGGCTCTTCAGATAGATGCAGGTTGAAAAATGCAACTGTCTGTTGCATAATCTGCCGTGATCGTGGGGTGTCATTTAAAATGTCGAATCCATGATAACCTTCTAGGTAGTTGACAAAATCGAGAGGAAGATCCACCTTTAAAGCACGCTGGAGGAATTCATCGATCTTCCTGTTTAAACTGTAAGAGTCCAGTCCAGCTCGAACGATTTGCAAGGGCAGATCCTGTTTGATGTGTTGGATCGAATTTGGCATACCATAGTATAAGGCGGCGGCTCTGAGATAAGAGCGTTGCTCATTCATGATTTGAGGAAAGGCTGCAGTAACATTACCTGAGCAAGCCCAGACACCTATCTTCTGCCCGTCCACCCCCATCTCGACTCCATTTTCGTGACAATAATCTAAAACTTGACCCAGGCGTTCAAAGCGATTTTCCCGATTACTATGATGGAGTATGGCAATAAAGCCCTGGGTAGCCATCAATTTCGCCCAATCCTGATAAACACGCCAACGAGGAAGATCTTCGATACCTCCGTTGGCAAAAACTACAGTTGGCCATTGTTGCCCCTCTTGATAGTTGATAGGGTAGTAGCAAGTGAATGATAGGGTATCGTTTTGCTGCTTGATAACGTAACCTTCCTGTTGTATAAGGTTCATCTCAGGAACTTGCCAGACAATTGGACGCTCCACTACGGATTGGCTAGGGGCTGCAATGATGAATAGGGAAATAAATAACAGAGTGGTGATTATCTTCTTTTGCATGATCTTTATTGCCCAAATTAGTACCCTCATGCTACTGGGGCTTCCTATCCGACAAGTCAGGAACTATTTCGCCTGCACATTTTTCCTGAAAGTCGAAGGGGGAGTCTTTACGGCCTTCTTGAAGGTGTTATTAAAGTGCGAAATAGACTTGAAGCCCGCTTCAAAGGCAATAGCAGCAATTGTTAGATGATTTTGCTTAGGGTTCCGTAACAATTCCTTGGCTTCAGAGATTCGATAAACATTTAGCAGTTCGCTGAAATTTTGTTTCAGGCCGCTATTGATGGCTTGCGAAAGATGATGCTTTGGAATTTGCAGGGCAAGAGCTATTTGGTCGATGGTGAGATCAGGATTCAAGAAAGGTTTCTGTTCCTGCATATAGTGACGGAGTTTCTTAAGCACAGCATCTATTTCTGAGTTTTGCAAGCCAGAATTCTTGTATTTAGGTGCTGGGGCCACTGGGGTAAGCTTAATAGCGGAAGAGGATAGCACTTGATAAGTTAACCAATAGATCAGAACAGAGAGGCTGAGAAATAACCATCTGGGATCTGGATAATGACCGTAGTAGAGCGTCATCAGTTTTAAAGCAAAAATGATCAGACTTTCTACTAACAGTACGATCCAAATTAAAGACAAATGCCACCTGGGGCCATATTGTTGAGGCTTAACGATTTGAGTAGCGGATAATCCATAGTACCACAAGCTGGCCCATTGCAAGCCCATGTGGATCCACATTTTCCAACCTACGACTGGGTGCAGGGCTAGAATGAGGGTACGCCAGGAATTTACATGGGGGTGGTAGTGAAAGTAGTAGATATTGAGACTTCGGATTAGCGCGAAAAGAAGGAACGGAATAAAATGTACTAGCCAGCTATATTTCCATTTCTGCTTGGGGTGGTATGAGGTATAGATAAAAAGGTATAAAACAGGACCAAAGAGGAAGGGCAGCTCATAGCTTATCTTGTATAGCCCCATAAGGTGGTCCATCAACCAGGTTTTACCAATGACTTTGAGAAATATTTGTAGGGTGGCCAATAGAAGGAAAGCGGTAAAAAATGCACCGGCAAGCCCTTTTTGCTTTCGCCAACAGAGCACACTTAGTAAAATACCTTGAAGCCCCCCAAACAGTAGGAAAAATATATTTATCATTTGGCCATGATCGCTGTTATAATCTACTCAGAGTCTCACCATCCAAAGTTCGATAAGCCTTCATCGCATTAGCAGCCATGCACGAGTGGATCGGTAGTATCGTAAGAAAGTCCCCTACTTGGTAAGCATCGAACACCGCGTCTTGAACCTGTACAATGCCGTGTTCTTGGGAAAGAGAGCTTATGTAGTTTTGCCCATTCGGTAGCCCCCAAGCCCCGTCCTTAAAAGGAACTACGTGCCCATAATAGGTGGTTTTATTGTCAAGTAACAGGGATTGATCCTTCGCAAAATGGACGCCGCCACCATAGACTACCAATTGCTTCCGTTGCGCATGTTTTGCAACGATTGGACAGGCCATGGCTACTGCAATCTGATCAAATCGACAAGAACCAATACGCCACTGTGCTAGATCATAAAAGACGAAATTTCCAGGTCGGATTTCATCTGCTCCTGGAAACTGCTGCTCCCAACTACAAGTAGGGGTATCACCAACAGAAATTAGTAAGTTGGGATAATCAACGCTCAGCTTTTCCTTCAAAGACCTCATAAGCGCCAGACTATCCAGATGTACCTGGTGGATAGCTGCCCGACTTCTTGCTTTATAACTGTGTCCTGCATGCCCTAATAATCCAATAACTTGGATCTGACTAGATCGACCTATCGCTTGGAGTAGGGTTTTAATCTTGGTTACCTCTCGTGGATCTATGCCAGTTCGATGATAGCCGATATCAATCTTAAGGAAGGCCCCAACGGGAGAATTAAGGTGTGTACTAAGGTATTCAATACTCTCCTCGTTCTCAATCAGGACATTAAGTTGAACTTGTTCTGCTAGTTCATTTATTCGATCGATCTCCCGGATATTTATCGGGAAAGCTACGGTGATATCCTTCCAACCATCTGCTGAAAAATACTCTGCCATGCGCAGGGAAGATACCGTGATTTTATTCACTCCTTCCTCTCGAAACCATCTTCCCACTTCATGCGACTGGTGCGTTTTGAAATGCGGACGAAGGCTCACTCCCGCTCCTTTCGCTCGAGCGCACATGGACTTAATATTAGCTTTGCATTTACCAGTGTCTAGTAAAAGTATGGGTTCTGTAAAGGTGTCGAAGAAGCTATTTTTCATCTTACAAATGAACAAAAAAATACTTGCTTGAACTCGGGTGCAATTGGTTACATTTCCGATTTGATCTGACAAATCCTGGAGTAGCACAGGAACTTTTACTAACTAGCCACAGTTAATGGCAGAAAAAACCAACTAGAAAACCCAAAACCATGAATACGAAACGTATCAGTAAATTCCTAAGCCTCATTCTTCGGCATAAACCTGAGGTACTACCGATAGAACTTGATCCCCAAGGCTGGGCGGACCTGGATGAGATTATCGAAAAAATGCAACGAAAGGGCATGGAAGTAGATCAATCCATTATCGAGTCCGTAGTAGCTAATAATGACAAGCAGCGCTTTCGCTTAGATCTAGACAATCGCCGTATAAGAGCGAATCAAGGCCATTCAATAGACATTGATTTGGCTCTAGAGCCAAGTGTACCACCTAAGCAGCTTTTCCACGGCACAGCAACCCGATTTATCGATTCCATAATGGAAAAAGGATTGATTCGAGGGAGTCGTCAACATGTACATCTTTCTCTAGACATTGTGACAGCGACTAAGGTGGGAAGCCGACACGGAAAGCCCACAATCCTAAAAGTAGATGCCGAAACTATGCATCAAAAAGGCTTTGTTTTCTATGTCTCGGAAAATAGAGTTTGGCTAACGGAGCATGTTCCTGTAGAATTCCTATCCAAGGCGGACAACCGATAAAGATTTCATGGCAGCCAGCGCTTCATGCGCTGGTATGTCCTGCGGTTAGTTGTACTTCCTTGGCAGTTGAGATCTGTCGCACTCTTCTTAATCTTTTCCACCCTTTTTCCTGGGTTCGGGTGGGTGCTGAGAAAGGCAGGAAGTCTTGTACTTTCGGTGGATTCTAGTTTTTCAAAAAAGCCAGCCAGGCCGTCAGCCTGATAATCGGTAGCACATAAGAGACGTATCGCCATTCTATCTGCTTCTTTTTCGAAACTTCGACTGAACTTCAAAGAGACTAAAGAGGCACCAATGTCCGTCAGGTAACCGGTTCCTGTAGCTCCACCCGCAACTGCCAGTACAGTCGACAAACTATTCTTTTGACTCATCTGCCGACTAGCATGTCGCAAGTCGGCATGTGCCATCTCATGCGCTAGTACGCCTGCCAATTGGTCCTCTGATTCCAAGTACTTGATCAAACCAGTATATACATAGATATAACCGCCTGGTGTAACGAAGGCGTTAAGAACATCTGCATCATCCAATAGTTTTACTTCCCAGGCAAACTCATCTTTGTATCGGAGCAGTCCGGTATTCAGTAAGGCGTCAACGATGCCATTGATGTAATCATAGATTCTTTGATGTTCAGCTTCTGCTAGAATAGGATATTTCAACGGAGCGTTTTCAATCTCTCTCTTCATTTTATCACCTAAGCGTTGATCGTATCTAGGGGTGTAGAGATTGTAATTGGCACAAGAGTACAAAGTGGCTACCAGCACAACAAAGCCAATATAACGGAATGGTGTATCGGGTATTTTCATATTTTGATTGCTTTCTGGTAGCAAATATACAAGGCAAAGGTAGCTCTAAAAAGCTGCTTAACAATACTTTGACTTCTCTAGAGGGTAAGCTCGCGCGTTTAACGTTTCTTTAATAACCACAAATGTAAGTTGGTTCTATTACCTTTGCGATCCATTGAATGGAACAACAAATAAAGATGAGTAAGTGGGTTTTAAAGGCAGTGGTACAAAAAGGTATCTCACTCTTGCCCTATAAACATCGGATCAACTATCTATTCCAGAAATATGTAACCAAGGGCGTACAGCTTTCTAGCCTGTACTTCGAAGATCGTCTCATCCATTTAAAAGAACATCTTCATTTTTTTCAGAAGTATAAAGGGGGTATATCAGACTGCCATACTTTGGAGTTGGGTACTGGGTGGTATCCTGTGGTACCAGTTGGCCTATTCTTGACGGGAGCTCGACGCATGTATACGGTAGATATCAGTGCTTTAATGAATAAGGCCAATTTGTGTTTGACTCTACAACGTTACTTGGATTGGCATAAATCGGGGGCACTCCAGCCATATCTCACCCCATTACCCGGACGGCTTGAAATGGCCCGACAACTTTTGACCGAAGCCGAAACATTGAGTCTAGAACAGCTACTGGAACGAATGAATTTGAGTTATCTAGTTCAAGATGCGCGTCATCTAGACTTGGCAGATGATAGTATTCAGCTGATTACCTCCAACAATACATTTGAGCACATCTATCCAAATATATTACGTGAGATTTTGCTTGAATTCAAGCGCATACTATCGGATGATGGAGTGATGAGTCACTTCATTGATATGTCAGATCACTTTGCCCATCTAGATAGAAAGATCAGTATTTATCACTTTTTACGCTTCTCAGAGCAAAGCTGGAAATGGATAGACAATGATGTTCAACCTCAGAACCGCTGGCGTTTGGAGCAATACCGGAGGACGTATAGAGATTTAGGAATTGAGATTAGGGAGGAAAAGAATCGGCCAGGAGAACCAGCGGTGGTTGCTATGGAGCCCATCGCAGACCAATTCAAGGTGTTTAGTTTAGAAGAGTTAGCGATCAGCCATTCCTACCTGATATCTTAGCAGACCAAACAGAAGTTTACGTACTAGGTATAAAAAAGAAAGGGCTGATCGCATGCGATCAGCCCTAATAGTATCAGTAAGTATATTATAATTCAGAGTATAAGCTCTGGATTAGTTACCTTTTAGTACTCCTAAGTCTGGATTAGGAACGATTACCGTTCTTCTGTTCTCAGCTTTTCCTTCAGATGTACCGTTGTCAGCAGCTGGCATAGAATCACCACGGCCTGCAATGCTTAATTGGCCAGGTTCAACACCTTTTTTGATCAAACGAGTAACCACTGCTTTAGCACGACGGTAGCTCAAGTCCCAGTTGTCTCCCATGCCTGCCTTGAAAGGTACGTTGTCGGTGTGACCTTCAATCATGATTTTAGCAGCAGGAGTAGCTTTCAATACTTCAGCCAAAGCATCAACTGCTTCACGCTCTTCTTTTGACAATCTAGAAGAACCAGAGTTGTAACGAAGCTTAGAACCTGTTACTACGTACAAGCGACCGTCACGATCTTCCAAAGACATGCCACTACCAGAGTAAGCATTGAAAACACCGTCGATTTGCTCTTTCAAAGCGGTAAGCTCTTTTTCAGTCATCTGCAACTTTTCTTCTACCTGAGCAACTTGGCTTTTGGTAGCGTCCAGGTCAGACTTGATAGAACTGATTTCGCCGTTCAAACGAGTTTTCTCAGATTCCATCTCAGCAGCAAGAGCATCTTTTTCTTCAGATAAGGTTTTCACTTGAGCCTGAGTTTCAGCTAAGGCTTGATCAGTAGCAGCTTTTGCAGCTTCCAACTCATCATATTTCTTTTTAGAAACACAAGATTGAAACGCCCCAACGGTAAGACATAGAACCAGTAATTTTACTACTAGACGCATGTTCATTTAATTTAAGATGATAAAAAGTTTATTCAAAAATAATGGGGTAGAAAAGGGCACAATTCCTTTCTACACTGCAAATCAATAGATATTTTTTCAATTAAACAAAGATAAGATACAAAATTTACTTGTTAAAAGCTTCTTGCTGAAGGGGCTAACTATCAGCATTTACACCTATTTGAGGGCTTCTATGAGGAGCTTGGCGAACGTGTTTTTGGGTTAAAAAAGCGGCTGTTTTGGGATTTTATGGAATAGAAAAGGTTAGAAGATTGAAAAAGGAAGAACAGTAGAGCCCTTCCATTGTTGGAAAAGGAGAAAAAAGCTATTTTTGCACATTAGGCAGCTTGACATGATCGTTGGTGTGTTGATAGTTGCTGCTGTATTGTTTTTTAAAAGAACATGTTAAATGAACTACGATATTATTGAAGAGGGGAGGTTTAAGTACGTCGAATCAAGAGGTAGTGATGAGCACCTTGTTCTTCTTCATGGCTTATTTGGTGCCCTAAGTAATTTCGAGGGTATCATCAAGCACTTTGCAGGTAAATACAATGTCATTGTTCCGATCTTACCTATTTTTGACTTACCTATTCGTAAAGTTTCTGTTGGCGGCCTGGTAGATTATGTAGCTGAATTTGTTACTCATAAGGGATTTGATAAGATTCACATTCTTGGCAATTCTCTGGGAGGGCATATCGCCTTACTATATTCTTTGGTACATCCACAGAATGTAGCCTCTATCACACTTACAGGGAGCTCAGGTTTGTTTGAGAGCGCAATGGGTACTAGTTTTCCCAAACGAGGAGACTACGAATTTATTCGCAGAAAAACAGAAAGTACTTTCTACGATCCTAAAGTTGCTGGTAAAGCGTTAGTGGACGAAGTTTTTGATATTGTAAATGATCGAAATAAAGCCATTCGCGTAGTTGCTACAGCTAAATCGGCTGTTCGCCATAACTTGGGAGACAAGCTGCACCAAATTACGACCCCCACTTTGTTGATCTGGGGGAAGCAGGATCAAATAACACCGCCTTTTGTTGGAGAGAAGTTTAATGAGCTCCTAGAAAATTCTCGTCTAATATTTGTAGATAAATGTGGACATGCCCCGATGATGGAGCATCCCGATATCTTCAATCGCCACCTAGAATCCTTTTTAGATGAAGTCACGGCTAAGGAAGTCAATAACTAGTTGTTCGTGACGTTTAAATTAGCAGGATAAGGACCAAACCTCCACAGGCTGGTAGCCTATCTTGTTATCAATCGATACTCAATTTACTTTCATTAAAAATCAAAGCCTTCAATGAAGCATTGGATCACCGTATTGGGCATGCTACTCTTGAGTGTTGCTTGCAATACCCCAAAGAAAGCCATCACAGTTGATACCCCAAATGAGGAAATAGAGCAAAGGCTACTGGATACAATGGTTGTTTCAGCGCCGCGGATAGATGAGCCCGAGGAAGCCGAAGAAACGCAAGAAGTCAGCTATGAGCTACCTAGATATAATCCGAGTTACCGTCGCGTTAATGATTTACTCCATACGAAGTTAGACCTGCGGTTTGATTGGGAAAAGGAAGAAGTGCTCGGAAAGGCTTTTTTGACTTTATCCCCCTTGTTTTATCCTACCGATAGCGTTGTACTGGATGCTAAAGACTTCGAGATTAGCAAAATTGCTCTTGAAGGGACAGGAAAAGATTTGAAATTTTCCTACGATAAAAAGCATATAGTCGTACAGCTCGACAAAATGTACGAGAAAGAGGAAGATTATACCATCACCATAACATATGTTGCACATCCTGCTGAAACCGGAGGTAGTGCTGCTATCCAATCTGACCAAGGTTTATTCTTTATTAATCCAAGAAAGGAGGAACCGCTCAAGCCACAGCAAATCTGGACACAAGGGGAGACCGAATGGAATTCACGCTGGTTTCCGACCATAGATAAGCCCAATGAGCGCTGTACCCAAGAAGTTTTTCTGACGGTTCAGGACCGATTCAAAACCTTGAGTAATGGTGTACTGGTTTCTTCAGAATCTACTGAAAAGGGTATGCGTACCGATTATTGGAAGATGGATCTACCTCATGCCCCTTATCTCTTTATGTTGGCGATCGGAGAGTTTGCCGTGGTGGAGGAAAAGTGGGAAGACATTCCTTTGAGCTATTATGTTGAGCCAGAATATGAGGCCTCTGCAAAGGATATATTTGGTCATACACCAGAGATGTTGGGTTTCTTTTCGGAGAAGTTGGGATTGAAATATCCTTGGCCAAAATATGCGCAAGTGGTCGTAAGAGACTATGTATCTGGCGCAATGGAGAATACATCAGCTGTGATCTTTGGTGACTTTGTGCAAAAACATAGCAGAGAGTTGATTGACAACCACAATGATAAGATCGTAGCACATGAGATGTTCCACCACTGGTTTGGCGATTACGTCACCTGTGAGAGCTGGGCTAATCTCACGATGAATGAAGGCTTTGCCAACTATAGTGAATACCTCTGGATGGAGCATAAGTATGGACGCGATGCGGCAGACTTTCATATGCTAGAAGAATGGGGTGGATACTTTGGCTCTGCTCAAAACTCAGTGCACCCCTTGATCCACTTCGAGCACTTTGATAAGGAAGATATGTTCGACGCTCACAGTTACAATAAGGGAGGGTCGGTACTGCATATGTTGCGCAAATATGTGGGAGATGATGCTTTCTTTGCGAGCTTGAATAAGTACTTAAATGATAATGCTTACCAAGCAGTAGAGGTACATAACTTAAGACTTGCCTTTGAGGCTGTGACTGGGGAAGACTTAAACTGGTTCTTTAATCAGTGGTATTTGGAACAGGGACATCCAGAGATTTCTCTTAGCTATGATTATGATGAAGCAGCTAAAGAGGCTATCCTGACGGTAGAGCAAACACAAAACCCAGAGTCTAGCCCAGCTATATTCCAGCTACCGACTAGTGTTGATGTGTATATGGCCTCCGGGGAGAAGCAGAATTACCCAATCTGGGTGAAAGAACGCAAACAAAGCTTTCGTTTTCCTGCTGCTGAGAAGCCGAGTTTAATCAATTTTGATCCAGAGAAATCCATTCTAGCCATTCAAGAAAGCAATAAAAGCAAGGAAGAGCTAATGTTCCAATTTGAGCATGCTCCTTCTTTCATAGATCGATTAGAAGCCATTCAAAAATTGGAACCAGAAAAAGAGGATCCTACTGTACAGGCCTTGATGAATGATGCCCTTAAAGACCCATTCTGGGTGGTGCAAATGATTGCTCTTCAACAGGTAAGTCCAAATGAAAATAACACACCTGCTTTCAGGAATATTGCAGAAAAGGGTGGCCATTCAGAATTGAGAGCTGGCGCCTTGTATAAACTCCTGGAAGCTGAAGATGAAGAGTTAGGGGCCATTGCTGCTCGTGTGGTGGAGAAAGAAAAAGCTTATCCACCAATCGCGGCGGCTTTAACGGCACTATCCGAAACGGATCAGGAAAAAGCCATCGAGTATGCTATGAAGATGAAGGACGACGAGAGTGGAGATATCATAGAAGCTGTAAGTGGAGTATTTGCAGCAACTGGTGATGCGCAATATTTAGCATACTTCGAAGAAAACAAAAGTAATATTGATGGATATCAAGCTATGAGTTTCTATGATAGCTACCAGATGTTGGCCGCAGGAATTGGTTCGGAACAGGCTCTAAAAACGGCAAAGGATATTCAAGCCACCGCTTTAGATCTGAACGAATCTCTATACCGTCGCTTCGGTGCGACTCGGTCTTTGGACAGCATGCGGACCATCTTGACGGATGACGGTGATCTCGAAACTGCAAAAGCGATCACAACCATCATAGAAGCGATCAAGAAGAATGAAACGAATGGACAATTGAAGCAGTACTACTCACAATTCTAGAAGGAGTCTCGTAGTATTTAAGCAAAAAATAGGGGGCTGGATTGTACAATCCAGCCCCCTA
>ENA-UENX01000052-UENX01000052.1-marine-metagenome-genome-assembly--contig:-NODE-52-length-57143-cov-3.366836_pt1 | contig 57143 bp, 46 predicted proteins | sample MGYA00237875_ERZ529327 | MGnify/ENA primary metagenome ERZ529327 (study PRJEB26372, sample SAMN05368347) | marine metagenome | biome: cultured habitat; feature: ocean water; material: water; isolation... | reverse complement strand
AGAGGTGCTAGTCGCTCCACCGGGTAGGTTAATATCATTGACAAAGACATCGCAATCATTCCCAGCATTACTGTTTTCCATGCAATTGATAGTCGGACTTGCTGTCGAGGCCCAAGAAGCCGCCTCATCTCCCGTACCTGTGTATTCTATAGATTCATTAGCACCGAAGGCAGAGACAAAATTGCCTGAACTCCAGATCCCTGCTGCTACTGCTACAGATGAACGACCATGTCCACTTGATCCCCATTCTACATAATCGCGAATGGAGTTTGGGGAACCAAAGGAAGAATTGATGTACAGTCCTAGCTCTCCATCATTCCCCGGGACTTCTACCCCCCCGACGCTACCATCAACTTCAACAGTTAGGAATTCACCTGGAGCCAAGTCTAGATCACCGCATACGATGTTCAACTGAGATAGCTGAGCATAATCAGGGAAGTTACAGAGCCAGTAATTACTGACATTAACGGTAGAATTTCCAACGTTTTTCAGCTCAACGCTAGTGTTTGCCAAAACTTCGTTAATGACAACTTGTGATTGTACTTTCGTCACACCTACCGTAAGAAATACTAATAGTAAGGAAGCTAGGAATCGACCCACTGGATTAAAAACATCCAGCTGAAGCTTCCATGAGAATTGTTTCGGGAGAAGGCCCCCTCCCGAATCTTGCATTGTACCAAAAGGTTGCATAAGATTGAGTTTAAAAGGATTAGTTAGAGCAAATGAGAGCCAGCCCTTCCCATGTCGACGAGAAAGGAGCCCAAGTCTTTTGCTCCAAAAACAAATAGATTCTATAGGAACTTGAAATAATGTGATGATCAAACCACAGCTAAGGGATAATATGTATCCCAACCTATGGCTGTCAATTTTAGTAGTTATCCGAGAGGTAAGTGCAAGATGAAGCTCAGAAGCTTTCTTGCCGTAATGCAGTATTGCTGACTAAGGGGGCAATTGTAAGTCTTAACGAATGTTGTTTTGTAACCGAATTATGCTGCAAAAGTAAGAGCAGTTTATCACAGAATTATCACAGAACGCTCACAATAATGCTCGCTGTTCTCAAGTGTCCGTGAGCCAACAGTATTTCCCTATTGGGATGACAAGGAGATGACACTTTGAGGTGCCTACGAAGCAGAAATAGCTTTGTGAAAAGGGATAAGGCCAACTTGTACGTAAGCTGTAGGTCTTTAATTCACACCCTACGACCTATATAATTATTTTTAAAGCTATGAGGTGTTTGCCCCATAACTTCTTTAAACTTCCGATTGAAGTAAGAGATGTTATTGTAACCACTTTCAAAGCAGACCTGAGAAATGGGTTTCTCAGAAGTCATCAATAACTTACTGGCGTGATTAATGCGGAATTCGTTAATGATCTGGGTATAGGTCTTTTTGGTTTGCTTCTTGATAAACTTGTAGAAGGCCGCTTCAGAGATATTTAACTTATCCGCGACTTCCTTGATACTCACTTCCTTTTTGAAGTTTTCCATGACATGATCATATACGATCTTTATCCTTCCCAACTGTGTCTCATTCAGATCCAAGGCGAATTCTTCGGAACAAATCGCTTCCACCTCATTGGTATCAGCCAATATCTGCAAGAGTTCAAGCAGGAGTAAGAATTGAGAAATGCCACCACCTCTTTTCAGCAGTTTATTGATCACTTTAGAGGCCTTTCTTTTTACACCTTTTTTGAATTCCAACCCCTGCTTCGCACGCTTAAAAAGCATTTTAATGGAACGCAGTTCCGGCTTATTAATAAAAACCTGGCCCATAAAGTCATGGGTCATTTGGATTACTACTTGGCTACAGTACATATCAGTAGTAAATCCATGTGGCAGGTTAGCTCCAAACATCACCAAATCCATTTCCTGATAATCAGATATCTGATTGCCGACAAACCTTCTACCTGTACTTTTCCGCGTAAAGCAAATCTCAATCTCAGGATGAAAATGCCATGCTTGACTTAACAACGGACGATTTTTTCGATTCACTACTTTGGCCGTAAATGATCGCGCAGGTGGTTCAACTATCTTTTCGTACTCTGGCTTCATATACACAATAATACTTCATTTCATCGAAATGGGGATCAAGAATTATAGAATAGTGTCATCAATGGATAGTTTGCTGTAAAAAAAGAAGGAAAACCCAATCTAATTTTGCCAATGATAGTTTATTCAAAATCTTTCTTCCGAACTAGTTATGCTTACAATCATTAATTATGGAACGTATAATAACTCAACAATTTAGGCACTATATATGTGCTTTGATTTTCTGCCTTTTTAGCGGAATTACGCTTGCACAAGGAACGCTTTCTGGAGTCATTTCAGACGATACAGGAACGACCTTGATAGGCGCCAATGTTGCCGTAAAAGGAACTTCCACAGGGACTATTTCAGATATTGATGGAAGCTATAGCTTGGAACTTCCTGCAGGTGAACAAACAGTGGTATTTTCCTATACAGGATACCGAACTTATGAGATGACGATTACCGTAGAGAACGGAACCAATTATACTCAAGATGTGACTTTGGGCTTCGACAATATGGCGCTGGACGAGATTGTGGTCACGGGTACGTTTACCGGAAGATCTCAGAAGAATTCTCCCATGTCACTGACCGTATTAAATGCCAAGCAATTAGCAAGACTATCCTCCAACTCTCAGGCAGATATACTTCGTACCGTACCTGGAATCACAGCTGAAGGCGGTGGTGGTGAAGTTGCAACCAACCTGTTTGTGAGGGGTTTCCCTTCGGGTGGGCAGTACGCCTTTACTCCCCTAAATATTGATGGAATCCCGGTGCTCAGCACATTCGGACTTAACTCTTCTGCACACGATGTATATTTTAGAAATGATATCGGCCTACGCAGTCTTGAATTTGTAAGAGGGGGATCAGCCACCCTACAAGGTGCCGGAAGTGTCGCGGGTATAGTTAACTATCAAAGTATTCGAGGCTCTGATAATCCGGTCAACAAAATTCAGTTAGAATGGGCAGAGGGAGGTCGCGTAAAGACTGATTTCCTGACTGCAGGGCCCATTGCTGATGGATTGTACTATGCCTTTTCCGGATTCTATCGATATGACGAAGGACCTTTGGAAACAGGATTACCTACCCGCGGATATCAATTGCGCGGTAACATCAAAAAGCTGTTCAATGATGGCAAAAGTACTTTTGTCCTAAGCATGCAGAAAATAGATGATAATGTGCAATTCTACCTTCCCTATCCGCTGGATAACTCCAATGATGCTAGAGAAAGACCGATTGGTAATGATGGAGAAGAAATTTTCACGATGTTATCCAGTCAATTGAAGGACTATTCTTTTGATACACCCTTCGGAAGATTTAAGTCGCCCATTGGAGATGGTGTGACAACCAATGGACAATTCATCATGGCGGAACTCAATCATCAATTTGGCAACGCCTGGCGGTTGTCAGCCAAGACTAAGGCAGCTTCCTATGATCATTGGTTTAATCTTTTCCTAGATGGGGATGGAACACACAATACACCTGAGCCACAGGCCAGCTATCTTTCTGACCGAAACCTGCCAGCTGATGCGACCTTCATTTATGCTGACAATGGTGCGCCCCTGGCAGCTGGTGATTTATTGTTTGAAAATAGAGTACTAGACAGACAGCGAGACATGGAAGAAGTAGTGGGAGAAGTAAATTTGACCAAAACCGTGGGCAATCACAACTTGACCATTGGTACCTTCATGTCCAATACAAAAGCACTAGATAACAACTGGATTCACAATGTATTAGGCGACTTTTCAAATTCCCCCAGAGCCGTATCCGTGGCTTATGATGATGGCACAGGCAACGATGTTTCCCATTCCTCTAGTGGATACGTTGAGGGCTCCGGAAGACAGACCGCCAATAAGACGCTGCAAAGCACCAAAATTGCGGGGTACATCGCAGATGAGATCAAATGGGACAGATTTGATCTGGACATTGGACTTAGATGGGAAAAAGCGATCGGTAATGTAAGTCTAGAAAACGGGGTGGGCTCCAATAATTTTAATAAGGGTATCGTGGATGCATCAGATGTTGCCTTTGTGATTGGAGGTTTGTATCGGGTGAATGAAAAACTAAATATCTATGCAAATGGTAGTCGTGGCTACTTCTTCCCACAACTTCGCTCCCTAAAGTTTGCTGGTGGGGCGCCACAGTCCTATGAGACAGAGACGGTAATCCAGGGTGAGATTGGAGCCAAGGTTAGTGCCAGTAAGTTTTCCGGTACAGCAGCGCTATTCTTTAATGCACTGAGTGATAGAAGAAATGTGGATATCATCAATGATGGCAAAGGGGGTATTACAGAGTCTATCCAGCTGCAAAGTACGCGTACGGTTGGTCTGGAGGCCAGTCTAAACTACAATATTTCTAAAGGCTTTAATGCCTACGGAAACTTGACGCTTCAAGATCATGAGTTCACCGAAGTACAAGGCAATCCTGAACAAGAAGGTAATAGCATCGCTAGGATACCCAATGTGATGGGTATGGTAGGATTCGATTATGATGATGGGGAGTGGGATGCAAATTTGAGCTCCAACTTTTTGGGAAGCAAGTTTGCGAACAACAGCAACTCTGTAGAGTTAGATGGATTCAATATCGTACGACTAGATGCCGGGTACACTATTCCACTCGGCGAAGGAGAGGAAAGCCTAAGATTAGGATTAGCTATATTTAACCTTTTGGATGCAGATGGAGTAACAGAAGGTTCTCCAAGACAAGGCAATAGTCAAGTATCAGGTGGAAACTTCTTTGTAGGTAGACCCATTCTTCCTAGAAGAATTTTCATCAGAGCGACCTTTGACTTCTAAAAGTCCAGCACAGGCAGGTCACATTTGTCTTGTTTAATGAGGCCACTAAGTTTTTAAAGTTTCATATAATTTCACGAGGCAGAGAAGTATCATTCGATTCTCTGCCTCGCTTGTGCAATATCTACTCACGTTAATCAAAGCAAGTGAACTACATTTTCGACAATGCAAAAAGAATTTTGGATCTCAATTGGAAGGAAGGATTTACCATACCCACTGGTAAGTTGTATCCTTTTCAATGGAACTGGGATTCGGGATTTACCAGTATTGGACATAGCCATTTTAATTTGGATTTTGCCATTCAGGAATTAGCGTCTTTGTTCTCCGGACAGTGGGATAATGGGATGTTGCCACACATCATTTTCCACAGTGAAAAAGAAAAAACCTATTTTCCAAACTATGACTTCTGGGATGCCAATGTCAATGCTGGTGCACCACATAAGCCAAAAACCTCAGGCATTACCCAACCGGCCGTGCACGGATTCGTGCTGGAAAGTTTACTGGAACGGTTTCCCGACAACGAAAAGTTGATCGCCTTTGTTAAGGGTATTTTCCCAAAAGTGGTCAAGAGTCATCGCTTTCTTTACACCTATCGTGATCCTGAAAGGGAAGGCTTAATGTTTATTTTTCATCCATGGGAATCGGGTCGGGATAATTCACCACTATGGGATGAGTCGCTTGATCGTATCGAAGTAAAAAAGGAAGAGTTACCACCTTATGAGCGCCGAGACACCAGTTTAGCGCCAAAGGATGAACGTCCTACTACTTATCAGTACGACCGCTATGTTTACCTCCTACAATTGGGCAAAAACAACCGTTATGACGAATTGGGGATATTTGAAGAAAGTCCTTATTTGGTCCAGGACACTTTGATGAATGCTGTACTGATAAAATCAAACGAAAGCTTGATCAAGATTGGAAAGCGCTTTGGATTTGATGTGGGAGAGCTGGAAGAATGGCAGCAACAATCTATCCCTAAATTTCAGGAGAAGCTCTGGCATGCCGGTTTACAAACCTTTGCCGCTTACGATCTCCGAGGGCAACAGCATATCGAGCATAAGGAAATAGGTGGTATTGCTGCTTTATACGCCAACATCCCGACAGAAGACCAGGCCAAGGCTCTAAACGACTATTTACAATCCTTGCATCAACGCGGATACTATATCTGCCCAAGTTTTGATGTGGATAGTCCTTTATTTGATTCAAAAAGGTATTGGCGGGGCCCGATCTGGCCCCAAATGAACTGGATGATCTACCATGGCTTAAAGAACTACAACTTTACGGATACCGCAGACATTGTAAAATCAGATTTGATCGAATTGGTTTCCAAATTAGGCTTCTACGAGTATTTTGAATCCCAGAAATCAGTAGCCGAGAAACTGGAAACTGGCTATGGTGGTGGTGATTTTTCTTGGACGGCCGCTTGTACCTTAGATTTATTGAAAAGCAATGGTCACATTTGATTTCAACAAGGACTATATACTTGAAAACGATACAGCTAGACTCGGCCCCTTAGAGCTAGATCATATTACAGATCTCCAATCCATATCAGACGAAAGCAGTATTTGGACTTACTTTCTGGAGAATGGACAAGGGATAGGGAATCTCACTCCGTATATCCATACAGCTGTCGAAAATCGAAAACAGGGACGCGAATATCCCTTTGTTGTCTATGATAAAAGAAGAAATAGGTACGCGGGGCTGACCAGATTGTATGAGTGGAACGAAGATCTAAGGACGGTAAAACTGGGACATACCTGGTATGGAAAAGACTTCCAGGGTACCGGTCTGAACAAGCATTGTAAGTATCTCCTTTTTGAATTTGCATTCGAACAGTTAGAAGCTTTCCGAATCGGGTTTGGAGTGCACGGAGAAAATGTCAGGAGTTTAAGGGCTTTGGCAAGTGTAGGGTGCAAAAAAGAAGGCGTTCTGCGAGATTTCTTATGGAAGGTAGACGGCCAGGATAGAACTGATCTTATCTTGCTTAGTATCTTGAAAAAGGAGTGGCAAGAAACGATCAAGGAAGAACTTGCCTTAAAAATAAAATACTAAAACCGCGACAATGAACTACATAGATTACCTCGTCATCGTCAGTTACATCATTGGATTTCTATTTTTAGGCAGGCTCTTTAAGGACAACAAAGATAGCAAAGACTATTTCTTGGGGGGTAAAAGTTTTGGTTGGTTTCCCCTGTCTTTGAGTACGATAGCCACGCAATTATCTGCCATCAGTTTTATTTCGGCCCCAGCCTTTGTTGGCTTGAAAGAGGGAGGTGGGATGATGTGGTTGACCTATGAATTTGCTGTTCCGCTGGCGATGTTATTCTTGATGGTATTTCTGATTCCTCCGATGTACAAAGCAGGAATTGTGAGCGTGTATGCCTATTTGGAAAAACGCTTCAGTACTTCCACCCGGGTCTTGCTCAGTGCAGTTTTCCAGATTAGTAGAGCATTTGCTACCAGTGTAATGGTGTATACGGTCGCCTTGATCTTGACGAGCGTGATGGACTTTCCGATGTGGCAAACCATCCTGATTATTGGTGTAGTAACTTTAATCTATTCCTATCAAGGAGGTATGAAAGCGGTGGTCTATGGGGATATGATTCAAATGATCATTCTTTTCCTGGGTATCATTATCTGCCTGGTGGCTGGAGTCTATTACATAGGGGGCTGGGATACCTTCATTGCCAATATCGACCGTCCTCGCCTGGAGGCAGTGAACTTCACCTCAATGGGCTTGGAAAAAGGGGATGAATTTGGTTTCTGGCCCATGTTGATTGGTGGCTTTTTCCTCTACACCTCTTATTACGGTACTGACCAAAGTCAAGTGCAAAGGCTCTTCTCTGCCCAAGATATGGGAACGGTTAAAAAAACACTGTTGTTCAACGGATTACTGCGATTCCCCATCACCATGGTATATTGTATTATGGGGCTAGTAATAGGAACCTTAGCACTGACGAAAGCCGATTTCCTAAGCGCCATCCCCAGTGATAAACCTGATCTGATGATTCCGATTTTCATCAGGGATTACTTGCCACATGGGGTGATTGGAATTCTAATGGTAGCCATTTTTTCGGCTGCTATGTCCTCCTTGAGCTCTGCCATCAATTCATTGAGCGCTGCCACGGTAGAAGACTTTTTCAACAGAGATAAAGACCTGCCCAATGATAAATACATGGCTTACTCCAAATATGCCGCGTTGTTTTGGGGCGTCGTTTGCATCATTTTAGCATTCTTTACTGGAGATATTGCGAAAACAGTGATTGAAGCCATAAATAAAGTAGGATCAGTCTTCTACGGCCCGATCCTGGCGACATTTATTGCAGCGATTGCCTTGAAGCGAGTCAATGCGATCGGGGCAAATATTGGTCTGTTGTCTGGTGTTGTAGTCAATATTTACTTGTGGCTCTTTGTGCCTGAAGTATTCTGGTTCTGGTGGAATGCTGTGGGGGCTGTTGTGACTTTGGTCGTTGGCTTACTTGCAAGCACCGTATTTGGAAAAAATCAAGCTGATAAAGAAGCTCACACTTTGGCAAAGGCCTGGGATATCGATCGAACAAAGGCAATCATTTTAATCGTGTTCTTTGTACTCATTGTCTTGCTCAGTGTAATTATTCCTGATATTTTCTAATGCGAAGCGGAATAGTAGCAATTGATATTGGTGGGAGCCACATCACCTCAGTGATGATAGAGAATTTGGAAACGGGTGATTTTGCCACCTCCTTTCAGAAGACTAAAATCGATAGCTTGGGCAGTCGTAATTCAATTATTGCTGCTTGGCATCAAAACATCTCTACCACCATCGAAAAGGCACCTGCTCAATTTGCCAACAAGATTGCCATAGCCATCCCAGGTCCGTTTGATTGGAAAGATGGCATTGGGCAGTATACGAATACTGGAAAATTTGCGGCATTGAGCAAGGCGAATATCCGCGAGTTACTCCAATCACATTTTCAACAAGAACTCTCTATTCATTTTGAAAATGATGCCGCTTGTTTTGGGTTGGGTGAATGTTATTTTGGACAGGCCAGAGAATACACTAAAAGCATGGCCATTACTTTGGGAACTGGCATTGGTTGTTCCTTTTTGGAAAATAGAATCGTGATAAAGGAAGGACATACGGTCCCTCCAGGTGGAGAGATCTTTCATTTGCCGTATAAAAACGCCACTGCTGATGACTTTTTCTCAACGCGCTGGTTTGTCAAACGTACAGCAGAGCAATATGGTCTTAAAATTACAGGAGTAAAGGAATTGACGCTCCTCTCTCCTACTTGCTCCACTGAAGCCATATTTCTTGAATTTGCTGAAAACCTAGTAGCGTTTTTAGTACCTATCGCCTTGAAATTTGGAGCTGAAGCTATATTATTTGGTGGTAACATTTCTAAAGCTTGGTCTTATTTTTCAGGGCCCTTACAATCAAAATTCGCAAAATATAGCGTCGACATTTTACGATCGGAATTGGATGAAATGGGCATATGTTTAGGGGCTGCCATTGCACTTTCCAAAAGCACTTCCAAAGCTACTATTTCATGAAAATTCTCATCGCCCCGGATAAGTTTAAAGGTTCTCTATCGGCTTTGGAAGTCTGCCAAGCTATTAAGAACGGTATTAAAAAAACCGAAAGAGATATTGAAGTGCTCATGCACCCGATGGCGGACGGCGGGGATGGTTCATTGCTGGTCCTCACCGATTATCTGAACCTTTCCAGACAAGAAGTTCTGACAGTCGATCCCCTTGGTAGGGAAATCTCCGCCCCATACTTTACTTCTGCGAAAGCTGCCTTTATTGAAGTAGCCAGTGCAAGCGGTTTGGTTCTCTTAGAGCAGGAAGAACGAGATCCGATGAAAACCTCCACCTTTGGCACAGGAATCATGATAGCAGATGCCATCGCTAAAGGCTTCCGACAGATTTATCTTTTCCTGGGTGGCAGTGCCACCAATGATGCGGGCATGGGAATAGCATCAGCCTTGGGTTGCCACTTCTTGGATGAACAGAAAGAAATAGTAAAACCCATTGGGGGAAACCTATCTCAGGTAAAATCGATTGAAACTCGCCCCCATTTCGACTTTAAGCATATCAATTTAACCTTGCTTTGTGATGTCATCAATCCACTTTTCGGGAAGAATGGAGCCGCTTCCGTATATGCTGCCCAAAAGGGGGCGACCTTGGAACAGATTGAATATCTAGATGAGGGCCTGAGGAATTTTGGCCAGGTTTTGTACCAACTGTCGGGAACAGATGTAAGCAACTTGTCAGGGAGTGGTGCAGCAGGAGGGATTGGAGCTGGACTAGTAGCACTTTTCGGGGCCAAGGTGGAAAAGGGCTTTGACGCAATCGCCAGATTAACCAACTTGGAAAGTCACATTGAACAAGTGGATGAGGTGATCAGCGGAGAAGGCAGATTGGATGATCAGTCGCTACAGGGGAAGGTAATTGAAGGGGTGGCTAAACTTTGCAAGAAACACAACAAACGATTGACACTATTGGTTGGGAAAAATGACCTACCAGAATCAGAGGCCGCAAGCCTAAAGATCACCTCTATTCTTTCCATTGCCGAGCGTGCAATAAATCTTGAAGATGCCATGTCGAATGGGGCTAAGTATCTAGAGGGGATGGCAGAAACTCTTTCATGGGAATCCTGTCCTTAAGGCAACTCATCTGCTGCTCTTGCTCTGCGATTTCTAGCCAGTAATCTGCCCTTGATGTATCGTACTTAACAGCACGAAAATCCTGCCATCTGTCTTGGCTAGGTATATTTTGTCCCTACGGGACAGGCGGGGTAAATTGCTCCCAGCAATCCGAAGCACCGTTCCCAATAATTCTGAAAGCAAAGCACATTTATCAGCACGCGCATACCATGCGCTCAATAATCAGGACTAGGTATATGCTAACCCTACAGGACTAGGTCTTTTGCCAGACCATCTCGCTAGGGATCCAATATACATAGCCATGATCTCGCCATGCCCCTTTATGCCGTCAGGTACAACATATAAATCTGAGGCCCACCCAAAACAAACCAGGAGTTTTGCCGACAATAAGCGGCAAAACTCCCAAAGTAGCTATTTTTCAAATAATATATCGCTAAGACAGACGAAGCGGCAAATCCGTCAAGCGCTCGCCGGTAAGGCGTCGGACTGCATTAGCAATCGCTGCACCTATGGGTCCCATTGGGGGTTCTCCCACCGGATAGGGCTTATCGTCTCCTTGAATGAGTATCACTTCGACATCCTTGGGGGCATGCCTAAGCAGCGTCATATTGTAAGGACCATAAATGGTCGGGTACAATTGTCCATCTTTCAAGGTCATTTTTTCATGCATGGCTCCACTCATGCCCATTACAATGGAACCCTCACATTGAGCTCTCACCTGATCTGGATTGACCGCAATCCCACAATCAAAGACACATAGTACCTTATGCACCTTGATCTCCTTATTTTCGATGGACACCTCCGCCACATGAGCACAGGGAGCCCCAGCATCAACAGACGCTGCAAAGCCCATGGCTCGACCATTGGAAGCCTCATCTCGATAGCTTTCCCCAGCCTTTTCAATGACAGCTTTCAAGCGTTTATCAGCCCCTTCGTCGCCGATGCTAGCCAATCTAAACTCCACCGGATTCTTACCGGCTTTAATGGCCATTTCGTCCACAAAGCTTTCGATGGCAAAGGTATTCGCCAAAAGGCCAAGACTTCTCCACCAGCTCGTAGCAAAAGGCAAAGTAGTGTGCCATTGAACGGCGCGATATTTAGGGGTTCCACGATACATAATATTACCACCTCTCATGGCCCCCACGTCCGTACCTAGGATCGAGTGCAAGGCAGCTGGCATGATCACGGAATTGATGGCTACATCTCCACTTGCATAATGATGCTCTAGACTATCGAGATAGCCATCTGCACCAAGTTTACCTCGCATAATATGATGGGTAGGAGGTCTAAAGGTATCATGCTGAAATTCTTCCTTACGGGTAAAGAAGTACTTTACAGGTTTGCCAACCTCCTGAGACATCTGTGCAGCTTGTACCGCATGCACTGTATTTAAGCGCCTACCAAATCCCCCTCCCAAATAAGTGGGAATCACATTCACCTTATCCAGTGGCAGACCTAAGGCCTCTGATACTTGCTTCTGCGTCACCCCGATCACCTGCGTAGATAGGATAATGGTAGCAGAACCGTCCTTAACTAGGGCTACTGCTCCATTGGGTTCGATTTGAGCATGGGCACCGATCGGGCTCTTGAACTCCATCGATACCACATCCTCATCCGCAGGATCTACAGCTCCACCTTTCTTTTGCGTTACCATCTTGTTCCCCTTCCCTACCTGTAGTAGCCCCCTGATATCCTCTTCTGTCCATTGCTTGGGTACGTCCCAGTCTACTTTGATCGTCATCTTAGCTGCCTGTGCTTGTGCATAGGTCTCAGCTACTACTCCGACCCAATCCTCCTTCTGAACGATCTTCACTACTCCGGGCATACTCTCTGCCTTGGAGGTATCCGCACTTTTGAAGGTAGCACCGACGTGCTCTGGCCGAATGACGCAGGCGTGTAACATATCTGGCATTTCTGCATCCATTCCAAAAATGGGATCACCAAACACCTTAGCCTCCAGGTCCACCCGTTTGATGGGCTGGCCAATATATTTGTAGTCTTTGACAGGTCGTAATTCTGGGGTTTTCGGTAGCTTCCATTCCGTGACACCTGCTGCAACTTCGGCATAAGTCATGCTTTTGCCGCCGCCTTCAATCGTACCATCTTTAGTGCTTAGGCTACTCGCATCAACCCCCATTTGCTTGGCTGCTTCTCCCTTTAGCATTTCACGCACAGTGGCCGCCATCTCTCGCAATGGTAACCAAAGAGAAGCCACAGATAAGCTTCCTCCCGTACTTAAAGCATCTACAATTCCAGTGGCCGTCGCCGCGCCAATCACCTGCACCTGATCTAAGTTCACATCCAGTTCGTCTGCTACCATTTGGGCAAAACTGGTAAAGGATCCTTGTCCCATCTCCACTTTGGGAGAATGCAAGACTACTTTGTTTTCCTTTGTTATTTCAAACCATAGATTGGCTTCTGTTCCACTTCCTGAATAAGGGGGAATCATGGTTTCCGCCATTTCCAATCCCATTCGGCGCAAAGGATTTCTAAATACGTAGGTTCCCACAGCCAAGACGCCAATGGTGCCAAGACCACCACGGATCAGAAACTTCCGGCGGGATACTTTTTTCTTTTCAGTCATGATCTTTTAGCTTGTTTGGTTAGCAGATTGGGTTAATTCAGCAGCCCTATGAATAGCTTTGCGCATACGCACATAGGTTGCACACCGGCAGACGTTGATGATATTGTTGTCAATATCCTCATCGGTTGGATTCGGGTTCTTTTCCAGTAATGCGGCGGTGGCCATCATGAAGCCCGGTTGGCAGTATCCACACTGTGGTACCACATGCTCTACCCAAGCTTGTTGTACGGGATGTGGATTCTCTCTAGTCCCCAAACCTTCGATGGTGGTGACGTTTTTACCTTCCGCAAACTTTACGGCATAAGAGCAGGAGCGTATAGCTTCTCCATCTACATGAAGCGTACAGGCTCCACAGGCTGCTTTCCCGCAACCGAATTTTGTGCCCTTTAGGTCTAGCATATCTCGAACTACCCAAAGCAAAGGGGTATTCCCATCTTCGATTTCGATGGATTGGGCTTGTCCATTTATGGTGAATGAAATTTTCATTGTTGTTGTATTTATGGTGGATCTAAACTATTCAGCTGGGATAACGGCTCCTTCCTCAAACCAGGCTTTCACAGCTTCGATGTATTCGTCTACAGGCACTGGGGGGAGCTCTCTAGGATTGCCAGCAGCGTCGATTCCTGGTTCCCATGCCCACAATACCAGTTCGTGTTCGGTAAGATGCTCCATCACTTCATGATGAGTCCTGCCACCATTTCTTTTCGGATCCAGCATAGATTCGGCAATTTCTGTCCGGGTCAAGCCTTCCCACTTCATACTTTCAGGGGCTAAGCTCCATTCTGGTGCCCCTGGTACACCGGAGTAGTCATTATTTTCTGATTGGTGACAAGTATTACAGGTGGTAGCTTGGTAGCCAAGATTTCCTTCCCCACGCGCCATACCAAAGTAATGAGGGTGACTGTCCTCGCCTTGCTTTGGAATATTATCGTTGGGGTGACAGTTCACACAGCGTTTGTGCATGAGGACTGCCATCATCTTGTCAAAGTTCTCTTCGCTACTTGAAGACAGCTCTTCTGAACTGGACTCAGCAGCACCGTCTGGCTCCGAATTGGCAAAGCCACCAGCAAAGAGAATTGTGGCGCAGAGGAGAACGGGAATAACATACAGCAGTTTTTGACTTCTCATCCTACTTGTTTTTAGTCTGTATAAGGAGATGATGTGATAATTGATAGTGAAGATACTAAGAAGGAAGGCACCTCCATTTGCCAATTCGTGTCAAAACCTACTTGTCAAATTAGTTCAGCGGGATTATGGACTAATCTTAGAAGGCGAAATCCCAAATTCTTTTTTAAAGGTTCGACTGAAGTGAGCCAGGTCTTTGAATCCCAAATCCAGGTAGATTTCAGAAGCGGTTTGTGAGGTGGTAAGTAGAAGCTCCCTTGCCTTCCCAAGTCTTTGCTTTAGTATCCAGCTATGAGGAGAAGCATTAAATATCTTCCTGAAGTCCCGATGGAAAGTAGAGAGGCTGCGTCCTGATAATTTCGCTAGTTCTACCAGTGGTAATGGAGAGATAATGTGATGGGTCATGAACTCTCTCAGTTCAGCTTTTACCGACTTCGAAAACTCATGAAAGATGGCTAAATGTTCAGGGTTGGATTGAATAATTCCCAGGAGTGCCTCCTTTGTCTTTAGATACATCAAGTGTTTATCAGGAGACTGATTTTCAGACAAATAGAGTTTCAAGCTCCGATACAAACCCAGTAGGATTGCATTTTGCTCTAGGTTAACAACAGGGCTTTTCACTGGTTTGTTAGGGATTTTGTATCCCAACTCTTTGATGGCACTTTTAATGAAATCATCCTGCAATACCATGGCGTCAATCAAAGCACAATCTTCCTCCTCGTCCCAGGTTTTGAAGTAAGAAAGTTCCGTGAATTTTCGGACAATACAGAAATTACCTTTTGAGATAATAATAAGCTTGTTCTTGTAGCGAATATTTAGCTGACCCTGTTGTACATAGAATAGTACATTGGCTGGGTAGTAGCCGGAATGCTCGTTTTCTTTCCGCGCTTCTATAAAAGCAGCAATCTGTATGCCCTCGTATTCTAGAAACTGAAAATCATTCTCCATGCCTAATGGTATTATAAGTACAAAAATACCGCTTTAAGCCGTTCGAAGATTGTCAAATTATGTCAAAATAGCAAAAGAGTGGGTAGTCTGTAGTAGTGGTTACATCTCATCCAAAAAGCCTAGCTTTTAAGTACCGAGCATTCATTTCAGCGATGTTTGCAATGGAAATTCCTTCTGGGCACTCCACTTCACAAGCTCCTGTAAATGAGCAATGTCCAAAGCCTTCTTCTTCCATTTGCGCTGTCATATCCTTCACTCGTTGATTAGCTTCTAGCTTGCCTTGTGGAAGAGTATTGAGATGATTAATCTTGGCTGAAGTAAACAAGGCGGCAGATCCATTTTTGCAGGTTGCGACGCAAGCACCACAACCAATACAAGCTGCAGCATCCATAGCTTTGTCTGCTGTTTCCTTACCAATTAAGATGGCATTGGCTTCCGGAGCCGTACCCGTTTTGGCACTGATGTATCCTCCTTGAGCGATAATTCGGTCAAAAGCAGAACGATCCACGATCAAATCCTGCACGATGGGGAAAGCCTTGGCTCTCCATGGTTCTACGGTAACGGTATCCCCATCCTGGAAACTCCGCAGATGCAGCTGACACGTGGTGACGTGGTCATGAGGTCCATGGGCTCGACCATTAATAAAGATGCCACACTGTCCGCAGATCCCTTCTCTACAATCGTATTCGAAGGCAATGACCCGTTCTCCTTTTAGGACTAGGATTTCATTTAAATGATCCAAAGCCTCTAAAAATGACATGTCCTCGGTGAGATGATCAACTTGGTACGCTTTGAAGGCTCCTTGATCTTGAAATTGTTCTTGTCTCCAGATGCGGAATGTGATTTGCATAAGTTGAGATTTAAAGGTGGACCTGCTTATTTGTAACTTCTTACCGAGGGTTGCACATACTCAAAAGTTAGCTCTTCTCGGTGCAATTTGAATGCTCCGGGGCCGTATTCCCAGGCAGATACATAGGTAAAGTCGGCATCCCGGCGCTGGGCCTCCCCTTCTTCGGTTTGATATTCTTCGCGGAAATGTGCTCCGCAGGATTCCTCCCGTTGCAAGGCATCCGTACACATAAGGATACCAAGCTCGATAAAGTCTGCCAATCGTAAGGCCTTTTCTAATTCGGTATTAAGCCCTGTAGCTACTCCCGTCACCTTCACATCGGACCAAAAGGAAATTCTCAAAGCTTTAATATCTTCGATTGCCTTCTCTAAACCGGCCTTATTTCTGCTCATAGCGCATTCTTGCCACATGATCTTGCCTAAGGCCCGATGAAAATCATCTACTGTCCTATTTCCATTCACTGCTAGTACGCGATCAATCTGGCCTTTCACTTCCTTTTCGACCTCTTCAAAAGCCGGATTATCAACATCAACGGCATCCCTAGAAAGACTGGCAGCTAGATAATTATTGATGGTATTCGGCAAAATGAAGTAGCCATCTACGCTTGCCTGCAACAAAGAATTAGCACCTAGGCGGTTAGCACCATGATCCGAGAAATTGCACTCGCCGACTGCATACAAGCCGGGAATGGTTGTCATCAATTCATAATCGACCCAAAGCCCCCCCATGGAGAAGTGAGCAGCTGGAGAGATCAACATAGGCTCCTCATAGGCATTAATCCCCGTGATCTTCTTATACATCTTAAAGAGATTGCCATAACGATCCTGCACGACCTGCTGACCGTAATCTGCAATGGCTTTCCTAAAATCTAAATACACTGCATTCTTCAGTCGTCCCACGCCGAAACCGGCGTCAATCCGTTCCTTGGCGGCGCGGGAGGCGATGTCTCTGGGTGCTAGATTACCAAAGCTGGGGTATCGTCTTTCTAAATAATAGTCTCTTTCCGCTTCGGGAATATCATTGGGTTTTCGAGGATCATCCTTTTGCAAGGGTACCCATATCCGACCATCGTTCCGCAAGGATTCTGACATCAAGGTCAGCTTGGATTGGGATTCGCTAGACTGAGGTAAGGCTGTAGGGTGGATTTGTGTGAAACTGGGAGCCGCAAAGAAGGCACCTCGCTTGTGTGCTTTCCAAATGGCGCTACCGTTACAACCGATGGCCAAAGTTGACAGACGGTAGACGCGAGAGTAGCCTCCAGTAGCCAAAACGACGGCATCGGCAGCAAATCGCTTCAATTCTCCCGTGACCAGGTCCCTGGCAATAATTCCCTTAGCTATTCCATCCACCAATACCAGATCCATCATTTCATGCCTGGGAAAAAGGGTAATCTTTTGTTGTCTCACCATCTTATTCAATTGCGAATAAGCCGCCAATAGCAATTGCTGTCCCGTTTGGCCTCTGGCATAAAAGGTGCGTTGCACCTGCACGCCCCCGAAGCTTCGGTTCACCAGTACCCCACCATATTCCCTGGCGAAGGGAACGCCTTGCTGCGTGAAGTGATCGATTAGTGGAGCGGATAGTTCCGCTAAGCGATACGTATTGGCTTCCCTGGACCTGAAGTCTCCTCCTTTGAGTGTATCATAAAACATCCGCCAAATACTATCTCCATCGTGCTGATAGTTCTTAGCAGCGTTAATCCCACCCTGGGCTGCCACGGAATGCGCCCGGCGAGCTGAATCTTGATAAAAAAAGCACTGTATATCATACCCCAGCTCTGCTAAGGTAGCAGCAGCTCCTGCCCCACTGAGCCCGGAGCCGACCACGATTACTTTTAGTTTCTTCTTATTGGCAGGATTGATCAACTGACTTTTCAACTGATAATTGCGCCATTTGTCTTCCAATCTTCCTTCCGGGATTTTTGCGTCAAGTTTCATAAGCGTGATTATTGGAAATAAACAACGATAGGAATAATACCGAAGCCTGTTGAAATTACGACTGCATAGATGAGCGAGACTCGGGCCAGCCATTGCAGACCTGGTTGATGATAGAAACCAAGGGTCTTAAAGGCAGCCTGGAGACCATGATGTAAATGGAATCCCAATGGAATAGCTAGCAGTGTGTAAAAGGCTACGTAGTAGACATTTTGGAATAGTGTATAGGTAACTTCGTAAATGTCCTTATTCCCAGCCTCGTCATAGGCTACTTCCGCTCCAATCCCCAATTTGATCCGAGCCCAGAAATTGACTAAGTGCACGATAATGAAGATCAGGATCAATGCACCCAAGGCTCCCATATTTTGCGAAGCCCAGCTGCTATTCTCTCGATGTAGGTTAACCGCATACTTCACGGGTTTGGCTTTCCGGTTACGGATCAGAACCAATACCGCATAGATCACATGTACCAGTATCGATGCATACAATGCGTAAGCTACCACCATAATCAGCGGGTTCTCGCGCAGGAATGTGGAATAGGCATTGTAAAGCCCTCTTGCCGTATGCTGAGGTAAAAGCAATAGGCAATTGGCAGACAAATGGACAATCAGAAATAAACAGAGGAACAAGCCCGTGAGAGCAATCATGTTTTTCCGAAAGAATAATCGGTTCGACTTCATGTTGGTCTGTTTACAATGATATTAGCCAGTGCTTTTCAATCCCCCGGCAATACCATTGGTGATCATCAGTAGTTTCTTTAATAGAGGTTCGGCTTCACCTGGCGACTTTTCTTTAAGACTTCGCCAGTTTCTTAGGTATTGCAATTGCAACTGGTGCAAGTGAGCTAGCATATCACTTCTGAGCGCAATATTTCTCAGCTGGTTCGTTCGGCGCTCTTGTACCGTTCTTCCGAATAATTCGGTGATCTGCTCCAATCCCCATTCATGGTCCGCCAGCAGCAATTTCATGAGCGCATCGCGATGTTCGGCTGCTTGTACCAGTTCTGCAAAAGCCCGCATAATGGATTTATCCGCGTTTAACAGACTGGTTTCAACTTCTATCAAGGTATAATACAGGAGTGGCCAGTCCGTTGCCGTATTCTGTAAAACTGACCAGGAGCTTGGAAACTCCTCTTTTAGCTGTTGTAAGGCAGAACCTACCCCAAACCAGCCCGTTAGATTAAAGCGAGCTTGGTTCCAGCTAAACACCCATGGAATAGCCCTTAAATCCGATAGACTCTGCGTCCCTGTACGACGGGCTGGTCGAGAGCCAATTTTACTTTGCTCAAGCACATCTATCGGCGTGGCTTGGGTGTAGAAGGGTATAAAACCTGGATGATCGATCAAAGACGGATAGACCTTCTGCGAAAGATTAGTCAACTGATCCATAGCGTCGAACAGCTCCGATGGAAGGGAAGTAGCATCTTGCTTTTTCATAACTTGCCGGGCAGTACCAGCCAACATCATTTCTAGATTGTAGGTGGCGTTCTTAAGGTTGGCAAATTGCTGGGCGATGGTTTCTCCTTGCACTGTAATCTTAATCTCACCACTGACGGAGCCGGTAGGCATGCTATCCAAAAATCGGTGGTACTTCCCTCCCCCACGGCTAATCGTTCCTCCGCGACCGTGGAAGAATCGCAGTTGCATGCCGTACGTTGCTGCAGCTTTGGTGAGTTTATCTTCAGCCTGGTAAATATTCCAACGACTAGCCAAAATACCCCCATCCTTGTTGCTATCACTATACCCCAACATGACCTCTTGGATATCGCTGCTACGTCGACCTTGTGTTACAGGATGGGAAAGGAAATCATGGAGAATTTGATCCCCGGCTTGCAAGTCATCTATCGTTTCTAACAGGGGTACAACTGGAATGGAGGTTTCTAGCAAACCAACTTCTCTGAGGAAGAGGTATACTACTAGAAGGTCCGTAACATCTCGAGTCATACTGACAATAATCGAGCCTATGCCCGCGGTGCCATATTCTCGAATGTGTCGACGTAATACACGGTAATAAGCCAATAATTTATCCGCTTCCGGCCCACAGGATTCGCCCAAGACCAGAAAGGGGCGCTTAGACTTCAACTCCTGGTTTAGAAAAGCTAACCGCTTTTCCATGTTCCAGCTACCGAAATCTGCGTCATCAAAGCCAGCGGCTTCCATGATTTGACTCAATGCCTTCTCGTGATAGGCGCTGTTCTGACGTATGTCAAGTTTAACCAAGTGGAAACCAAAACAAAGTACTTGACGCTCAATATCAAATAGTTTCTCTTGTGCAATTCGCTCGGCACCGATTTCATTTAGGGTTTGTCTCAGCACTTTAAGATCCCCCTGAAGCTCTTCTGCACTAGCGTAATAGCAACCTGCCTCTGTATTCTCTCCGCTCAGTGTATTGCTTAACACGACAAGCATCAAATTGACGAACTGTCGATACGGGCTTCTCGGGTTGCGAGCAAGGGCTTTGGCTCCTTCTTCGCCTAGATAATTCGCCCGCTCCTGAATAATCGCTCTAAAACTAGAAGGTGTCTCTTGATGAAGATCAGACATGCTTAGGCTTGCCGCCAGCTTTTGCAATTCCTCCAGCAGCAGCTCCAAGGCTGCGGCTCGGTGTTGCTGTAGCGTACTTTCCGTAAAATCAGCAGTGACATAGGGATGTCCATCGCGATCACCTCCCACCCAACTCCCAAAAGTCAGCATTGGAAATTGCTCAGGCTCACTCAGATACTGGGAATCAAACCCCATCGCCTTCCAAACACTCCGCAAACGCCAATCACTTTCTCGGAGGGCTAAGGGAAATACATGGGTATAGTAATGCAAAACATGCTTACGTTCATCCAGCAGTGAAGGTTTTTCCAAATATACTTCACCGGTACGCCATAGCCGCTCCAGCAATGACTTCAGTGATTCCCTAATTTGATCGCGCTCCGTATGGGACCAAGTAGTATTCTCATTTTTCACCAAGAGCAGATACAGCTCTCGATGCAGTTCAAGTACCGTCACTCGTTTGGCTTCGGTTGGGTGAGCCGTCAATACAGGACGAACATGAATCTGAGGAAAAACAGTTGCCATTTCTTTGGCAGTGTACCCTTTCTCCTTCCATTTGGCAAAGGTCTCTCCCCAAGAACCTCTGATGGCTTCAGGGCCGCTTGCATTTTCTAGCTGTCTTTTGTACTGGACAGCCACATTCTGCTCTACCATATTGAGCAACTGAAAAGAGATGCTAAGTGCTTGAATCAACTTGGATTCCTGTTCGTTATCCAAAGTCGTGTGGATAGGAGACGCTTGTTTATTAATCCAAGGGAGCCATTGGGCAAGCTTTTCTTCTCCGAGAGAGACTAGAACTTCTTGGAAGCAAGTCATGACAAAGTTCAGATCGACGCTGATCTTATCAACTTCTTGATCCTCTAGGATCTTTTTCATAAGTGCAGTTTATATATCTTCAGATGCGAAAGGTATTTATCAAATCACCTCTCCATTAACAAGGCATTTCAAAAGTACCAAAAGCCGGAGCTCAGCTAGGTCTAGAAGCATCAATAGGAATGGTGATTTTTGTCATCATAATTGTCGGAAGATCTTACCAGGAAGAAATAGGAGCAGAAAAAAAGTGGATCGAAATTGCCCGGTACCTATCCGTACCTAGCTTTGGTGGCATTGACTCTTTCTCTGGAAAAGGGTAAATTGCAGGCAAATAAAGAATAGCTGATATCCACTTTAATCAGCAGTACCGCAACCTCTTGTCTGACCATTCGCTACACAAGCATCTACATTATTAAGGATCTACTGACTCAAGAAAAGATAAGCTTGTCCTTGCTTTTCGGGCTAGTTAGTATTTGTGTACATCTTGCAAATCGATAGCATTTGCACAGACAATTAAACCATGAAAACAAACATTTATTTTCCCCGTGCTTGGCATTTCCCCGTGCTGGCTTTCTTTCTTTTTTTACTGATGAAAGCTGTCTACTCCATGGCCGAGGTGCAACACTTGACCTTCCTCTTAGCTCCCAGCAGTGAGGTCGTAGCGACCTTTACCGGAACGGACAGCACCTTTATCCCTGAGCAAGGCTACTTCAATGAATCATTGAACATCTTGATCAATAAGTCGTGTTCTGGCTTCAACTTTTGGAGTATCTGCTTCTTGATGAGTTACTGCCTACTGGCAAAACCCAATAATCCTAGGCTTCGGAATATATTCCTGCTTCCCGTGGTCTTAGGTGCCACTTATCTTTTCACTATTCTGGTGAATAGTACTCGGATCCTCTTTTCCATCTTTTTGCATGCTGTCAATTCCCCAAGGCTTACAGTTGACGCTCCTTGGTCCCATCAAGCAGAGGGCGTATTCATCTATCTCTCCTATTTGATCATTGCCTACCTCAGCATTGATTATTTCCAAACCCAAAAAACAATGACACTATGAAAAACCTACTTCACCCCAGGTGGTTACTGATCGTCAACACCTTACCAATCGTCATCTTGTTTTCTTTAATGATCAGCAAATTTCGAGTGATTAATAGCTTGCTGGAGGAGCATGAAATGAGGTACTGGTACGGATTCGGCTTTGCTTTATTTGGATTAGCCATAATGAACCTATTGTATACCGGGCTATTATGGCTTCGTAAGCAAGAAGTATCTCCCTACTATGGTCTGATTGCTCTATTGACCTACATTCCGTACTTGTACTTGCTTAGTTATCATTTCGAATACATCATACCTTGGCGTATCCCTAATTGGATGCTTGGTTCAGAGGGGTACTTCTATGTTGGCACCTTCCTGATGCCCACACTGGCTTATTCCCTCTTCATTCTAGTTCATCACTCCACACCCAAAGGAGAAGATCATAAGGCTGGCGTAAATTTTATTCTTGCCTTACTCGTTCCTTTTTCTTGGTACCTATTTTTGACTACGATCCTTCCACTTTGGAAACCTGTAGATAGACGTTTTACAGAACATGCTGTTATAATTTTTATCATCGCCGGAACCGTTCTTTTCCTCTTTTTCCTAATTCGACTGATTTACATTCTATCGCTTAAACGCATTGAGCTTTTTCGGAAATATCAATTGTTTTGGAAGATTCCGATTACCCTAATTTTCCCACTCCTAGGCTTGGCCTTAAACAATGGTCATCTTTCATCAAACTCTTTTTTAGGTACTAATGTCTTTGGAAACTTTAATCACTTCGCTTTTTATGGTTTAGCCGTGCTGAACGGTATTGTACTATGCCTTCCGAACCTGGACAAGGAACCCTACCGTTTGGGACTGTTTATCACTCGGATGGGTACCTTTGCCTATACTTTGTATTTCTTCTTAGTTTTCCTACCTTTTTTACCATTGGCCGTAGTTGCGATTTTAGCGGTGGGATTGGGGTTCCTCATGCTGACTCCTTTAGCATTATTCGTCCTGCATATAGCTGAGTTGAATGCTGACTACAAATACTTACAAGCTCGATTATCTAGACCCTTACTGCGCACCATTGCCATTTCAGCCTTACTGATACTGCCCTTAATGGTGACTTTCAACTATTTGAATCACCGCCGGCATTTGCATCGAGCGTTGGACTTTGTTTATCATCCTGATTATGAGCAAAAGGACGAGCATATAAATAGGCGGGCCCTAGCAAATACCTTGAAGGCCATCAATGAACATAAGGATCGTGGGCGTGGCTTTGACCTTGGGATCAAGACACCATTTCTCTCTTCCTACTACAATTGGTTGGTTCTGGATAATCTAATGCTCTCCAATTCCAAGATCCAGCAGCTGGAAAAAGTTTTTTTTGGGAACGGTTCCTTTGCGATAGCTTCCGAGTTTATCAATAATGAACAAGTGGAGATTACCGACCTCAAAACAAGAAGCGAATGGGATGAAATTCAGCAAGTATGGAGAAGCTGGATAGATTTAGAAATTACAAATAATCAGGAGGACAGTTGGATGGCCGAGTTTGCCACCCAGATTGAGCTCCCAGAGGCCTGCTGGATTAGCGATTATTATTTATACGTAGGAGATCGAAAAGAGATGGGCATGTTAGCGGAAAGGAAATCGGCCATGTGGGTGTTCTCTCAGATTAGAAATGAAAACCGAGATCCAGGTTTACTGCATTACCTCTCCGGGAATCGGGTAGCCTTCCGAGTTTTTCCTTTCGCAAACAAAGAAGTACGCAAAACAGGGATAGAGTTTATTCATCAATCACCTGTGGACATCAAGTTGGATAGTAGAGTGATTTCATTGGGAGGAACGGCAGCGCAAGGGAACAGTACTACTATTGTTCCAGAAGGTGTAGTATACCTAGACAAAAGGAGATTGGAAGAACTCGATACAGTTTTTAGGAAGCCCTATTATCATTTCATGTTGGATGTCTCAAATATCAATTCATCAGATTTCCTCAGATACCAGGAAGAAATGCAGTTGATCCTGCAGGAAAATGGTCCGGACCAAGTCGAAGCTAAGATTAGTTTGGTCGGAACGGCGTCTCAAACCTTTACTATTACGGATGATTGGACAAAAGCTTGGGACCCGAACACTCCTGAACAGGGTTTTAACTTGGATAGGGCCATACGAAAGGAATTAGTCAATCACTACCAACGAAGAAGCAATGACTATCCGATCTTCCTGGTCATGAGTCCCAGGCCTTTTCAAAACCTAATCGAAAAGGATTTTGGGGACCTAGCCTTTACCTATCCTGAAAGTGAGGACTTTTATTTTCTAATGCCGAATAATAGATGGACGAAGCACAGCCTTTCTTCCAACCCTCACGACATTGAAGAAATCCTGGATATTTCTGCCATCAAACAAAAACCGACGCTTGCCTATCCCAATCGCCAAGCACCTACGCACTTCTTTCCGCTGGTACAGCCATCGGCATGGGGAATTACGGAGGAGTATTCACCAGGATATGATCCGGCCTTAGCCGAAAAAAGCTGGCCAGCAGCCCTAACCTTAGCTGCAAACTGGCGTTGGCAGCAGCTACACCCGGAGCGTTCAGATGAAATTTGGAATCCATCGGTCAAGGCGAGTTTTGATGGTCATATCCTAAGTCCACTAACGGCCTTTATCGTGGTAGAAAATGAGGCACAAAAGGCGGCGCTGATGAAGAAGCAGTCGGAAGTTCTGAAGGGTAAATCTTCATTAGATGCCGGAGAGGATTCGGCGCGGATGTCAGAGCCAGGCTTTTTTACCGTCTTACTTCTAGGTGGTCTGATAATAGGGTGGGAAAGACGGAAACGAAAAGTGACAAGTTCTAGGAACCGTCATTCATGAGTCTTTCTCCTTCTAGAGAACATTAATTCTACAAGGTTTCTCACTGAGGCAACCTTGTAGAATTATTATCCGTATAGACTTACGAGTATATATGACCAATCTTTCGCAGTAACCTATTTCTACCCGCCGTCCCGTAATTTTTTGTCGTTCATAGCACACTAAGTCCCTCCATCTTAGGCTAATCCTTATTGCCCAATTTTCAACAAACACTAAAAACGAACGACATGAATTTGAAATTCACCTTTCTATTGGCATGCCTTATCTCCATAGCCCAGATAAAGGCTCAAGATTGTACTCCCAGCGGCGGCCCTAGCTGTCCTCCACAGGGAGCAGATACAAATCAGGAACTAACAGATTGTATTGCAGCAGGTAATTCTATTGAAGTCAAGGATGACATTACTTCTAATTGTGACTATGACCTTACAGGAAAGTCCTTCAATCTGAAGAACGATGTTGATCTTCGATTTACCGGGGATATTACGGTTGATAATACGACTACCTTCTCTTCCAACAATGCCAGTTATGCCATTTTCTTTGGCCCTATTGAGGTTTCGACCACAGGTGATCTCACTATTGCTGAATTGAATGCGGCTTTGGCGACCATCACAGGCACTCTTTCTCTTTCAGAGCTGCTGGCTCTTCTGCCAGTGGAGTTCATTTCCTTCCAAGGTAAAGCTGACAAAGGCCGAGTTCATCTCCAATGGGCCACAGCTACCGAGTCCAATAACAGTCACTTCGAGGTACAACACAGCCTTAACGGCAAAGACTTTAAAAAGATTAAGGAAGTAAAAGGAGCAGGCACTACTCAAGTTAGGCAGGACTACAGCTATGAGTACCGGCAGGTGGTGGGTGGTTTGAACTACTACCGCCTTAAGCAGGTGGACTATGATGGCCAATTTGAATATTCTGAGATTATTTCGATCAACGTCAATGCCCCCAAAGCCCAGTACACTTTATTCCCTAATCCAGCAAGTAGTAATTTTGTAATCCAAACTGCTACAGGAGATACTCCGGCTGGCCTACGACTCCTTAATCAACTCGGGCAAGAAATTAGGTTGGATAGTCAGACAGATCGTGTATTCCTCCCAGCAGGTTTAAAAAAGGGTCTTTATATCCTTCAATTTGAGCTGAATGGGCAAGCCTTTAGTGAAAAGATTCTGATCCAGTAATATTCTACCAGCATCAAATTAGGTCAGTATACTTTTGGTGTACTGACCTAATGGTTTCCAATTCGATATTCTGACCAGCTCTACTCTTGTCGCAAGGCCTCCACAGGATTAGTCCTAGTGGTCCGAAGAATATGGCCGCATAGAACTGCTAAAGCTAATATCAGCACCAGGCTTCCCGCCAACACAAAGGGTGCAATTCGCAATTCTATACTGTAAGCAAATTCAGCTAGCCATTGCTGTAGGAGATACCAAGCCACAGGAATCGCTATCCCTATTCCAATGCCAATCAGTTGCAAATAATCCTTGGCAATGAGCTGAATGATGTCCATCAACTGCGCGCCTAGTACCTTACGAATTCCGATTTCCTTCGTACGTTGCACTAGCGCAAAGGCTACCAGCCCCAGTAGCCCGATCAAAGCGATCAGAATACAAATGCTAGCCGAAATATTCAGCAATTTTCCGGTTCGCTCCTCTTGCCGGTATAGATCTGCATAAGCTTCGTCTAGAAAGGTATAGTCAAAAGGTGAGGAGGAACCGAAGCTTTCCCAGATGGTTTGCGCGGCAGCCAAAGCTTTGGGGGTATCTTCTCGGCCAACCTTGATGTAAGCTTGTCCGGCATAAGAGGTGTTCTGGTAAAGAATTAAGGGTTCAATTTTTTCTCGTAAGGAGCGGATGTGAAAATCTTCCACCACGCCTACTACTCGACCTTCTCGTCGATTTAGGGAGATCAATTCTCCTTCAGCAGCATCCATCCCCAGCATCTTACGTGCCGTTTCATTGAGCATATAGTTTCCTTGCTCCGTGGTGGCGCTAAAGGGATGGCCTGAGGCGAGTTGGATATCAAAGAAATCGAAAAAATTGGGATCTACACTAAGTCTTCTAACCTTTATCTCCCCCTGGTCGACATGCCCTGGCCAAGCAATGCCGTCAGTCCAACTCCCAATACGATAAATCGGCTGATTGGTTAGGCTGAAGGCTCCAATATCTGGGTGTTGTCGAAAACGTTGTCGAATCAGATCGGGTCTATCTTGCATGCCTTCACTCAACCTGAAAGTAAAAATGTTGTCCTTGGCATAGCCCAGATCAGCGGCGCGCAAAAAATCTAGTTGCTGAAAGATAACCAATGTGGAAGTGATCAAAATAGCAGTAATCGCAAATTGGCCAATGAGCAACAGGCGACTCAATCGACCTTTGGCATTCCCAACTTTAGCATCCCCTTTCAGATACTTAATAGGAGAAAAGGAGGACAGCATCAAGGCCGGATAAATGCCAGACAAAGCAATGGTAAGCCCAATGGCTAATAGCAAGACTCCAATGACACTGGGTTCCCACCAAGCAAATATCATACTCTTTCCCATCATGGCATTAAAAAATGGAAAAAGTAGTTGCAACAAGGTCAAAGACAACACTAGAGCCATCAGGGTTAGTAAGACCGTTTCTCCCAACAAGAACGAAAATAGATTCTTACGACTTGCTCCCACCACTTTCCTTATACTCACCGCTTTAGTCTGCTTGCTGGCTCTAGCCGTAGCGAGGTTGGTGTAATTGATGCAGGCTAACATCAATACCAAAAAGGCAATTCCCATCAGATAGTAAATGGAGAGAACCTGTGCACTCCTGCCGTCTTGACGAGTAAAGTCACTGTACAAGTGCATGTCTACCAGATCCTGTACAAACCAGTGAAAGGAGTCATCACTACCCGCCTTAGTCATGTACAGTTGCGTCAGTTGATCACCTAAACCTCTCCTATCTACTCCCGGCTCCAAATGGAGAAAAGTGGTGAAGTTCCAGTTTTCCCAATTCTGCATATCCTCAGGCTTAAACCACTGTACCGTTTTTGAGGAAAGCAGTAGATCATAATGGAAAGAGCTATTAGAGGGCATATCTTCGATCACTCCTGATACAGTCAAAACCATAGTATCCTGCAAGAATAATTCTTGTCCTATCGCATGGCCATTAGAAAACAGTTTATCAGCCAGCGTCCGGCTTAGCACCACCTCGTTTGGTTCATCTAACCATGCTTTTAGACCCCCATCGAGTGCCGGGAAATCAAACAATTCAAAAAATGCTGGATCAACCACCGTAGGCCTTTCGAATTGTGTCTCCCCCTTCGTATTCGCCAGTTTCATTTGACCACCAGTCCAGATTCTTGCGGCTTCTTTAATCCCTGGTATTTCCGTCTTTGCTGCTGGGGCTAGCAACCAGGGGGTACTCGGCATTACCCAGTTCAAGGTACCATCCTCGGATCTAGATTCGCACAGAACACGGACTACATCATCTGCATTTTCATGAAAACGGTCATAAGTCAACTCATCCTTTACCCAGAGTGTGATAAAAAGAAAGGTCAAGATACCGAGACTTAGACCAAGCAAGTTGATTGCCGTATATCCTTTGTCTCGCCCTAGTCTACGTAGATGAATTTGAATGATTTGATACCACATATAGACTGATTAATAGATTCCACATTTTATACCCAAGCTTCATGCCACGATGCACAAACTAATGATAGTAAGCTTATTAGACCTAATCCAAGTGCTCTATACCAACTAAAAAACGTTCAATGCTGAACAAGCATGTTCGCAAATGAACACCCAAACTTAGAAACCGGCAATATGTAATGAATTGAACAGCTTCATCAAAAAGTGGGCTCTAGCTGCCTGAATTAGATATTCTATGTTAAATTTGTTTGTCTATTCCCCGCTTTGACTTCTCGTAAATTACCCACTTCTTGATTTAGCCAATTTGGCTGAGTCTCTGCTTTTGTCATTTCTATAAGCCTTGCAGCATGAAAGTGAAGAACTTCGTCATTCTTGTTCTATGTTTCCTATTCTACTCGCTCGGCCACGCCCAGGAGGACCAAGCCAAGGTAGATAGCCTTCAAAAATTATTGGTTAATGCCAAGGATACAGCCAGGCTTGAAATTCTGAGGGAACTTTTCATCGAATACATCTATGTAGATTATCAAAAAGCAAAAGCTTACCTGGATGAAGAACGAGAGCTTCTTTCTAAACTCGATCGCCCCGACTTGCTAGCTCGATTTAAGAATGAAGAGGGTGTATACTATTCCGTGATCTCGGAGAATGAGACCGCCTTGGCCACCTTTATGGAGGCTAGAGACCTGTACCAGGAGCTGGGAAATCAGGAGCGGGTTAGTGCATTGCTCAATAATATGAGTAACTGTGAGCGAAGAATGGGACGATACCCTGAAGCCCTTGAATTACAAATGCAGTCCCTAAAAATTAAGGAAGAGTTGAATGTTGACATGGATAAGCTTTCTGCCAGCTATTGGAACATTGGCAACATCACTGGAGATATAGGAAACTATGAAGAATCCAATGTCTGGTATCGAAAAGCCGAAGCCTATTATGATTCCGTAGATTTTGAATATGATCTGGCTAGAGTACGATACAATATCGGGCTGAATTTAAAGGAAATGGATAGCCTTGATCAAGCCCTCCCTCTTTTTGAAATGGCAATGGATTACTATGAAGCTAATAACTTCTACAATGATCTAGCAGGTGGACTGGACAATATCGGGGAAATCTACTACGATCAAGGCCGCTATGACAAAGCGCAATCTGTGCTAGAGCGTTCCTTGCAAATTAGCGAAGTGAATGGGGAAAAAAGTCTCATCGGCTTGACCAAACGAAAGCTGGGATTGGTTTACCTAGAACAAGGCAAATTAAGCCAGGCCGAGACCAATATCAAAGACGCCTTAGAAATAGCCCAGGGCACGCAGACCCGCAAAACGATGATCAATGACTACAAATCCTTGGCGCAAGTCTATCAAGCTCAAGGACGCCTCAATCTGGCTTTGGACGAATTCATGACGTACGACAGTCTCAAAAGCGTTGTCTGGTCCGAGGAAAACATGGAAAAACTCAATGAACTAGAGATCAAATACCAAACGGAAAAAAAGGAAAAAGAACTCGCCTTACAGGACAAACAGATTGCGATATTGAAAAGTGAAGCAGCAACCGTTCGACTTCAACGCTTTGGCTTGATCGCAGGGATCCTCCTGCTTGGAATCATCTTTGGGGCGCTTTACTACCTACAGCGTCAAAAGATTCAACGGCAAAGGTTGGAAAAGGAGAAGCTTGATGCCGAACTTGAATTCAAACGCAAGGAACTCACTTCTTTTACCCTCCAACTTTCCCACAAAAATGAAATCCTAGAAGACCTCAAGGACAAGATTAAAGCCTTAAAGGCGAATGTTCCTGATACCCGCCAATACAATCGCCTGATCAACGCCATTGATATCAACATTAAGGATGATACCAATTGGGAAAATTTTAAAAGAAGATTTGAAGAGGTACATAAGGATTTCAACAAAAACATCAAACAGGCTTACCCCAGAATCACGCCCAATGAATTGCGACACATGGCCCTCCTTAAGATGAACCTGAGCTCTAAGGAAATTGCTACCCTGCTCAATATCTCCCAGGAAGGCGTGAAAAAGGCACGACAACGACTACGTAAAAAGTTGGAATTACAACCAGAGATGCCCTTGGAGGATGTGGTATATAGTTTTTAGGGGATTACGTTTTCAGAGGATATAAGGCAGAAGGTAGATCGCTTCACTGACAGAACCCTAGGCTATAGGGTAGAAGACAGAGCACAGGTGACAGTAGTCAGAAATCTGGTATCTTCTATCTGACAATGCAGTGATCTGTCATCTAGCATCTGACTTCTTCTATCCGCCCTCCTTACACTGCCATTATTTCCCTACTTTTGCCTCATGAGTCAAATAGATATTCGGACGGTGAATACCGTACAATATTTGCAGCCCCTGCGCGAAGGAGGATCTTTGCCAGCGATCGTAAAAGCGGACGATGATTTCTTCTATGTGATCAAATTTCGAGGAGCGGGCCAGGGGAAGAAGGCCTTGATTGCGGAGTTGATTGGCGGGGAACTGGCAAGAGCCATTGGCTTGAAGGTCCCGGAATTAGTATTCATGGAACTGGATGAATCTTTTGGGAGAACAGAACCGGATCAAGAAATCCAGGATCTCTTGCAATTTAGTGTTGGTCTAAATCTCGGATTGCATTTTCTTTCCGGCGCTATTACCTATGACCCACTGGTATCTGAAACAGACGCGCTCTCCGCCTCCAAGGTTGTTCTTTTGGATAGCATGATCATCAATATTGATCGAACAGCAAAGAATACCAATTTGCTCATTTGGAACCGAGAACTGTGGTTGATTGACCATGGTGCGAGTCTTTATTTTCATCACAACTGGAAGAATTGGGAATCTCATCTATCTCGATCCTTTCCCAATATTAAAGATCATGTCCTCTTATCAAGAGCTAGTGAATTAGAAAAAGCAGCAGCAGAGGTAAAGACCCGTTTGAATGAAGGGGTGATTAGAGAAATCATTGATAGCATCCCTGAAGATTGGTTAATGGAAGAAGGCAGTGCTTTGTCTCCTGAAGAAAAGAGAGCAGCCTATACCACCTTCCTTACGACCAAGTTATCTCGTATTGAATTACTCGCTAAAGAAGCCGCCGATGCCAGATAAAGTAACCTACGAATATGCGGTCATTCGGGTAGTCCCCAAGGTAGAACGGGAAGAGTTCCTCAATATCGGAGTTATCTTATTCTCCAAACGGAAGCGGTATCTGGGCATGAAGTACAAAATTGATGATGCCAGGATCACTGCCTTTTCTAAGGAAGTGGACCTTGATCAACTAAAGGCTTATCTAAAAGCGTGGGAGGAAGTGTGTGCGGGACATCCGAAAGGGGGCACTATTGGACAGCAAGATCAAGCCTATCGATTTCGTTGGCTGACGGCCAATCGGAGTACCATCGTGCAAAGTTCCCGGCCTCATCCCGGTCTATGTGATAACCCGGAGCGCTTACTTGGTGAGCTATTTGACTTTTATGTAGTGTGATTTGATGGCAGATACCAGAGTCCAGAAGCCAGAGGACCTTGTCAATCTGCCCTCTAACTTCTGTCTTCTAATATATTCTCTTCTACTTCTTACTTTCTTGCGCATGTACCGCAGCAATACCTACCATATCCACAATCTGGCGAACGGAAGCTCCCAGCTGTAAGATGTGTACTGGTTTTTTCAATCCCAATAAGATCGGCCCAATCATATCCATCTCCGAAACATTACCTAATAGGTTGTAGGCTATGTTAGCAGAAGATAGATTGGGGAAGATCAGGGTATTGGCTCTATGGCCAGCCAGTTTGGAAAAAGGATATAACTCTTTCAACAAATCTTCATTGAAGGCCATGTGCGCCTGCATCTCTCCATCCACGATTAGATCTGGGTGACGGTCATGAAGAATCTGTGTCGCTTTTCGCATTAGCAAAGCAGACTCTCCATTGGGAACAGAACCAAAGTTGGAGTAAGTAACCAGCGCCACCTTAGGCTCAATATTGAATGTCTTCACCTGCTCCACCACTAACTCAGTAATATCTGCTATATCCTCCGAACTCAAGTGGTGATTGATCGTCGTATCAGCAATAAACAAAGGACCAAATCGCGTCATGAAGATGTGAATGCTCGCCACCTTGTTCACGCCTTCCCTAGAACCGATAATCTGTAAGGCCGGACGAATCGTACTTGGATATTTATTCGTCAATCCGCCAATCATAGCATCAGCTGCTCCCGTCTCCACCATCATGGCACCATAGTGACTTCGGCCACGCATCGCATTGGCCGCATCCACCGCGGTAATACCTTTACGTTTGCGTTTTTCGTAAAAGCGATTCACGTAGTCTTGCATGGTAGCTTTTTCGTCTTCATCCAAAGGCTTTTTGGGATCAATGATTCGCACCCCATCTAAACGAATGTCTAGTTGAGCCATCATATCTTCCACTTTTTCTCTGGTACCTAGCAAAATGGGATGTGCAATCTTTTCTTCCACCACTACCTGCGCAGCTTTCAGTACAGAGCTATTTTCAGCATCTGCAAACACGACACGTTGCAGCGATTGGCGCGCCTTGGTTTCAATAACATTGGTCAGCGTTCGATCCTTGCCCAAACGCATGGAGAGTTCCAAGATGTACTTGTCCCAATCCTGAATCGGCGCCTTTGCCACGCCACTATCCATGGCAGCTTTAGCTACGGCAGGTGCTACGGTGGTAATTAGTCGAGGATCCACTGGCTTAGGGATGATATAGTCTCGTCCGAATCTTAGATTCTCCGTATTGTAAGCCATATTCACAATATCAGGAACCGGTTTTTTCGCCAACTCGGCCAGTGCATAAATAGCCCCCAATTTCATCTCCTCATTGATTTCTGAAGCTCGTACATCTAATGCGCCCCGGAAGATGAAAGGAAAACCGAGTACATTATTTACTTGGTTAGGATAATCGGAGCGCCCCGTGGCCATAATGCAATCAGGTCGTGCCTCTTTTGCATCTTCATAGCTGATTTCTGGCGTAGGGTTGGCCATGGCAAAAATGATACAATCTTTTGCCATTTTGCTCACCATCTCCTTGCTTAAAACATTTCCTCTAGACAAGCCGATGAACACATCTGCTCCTTCTAGGCTTTGAGCCAAGCTCGTATCAGCAGGAACATTTCCATTAACGAATTCCGGCTTCTTACCCGTCAGGTTGTCTCTATCGGGGTGAATCAAACCTTTACTATCGTACATGTAAATGTTTTCCTTTTTCGCCCCAAGAGAAACATAGATCCTTGTGCAGGATATCGCCGATGCGCCCGCACCATTTACAATAATCTTGACCTTATCGATCTCCTTATCCACCAGTTCCAATGCATTCAATAAGGCAGCACCACTAATGATGGCCGTGCCATGCTGATCATCATGCATTACCGGGATGTTCAACTCCTCCTTCAAGCGCTCCTCAATTTCAAAGCAATCTGGAGCGGAAATATCCTCTAAGTTTACGCCACCGAAGGTGGGCTCCAAAATCTTCACCGTCTTGATGAAATCTTCAACATTTTTGGTACCCAATTCCAAATCAAAACAGTCAATATCTGCATAGATTTTGAAGAGAAGTCCCTTCCCTTCCATCACCGGTTTACTCGCTTCAGCACCGATGTCTCCTAATCCCAGCACTGCCGTTCCATTGCTAATGACGGCCACCAAATTACCCTTGGCGGTATAGCGATATACATCACTGGTTTCTTTGGCAATAGCCAGACAAGGCTCTGCAACACCTGGAGAGTAGGCTAACGATAAATCTCGTTGATTTGCCGTCTGGGTAGTAGGAATAACTTCGATCTTTCCGGGTCGCCCAGTAGCGTGGTAAAATAGGGCTTCCTCTTTCAATGAATTCTTGTCCATAAACGATTGACAGGTTTTATTCTTAAGGGTTTTAATTCATTACGTTTTTGCGGGCGCAAAGTTGATAAAATTCCCTAGTATCGACAATATCTTTCGCTTTATTCTGTCGCAGTACTACCACCTCTACACTCCTTCGTCAAGTACAAAGCCTCATTTCTCGAAGAAATTCGACCGATTCCAAGGACATTTATATCTTTAAACATACATCCATAGACAAACCCATACTTCAACCAATGAGACCAAGTGCCCCAACCACGTATCAACGCATTATCAAACGGTTAAAACTCGAGAATGAGTTTTCCCTAACCACAGATTTGGATAAGACTGCCTTCTTGAGCCTTCTGAAAGACAACATCGATGAGGATACGGGGCCTCAATTCTTTGAAAGCCTCAATCCGAGATTAAAACCCTACAAGGGATCCATCACCACCAGTGGCTTCAAACTCAAACGAAGGAGAAGAGCTTTCGAATCAAACAACGAGATGGCTAGAATTACGGGGACACTCAAGTCGGATCTTCGACATACAGAAGTGACTACCCACATTGGCTATCCAGAATTCACCTTAAAGGCGATCAGTGGGCTCATGTTGTTGGTTTATACGGTGGTGCTAGGCGTAGTGCTTACCGTCGATTTGGGAGAGACTCCAGTTTGGATGCCTTTGCTAATTGTAGGGCATTTCTTCTTGATTTTTGGAATTCTATTCTTCGTATTGCGCTATCAGATAAAAACTAGTACTAAGAAGGTTCGCCGATTTCTCACCGAGTTATTCGAACACAGCTCAGCAGGACAGGAGGGCTCAGAGACATCAACTGACACATCAGAACGGCTTGAACTCAAACGTAAAGAGAGACTATTTCGAAGGTAAAGCTAGTCTCTTAGGGACCTAAAACAGCAAGCATCTTTTTGTTGAGTGGAAATAGCTGGTGTTGATGAAAAGCAGAATTTACACCAGCAATATGACGAGAACTGGTCCGCATCCCCCTGTGGATTATGTTAGCTTGCCTCCAAAAGAATTTTATGCGTTTACCCTTTCTAATCCTTTGCTTATCGCTCAGTAGCATTCTATCAGCTCAACCACAACAGAAACCTAACGTCATCATCATCCTTACCGATGATCAGGGCTATGGGGATGTTGGCTTCAACGGCTGTAAAGATATTCCCACGCCCAACCTTGATCGAATTGCCAAAAATGGAACGATATTCACTAAAGGATATGTCAGCTATCCGGTCTGCGGTCCGAGTCGAGCAGGTTTGATCACTGGCAGATACCAAGATCGTTTTGGTTTTGGCCGAAACCCAGTTTTAGCGCCCGAAGATAGTACTATGGGGCTACCATTATCCGAACAAACGCTAGCTAAGGTTCTGGGAAAGGTGGATTATCAAAGTATGGCCATTGGCAAATGGCACCTGGGCGCCCACCCGACCCTGCACCCGCTCAAGCGGGGTTTTGATGAATTCTATGGCTTCCTAAGTGGTGGACATCGGTACTTTCCGGAAGAATGGGTCCTCTGGGATATCAATGATATTGAAAAACAGAATGACGGTTATCGCACCAAATTAATGAGCGACTATACGCGGGTTGATGAAAAAGCTTACCTCACGGATGCCCTCTCTCGTGAAGCTGTTAAATTTGTTCAACGTAATCCGGACAATCCGTTCTTCCTCTATCTGGCTTACAATGCCCCACATGGCCCCTTGCAGGCCACGCAAAAATACCTGGATCGTTTCCAACACATAAAAAATAAGAAAAGGCGGACCTATGCTGCCATGGTGAGTGCCGTAGATGATGGAGTAGGGCAGTTACTAGATGCCTTAGAAGCATTGGGCATTGCAGATAATACGATAGTATTTTTCCTCTCTGATAATGGTGGGCCGGAAAAGAAAAATGGTTCAGACAATGGGCCACTAAGGGAAGGAAAAGGCAGTCTATTTGAAGGGGGCGTAAGAGTACCATTTGCAGTACAATGGCCGGGGCAAATCCCAGCTGGTCAGAGCTATGACAAAGCAGTTATTTCTCTGGACATCTTCGCAACGGCAGTCTCAGAAGCAAATGCTCCAATTAGAGATAGTCATCCATATGACGGAGTCAATTTAATTCCTTTCTTAAAGGGCCTAAACAAAGCTGCTCCACATGAATATTTGTTCTGGCGGAAGTTTGATCAAAATTGGTATATTGCTCATGAAGGCAATTCTGGTCTAAAGGTCATCACCGAGCCAAAGGAAGGTCACCATGTTTATGACCTGAATGAGGATATTAGTGAGGAAAACAACCTGGCGGATCGAAAGAAGAAACTAATCAAAAAATCCAGCAAGAGACAGGAAATCTGGTTGAATGGGATGATAGAACCTAGTTTCATGGGCCTCCTTCAACGGAAAGAATATTATAAAATAAAAGGTTACCATCGGAAGGAATAAACCTTGGCAACCTATCACTCAAACCTGTTATAAATGTTGAAACCTAAAACTCTCCTGCTTAGTGTCATAAGCGGCCTGATGACCTTATTTGGATATGGTCAAAGTAAAACCAATCAACCGCCCCTCAGAATCGGAGTAGCTGGTCTTACACATACCCATGTACATTGGATACTTGGCCGGGAGGATCGAGGAGATATAGAGATCGTCGGCATCGCCGAACCCAATCGAGACCTGGCCGAACGCTTCGCTAAACAGCATGGTTTTTCAATGGACATCGTCTTCCCATCTATGGAAGAAATGTTGGACAAAACAAAGCCAGAAGCGGTCACCGCTTTTAACAGCACTTTCGAACACTTGGAAACTGTAGAAATCTGCGCCCCGCGTGGTATCCATATCATGGTGGAGAAGCCTTTAGCAGTCAATAGCAAACATGCCAAAAAAATGGCCGCTCTGGCTAGACAACACCAGGTGCAACTACTCACCAATTACGAAACTACCTGGTATGCCACTAACCATAAAGCCTATGAGCTAGTGCATGAAAAACAACACATTGGCCCGATTCGCAAGATGGTGATCCACGATGGGCATCAAGGCCCTAAAGAGATCGGGGTAAACCAAGAATTCCTTGATTGGCTCACGGATCCAGTCTTGAATGGCGGTGGGGCCGTCACTGACTTCGGCTGCTATGGCGCCAATCTCATGGCCTGGTTGATGAAAGGACAGAGACCTTCGAGTGTCTCGGCTACCCTCCAGACCATCAAACCTAACGTCTACCCCAAGGTAGACGACGAAGCGACAATCGTGTTGACTTACCCAGAGGCCCAAGGCATTATCCAGGCATCTTGGAATTGGCCTTATTCGCGTAAGGATACCGAAATATATGGCAAGGAGGGCTATATCATTGCAGAGAATCGTAGCCAGATGCGATCTCGCCCCACCGAAAAAGCCAAGGAGACTCGCGAATCATTGGAAGAGCGAAAAGACCCCGTCAATGATCCGTTTGCCTACCTCGCTGCTGTCATTCAAGGTAGGATTCAACCTCCTCCTTTCGCCCTTTCCTCTCTAGAAAATAACTTGATAGTGGTGGAAATCTTGGATGCTGCGAAAAAGAGTGCCAAGAAAGGTAAGGTTATCAAGATGAAGTAAGGTTACTCGAATGAAAGATAATAGTGTACAGATTCGGGAGATTCCAGCCGAATCGACTTGGCCATTGCGACAAGCCGTAATGTGGCCCGATAAACCCATCGACTACGTCAAAATAGACCAGGATGAGCAAGGGTTGCATTATGGTCTATTTGTCAAAGGTCAATTGGTCTCGATTGTTTCGGCTTTCGTAAGTGGAGATTCCGCTCAGTTTAGAAAATTCGCCACTCTTCAGACAGAGCAAGGGAAGGGCTATGGGAGCCACCTCCTCTCCTTTCTCATCGAAGCACTCAAATCAATGAAGATCAAGAAGATTTGGTGCAATGCCAGGATCAACAAAGCCGCTTACTACGAACGATTTGGACTAGAAAAGACAGGTCGCTATTTTGCTAGAGGGGAAATTGATTACGTCATTATGGAAAAGAAGGAAACCCAAGATAGCCGTTAAGGTAGAACTAAAGATACCCTATCTATATGCGATAAACTTGTCTTCCATCATCTGGCAATCAGAGTTTTAGTGACTGGACGGACCTTGTCTCCCCATTCACACAAGGCAATAATGACTGGCACGAAGGCTTCTCCGGCTGACGACAAATGATATTCCACATGTGGAGGGACAGTTTGAAAATCTTTCCGGATCACTAAGCCCATCTCTTCCAAATCTCTTAGGCGCTGAGTCAGCATCTTCTCCGAGATGCCCTCAATTTCCTTTTTGAGCAGGCCATAACGATTGGCCCCGTTGTGAATCCGCCACATTACGTTGATGGTCCATCGGCCTTTCATCAAGATCATAGCATAGGTTAACCCACAAGTATCTTCTAAGCGTTTCTCGTTTTCAAGATTGGTAGAATTTGATTTTCTCATTAACGAACTTTTTTGTGCGTACCCCAATTTTTGACTGGTATAAACATACGCGATAGATTTGTGATATCGAATAAATTATCAAAGAAACTTTAGATGAAACTCGAAAACAAAATCGCAGTCATTACCGGCGGAAACAGTGGCATTGGACTCGCCACCGCCAAACTTTTTCATAAGGAAGGAGCCAAAGTTATTATTACTGGAAGACGAAAGGAAGTGGTAGAAAGCGCTGCTGTTGAAATTGGGGAAAATGCCATTGGCATTACCTCCGATACCTCAAATCTAGCAGACATTAATCAGCTATATTCAGCTATAAAGGATCGGTATGGGAGGATCGATATCTTATTTCTAAACGCCGGCATCGCGAAATTTGAGCCCATGGAAGTCGTCACTGAAGCGCGCTTTGATGAGCTATCCAACACCAATTTCAAGGGCCTATTTTTTAATGTCCAACATGCTGCCTCGTTAATGGGAGAAGGCGGTTCCATTATCATCACCACCTCAGCTGCTGGCCAGATTGGGTCGCCTAATATGAGTGTGTATGGTGCGACCAAAGCCGCCGCAAGAAGCCTGGCAAGAACGCTATCGGGTGATCTACTCCCTAAAGGCATTCGCGTCAATGGCATTTCTCCTGGCCCTATTGACACACCGATCATGGAAAAAGTGGGGATCCCTGCAGAAGCCATACCAGCAGCCAAGGCAGGTTTTGCTGCAGAAAACCCCATGAAGCGGATTGGCAGCGCTGACGAAATTGCCAAAGCCGCCTTGTTTCTAGCTTCGGACGACTCTGCCTACATCGCAGGAATAGATTTAGCTGTGGACGGAGGATTAACACAATTGTAAAACATAAAAATGCATCTATAATGCTAGCTGAAAAACAGAAGATCGCAGAAATCCTGCATAACTATCAAACAGCGACCAATACCGGCGACGCCAATTTGGCTGCCAGTTTATATAAAGAAGATTCTATTCTGATTCCAGCCAACTTTCCTCAGGCAACAGGTAAGCCGGCTATCCATACCTTTTATACCTATGCCTTTTCCATGTTGCAACTCAAGCTCGAATTTGATATAGATATGGACCAAATTGTAGTAGCAGGTAACTCCGCCTACGCTACAACCACTTCGACCGGCACTCGACTAATCCGGGAGTCCGGAGAAATCGTACCAGAGATTAATCGGGAACTCTGGGTATTCGAAAAAATCGATGGAGATTGGAAAATTGCTCGTTACATGTTTAATATTCCTCCTCAAGAGGATAGTTAAAGGAAAAGTAAGAAGGCGGAAAGGGTCACTCCTTTCCGCCTTTCTCATCTCCAACTTTAGCCTCATCATAAACCTTACCTCAATTAATTCTTTCTACCTTCTGACATTTGGTATCATAGCGCCACTATAGCCCCCCTAAGTTTGCCAGTCTTAGGCCAGGTCCTCATGCTGTCGTATCCAAGGAAAATCCTATTTTCGAAAGAAAAACACTTATGTTACAGATTTGCCTAATCTGCCTGGCCTTATGTTTCCATCCATCTCATACCATATCCTTGGCTAGCTTTCCTGTCGATTCTAATGATCATTTACGAGCCAATCAACAGAGAGTAGAAAATCGGATCCTGGCCTTGGCCAAGTACGGCAAAAACAAAACTGGTGGAACTAGCCGGGTAGCTTTCAGTGCAGCAGATGTAGAAGGACGGAATTTTATGATCAAGAAGATGCAGGAGGCGGGGCTTGAGGTAAGAATTGATTTCGCCGGAAATATCATCGGGCGGCGCCCTGGAAAATTCAACCAACGCAATCCTATTCTTTTTGGCTCACACATTGATACTGTCCCAGACGGAGGCAATTACGACGGCTGCGTAGGTTCTATCGGAGCCTTGGAAATCATGGAAATTCTAAAAGAAAATAAAGTAGAAACTGATCATCCTTTCGAAATGATCATCTTCTCGGATGAGGAAGGCGGGCTGGTCGGCAGCCGTGCCTTAATAGGCACATTGAAGCTGGATGCGCTAGACCTAATGAGCCACAGCGGCAAAACGATTGAAGCAGGCATTCGCTACATTGGCGGTGACCCTGCAAGACTTCCAGAGGTGGAACTTAGCTCTGATGATTACAAGGCCTTTCTGGAACTGCATATCGAGCAGGGCGGAATCTTAGATACGGAAGGAATTCAGATTGGTGTTGTGGAAGGAATTGTCGGAATTGAATGGTGGGGCATTACGATTGAGGGCTTTGCTAATCATGCCGGCACTACGCCCATGCATATGCGCCAAGATGCCTTGCTAGCGGGCGCTAAGCTAACGGTAGCCATCAATGAGGTGGTCAACAGTTATGAAGGGAGTCAGGTGGGGACGGTTGGGAGAATGGATGTGCAGCCGAGTGCACCAAATGTCATCCCTGGAAAGGTACTGATGAGCTTAGAGATCAGGGACCTGTCCCAGGAAAAGATCTTTAAACTTTTCGCAGATATCGAGGAGAAAGCCAAAGTCATCGCGAAAGAGACGGATACGAAGATTTCCTTTGAATTGTTAGATGTCAGCGCAGTTCCTGCCATTACAGATGAAAGAATCAAGAAGTTCATTGTCCAATCTGCCGAAAAGCTCAAATTGTCATACAAAAGAATGCCTAGTGGCGCGGGGCACGATGCGCAGGATTTGGCCAAGATCACTCCCACGGGGATGATCTTTGTACCAAGTGTCGGTGGAATTAGTCATTCCCCAAAGGAGTACACGCGGCCTGAGGATATGGCCAATGGGGTAAATGTGCTCCTACATACTTTGTTGGCCTTGGATAAAAAGGATCTGTAACAAATTAAGCTGTACATTGTATTCGCCCGTTGGTATAACAAAGAATTTCAATTTTCTGATCCGAGTCCCGGTAATACAGGTGTTTTGAATGCAACTTTTTAGTATTCTGACTTATATGCTTATTCAGCAAAAACTTTTTTGTTAGCTCAAGCTTTATTGCAGATAGATGGAATTTCAAGAACAAACAATAAAATACAAAGGCAGAATTGTGTTCATCAGGCTTTCCATGCCGTTTTTCAATCGTACCATCAAGGATTATGTCGAAGAGGAGGCCTGCTTTATGTTTGTAAATAAGGGAGAAGTTGGCATCCGTGCTCCAGAGGACTACTTCATGTTGAACAAAAGCACCGCAATGCTGGCTAAGTGCTTGAATTACTTCTTTGAGCCTTCTCCAAATAAAGAAGTGTGCAAAGAGGGCATTGAGTCCGTAGGCATTTTTCTCTATCCCTCTCTCGTTAAAGATCTTTTTGCCTTTGATGTTGCTCAATCCAATCACCGACTGAACTATAATATGAAACAGGTTCAGGTGGATCGACTTCTAGAGAATTATAAGGAGAGTATTAGCATCTTGCTCGATAATCCAGAATTAGCAGATGAACAGATCATTAAGACCAAACTAAAGGAGTTTGTCCTGCTCATCTCCAAATCTGAAGAAGCACCTTCCGAACTGGATTTTCTCGCTGGACTCTTCAAAGCCAATGAAGTGGAATTTAAAACTGTCATTCGGCAAAACCTCTATGCGGATCTCACCTTGGAACAGTTGGCATCACTTTGTCATCTCAGCGTGTCCTCATTTAAGCGCAAATTCAAAGAAACATTTGACGAAAGTCCAAAAAAATACCTGACCCGCAAGAAAATAGAAAAAGCGGCAGAATTACTGCAAAGTAATGCCGGACGGGTATCAGATATTGCTTATGAAGTTGGCTTTGATTCCTTCTCAACTTTCAGCCGAAATTTCATCAAAACCTATGGAAAATCTCCCACAGCTTACCGTCTGAACTGAAATGAGAGGTCTTTGACCTAAAACGATAAATCTGATTCCTCACTTCCCATGATATTTGTTCTAGACAATTCAAAAGAACAAAATCATGAAGAATTCTAAAGTTTTAAGATCATATCTGATTCTTTCGGGCTTACTCCTTTCATTTATTGGTGGAGCCCAGTTATTATTCCCAGTGGCGATGAAGGCCGGTTCCGGAATTGATATCGCGGGCCAGATCAGCGTTATCAATGATATCAGAGCTGCCAATGCACTCCTACTCAGCATGGCCCTGCTGATCCTTTCCGGGGCTTTTGTAAAGAAACTGACTTCAACAGCTTCCTTAGTCTCATTTCTAGTATTCCTCTCCATGGGGCTAGGTAGAGTGATCAGTCTGCTTCAAGATGGTAAGCCAGTCGAAGGGCTACTAGGAGCAACGGCGCTGGAATTTGTGCTGGGCATTACCGGGGTTGCCCTTTATGTCCTATTTCAAGATAAAAAGCAAGCAGAACTTTCCTTCTAAATATAAAGTCATGAATAAAATTGTAATGATTACCGGTGCCAATGCAGGCATCGGCAAGGATACCGCTAGACAATTAGCGTTGAAAAAAGAAACAGAAAAAATCTATCTCGCCTGTAGAAATCCAAGCAAAGCCAAAAAGGCCCAGCAAGAGTTAGAAGAGGTGACGGGAAGGTCCATCTTTGAAATCATCATCATGGACGTTTCAGATTCTGAATCGGTCCGAACGGCAGTAAGTGCGCTAGCGGAACCAATAGATGCCCTAATCATGAATGCAGGTGGAACGGGTGGTCAACAACCAGATAAAATTACCAAGGATGGAGTAACCACGATAACAGCAACTAATCTGTTGGGGCATGTTGTGCTGGTTGATGAACTGTTAAAGGACAATAAACTCAAAAATATAGCCTTATTTGCCAGCTCAGAAGCCGCGAGAGGCATCAAACAAATGGGCATGAAACGTCCGAACCTGAAAAGCTCTTCGGTGGATGAATTTGCTGCCATCTTCGATGGTACAGTGTTCAAAGATGACTTCGACCCCATGCAAGTTTATGGGCTGATTAAATATGGAGGAACCTTATGGATGTCGTCCATGGCTAGGAAATACCCAAATATCAAGTTCATCAGTATGAGTCCAGGAGGGACTCGAGGTACGCAAGGGTTTGATGATTTACCTTTCTTGCAGCGCGTGATGTTCAAATACATTGGTATGCCCATCATCATGCCCTTAATGGGGATGTCTCATAGCCTTGCAAAAGGTGCTAAGCGATTTGTAGATGGCATCACAGATGAGTCACTGATCAGTGGTGTATTTTATGGGAGTAAAAAGAATGTTCTAACTGGTCCCATCGTTGACCAAAGGACCATTTTCCCGGATCTTGGAAATGAGATCTTCCAGGATAATGCCCATCAGGCCATCTATCGTTTCGTTAGATCATAGATACAAAAGCAATGAGTCATCTCCCATTTCAACACGAGTTTGGAAGATGACTCACCTTTTGTCTCCCCGTACTTTGTCGCTAGACCGCTACCCGTTCAAACCCAACAATTCTTGGCGCAAACACAGCATCCAAGCCCATGGCCACGGCTGCACCTTGAAGCTCTTCAGGGACGTCTCCGCAGAAAAAGAAAGGTCCAGGAACCGCAACCTGTGTTAAGGCGGGGAAGTGCCCAGCTGCCGTCACGCTTAGATGAAAACCTAGGGCAGCTGCATTCTCAAATACATCCTGCACAAGTAATGCATTAGCTTTCTCGTCAAAAAAACAGACTACCTTCAGAGCACCGGGCTCCTTTTCCTGCATTTCTTTTGTAACCTGCTCATAAATGGCCTTTAGTTCTTCCGCTTTTCCAGGGTTTGCTGTCCATTTGTACACTACAGTGATTTCTTGATTTTTCATTTTTTACGATTCTAAGTGATGAATAGATTTAATTACAACACAAAGATGGGGCATATTTAGACATGATGAAGGTGTCAATTATGACACCATACCGGGTTGATTACGCCAATTTGATTTTCTACCTTTGTACGAAATACCTAGGACAATGAAACATCTAAGTATCATATTACCTGCTGGGGCAGCCATTCTGGATACGATCGTGGGCACCTACAACCTGTTTAAAATGGCTAACAGCTATTCAAAAAAATTGGGGCTGCGAGAACATGACCTCTTTCAAATAGACTTGGTCGGTTTAAATGATCAGGCCCGATCTTATCAAAGCCTTTTTCAGGTAAAGCCTACTCGGACAATAGACGAGGTCAAACAAACCGATTTGATCATCATTTCTGGAATTACGGGTAACTTGGATGACGAGATCATTAAGAACCAAGCCTTCATTGATTGGATCAGGCAACATCGGGTTCAACACGGAACGGAAATTGCCAGTTTGTGCCGGAGTGCCTTTATACTAGCGGAAACCGGCCTAGTCAATGGGAAGGATTGTGCAACGCATTGGATTGTACAGCAAAAGTTTGCGCAGCAGTACCCCAAGGTCAACCTAGTTTCTGACAAGATTATCTGCGAAGATAACGGCATCTATTCTAGCGGAGGGGCCTACTCCTTTCTCAATCTTATTCTTTACTTGATAGAAAAATACTACGGTAGAGAAGTAGCGATTTTCTGTTCTAAAGTAGCGGAGATAGAGGTGGACCGCTTCAATCAAGATCAGTTTGCCATTTTTAATGGTCAAAAAGATCATACGGATGAAGTCATTAAAGAGGCCCAACTCTATATTGAGGATAAATTTGAAGAAAAACTCAGTGTAAAGGAATTGGCAAGAAAATTCGCGATCAGCGACCGTAATTTCATCAGGAGATTTAAGAAGGCTACGATGAACACCCCTTCAGAATACATTCAACGAGTCAGGATTGAGGCCGCTAAAAAGAGCTTGGAATCATCCGTCTTAAACGTTAACGAGGTAATGTACAATGTAGGTTATATGGATGAGAAGGCTTTCAGAAGAGTCTTTAAGAAATACACAGGTCTGTCTCCGATCGAATACCGCTACAAATACAATCGGGAGATGGCCTTTGCTTAGTTAAGGTGATAGCACAGCTCACCCCCTGAATTATCCAAGGGTTGAGCTGTGTACTATTTAAACCTAAGGATTCAGGACTGCGTCCTCTGCTAGGTTATAATTTTTCCTTAAGTACTTTTTTGGCATTTTCATTTGAAGGATCCAACTCCAATGATTTCTCATAGTTCCTTTTCGCTTTTGCTTTATTGCCCTGCAACAGATAGCCCTCTCCCAAACTATCATATGCATTAGCACTATTCGGGAAAAAGGATACATTTATTTCAAATGTGGCAATGGCTGCTTCAACCTCCCTGCTTTGCAAAAACCGATACCCTTGCCCATTGATAAATTGCTCTTTGGCAGAATCGGGAAATGGCAAATTAGCGTATAACATCTTTAGCTCTTCTATTTTACCGGATTTGAAGAGTTCTAATGGCTGGATGGGATCATCGGCAATCTTACTGAGTGAAAAAACAGGTCCTTCAGTGTCTCCTTCTACGACCATGGCCAGTGAGGAGACGCCCTCTACTTCTTGGTATTGAAATAATAATCCATATTCATCCATTCCATAGCTATTTTCTGCAATTCTATATAATTCCGCGGTGGGTTGACCCGCAAATTCAGGGATCCATAATTTCCCGTCTTTCCACTCTATGCTCATTAGCTCCTGAAAAGGTGATATATATAGACCGACCATTCTTTTCTGAGCAGAGTCGTCAATCTCCATGACTCTCGCTAAGTATGGATTTGGTTTCTTCCATGAGTGGGCTCTAATGATACTATTTCGGAGTTTATCTAAAACCGGAATCCTTACCCCATTGGGGCCGTTACCGAAGAAAGCAATTCCATTACCATCTTCCATCGTAGCGTAAATGTGACCGCCAGTACCTGTATTTGCACCTCCATGCGAAAACCAAGAACGATTGCCCATCCGATGATACCGCTCCCATCCCATGCTCCAGCCACCTACTCCGCGAGTTGTTTCCACAGCCGTGACCCTTTTAGCCACCTTTGTAGAAATAACTTTCGAGGGTCGGGCAGCAAGGGCCAGTTGAAGTTCAATGAGCAACTTAGCCATATCTGTGGGCGTGCTCCACATGGCAGAGGCTGCTGTTTGAGGACAGATTGGGATGCCTGTTTTGATTACCTCCCCCTGCTCATTATGCACCTTCGCCACGTTGCTGAGAAATTTTGCATGTCCGTCTTGATACATGGTAGTATGATTCATACCTAATGGGCGAAACAGATATTCCTCGGCCAATTCCGGCAACGTTTTACCTAAGTGATCCTCCAATGCCATTTGTGCCACGGAATAACCTCCCCCACTGTAGTTCCAAACCGTACCTGGCTTGCTTACTACATGTACCGGCTGATCATAACGGGGCAGCTTACCCTGCACACTTTCAAGCAAACTTGGCACATCATCACCTAGATAAAAATCAGCAAACCCATGCTGTGTTGTACCAGCCGTGTGGCTGAGCAAATGTCGGAAGGTGACAGGTGTTTCTCGCGTCAGATCATTTTCTTCGAGTTTCCAGCGCTTCAAATACTTGTTAACAGGTGTATCTAAGTCGATCAAGCCTTTTTCCGCTAGCATCACCAATAAGGTGGCAGTTATCGGTTTACTAATGGACGCGGTAGAAAAAGCAGTTTCATGATCAATTTTCTCCTTTCTTTCTGCGCTTTTATGGCCCCAAGTTCTACTCCAGGCCACTTCATAGTTTTCGAAAACGACCACACTTAGGCCAGTCAACCCATATTGCTTCATGGCTTCTTCTACAGTAAGGTAGCTTCCTTCGGCGCCCTGCAGGTGTGTAATGGCCTTTTCCTTCTTTGAGTTTGTTTGTCCGAAGCCAGCAGGCTTAGCAAAGATTCCAGTCAAGAGAATAATCAGTAAAAATGTTTTCCTTAGTCGGGTCATGTCGTTTGAAATTAAATTATAGAGAGGTGTGCTGCTATCAGCAGCCACCGTTTACACTACAAGGCTACTGCAAATCGTGGGGATAGGAAATGGATAGCTTGCCAACTGCTCACCCTGCTTGCCAACTGCACCTCCGGGCGCTAAAGAACTTGTATTTTGGAGCAATGAAATCATCTCTTATGCGAATCCAATACCTTGCGCTGCTCTACTTAGGATGCAGTATCGTAGCCTGCTCACCGGAAGGTGCTCATGCTGAATTCCCCGTGAGAGTGATGCAAAAGGCAGGTGACAACTCATCTTGGAGTAGTCCAACGTTCGATGATAGACATTGGCGATCAGATGCCACGGGAAGCCGGGATTCGATCTTTTGGCTTCGAGTACATTTTGATTTAACACAGTCGTTAAAACCAACCCGAAATCGAGGCATACTGATTTTTGGACTAGGAGCTCAGGAACTGTATTGGGATGGAGTATGGATCGGCAAGAATGGAAGTCCTGGACCTACAGCCGAAGAAGAACGTCCAGGGCAATTGAGCAACTACTTTATGATACCGGATTCATTGGGTCAGGTCGGAAGGCATGTGTTAGCGATGCAGTGTTCGCAACAGCATGAAGAAAGCAGTGAACGTTTTCTACAAGTAGTGGCCTCCGACTATTTTGAAATGCTTCGGTACCCTTTGATTGTTACCGGCTTCATGCATATACTTGCAGGAGCTTATCTCTTGGCTGGCATCTATTTCTTATTTCTCTTTTTCACTTATCGCAAAGAAGCTACTGTCTTTATTTTCGGGATCATTTGCTTGATCTTTTTCAGTCTTATTCTGCTAGAATACTTGAAGTTCTATGTACTTTATCCTTACACTTGGCATTATCCCCGTTTGAAGTTAATTGGTTGGTTGACTATGGCTGCCGCCTTCTTAGTTCCCTCGTATTTCGGGCTACAGTTTAGATTTCCCAAATTGAAATGGGTTCTCGGGGGATACCTATTCATATTGATGGCCTTCTACTATCTGATGTTAGGGCAACATGACAATACGGCCAGAATGATGGGTCGATGCATGTGGATGTTCTCCTTGACAATCGTTGCTTATGGAGCTTTTCGATCTGTAAAAGGAGCACCCTTAGTTTTGATAGGATTGCTCTGTAGCGCGGTGATTGACCGCTTCTTCATTTATGATATCAGCCTATACAGCAGTTTTACCATCATCGTCTTTTCGATGTTCTACCTGTTAACCCTTCGCGGCAAAGCCCAACAAGAAGCTTATACGGATTCCCTATTGCTATCCGCTCGCCTTAAGAATGAATTATTGAAGAAACATATACAGCCACATTTTCTGATGAACACCCTTACTAGCCTGATCGACTGGGTAGAAGAATCCCCACAAGAAGGTGTGAAATTTATGGAAGCCTTAGCCGATGAATTTGATATCTTAAGCCAAGTGGCAGATCATCGCCTTATCCCCATTGGCCAAGAAATTCAACTCTGCAAAAGCCACTTAGTTGTCATGGGATATCGCAAAGAAATAGACTATCAATGGGAAGAGGAGGGCATTGACTTTGCAGATACCATCCCCCCTGCCTTGATCCATACTGTCCTTGAGAACGGTATTACGCACAGCCTTCCTCGGATAGACGGCACAGTGGGCTTTAAGCTGCAATTTAAACGAACGGATCACGAACGTTGCTATACCTTATTGACCTATGGACAAAACCGCCGCTCTCAGGGAGTCATAAAGAAAGGAACTGGCTTCCGCTATATCGAATCCCGCTTACGGGAAAGCTATGGTGAAAAGTGGAAGCTAAGTGCGGAAGCTATTCCAGAAGGCTGGATGACTCAAATCAAAATTTACGCCCCATGAAAATTCTAGTAGTAGAAGATGAGAGGCGCATTGCTCGTCGCATAGAACGCATGACGCGGGACTTTTTTAATGACAAACTAGATCAACTCTGGCGAGTAGATGCCATAGATGCTGCCCAGGAATTTCTTACTAAGCAATCGATAGATTTATTGTTATTGGACCTTAATTTGAACGGCAGGGATGGCTTTGAGATTCTGCAGACCGTCAATGCAGCCTCCTTTCACACCATTGTCATTTCTGCTTACAAAGAACAGGCTATCACTGCCTTCGAATATGGAGTATTAGATTTTGTTCCTAAGCCTTTCGATCAAAAGCGACTAGAGAAGGCATTGATGCGTCTCACGCAAAAACAAGCTACGGCAGAAGGTCTGCGGTTTTTAGCGGTGAAGAAACGTCAAAATCTTCGTTTGATTGACTTAGCAGATGTCCTGTACATCCAGGGAGCCGACATCTATGCACAATTGCATTTGCGGGATGGAACAACTGTGCTTCACAATAAGTCGCTTGATCGTTTAAGTCAATTATTACCCCCCTTCTTTCTCCGCATCCATAAATCTTTCCTCGTACCTAAGCGAGAAGCTCGTGAACTCATCATCCAAGCTGGTGGCAAATACCAACTCCGTTTACAAAATGGCGAGCTCCTGCCAGTCGGGCGAACACGGTACAAGGAGGTAAAAAGTAGGTGGTTTTAAATCCTCAAGGTTAAGAACTTCAATCGAGCTTCTGGTTAAAGGCTAAAAAGTAGTTATTGCAATCTTTAATGGTAAAAGAGCGATCTCCCCAGAATTGATCTTGAATAGGCTCTACAATAGTTACACCAGCCTCGGTCAATTTCTGGTAGTATTCATCAATATTGGATGCATATAACCTGATCCAGAAATAAACGCCCCCGCCTTCCAAATTTGCCTGCGTAGGATTCAAATTCAACATCAAGGTAGATCCCTCAAAGCTGACTTGAGCATTCACCGCTGTCCCTTCCGGAGATTGCTGTCGGAAATGCTCCGTAAATTGCAGCACATGCTGATAGTAATCAGCCGTCTTGTCAATATCAGCAACAGGTAACACAGGTAGGATTCCCTTCGGAAATTGTTGTTCTTCCATAATGTAAATCTTAAATAGTGATTGAATGATAGAACAAATTTACGATCCAAGAATTCCTAAAAATTGACATATTGCGTCAACATCTGTGCATGTATTAGATTGGGATTACTCTTGCTTTTGCCGTATTCTAAAATAGATGAATGCCAATAGACTAAGCGCCACAATCAGTATCCCAATCACATAGGAAACCTTCAGAATGAAGTTCAGCCAGTCCAGATCGGGACTACTGAAATTCTTATAGAAAAGAATCCCTACGCTTCCCAAGTAGCCAAAGGCATCAGCCACATACATTAAGAAACCGATATTACTTTGGTATCTAAACAAGGCAATCCAGCGCTCAAATAACATCGTATGATAACTCACATAGGAGAGATACATGCCAAAACCCACTAAAATCATCCAAGCCGCCGGATGCAAGAGTCCTTGTTGAAAGAGATAGGTCGTTATTAGAAGCAATAGCCCTCCTAGCAAGATCATGAAAATATTAGCAAAGAAGGCCACTTGATTGTTTTTGATTACAATCATAAAGGCAATAATCACAAATACGCTGATAGCAATGGGAAGTTCAGCCGTTAGCAACACTTGGGGGGTATCAGCGTAGCCCAATCCTGCCCAAAGCTCCACTGCAAAATTGTCACGCAGGTCACGAAAAATAGTCAAGGCAGTATACACTAAAACCATCAGAATTATCCCGGGGGCAAAGGATCGAAAAAAAGCCCATCGCTGAGCACGATCCATCGGGATACGTTTGGTTCTCTCCGCTTCATCTTCTTCACTTGGAGGTGGAATCTTGCTGAGCATCCATACGCCCAGCAGTAGAGTGGGAACAAACACTAGTCCGGTCAGAAAAGGCATCCAGAATTCAGAAATACCATAACTTTCAACGAAGGTCTTACCAACGGCTTTTACCAATCCAGAGGCCACTATGAAACTGGCACTCATACCGGCACCGAGTAGTTCGGTATTGCGACGCCCCTCCAAAAAACTAAAGACTATACCCCAAATCATCCCTAAAGGCAAACCATTAAAAAACAACCAGATAAAATTATAGGGATAGGGGGTCATGCCAAATAATAGTAGAGCTCCCCAGGCTATTCCGATTAGCCCCAAAATACTCAATACCCTACGCCCAGGGGTCATTTCAGAGACTACCCGGATCCCGATAAATTTGGAAAGCATATAGCCCAACACCTGAGTGGTAATCAGAATAATCTTATAGTACACTCCCCAGAATCGCATGTCCGCAAAGACCCCTGCCGTGAAGGGCTTACGGAAAGCATACATGCTGCAATAGGTAATGAAAGCAGCTGACATACAAAAAACGGAAAAGAAAAGTCCAGATCGAAGTTCGAGCTGGCGGCGAGAAGGAAGCTTTGACATTAGCTACTATTTACGTGATTTGGAAATAGCAACCCTATATTATAATGATCGTACGAATATACAGGTCAATGCACTAAAATTACATTTGCAACCCGTCTTTCTCCTGCAGCATCAAATTTTTTATTATCCGAAGGATGACTGACTACCCCAATCCCCTTTATCCACATGGTAGTTGATCCTCCACCATCCAAATTGATGGCCTGTTCGCACTTCAACATTTTTAGTACAGTCGTCAGTTCTGCCAAAGACATACCTTGGGCCCGTGCATTCCTACCATCCACTGTTACCAGCAAGGTCTGACCGTTTCTGCGAGTACAAGCACAAGTTCTCGGATGTCTGCGATTACTGAAATTGTTGTCAGGCAAACTACTGTCTTTCCCATCTTCCAACAACAAGGGTCCCGTAAATAAAATGCCTGTTAAGTCCTCCCCTTGCAGATCCACCGAATCCGGCCTTGGTAAAATGAGAAGTCGTCCCTTCTGGGTGATTGCCAGCGCGTTCGTAGTAATAACTGGGTTCTTTGAGGAATTCCTAGCAATCACCTCCTGCCCTACCTTCAAATAGCTCACTGAGCCCCCCTTTCGCATATCAAAAAATCCTCCATTGACTGCAGCCAAGGCTCCGGTCTTTATACCAAACTGGCTGGTAGGCTTAAGCTTCTTTTCCTCAAAAGCTATGGACACTTTTCTACTCCTTTTCACTTGCAGAACACTGAGGGACTGTTGGGAATCAAACAAAGCATCTGACTCCCAAGTAAATAATTTCAACCCTTTTGCCAGCTTCCTTCTTTCGACTTGCTCTGCTTCTTTTGGCAAACGAATGGATTGAGCGCTGCCAAACTCAGCACATAAGATTACTCCTAGAATAAGGAGCATTTTAATCCAGATATCGGTCCTTTGCAGCATAATTCCAGAATTGCGTGAGATACTAGGAAATTTTCAAGCCAACCCGAAATGGGTTTTTAGCCAAGGCATATTGAAATGCCTCCTCCACCTGATCCAAGGTAAAACAATCGTGAATCAGATCGGCAAAAGGAAAGTTCGTATAGTTATCTTCAATGAAATTCACCGCGGCCACAAAGTCATCCTGGTTGTAGTTGTGTAGCCCCTTGATGGTCCAGAGTTTTCTTATCATTTGCTCTGCATCAATTTGAACTTGAGAATGAGGATGAGTCGCTCCTACCCACACCGCAGTCCCACCAATGGACAGTACCTTCAACGTGGACTCCATAGCACTCTTCACCCCACTAAATTCCAGGACAAGATCTAGGTTCTGACCGTCCCCTAGTTCATTGGATAAATCCTGTTCCCAACCTTCCTTCACAGCAATCGTGATATCCGCACCAAAGGATCTGGCTTGCTGTAGTCTTTTCTCATTTAGGTCCAAGGCCACCACCCTATCTGCTCCTCCGGCTTTGCACATAGCACAAGCTACCACCCCTAGCATTCCCGCACCAGATATCAAGACGGTCTTGGCTTTAAGTTTGCCGGCCAAGCGTAAGGTTCCCGCAGCTGTAGACATCGCACAATTGATCGTGGCTGCCACCCCCAATGGAATAGCTTCATCAATCTTTGCTAAGGGAGTATTTCTTCTAATGATCGTGTGCCCCGCTAAACCACCATGCAAACTCTCCTCTTCACTGATGCGCTCATGTCCATACTTGAAGAGATCAGCCGCTTTCTGAGGAATGCCTTGGGCAGATAAAGGGTCTGTCGGATCACTAGCGTAAATGGCCCAGGAGATTCGATCTCCAATGTGTAGTGTATCCCCTCTAGCATCTGTTTTAGGATGATCCGCTGCAAAGGCTTCAATTCTCCCAACAATCTCATGTCCCAAGATAGTAGGTGTCTTCTCCTTGCGTTTGCCCACAAAGGTATTTAAGTCACTTCGACAAAGTGTCACATACTCATTTTTGACAAGTAGTTCTCCTGAATGTAAGGTGGGAATTTTTGCCTGTTGGATGGAAAAGGGTTGCCCTGAAGCGGTAAAGACTGCGATTTTGCTACTCTGCATGATTTCGGCTTTGAAGATGATCAAAATTGCACGGTAGCCCGCAGCAATGATACAAAATTATGAAATGCATCTTCCTCTAATTTCCACAAAAAAGGAATATTGTTTCCTTCTCCATAGCCCACTACCAAAATTCACACACTGACAAAAGTCAGTCTCCACCCTAAGGTTTGTAACCCCAAGTAGAAAGTAGTACCCATAACTTTGAATTGTAAAGGTTGGGATATGGATTCCACATTTACGAGTTCAATCATATTGTTGTTCATTAAAACTGCTTCCTATGGCATTTGATCTTTCACAGTACCAGATTAACACCAAAGAGATCTACCGCAATCGTAGCACTCCCGAACTATATGAAATAGCGCTTCGACTAGAAAAGGGCACTGCCATGTCCGACGTCGGAGCATTACTTGTTTATTCCGGAACAAAAACCGGAAGGAGTCCTAAAGACAAGCGAATCGTGAAAGCAGCACCCTCTGCTGAAAACATTGATTGGGGCGATATTAATATCGAGTTGGATGAACACACCTTCATGATCAACCGCGAGCGCGCTATTGATTATCTGAACAGTAGAGAAAGAGTGTTTGTGGTAGACGCATTTGCTGGTTGGGATCCCAACTATCGGTTGAAGATACGTGTGATTTGTACCCGTGCCTATCACGCCTTGTTCATGCAGAACATGCTGATCATGCCAACGGCCGAAGAATTGGCCAATTTTGGAGAACCTGACTACACTATCTTCAACGGTGGAAGTTTCCCCGCTAACCGCTACACCTCGCAAATGACTTCCACTACCAGCGTGGATCTTAGCTTAGAGCATAAGGAGATTGTCATTCTAGGTACAGAGTATGCCGGTGAAATGAAGAAAGGGGTATTTTCTGTCATGAACTACCTAATGCCACTACAGGAGGTGCTTCCGATGCACTGTTCCGCAAACGTCGGAGAGGAAGGGGATGTAAGCATTCTTTTTGGCTTATCGGGAACCGGAAAAACCACATTGAGTGCCGATCCAAAACGCAAACTCATTGGTGATGATGAGCACTGCTGGACAGACGATGGCGTTTTCAATATTGAGGGTGGATGTTATGCTAAGGCTATCGATCTGAGCCCAGAAAATGAGCCAGACATCTATAATGCTATCCGCTTTGGTACCATCCTGGAAAACGTAGTATACGATAAAGCCACCCGCGCTGTAGACTATTCCAATACATCCATTACACAAAATACCAGAGCCTCTTACCCCATTCATTTTATTGACAATATTCAGAAGCCATGCGTAGCAGGGACGCCTAAAAACATCATCTTCCTTACTTGTGATGCTTTTGGCGTATTGCCTCCGGTTAGCCTTCTAAGCCCTGAGCAAGCTAGCTATCATTTCATTTCTGGATACACCGCCAAAGTAGCCGGTACAGAAATGGGCGTGAAAGAACCGCAAGCTACCTTCTCTGCCTGCTTTGGAGCTGCCTTCATGATGTGGCATCCAAACAAATATGCCGAGTTGTTGGCGGACAAGATCAAATCTTCCGGAGCGAAGGCCTGGTTGGTAAATACGGGATGGACCGGTGGACCTTACGGAGAAGGATCTCGTATCAAGTTGCGATATACCAGGGCCATCATCGATGCCATCCACAATGGTAGTTTCGATCAGGTGGTCATGCAAGAAGAACCTCGATTTGGGCTTCAGGTACCGCAAACATGCCCCGCCGTACCTAGTGAAGTTCTTAACCCACGAAGCACCTGGGCGGATAAAGAAGCCTATGATCGCACCATGGACAAATTGGTAGAGTTGTTCCAAAACAACTTCGAGCAATTTCAATCCTTGGTAAACCCAGAAATTGTGGCAGCAGGACCGAATATGGTACCTGCCTAACGATAAGATGCACACCTTATTGGGGGGTACCAGTCATGCTGGTGCCCCTCACACCTTTCCTGCGACCTCCCTTGGCCTACAGAAATGTAGGTAGATTATATCCCCTGCTGCTATCAGCTAAGAAGGGGATTTCTTATATTGCCTAGTGTAAGTAGTAGCGATTATTATTACATTTCATTGAACTTCAGCAAAAACAAATAGAATGGCCGTCGCAAACCCACCAGGCATTGAAAAGCTCGTCAATTACCCCAATTTTGATAGTTTCGAAGAAAAGAGGTTTTACCTTAAGAAAATCTTAGCTGGGGCCTACCGAATCTTCGGAAAATTTGGTTTCTCCGAAGGTGTCGCCGGCCATATCACTTGCCGTGATCCGGAGCACACCGACTGTTTTTGGGTAAACCCCTTCGGTGTATCCTTTCGCCGCATGAAAATGTCTGACCTAGTCCTGGTGAATGAAGAAGGTGAGATCGTAGCCGGAAAGCATCAGGCTTTGAACAAGGCGGCCTTTGCCATTCATGCCGCGATCCATAAGGCCAGACCAGATGTCATTGCCGCCGCACACTCTCACTCCCTATATGGTAAAACGTGGTCAGCCATGGGAAAACTGTTAGATCCTTTGACCCAAGATTCCTGTATTTTCTATGAGGACCACGGTTTATTTGATGACTACACAGGCGTAGTTGGAGAATTGAGTGAAGGGGAACGGATCGGCCAAGCCTTAGGTGATATGAAGGCCGTCATTCTGCAAAATCATGGCTTATTGACGGTTGGACACAGCATCGAGGAATGCATCTTCTGGTTCGTCACTATGGAGCGTACCTGCCAATCCCAATTGATCGCTGAAGCAACAGGCAATGAATTAGTCAAAATTGGCCATGAAGTAGCCTTGCGCACACGCAATTACGAGGTAGGCTTCCCTTTAGCGGGCTACTTCAGTTTCCAACCGATGTGGCAGGATGTTGTACACGAACAGCCAGATTTTATGGACATTGAAAGTCCAGAACCCGCCTTGATCTTGTAGGCTCTAATTTGATTTCTCTTATCCCGATCATTTGGTTGGGGTCTGTCTAACAGCAGAAAGGGAAAATACTATAGATTTCAGGTTAAGATCCACTTCCACAAGTTCGAAGAGCAGATTGACCAGCAACTTGAATCTAACCCTATGCGGGAGGCCCGGCAAAACACTGTCC
>ENA-UENX01000050-UENX01000050.1-marine-metagenome-genome-assembly--contig:-NODE-50-length-57581-cov-3.391186_pt1 | contig 57581 bp, 53 predicted proteins | sample MGYA00237875_ERZ529327 | MGnify/ENA primary metagenome ERZ529327 (study PRJEB26372, sample SAMN05368347) | marine metagenome | biome: cultured habitat; feature: ocean water; material: water; isolation... | reverse complement strand
GTGGACAGAAGTGGCCAAGTCCTGCGGCATATGGTGAATCTGAAATATAAGGATGACGCGACCCCTGCCCAAGTCAAGGAAGCAGTACAAGCCTTTTTAGACCTAGAGGATAAGATCCCTGCCATTGAACACATTGAATGGGGGGTGAATGATAGCAAAGAAGGGGCTAGCAAAGGGATGACGCACTGCTTTACGCTCACCTTCAAGGATGATCATGGAAGAGAAGTTTATTTGTTTCACGAGGCGCATATAGCCTTGGTAAATAAGATAGGACCCATCATTGGAGATGTATTGGTGATGGATTATTGGACAGCAGAATAAGCTATAAAAAACGGATATAATGTTAAAAGGAAAAGTAGCTATCATCACAGGTGGCACCAAAGGTATTGGCTATGCGGTGGCAAAAGCTATGCTTCAGGAAGGTATGAAGGTCGCGATCACCGGCCGTAGTCAAGTGACGGCCGATGAAGCCGCCAAAGCGCTGGGCCATTCCGATCAAGTTATCGGAATCGAAGCAGATGTAAGAAATTACGACAGTCAACAAAGTGTTGTAACAAGCGTATTGGAAAAATGGGGGAGACTGGATGCGATGATTGCCAACGCCGGAGTGGGCCATTTCGTAAACATTGAAGAGATGACGGCTGAGCAATGGCAAGAAGTCATTGACGTCAATTTGACCGGCGTGTTTTTTAGCACTAAAGCTGCCTTAACAGCCTTGAAAGAATCGAAGGGGTACTTGATTACCATTTCGAGTTTGGCAGGTACCAATTTCTTCGCCACAGGAGCTGCTTACAATGCGAGTAAATTTGGCGTTGTTGGGTTTTCACAAGCGGTCATGTTGGACGTCCGATCGGCAGGCGTGAAGGTGACGACAATCATGCCGGGTTCGGTAGCTACACATTTTAATGACCATCCGGTAACGGAAAAAGAGGCCTGGAAAATTCAGCCCGTAGACCTGGGACAGATGGTCATTGATTTACTGAAAATGAATCCTCGGACGCTACCTAGTAAGATAGAAGTTCGACCTTCTTTTCCGCCTTCTGCTAGTAAATGATAACCCTAAATTTGAGCATGCCTATCTAAGATAAAGGCCGAGAAAAGCTTTGTAGTCCTCTTGATTTTGTAGATATTGATCGAACGATCTCCAACTACAATAATTAATGATTGGACTAACACCAAAAACCAAAAGAAACATCTCTAGGATCATCCCTTTTGGGGTTATTTGGGTGTTGTGCGGATGGGTTACTATTATTTCAGAAATTGGCCTAACTCGAAATGTAAATCCCAACCCAGACACGGATATTTCTTTTACCATTCCCGTTTTGATATTTGCCAACATCGCCAATCTAATGGTGGGCTTGCTAGTAGGGGCCTTAGAAGTTGTTTACTTGGAAAAACGCTTTGCTTTCCATACGCTGAGGGCAAAGATTTTCTACAAATTCATCATTTATCTAATCCTATTTTTGTTCATCATCGTGGTCCTGTACCCAGTGGCTTTCTCATTGGATACAGGTGCAGGAATGTTGGACGTCGAGACTTGGAATCAGCTGGGGCGATTCCTGAATAGTGTTTCTTTTGCTACCACGCTATTTCAATTGTCCGTACCGCTTTTTGTCTGCTTAATTTATGCGGCCGTTAGCGAAAACCTGGGACATCATGTCTTTCTTAATTTCTTCACCGGCAAATACCACAAACCGGTGGTAGAGGAACGGATTTTTATGTTCTTGGACATGAAATCCTCCACCACTATTGCGGAATCGCTGGGTCATGTAAAATACTTCAACCTCCTCCGAGATTATTACGATCTGATGTCTGATCCGATTATTGATACACTGGGCGAAGTTTACCAATACATAGGGGATGAGATTGTTGTCTCCTGGGACCTGGACAAAGGCATCCAGAATACGAACTGTATTCGTTGTTTTTTTGACATACGAGACAGCCTGAGCGCCAATCAGAAGAAATTGCAATCCAAGTATGGGCATGAGATCGACTTCAAGGCCGGCATTCATTTTGGGGAAGTGACCATCGGTGAAATTGGTGCATTGAAAAAAGAAATTGCCTTTACCGGCGATGTTTTGAATACTACTGCCAGAATTCAAGGGCTTTGTAATCAATATGGTACGAGTTTATTGATCTCTAGTAAACTAAAGGATATACTACCGCAAGGGAGATATATTTTCGAAAATAAGGGGAATATATCTTTAAAAGGAAGAGTGAAGACAGAGGAGCTATATAGTGTTTCTAGATAGAATGCTATCGAGAATCGAAATCTGTTCATATACCATGACCATGGACATGTCCTGTAATCCGATACTTTTATGGAATCTTCTGCTAGCCCTAAAGTAATCGCCTATCAAAACTGTAGCATCATCATATATTTGTGGCTATGAAAAGAGGCTCTATAATTTTAGCACTCGGGTTCATGACTCTTTTGTTAGTGGCCTGTCAAGAGGAGCGCCCACCCTTTAGCTATCCCTTGCGTACTATTTCTTCTGAGAAAATATGGGATCGAGCTTTTCACAATGCCTTTGTGGATCTGATTGAATTCCGAGGGCAGTTACTCTGCACCTTCCGGGAAGGGGATGGACATGTGACAGGTAAGAAAGGAAAAATTAGAGTTCTAAGTTCATCAGACGGGGAAAAATGGAAGCCTTTGGCTTTGCTGCGGAAAAAAGGAATAGATCTGCGCAATGGGAAGTTTAGTATTCGGCCAGATGGCACTTTAATGTTGACTGGGTTAGGTACCGACTACAGGGGTAAGGTGTATGAATGGTTTACCTGGGTAGCTTATTCTGAAGATGGACGGACTTGGACCCCTCCCAGGAGAGTACGCGGTATCCCATCTAACAATTGGTTCTACGATCTGACCTGGCAAGACTCTTTTGCTTATGCCATCCCCATGATCGCCGGTACGGATCCGCTGACTGGAGTTGTGCAATCTCGCCAGCGGTACATGGCGCTATTCAGAACCAGGGACGGAATGAATTACGAACAAGTTGGAAATCCCTTCGACCTGTCTCCTCTAGTGGGAGAAGCCTTGGTGCGATTCACCCCGAATAAAGATATGTTCCTGCTCATCCGAGACGGGGGTGGGCATTCGGTCTCCGCTTACTACGGGCAGGGGAGACCGCCCTATGATAGTTTAGCCATTCTACCCTTGGATCATGGCTTAGGCGGCCCGAATCTACTCTATTTGCCGAACGAGACTTGGCTGCTGGGAACGCGGGAATGGCCCGAGGAGCGCCCGGATTGCCTAAATGAGGCTGTTACCGTCTTTATGCAATTGCAGGAAGATGGCACTTATCGACGGCTTTTTGTACTGCCCAGTGAAGGAGACACGGCTTATCCGGGTTTGGTACTAAAAGATAAAATGCTTCACATTGCATATTATTCTGGTCATGAGGGTTGGCCTTCCATTTATTACAGTAAGGTGGAGGTAGATTCCATTTATGCTTGGCAGGAGATAGGAGTGCAGTAGCTAGTTTCACGGTATTTTAAACAGAAGTTGAAATGTTGGATCAGATTCAGCAATATTTAATTCCCTGGAGTGCAGGGATCATGATCTCACTGCTGGTAACGGTGCTATGTATGAGAAAACCCTTGTACGGTCGGCGCCTCTTGGCCATACTTTTCTTGTTGGGGATGCTGGCGAATGTATATCTAGCCTGGATTTACCCGAGAGACTACCTGGTATTTGGCCAGTTTACTTTCCTGGATAGTTATCGACGATTTATCTACCTGATCCTTTTCCGACAAGCTTATTGGATGGGGGGATTACTGATCCTAGCACACGCCTACCTCGCCTTTAGCTATTGGAGAAATGAAGCGGTTCCAACCCCCGCCATAATAGGGGCAGCTCTATTCCTACTTTTGATCACACCTTTAGGGTTTGGCGCTGCTTTTCCTGCTCCCTTAATACTACTTTTTGGGATATTTTATCTGTATAAAAACAATGTGGAACGGGCAGAAGCATAGGGAAATCAAGGGCTTGGCTATAATTATACTAAATTTCTACCCTAAAATCGTATCTTGCGTCATAACGAGCTCGAACGTGAGTTCGAAACTTAAGAAGCTAATTTTCGTTAATTTGTTTACTACTACGACCCTAGACAAATAGACAAGAACAAAAATCCATCCATTGACTTTTAGAGAATTACAGTTGAATGATTCGTTGCTAGAGGGACTTGACGCCATGGGCTTTGAAACAGCAACACCTATTCAAGAGCAAGCCATCCCCGCCATACTGCAAGGAAAAGACCTGATTGCTTGTGCGCAAACAGGTACAGGAAAAACCGCAGCCTTTCTTCTTCCCGTATTAGATCGATTAAGTAGAGAACCCGTTGACGGTATTGATACCTTGATCCTTGTTCCCACTCGAGAATTAGCGATTCAGATTGATCAGCAACTGGATGGATTCTCTTACTTCCTAGAAGATATGAGCTCTTTGCCCATTTACGGTGGGCGAGATGGCGCTTCCTTCGATCAAGAAAAAAAGGCCCTTTCGCTGGGCGCCAATATCATCGTGGCTACACCAGGGCGTTTGATTGCCCACCTCAATATGGGTTATGTGAAAATGGGAACACTCCGCCACTTGATCCTGGATGAGGCAGATAGAATGCTAGATATGGGCTTTATCAATGACATTAAGAAGATCATTGATTACCTGCCAAAAGAAAAGCAAACGCTGATGTTTTCGGCCACGATGCCGACAAAGATTCGTCAGTTTGCTAAGCGTACTTTGAACGAGCCGGTACAAATTACTTTGGCGGTTTCTAAACCTGCAGAAGGCATCTTCCAAGCTGCTTATGACGTGCAGGATGATCAGAAGCCTATACTCATTAAGAGTTTGCTCGCTAAGCGCAAAGGGAAAAAGGAAAGAATCCTAATCTTCTCCAAGACCAAAGCTAGTGTGAAGAATGTCGTGGGAATTCTGCGTTCGGTGGGGCTTGATGTGGGAGAAATTCACTCTGATTTTGATCAGGCTGATCGAGAGACTACGCTGCGCTCATTCAAAAACGGCTCCCTACAGATATTAGTTGCTACAGATATCCTATCTCGAGGAATAGATGCCAGCGGGATTAAATTGGTCATTAATTATGATGTACCCAATGATCCCGAAGACTATATTCATAGAATCGGCCGAACTGCCCGGGCTAAAACCGACGGTTTGGCGCTGACCTTTATCAATCGACAAGATCGACGCAAGTTCCGAAACATTGAAGCCCTGATGGAGCGTGAGGTGCGCAAATTGCCACTTCCGCCAGAAGTACCGCCTTCTCAAGAGTCTAGCCGCCCCTCCCGAGGGCATGGACGAGGAGGGGGCAAAGGGAACAATGGACGAGGCCGGTCGGGAAATCGATCCGGAGGCGGCAAACGCCGACCCAATAATCGGTCCCAGCGTCGGAGCAAGGCCAATTAAATCTGAACGTTTTCCCTTAGTTAAGACTTTCATTTTGTACTTCAGTTCGCTGAACCTGTTTCAGCCAATAGGGCTATGTTGATGATTCGCGTAGACAATTCGTCTTTATTTACCAATAAGCTACTATCTTTGAAGTTTTGAGGGAAGAAAGTAGGAGATCAGTACAAACTGACTTCCATGCTGGAACCCAAACGAAAACCAACCATACAAGATGTACGCTTTTACACCTACTCGACTGCGTGTAGCTAGGCAGCATATTTGCCTGAGCTATATCCTTTTTTTCTTGCCAATATTTTGTCTCGCCCAAAAAGGAAAAGTAACAGGAAAAGTTATTAATGACCAGACCGGAGCTCCGCTTAGCTACGCGACCATCCAAATCTATCAGCCAACGGATGGAGCACTGCTGACGGGAGGTATCAGTGGAGAAGATGGTACCTTCTCGGTCGAAAGCGCGATGGGTACCTTCAAGGGGGTAATTGATTTTATCGGCTATCAAACTTACGATCTCGGTGAATTCTCCTTAAGTAGTACAAAAAGAACAGTGGACTTTGGTACGATTCGATTAAAAGCGGAGAGTAGTACCTTGAATGAGGTAGTGGTGCAGGCGGAAAAAAGTACCATGGAGCTAGCTTTGGATAAGCGGGTTTTCAATGTCGGTAAGGACCTAGGTAATGCCGGTGGTTCGGCAGTAGAAATCCTGAACAATATTCCCTCCGTCACCGTGGATGGTGAAGGGAATGTGAAGCTCCGGGGCGCTAGTAATGTCCGGATTCTAGTGGACGGCAAACCTTCTGGCTTGGTGAGCTTCAAAGGCGGGAGTGGGCTTCAGCAGTTGCAGGCGAGTCTGGTGGAGAAGGTAGAAGTGATCACGAACCCATCGGCTCGCTATGAGGCGGAGGGTATGGCGGGCATCATTAACATTGTGCTGAAAAAGGACCGCAATCAGGGCCTCAATGGATCTTTCGAGACCACCGTGGGCAATCCTACCAATCTAGGGGCGGCGGCCAACGTTAATTACCGCCATAATAAAATCAACTTCTTCGTTAACTACGGAATCAATTACCGCATTATTCCTAGTATCAACAGCACCCACCAAGAGGTATTTGTCAACGATACCACCTTTGTTTCAGATCAATCCTATGATGGAGAACACGTGGGTTTTTTTAACAACATACGTGGAGGTCTCGATTACTTCTTCAATGAGCAAAATATCCTGACTGCCTCCTATTTGTATAGCGCTAGCCAAGGTAAACGCCTTACCGATCTACGCTATGATGACTATATCTTCAATACGCTCACGAGTTACACCACGCGTACCCAGGATGAGGATGAAGTTGAACCTATTTCGGAGTACGTACTTAGCTACAAGAAACTGTTTGATAAGAAAGGGCATGAGTTTAATGCAGAAGTTCGGTATCTAGATCACTGGGAGGATTCAGACCAGGTGTTTGAGCAACAATCCTTCTTTCCGGACGGTTCTTCCAATTCGGCACAGAATCTCTTGCAAACCTCCCTGAATGATGAGACGGAGCGACAATTGTTACTTCAGCTAGACTATGTCCAACCCTTTGGACAGGAAGGTAAATTGGAAACTGGGGTCAGAAGCACCTTCCGACGGATGACGAATGATTATATCGTCAGTGAAGAAAATGATGCGGGACAGATGGTTCCGTTGCCTGGACTAGACAACAACTTCATTTACGATGAAAATATCAATGCTGTCTACGGAATTTTGGGAGACAAAAAGAATGCCTTCTCCTACCAATTGGGGCTGCGAGTAGAATGGACCGATATAGAAACTATTCTCGAAGAAACCAATCAATCCAATCCTCGTAATTATGCTAACCTTTTCCCCTCCGCACACTTCACTTATGATTTGAGTGAAGCGGATGCCATGCAACTCAGCTATAGCAGGCGAGTCCGCAGACCCGTTTATCGGGATCTAAGCCCCTTCATTACTTTTTCAGATAATAGAAATTTCTTCAGTGGCAATCCTGATCTGAATCCTGAATTCAGCGATGTCGTTGAACTGGGGCACATCAAGTATTTTGAGAAGGGCTCCGTGGCCTCTACCATATATTATCGCTGGACGGATGATTTTATTGCCGGGCTCAGAAGCGTGGATGATGCTGGCTTTTCCAATACTCGCCCCGAGAACTTAAAATATGAACAGGCTTACGGCTTGGAGTTCTCTAGTTCTTACACGCCGTATAAATGGTGGAAACTAGACCTCAATTTAAACCTGTTCCGTTCGGAGGTAGATGGAAGCAATATTAATCCAGATTTTACCAATAGCACAACGAGTTGGTTTGTGCGAAAGACTTCACGATTCAATCTTAACAATAGTAGTTTCTTACAAGTCCGTGGAAATTATGAAGCGCCTTTCAATACTGCCCAGGGGAAACGCAAGGCTTTATACTTCCTGGACCTGGCTTACAATAGAGAAATCTTTAACGGGAAGGGAAGGTTAACCTTAAATATTGCTGATGTATTCAATTCTAGGAAGATTCGTACCATCTCTAGAGGAGCTAACTTCATAGCAGACAAGATCTCACAGCGTATACGAAGACAAATAAACTTAACAATCAGCTACCGCCTAAAACAGGCTTAATACTAAGATGAATGGGGTTTTTTGGGAAAAAATGGTCACCTTTTGAAATTTTTTGACTTCTAAAGGTAACATTTCCACTTTTTGATACACTAATAGGGTGAATGCAGGGGCGAAAGCGTCCCAAAGCCATCAAAAGGTCCGACAGGTAGCCGACAAATTGAGGAGCCTTAAGATCTTTTAACATTACTTTAAAGACTTTTCAAACAACATCTTATTGATTTTCAGAGTTTTTAAAGAGTATCATTTGGCATACAATCCCTAATTCCCAATAAGCGTAAAGCAAAACTAATCACCAGCTGCCTAAAAAGGCAGAAAAAATAAACCCAAGTTTTGCTATCGCCAAAGCAGAATTCATCATGAACAATCGAAAATTAAAATTAGCCTTAACCGTAGCCCTAATGAACGCTGGCAACAGCAACCTGATCCAAGCCATTAAAGAACTAGTTTCTGGTTTTAAAGAAGCCGGTGCGTTTCTAGGGCAACAATTGATTCGCAAAAATCTTCTGAACATGGATACTGAAAATCAGAGATATGCGATCCGATTTGAAAACTGTACTGTTGACGTAGAGTTGATCGCCAACCGTCACAACAGAAATCAATACATTCGCGGATTCCAAATCCGATAATGGCTACTAGCACCTTATCATCCCTACCGATTTAGAAGACAATTTCGTTTGACATCCACCCAATAGTATAAACTACATCCCAGTATGCTGACACTAAAAAGGTTTGAATCCACCTTTAGTGAGAAAGGAAAATCAAACCTTCTTTAGGTCTAGTATATACTGACCAAGGGGACTTGGAAATGGTTTTTCTGACCTATACAAGTCATGCTAGGAAAACCAGATCCCTTTGTGTCAAGTATATATCCAAAACAAACCTTTTGTGTAGGATTATGCAAATGACCTACATTACTAGCGCTTCGGGCTCCGGCCGGAAGCGCTAGTCTCGTTTTATCGCTGTCCTGCCAGAGGAGCTTTCGATTCAAATTTCCGCATTGCTGCAGTTTTGCGCTTGTGCAATTCTCCCGTTTCTGCGTATAACTTAAGTTCCTCCAGCGCGTCCTGTAGAACGCTCTTCATTCGCTTTTTCATAAAGCCTTTCATTAGCGTTCCCATGAAGCCTTTGACTTGCATTTTCACCTGCATGGTCATCAAGGTGCCCTCATTTTGCGGCTCATGTTTCCAGGTGTTGGTAGCAAAGGCTATCATCTTGGGCATTCCCTCGATGATTTCATAGGTGAAGGAAGAGATAGGTTGAAAATCAATGATTTTTTCGGTGGTCTTAGAGAAGCCCCGATAGCTGGGTGTACATGTTCTAGCTGCCCCTATTCCTTGTCCAGCGCCTTCGGCTAGATTAACCCCAGAGATCCATTTGTCTACTTGTATGAAATCATCTGCGGTAATTTTCCAGAGCTCTTCTTGGGGGATATCAATGTAGATGGATTGTTGGACTTCCATTAGTTTCTTTTTCGATTGACCCATAATGGTTTGGTTGATCCCCACTAGTACAAAGGATAGCAGGGCGATTAATTGATAATTCATCGCAATTGAGTTTATAAGCTAGAGAATGGGGCTGTCCATTGGCTAAGCAATGAATTTGCTAGCCGGTCCGAAGAATGCCCTATTTATGAATGGTGGTTATTTTAGCCGTTCAGCTAATCTGTAGGCTCTCGGTGTTTTACCATATTTCTGTTTGAAGACTTTGGAAAAATAATTGGGGTCTGAAAAGGCACAGGCAGTACCTATTTCAGCTACACTTTTGTGCTTGGCCTTCAATAAGTTTTTTGCTTTTTCCAAGCGCCGGTTCAGGATGTACTTCTGTACCGGCAGACTACTGTGCTGTTTGAATTTCCGCCGAAAGGTGGCTTTGCTCATGTGAGCAAAGTGCGCCAGTTGCTCTACGGTGAAATTATCGAACAAATGATTCTCCACGATTTGAAATACCGTGAACTGCTCTTGCCTAAAGAGGTGTAGAAGGGTGCTTTTGACTACATCTTGATCGGGTAATTGCAAGAGGAGTAGCACCAGTTCTTTCAACTTTAGATAGGCTAGATCATCCGTGACGATGGTAGGATTACGGAAGTAGAATAGCAAACTTTCCATATACCTTTGCAGCAACAGATTTTGTTGCGCCTTAATGGTTAGCAAGGGCTTCTGGATGCTTTTTCGGGGATCAAATTCGATTTCAGAAAAGATCTTCAGTACTAAGTCAGCAATTAACTTAATGACAATTATTTCCACCTTCCCATCCGGCTGCACGGCACTCCATTTGTTAATATAGCTGCCACAACGCATCAAGGCCCCTTCCTCTTGCTGAACGGGCGTCTGCCCCACCGGACTAGCCACCGAACCTTCGGCATTAAGGGCATAGATGAAGCAAGGCGCGTCGTACATATGATCCTCCATACGGGCAGGTGACCTAAAGGTCATGTGGAAGAAGACTTCCTGATTTTTATACCGTATGAGCTGAGCATCAAAGAAATTCATAGCCGTCCTCGCTTTTTCGTGTTGATACAAATGTCTGGCATTTCCAATGAGTTAGAAAGTAAGAAAAAATCAAAAAAAAGTAAATTTGAGTCATTTCTCATTAAATCGCTGTATCCGGCAACTTCCAGCTAGAAACTGTGGTCCTATATGAATCCATTGACTCAATACATCCGTTCTCAGGTTTCCAGTTTAAGTGAAGAAGCTGTTGATATGCTGGAACATGCATTTCGGATAAAAGAAAAGAAGAAAGGCGATATACTACTTCATCAAGGCGATACCTGTAAGGACCTATACTTTCTATCTGAAGGCATTACTCGATCCTACTCCATCAGGGATGGGCTCGACATTACCACTTGGTTTGGCTTCAAAAATGACTTTGTCACTGCTTTTGCTAGCTTTTTCCCTAAGGAGCCCAGTTACGAAAGCATCGAGATGCTAACCGATGGGGTACTGTATCAGATTAGTTATCATCAACTGCTAGAGATTCAGAATCAATCTCGGGAGATAGAAAGAGCCATCAATTATTTCAGCCTATTATATACGGTGCAGTTAGAAAAGCGCTTGTTTGTCATTCAAACGCATTCCGCCAAGGAGAAGTATAAGTTGATCCTACAACAGGAGCCTCACCTGATTCAACGCATCCCCAATAAGCACCTGGCAAGCTATCTCGGCATTACCCGTGAAACTTTGAGTCGGATTCGGTCTAGTATTAATTGATATATGTCACAACTTTTGGAGCGCTAAGCCTGTAGTTTTGGTTCTAAGATATTTCTCTAAATCCTTTGTTGCACTTGCAATACAAATCAGTCTCGGATGAAAAAGTGGTTGGAAAAACAAGCTGTATTTAATTTCACGCTACGCATCTTAGCTTTTCTAGCCAAAAGGAAACGGTTCGATAGGCTTACTCAAAGGGCGACGACACAGAGCGCCCAGCTTAATATTCTCTTGAATAAGCCCAAGCCCGCCGGGGACGTGGCAGCGCTGGCCAAGACCTGGATGGAGCTCATGCCACCGGATGGACAAGAAAACTTTCAGATAGAAGAGGTGACTGCCGATACAGTCTATACCCAGATCCATTTACATTGCCCACTGAGAGGAAGTGGAGACGCTCAAGCTTGTCATAAATTGATGAACTATGACCGGAAACTCATGGAGCAGGTAGGTGGGCAACTAATCGTACTGGAATCACAGTCTAACTCAGGCAAACCCTATTGTCGACTGGCTATCCGCAAGGCTGGAGTCGCCGTAGACGATTTGATCCCGGCTCACAAAAAGTAGGCTCATCGTGCGACCACAATGAGCCCCCTGAAAAATAATTAGGATTAAAACATAATAAATTCTGACTGGCGATCAGCCTAGTTCTCTTTCTTATCCAATTTTACACCTATGCTATGGCTTGCCAATAGGCTCTCTTTTTGTGCTGTATTGTCCCGGCGCTTGTTGCAGATGAATATAACTCAAAAACTCAATAATCGCAATTTGATCAATTCTGCCTCGTAAGCTTAGTACTAAGTGGGCAGCGACTGTATAGTGATTTCCGACCCATGGACACGTGTTACCGTCCATCGTTCATCTTGCCCCATCTTATTGCAATTCTTCTCGAGATATATCTATTGAGCTAGTACTACCAGCTGAAATCTAGTCCAGAAAATCGACCTGCTGAAAAGCCTGCGAACATTACCAACGTTAAGCCCACGATAATTCTTTCAATATACTTCGGTCTTTGGTAGCTTCTTCGGCTAAAAAGGAGTAATTTTGCGGCTTCATTGAGGAAATGATAGACACAAATCGTTGAAAACAGTGGAAAAGACTGACACTTAGGGATAACTGGCTCAAGATTTGTACCTGCATTTTCAATTAAAGTTAACTATGAAGTCAATTCGGAATATTGCCATTATTGCGCACGTAGACCACGGTAAAACTACCTTGGTAGACAAGATGTTGCTGGCAGGAAAGTTATTTAAGGATCATGAGAATCCAGGTGAACTCATCATGGATAGTAATGATCTGGAGCGAGAGCGTGGAATTACGATCCTATCCAAGAATGTATCCATTACCTATAAAGACACCAAGATCAATATCATCGATACCCCTGGTCACAGCGACTTCGGCGGTGAGGTAGAGCGGGTGTTGAATATGGCGGATGGGGTGCTTCTGTTGGTAGATGCCTTTGAAGGACCAATGCCACAAACACGATTTGTGCTGCAGAAGGCGATCCAATTGGGCTTAAAGCCAATTGTGGTCGTGAATAAAGTGGATAAGGAGAATTGCAGACCAGAGGATGTGCAGGAAGCAGTATTTGACCTGATGTTTGCCCTAGATGCCACAGAAGAGCAGTTGGATTTTCCAACGCTGTACGGATCGGCCAAGTTTGGTTGGATGAACACGGATTGGGAGGAGCAGACGGATAATATTTTCCCGCTCTTGGATTCGATTCTCGAGCATATTCCTGAGCCGCAGGTATCGGAAGGAACTACGCAGATGTTGGTTACCTCCCTAGATTTCTCCAATTATATCGGTCGAATTGCGGTAGGACGCTTACAGCGCGGACAGTTAAAGAGCAATCAACAGGTTGCGTTGGTAGATAAAGAAGGCAAGATTACTAAGCATCGCATTCGGAAGCTCTTCCTTTTTGAAGGATTTGAGCGCAAGGAAGTAGACTTGGTAGAGGCTGGTGATATCTGTGCTGTATTTGGGGTAGAGGGATTTGAGATTGGTGATACCATTGCTGATCAGGAGGAGCCAGAGGCTTTGCCGACCATCGCCATTGATGAGCCGACGATGAGTATGACTTTTACCATCAATGACTCTCCATTCTTTGGTCAAGAAGGTAAGTTTGTTACCTCTCGGCATTTGCGAGATCGTCTTACGAAGGAGTTAGAACGAAACCTAGCCTTGCGTATCGAGGATACCGCTAAACCTGAGGTACTTAAGGTCTATGGTAGAGGGGTGCTGCACTTGGCAGTATTGATTGAGACCATGCGCAGAGAAGGATTTGAATTGCAGATCGGCCAGCCGCAGGTAATCCTGAAGCGAATCGATGATGCCGTACATGAGCCAGTGGAGGAATTGTCTATTGATCTTCCGGAGGCAGTCTCAGGGAAAGCTATTGAGATGGTGACACGCCGTAAGGGCATCCTGTTGAGCATGACACCTAAGGCAGATCGAGTGCTACTAGAATTTGAAGTACCCTCTAGAGGGATCATCGGCCTACGTAACAACCTGCTAACCGCAACTGCTGGAGAAGCGATCATGACACACCGCTTCAAGGAATTCCAGATGCATAAGGGAGATATCCCTGGTCGGATCAATGGATCCTTGATCAGCATGGAAACCGGTAAGTCTATTCCTTACAGCATCAATAACCTACAGGAGCGTGGTAAATTCTTCATTGGACCAAACGAAGATATCTACGAAGGCCAGGTAGTAGGTGAAAATAGCCGCCCTGGAGATCTGGTGATCAATCTCATCAAGACGAAGAAGTTGTCGAACGTACGTGCTGCCGGCTCGGATGATAAACTTAAGTTGGTTCCACCCATCAAGTTTACATTGGAGGAGGCTTTAGAATATATTCAAGCAGATGAATATGTGGAAGTGACACCCAACTCACTTCGTTTGCGTAAGATTCTATTGAAAGAAAATGAACGTAAGCGCGCTAAAAATGCCGCTTTGGTTTAATAGAGATTTATAGATTCTATAAAAGTCCCGCAACTAGCCTTTAGTTGCGGGATTTTTTTTGTCAGGACTTGGCATGTTATCCAAAGGTTTCAAAAAAATTAAAAAAAAATTAATAACGGATAGGGGGAGGGCAAATTATTGGTGTCTTAGAGAGTAAAAAAGCCAAACAAGAAGCCGGAGATCTGTGATTTTAAAAACAAACTTTCCGGTGTTTGGAAATAGTATGAAATAAAAATAATGAGTTATGAATGCTGAAAGTAAGAACTCTTTTCTCAATCTTTTCCCCCTCTTTAGTGTACTAAGCGATGACGAGAAAGCGCGCCTTTCCAGTATGATGGAGCACCGCGTAAAATCGCGCTATAGCTTTATTTATCTTCCTGATGATGAGTCTAACGAAATCTATTTTCTAGCTAGAGGAACCGTGAAAATCGGTACACACTCTAGTGACGGGAAAGAGGTGATTAAATCCTTGATTCATCCCACTGCCATGTTCGGTGAATTGGGCTTGATCGGGGAGACACACCGCCAGGATTTTGCTCAGGCGTTGAAAGAGGATGTACATCTATATGTGCTGAAGGTTGAGGATTTGAAAAAGATCATGCGGAACAACTTTGATCTATGCTCTCGCATCATGTCACTGTTCGGTAGCCGCTTGATGAAGGCTGAGAATAAACTGGAATCTTTGATTTTCAAAGATGCTAGAACTCGCATTATTGACTTTATAAAGGAATCGATAGATAAACGAGGCCGCAGGGTAGGATATGAAATGTTATTAAAGCATTCGCTAACTCATCAGGATATAGCCAATATTACCTGTACTTCACGACAAACGGTGACGCTAGTACTGAACGAGTTGAAGAAATCTGATTTGATCTACTTCAATCGAGGGAAGATTCTAGTGCGAGATATGGGGAAATTGGTTTAGTAGTGTCTGCTTAGACGCTCTACTTTCATGTGAATTTTTGTATTCTCAGCAATATATCCAAAAGGGTGATCTACAGCAGTGGATCACCTTTTTTTATGCCATCAACCAAGACAAATCCTAATCCTCTCTTGGGATGCTCATCCTGATTCTCCACTCCTTTGGATAATAATTGTTGATTCTATTGCCCAAGCTTTTAATCCAACCCAAACCTAAACCTTGGTAACGGATCAATAGCCAGCCTTTGGCCAAGTTGGGTAAGTCTTCTATGGGATCTTTCCGGAGGAAGGCGAGGGCTTGTCCCTTCTTTAGATCGAGATGGGAAATTTCCGGTGAGATAAAGCTACTTAAGGCTAGAGTAGGAGAGGGGACGAAATCTTTGCCTTTGAATGCCCCCACTTCCAATCCATACCACAGAAACGGCCATTTGCTAGAAAGCCGCTCTAAGACCTCCCGTTGTACGATAGGAAAGGCTCTTATTTGTCCTTTCTCGGTTTTGAAGAGGAATAGTTCTTCTGGCGAATTTAGCCAAGGGGATAAGGCTTCCCTTTCTTTCCTACTAATGGCTTGAAGACCAACTTTGGAAGGGCGAGTTTTACGATGTTTCTTGGATTCAAGCTGATCTCCTGGTTTTTGGAGGCAAGCTAGGTAGAATCCCTCTCCGCGTAGTCGATGTGGATAAAACTGATAACCTACCTCCCTGTTTTCAATCCCCCAATGACTTGGAAGTTCAAGATTAAATGGGCGCAGAGACGCGGTATGGATTGACCAATTTACATTATCCTGGTTTTCCTTAGGATTATAGGTGCAGGTGGAATACAATAGATGTCCACCTGGTTTTAACATACTAAAGGCCTCTCCCAGAATTCTCTTCTGCCTAGCCGCACAAAGGTCTACATTGGCCAAGGACCATTCCTCCATGGCTTCTGGCGTCTTCCGAAAGAGTCCCTCTCCAGAACAGGGCGCATCTACTAGTATGAGGTCGAAGAAGGGCCCCAGTTCGCTAAGTTGTTGACTATCCATTTGACTAGCTACAATACCTGGATTCCCCCATTTAATCAGGTTGTATTTGAGGATCTGAAAGCGATTCCTGATGACCTCATTGCTCCATAGTAAGCTATTGGTTGGCAGTTCATCCAATAGCAGGGTACTTTTTCCGCCCGGGGCAGCACACAAATCCAAAACGCGCAATGGTTTAGTCGGGGCTGAGGCTACGATCTGCCGAACGGCTTCCGCAACGAACATCGAGGAGGCTTCTTGAACGTAGTACGCCCCGGCGTGGAAAGCCGGATCTAGCGTAAATACTGGCCGTTCTCTTAGATATACTCCCTTGTTGTTCCATTTTACTCCGTCAAAATTTTCTTTCCAATCAAAATTCTTTGAAGCATTGAAACGGATGCTGATAGGCGAAGGAGCCGACAAGGCTTGTTCAAAGTCCTTGTAGGCTCCTTCTAACTGCGATTTCATCGCATTTGTGAAATCAAGGGGTAATTTCATGAAATACTACTTGTTCAACGCCCAATCGTACTCCTGATAAGAGACCTTGGCATCAGCATTGATCTTGGTTTTGGAGTATTTATTCAAGTATTCTATGATATTACCAAAATCTTCAGCATACCATTCAAAGATTTTGGAGATAACTACCTTATCTGCACTGATCTGGTTGTAGTCAGGATGGTTGATAAAACGCTTGGCTTGGCCCTCTAGATAATATTCCAGGTTCACGTCGGTCCAGGCTCTATTGAGTAAGGGAGGGCAAGACTTAGCGGCACAGTTTACAGCAAAGTGAATTCGAGCATCCTTATACATCGGACGCAGAATGTCATTCTCGATGTTATTCAAGCTGTAGGTCATGTCTCCCAGCTTAATCCATTTTTTATCCCAGACTTTGCCCCCGGATAAGTTAGTAATACTAGAAATAGGATAGTTGTCCAGGATCAACTTGACCGTAAAGGCATTGTAGGCATTCATCCAGTACGCCATTTTTTGCGCTTTGGTCCAACTCTTTTGCACGGGGTTGTCAGCTAGCTCTTTTAAGTACTGTTCCAGTTCGTCCATTCTAGATTCTTTTAGGGACTTATACTGGACATTGCCAGCACGACTGACATATTGTGTTAATAGGTTGTTCCAAATCTTATGACTTGGAGGAGGAGGAGTTGCATCGGAAGGGGTTTCTTTCACCTTTTCTTCTTCTGCAGGTTCTGTTTCATTGTTGGGAATGGTTTCCTCTTCCTCTTCGACAGCTTCCGTTTCAGGGTTTTGATTTGTTTCTACTTCAGTGGAAGTGGCTTTTTCTTCGGTGGGTGATCCTTGATCCCTTTCTCCCGAACTTTCTTCTTTTCTTTCCTCAACTACTGCTTGAGTAGCGGGGGCGTCGTCCTCTTCTTTAGGCGTTGCCCCTTCCGCAGGTTCAGTAGAGTTGGTTGTGTTGGAAATCAAAACTACCTCCCCTTCAGCATTGAACTCATCATTTGAGATCGTTGTGGTAGGAGATTGATTTTCCGCAGCTTTGGAGACTTGGTCTTCAGAAGAGCTAGCTTGGCAGGCACATGCCAGAAATATCATTACCAAGGTGCCCAGTTGATTTAGCTTATTCATCATTTAAATTTTGGTTTAAAGCACATAATCATTAACTGTATACCCATGTGTACAGTTGTAAGAAATCAACTGTTAAGTGTTTTGAAGCGGACACAAAAATAAAAAAACCTTGCCGGTGAACGGCAAGGCGTCATAAACTCTCTCCTTAAAAACCCAAATATTAATCTTTAATCGAAAGGGATATAATTTTTATTCACTTTGATTTCTTGGAAAATTTGTCTGGGGTTAGAGGCCATCGCAAGTGTTTTGCTTTCCTCTTTAGATATCTTGTTAAGACAAATGTAATATTTCGCATACGTTCTCACTAAAAAATTACCCCTACAACACCCCTACAAAGGCGCTCAAATGCCCCTCAAAGGGCTAAAAATCCTCAGATTAGGCAAAATTTTGTAGGAATTCCGATAAATCTTCCTCTGGATTCAAACTCAACTTTTTGCGTAAGCGATATCTCCCCATTTCAACTGACTTTGTTGAAATGTTCTTAATTGCCGCAATATCTTTTGACGAAAGGTTGAGTCTAATCAGACCACAAAGGTGTTTGTCGTTGGTTGTTAGGCCAGCGAATTGCTGATCCAGCTTATTAAAGAAATCGTGATTCACAGTTTCAATATTCACTTGGAATTCCTGTGCATCTTCATTCAATCTCAAGTGGTTACTTACCACTCGACTGAGCGACTGAATTCCTTGCTTCCTTTCTACTGGATCATTCACTTTAATGAGATCTTGTAATCGGTCATGAATCTTTGTAGCAAAGCTATTTTTGCGCGAGATATCCAAGGCTAGATTAGTAAGATCCTGTTTTTTCGAATTCAGTTGTTGTTGCAGTTGTTCACTGACTAAAGCTTGCTTCTGCAATTCAGTTTCAGCTAGCCTGCGTTTTACTCGATTACGAGATATAAATAGAAATGCGACAATGAAGCTAAGTACGGCGGCTCCAAGTAGCAAGGCAACATAGAGTCGATCAATCTTCTTTTCCGCTTTTAGCTCAGCCAATTCTTTTTCTTTTCTTTCTGTCTCAAATTGGACCATGATGTTGGCCAATTTTTCCTCATTCTTCTTCAGGTCCATTGATTCATGAAGAACTCGATATTTCTCGGAGTAGATAAACGCATTTTCAAAATCTCCTTTCTCCTTAAAAGTCTTGGTGAGTTCAGAATAGGCCAGGGCAAGATGTTGCGTAATTTCTTCCCGTTCAGAGATAGCCAAACTTTCTCGGATCAAGGCTATAGCGGTATCATAGTCCTTCTTCCAGCGATAGCACCAGGCTAGATTAAGCAGGGATAAGCTTTCCCCGAAAGTAGATTTATACTTGCGATCTATGGCTAGTACCTGCTCAAAGTATTGCTGTGCCTGTTCAATCTTCTCCTGATGAAAGAAGTGATCTGCGAGATTATTTAGAGGACCTTGTGCGTCCAGTTCATAATTATTACTAGAAAGAATCTCATATGCCTCTTGATAAAGTTGAGCGCCTTCTTCTTGCTCTCCTTCCGCATAAAGAATTACGCCTATCGCATTCTTAATTACGCCGATCCATCGCGTGCTGTCTAGTTCTTCAAATTGAGCCAAGGCATCTGAAAAAGAATTTTTTGCTTGTGGTAGGTTCTGGAGGTAATAGTAGACTTCTCCTAAATGGAATCTGGCTTGAGCTATCGCCGAAAGATTCTGCATTTGTTCTCCTAAACTGTAAGCGGTCTGAAAATAACTAACTGCTTCCTCAAACTGACTTAGGCCCGCGTGTGACCGTCCAGCAGTCAAGGCGGCTTGATATTGTCCGGAGAAATAAGCTTGATCGGCAGCCAAAGAAAAAGCTCTCTCACTGATTTTGATTCGCTCGTAGAAACTGAGCGAATCTACTTTTGCCAGGGCGTTAAGGCTATCAACGGAAGGACTAGGTGGGCCATAGGCAGCACCTTCACTTATACTTATCAATAGACTGTTAACGACTAGTAGACCACTATACAATAGCCAGTTCTTCATATCACACATATGAGTAAGGGGTCATGCATTAAGGGAATGCATGCTTAATAACTTGGGTTAAGGTGAGAATAAGGCTAATATGAGTCTATCCTATTGTAGAGGATTGGGAGGCAATTAAGATATAACAGCCATTATATCCACTACCTCTCACATCTAAAGTAGAAGAATTAAGACAAAAACAAAAATCACTTTGTTGTTTTTATGTAAAAACTACATATAACAAATATGTTTAATGTTTATTTTTTCTTCTTGCTTTTAGGTTTAGGTTTTACAGACTTTTTAGCCTTTGTCGACTTTGTCGGACTTGTAGGCTGTTTTTTTACGGGAACTGATGCTGCGAGCATCTCTTCTTTCCAAGTTGGATAGGATCTGACCATTACGCCAACCAACCCTAACAGGATTAAAAGAGATGAAATGAATGAAATCGTTTTGCCTCTGCTATAAACAGCTGGCTCAAATTTGAATTCGATCTTATGTTGTCCTGGAGGAACTTTCATCCCTCTCAGCAAATAATTAACACGTATGTGGTCTACTGGTTCACCATCCAAGTAGGCTTGCCAACCTTTGTCGGGACCGTACCAAATCTCGGAGAATACGGCGAATTGATCAGATGCAGTGTTCGAAGTATAAGTTAGATGATTCGGTTGGTATTCATCTAGCACTATAGTGCCATTCTTTTGTGGACTCAGTCCAGCAATGTAATCGTTATACTCAGCATGTACTGCCGCTTCGCTGCCTGGGTCCAAGTCTGCCAAGGCACCAATCTCCTCATTCGGAGTGTTGACATTAACGAATCTGCTTACAAACCAGGCATTACCCATCGCACCCGGATTCAACTGGGCAGTTGGAGGGGTCTGCTGATCCCGACCTCCAACAATTATATATCGAGTATTCAGCATGTTTAAAACCCGCTGATCTCCTTGCATGAGGTATTGATCCATGATATCCTGGTACCGCTGCATTTTTGCGGCACTGTACCCTCCCAAAGACTGATGGTAGAAGGATGCTCGGGTGGAGGCGAAAGGATTGCCAACGCTTAGGTCATAAACCCGGAAACTTTTAGTCTGGTCCTGTAGAATTTCCTGGTCAACTGGTCGTGGAGCAAAGTTACTTTCTAATCTTCGCTGCGTTTGGAAATCCTCACTTCCTAAGTATCGTTGACCCACAGTCCAGGCATCATAGGTAAACAGGAGTCCCAGTCCCGCGATGAGGTACATCGCTTTGATTCTTTCTTTTACGAATAGATATAGAAGTCCTACCCCTAATCCGATTAAAACGAAAGATCTAAACGAGTCTGATCGCATCAGGGATTGACGAGCCTCAATCAGCGGCTCGGAAGGAAAACCACTCTGACTATAGTAAGCGTCGCTCGAACCGGCAAAATCATATAGTCCAGGCCCGATTAAGGCCATGAGCAGGGAGATTCCGCCGACTATGCCTCCAGCAATCCAAGTTCCTCTCAATAGCTCCGCTTTGTCAATCTTATTATCTAGAAATTGTTGGACCGCCAGTATACTTAGGACGGGTACCATAAATGAAGTCACACTTAACACCGAATTGGGCGTCCTAAATTTATTGAACAGTGGTGCATAGTCGAAGAGAAATCGATTGAAGGCCTCAAAATTGATGCCCAGTGAGATCATGAAGGTGATCAAGGTTCCAATTCCTAGCCACCACTTAACCGGTCCTTTCACCACAATTAGCCCCAAAACGAATAGGAAAAATATTACTGCTCCAAAATAAATAGGACCACTAGTGGAACCCACACCCCCCCAATATAAGGGGGCTCGCCTTCCATTGGAGCGTAATAGTTGCCCCCACGCTGGATGTTTAACTAATGAACTAGAGGTGCTAACTTTTTCACCGGAACCACCTCCTACAAATCCAGGAATAAAGGAGGAGAAAAGATCATTGAAATTATTACTGTAGGCCATGGCGTATTGCCAGGCCAAACCATCAGTTTGACTGGAATTCGTAGGATCTACTGGGCCCGTAGTTTCCAAGATGGGAGCACCACGCATCGTATCCTCCTGGTATTCCAAGGTGGGGAGGAGGTTGGAGGCCGTGGATCCTACGGCTAATAGAGCTCCTACAACTAAAGCGGCACAGGCCTTCAAGAATCCTGCAATTTCTTGCTCTTTATAGGACTTGACAAAAGCGGCGACACCGAAAGCTGGTAATGTCAAGGCAAAGTAGTACAGCATCTGCGGGTGATTCGCAAAAATTCCTAGCCCCATACCAAAGCCAAATAGAGCCCCGCCTAGCAAGTATTTCTTTCGAAAGGCCAGTAAGATACCCGCTGTGATCAAGGGCAAAAAGGTGATCACTCTTAATTTGGAGGCATGGCCAGTCTCGAATAGCACCAAGTTATTGGTCATGAAACCAAAGGCAATGGCCCCGGCAATACTCAACCAGGCATTGGTGCCTAGGAGTACCATGAGTAGGTAGAAGCCAATCATGGCTGTCAAAAAGCGGCCAATAGGACGAGTGAACCCGAGCCTAAAAATTTTATCAAAGTGTCGTAAATTATTGCCGGCTGCGATGGTATTGATTAGGTAGGTCGGCATTCCTCCGAAGGCTCCGTTGGTCCACAACGTCACCTCGCCAGTCTTGTCCCGATACTCTCGACTTTCCTGGGCCATTCCTCGCCACTGGTTAATATCACTTTGAGAAACTTGCATTCCTTTTAGCTGTGGAAAGAAATAGATACAGGCTAAAAGCAAGAAGATTCCAAGCGCGGCGGCATGAGGAATAATTTTTTGCCAAGCAATATTCATTCTATCTAGATTTTATTGGGCAATAGATTTAAGAAATCCACATCCACATCGTATGGGTAGGTCATCAAATAATCTAGGGCTCTTTCGATGTCAAATCCCTCAAATATGATGCGATAGATCATTTCTGTAATAGGAACGCGCAATTTATAACATTTTGCCAAATGTCGGGTAATTTGAAGCGTTCTAAGGCCTTCTGCTAATTCGGGAACAGATGCTTTAATGGCATCAAAAGATTCTCCCTGCCCGAGGCGAAAGCCAAAAGAGTAATTCCGGCTTTTCTTACTGGTTGCTGTGGCCACTAGATCACCAATCCCCGCTGTGCCCAAGAAGGCACTACTGGAGGCTTGCAGTGCATTTCCAAAATAGATCATCTCCATCAAGCCTCTGGTGATTAACATGGCTTGGATATTTTTTCCGAGCCCTCTTCCTTTAAGGATGCCGGATCCCAAGGCTATGGTGTTCTTAAGTGCACCAGCCAATTCTGCACCCAACAGATCATGCGTGCCAAAGACATGGAAATGTTTACTGGACAAGACAATTCTTCCAGTCTTAATTACCTCACTGAACTTACTGGCAATGACCGTCGCTGTGGGTTGGCCATCCATAATTTCTTGGGCAAGATTAGGACCAGACAAGCAGCCTACTCGGACCACGGCACTTTCCTGCAAGATTACCTCACTCATCGTGTGGACATTATCTCGGGTGATATCCTCGAAGCTAGGGTTTTCCTGGTCTACGTCCGTGAGATCGAGCCCTTTGGTCCCATGTATGAGCATATGGTAGGGCCGAAGATGAGGGCCCAATTGGCGCATCATGTTGCGGAATTGATCAGAAGGAATAACGGGAAAAATGAGTTCGCAACTCTTCGCTACTTCCTCTAGGTTATTCGTAGCGGTGACGCGAGGAGAAACATCTACTCCGAGATGTGAATGCTGGCTATTAATGGCATCTACAATGGAGGCATTACGCGTGTACAAGAGGACATTCGTATTATACGCCAATAAGTTGGAGATGGCGGTTCCAAAACTTCCAGCTCCAATGACTCCAACGGTCTTATCTGAATAAGGCATCTGCTTGTTTATGTCAAAATCGGCCTAAAGGTAGCGTAAAGCTATTGGCGGGACAAATGTATCCGCATTGTATCGACATTTGGGAAATGGAAATGTCAGTTTTGTCGGCTATTAATAAAGTAGAACTACTGACGTTTTTGCTTTTGCTGTTCAGCAGTAGCCTCAATCATAGGACGCATATCTTTAAGGCTGCTAGTGGGAACCCCGTTGCTTTTAGCTCGTTTCAAAACACGTTTGCTATTAGGGCGGAGCATCAGATCGGTCTCTAGTAATATGTTGTAGGCTGGAACTGATTTCGGATTAATCTTAAGTACCTCCTCAGCGGTTTTTCTAGCGGTATTGTAATCGCCTAGATTTCGGCTGGCTACCGCTTTATTCGTTAAGGCCTTGACATCTTTGGGCGATTCCTTGAGTTTATCTTCCGCTTTTTCCAAGACTTTTTCCTCTGCTCGCCTTCGAGTATCTATCTTTTTCTCCCAACTTCGGATCACAGGAAGATTTGGGTCCAATTCTCTGGCACGGCTTAGGTCTTCTTCTGCTTGTTTAATCATTCCCTCTTTTAGGAAGATATAGGAACGAGCAGTCAAGGCCAAGGTATCTTTACTATTGTTTTTTAGGTTGACGTTTAAATCTTGGATAGCCATCGCATAGTCGCCTTTCTTGTAGTACAGCAATGCGCGATTATTCCGGGCAAGGGCATTGGAGGGGTCCGCTTCAATTAGCTTAGAGTAAGCTTCTGCGGCCTTTTCTTCTTCGTCAGTTTTCAGGTAACTATCGGCCAATAAGGTTGCCCAGATTTGAGTACTTTCTGGATCTAAGGGGTCTTCCGGCCATTCACCCAATAGTTTTTGGGTAGCCATATTGTCCCCTTTTTCGTGTGCGTAGACCCCCAGTAGGAATTTAAGTCTTGCTTCTAGATGAGAGGGAAGATTATCGCTAATACTGCTAAAACTAGCAATGGTATCCTTTTGTAAGCCACGCTCTGGTAATTGCATCACGATATCAGAAGCCCTTAATTCGGCATCCATTCCCAATTCCTGGCGATCCAAGTGGATATCATCCTCTTCCAAGAAGAGATAGCTGGTGGTCAGTATGGTTTGGTTGTCTTCGGGGAGTTTCTCAGTGATGCCCCATATAATGAGTTGAGATCCACAATTTTCACTTATCCCCCTGGCGTCTTGCGCCCCGGTAGGATAGTCATCTTGTAAGGCAATCGACTCTGCGTAAGACTCCACATTTGCTTCCCCCGTTAAATTGTAGTCATCAATTAGGCGATTCAAGCCAATTTCAAATAAGCGATGCGTAGGTGTGACCTGATTTCCAGTGAGTGGATTGAAAGGGAGCACTAGGATGTCAAATGCGGTATCTGGCATGAAAGTAGGACAACTTTCCTGTTCTGCTGAAGGCCATAGGAAGTATCCTGCTACCGCTAGAAATAATCCACCAAGTGCCAAAAAGGGCCACACAGGACGTTTTTTCTTAAGCAGGGGCGAATTCTTCTTGGGGTTTTCGAGCTCTTTAATTAGGGTTAAAAGTCCATCATTAATCTGGCTGTATCCTACTTGTGCGTCATCAATAGAAATAAGATTTGCCTGTTCGGACTTTTTGACTTGTCGAAACTGGTTGGTCAAATTGATGACAAGATTGTATTCGTCAATAGCAGAAGTACCTTGTTTATCTAAATAAGTCCCAAGTTCCGTCAGAGCCTCCTCCGTTTTACCCTTCAAAAGATTGCTGCGGACCAGTTGTATAATTTCCTTTAACTCCATAGTGATGGATTGCCGGCCATGAGGTCAATTCTTTATGCTTTACTAGCTCAATTACAGCGGATTGCCTCTAGGCTCGTCGACCTTTACGTTATTCGGACAAATTAAGGGATTTGCCCGAAGGTTCAAAATCTACGCAAGCAATGACCGTTGAATCTGCCGGCAGGTTTACAAGCTAAGGTAGATTAGTAGGGGAGGGAATGAGTTAAATTACTCCGAACGACCCAGCTCCTCTGCACGATTTAAGGCGGCCTTTGCACCAGCTATGATATCCTCATGTACCGCATTGGAACGATAGGAGCGCATCGCTGCTTCAGTTGTTCCTCCTTTTGAGGAAACTTTCTGTATCCATTCGTCACAGGAGAAACTCGATTTATTGTAGAGTTCAATAGCGCCGCGAAAGGTTTGACTCACTAACAACTCGGATTCGGAGTGATTGAAGCCCATATTTTGAGCAGCCTCCATCATGGCATCCATAAAATACCAGACATAGGCCGGTCCACTACCACTAATGGCGGTAGCCGCGTCAATGGCACTTTCCTTTTCCACATAAATGGCCTTGCCGGTAGTGTTCAAGAGATTTTGCACCATCACGAGTTCAATACGGGTAACAGCCTCGGAAGAGGTGAAGGCGGTCATGCCCATACCAATCTGGGCAGGAAGGTTAGGCATGGCTCTAATAACCTTGGAAGCACCAAGGGCCTTGGAGATCGTTTCCATTTTGACACCTGCCATGATAGAGAGAAAAACCTGTTGAGGATCAATCATCGGTGCCAGGCTGTTAAACAATTTGGCAGAATCTTGGGGCTTGACGGCAAGGATGATAATATCTGCACTATGCAAGCAATCTTTGGGATCTCCATATACCGTACCGATATCCTTTTTGGCAATCTGCTCGGCTTTTTCCGGAGATTTTTCTAGGATCATCATGTCCTCTTTACTAGCGATATGTGAGCGCAAAAAGCTTTGGGCATAGGTGAGGCCCATATTTCCACCTCCAATGATTAGGATTTTCATGTATCTTCCTTTTGATAGGCACTGGCTTGCCTTGAGGGCAAGGTACCTGACTACAATCCGTAAAAGAGGCCACCGCAAAATGACAATTTAGATTGGCTCTTTTACTTGAATAATAATTGTGAAATAAATGAGGCTAGGGCGAAACGGGCAGCAAATCTACAGTTTTTGACCTGTCAAGGAAAGTAAATTGTGCTTTTTTTGATCTATTTTACCAATGAATTGAAATTAAATGTTGCAACATTAGATGTTGTTACATATATTTGCAGTGCAATGAAAATCGAAGAAGCCATACAACAGAAAAAATTCGAAAGTGAGTTTCAAAAAGCTCACATCAATATCTTGTTCACGGCCAATTGGTTGAGTCAATCTCTTGGACCTGCTTTGGACCCATTAAATTTGACTTGGCAACAGTTCAATATCCTGCGCATCCTTCGTGGAATGCACCCCGAACCTGCATCGGTAAAGATCCTAACGGAAAGAATGATTGATAAAATGTCCAACGCCTCTCGTCTGGTGGAGAAGTTGAAGCAAAAAGGTATGGTGGAGAGGAGAGCTTGCCCAGCCGATCGACGACAGGTGGAGATTGTATTGACGGAAAAAGGGGAGGAGATACTGGAAATGGCCAGTCAACGTATTTCCCAAATGACCCAAGAGACTTTTGCCAGCCTCACGGAGGAGGAAGGTCAAACTTTAAACGGACTATTAGATAAAATTCGGTCCAACTGTTAAGTCTCGTCTATTTTTTTTTAAAAAAGATGTCTATACATTAATTGTATAAACTTTTAATTCAGATAAGTGTTCAAGCATTGTATTTTCAAAAAAAATCATCAAAAAGAATCATGAAAAGTCAAAACATTTTTGCTGTATTACTAGCTGCTATCGCTCTTGTAGGAATGGCCTTCACCACTGTAGTTGATGTTACTGTAGACACTACAGAAAGTTATGTTGCCTGGAAAGGGTACAAAGTAACTGGATCCCACTATGGGAAAGTGAAATTGCAAGAAGGAAACCTTGATTATGCAGATGGTAAGCTTGTAGGCGGTGGATTTACCATCGATATGACTTCTATTACCGTAGAAGATCTTCAAGGAGAGTATGCGAAGAAACTGGAAGGACACCTTAAGTCTCCTGATTTCTTTGGAATAGAGAAGTATCCTACCGCTAAATTCGATATTACTAAGGTGATCTCTCGTGGCACGCCAGGTGCCTATAAGGTAATCGGTAACCTAACGATCAAGGAAACGACCAAGGAGATCAAATTCAATACGCAAGTTGAAGAGAAAGACGGTAAAAAAGTAGCTACGGCTGATATTACAATCGATCGTTCTGATTTTGACGTGAGATACGGATCTGGTAGCTTCTTCGACAACCTAGGAGACAAGACTATTTACGACGAATTCGAATTGACTGTTAATCTACAGAGCAAATAAAGATTAGGTAAAGTGCTGGAGAGGCGGCTTGGCTGCTTTTCCAGCACTAATGCTCTTTGAAAAAAAACTACTCCGCGCAATCTAGGCTTTCCTTTTGGAGTCCATCAATGAAATCTCTACCAAAGCTATTCGTGAAGGCAAACGAAATTTCAGAATAATTTTTTTCTAATATTTTTTTATTCCTTCACAATTCCGTTAGCTTTGCAGTACTCTTCTTAATAAACACAGCCCTTATATCAATTTACGGTTAAACTTTGAGCAATCCATCGGATTGATCAACATCAACCGTTTTCCCTTACTTAGAAATGGTTTTCCGTCATATTCACCCAATTTTTTATGGAAAATCCTCTGTAGGGATTTAACTCCAGATAACCCATTCACTAGTTGTAGCATTGGCAGTTTTGACTTTAGTTGTCCATTAGTCACTCGCAAACGGACACGACTGCCGGCATATTGTCCCGCTAATTTCGATCGGGATACTTTACCCGATCAATACTAACTGATGGGTTCTTCTTGATCTTTGTAGATCAAGAGGAATTTCCATTTTTTGCTTTCTTATGGGCTGAAGATGTCTTGCATACTGCTGATAAGGAAGTAAGTTGCTGGGCATCAACACTCCAAGATTCTCTGACTTAAGATCAATTCCTCCGCAGTATTCCTTCTTTAACAATGCATTGCCGCTTCCCGCTTTTCAATTATTTTTAATCCACTTTAGCCAAGTCTCTTGTCCATGGGTTCGAACTCGGATTAGGTATAAACCTATAGGGGCCAGATCAATGGCTAAAGGAGACATCATCGATGGACTGACTGCTATCTGCTTCAGGAGCTTACCTTGGCTACTGAAGATGTCGATCTGTTTGGGAGGGCTAGCGTTCCAGCTAAGGTAAGTGGTCCCCTTGCTTGGATTGGGGAAAATGCGGTACCACTGCCTTTGCGAGGGATCCAGCGTATTGGTGTTGATGATCGTTAATTCCTGACAGGACTGGTCGCTACCACAAGGGTTTTCTACCGTCAAGCACACTTCATAGGTGCCGGATTCAGTGTAGGTATATTCCGGTGCTTGCAAGTTGCTACTGCTGCCATCCCCGAAGGTCCACAACCAGGTGGCTGGCGAATTCAGTGAACTATCTTGAAAAACTTGTTGAAGTTCTTCCCCCATAGCAGTGAAACGGGCAATGGGTGGAGCACAACCGACATTGATCAATGTACAGGTTTGGGTGCTTCCACAAACATTGGAACTCCTTAGACAAACTTCGTACTGCCCTGCTTCTGCAAATTGGTGACTCGGATTAGCTACATTCGAACTATCTCCATCTCCAAATTCCCACAGCCAGCTAGTAGTAGAAAGGGTAGAGCTATCGATCAGGTGCAGGACGAGGTCTTCTGTTTCGAATCCAAAGGCTGCATCGGGTGGGGTGCAAGTAAGTGTGATGGATTGACATTTCATTTGATCTTGTCCTCCACAGATATTGCTTACTCTAAGACAAATTTCATAAGTACCTGGCAGATCATAGCTATAGGTAAATGCGCTATCCACAGACTGATTACCATCCCCTAATGACCAGGTCCATGCTGTCGGTGCTCCTTCAGAAGCATCAAAAAAACGTACTTCTAGTTCATCTGCTTCCAGATTGAAGTTTGGGGTGGGAGGGGTGCAGCGGACTTCTATGGTTTGACAGTTGGTGATGGATTGGCAATTGTCCGTGATGGTTAGACAAACGTCGTAATCGCCGGGCGATTGGTAAAGGTGAACAGGCGCAAGGTCAGAAGAAGCGGGGCTGCCGTCTCCGAAAATCCATTCATGTAGAATCCCATCCTGATCGAGCGGACTGAAGTTCAATTGCAGTTCATCCGCTTCCACTAAGAAGTCTCCTGTGGGAGGAGTACATTCGACAGTCACTTCCTGACAAAATACTTCCGTCAGACCACAACTTAGTGGCAGGGCTGCACAGACTTCATAAGTCCCCACGGTATCGAATACATGAGTGGGTGCGATGGCTAAGAGTGTGTCACTGCCATCCCCAAACCACCATTGAACGGCCTGGGAATCCGGCAAGGAAGACTGAAAATTCCATTCAAATTCCGCTGCTTCCCAGCTGAAGGACAGTCCAATGTTGCAAGTTTCCCCTTCCTCAACGACCAGTAGATCATCAATTCCCGGATGGGCTATCTTGTCAATGATACCACTCGGCCAATAAATGACCACACTATCGATTTGTTCATGAGAACCCAGGCCAAAATGTTGGGTAAAGGAATGCATTACCCCATAGCCTTCCCCACTTCTCACTTCGCGAATTTGCATACCCCAGGGACCGTAGCAATTCAGACGAGCCCCGACCGCATTCCTATTTGACTTAGTTCCTTGCAGTAGCACCTTTAGGTAGTGATTATCATTCCCTTCATTTAGGAATAGTCGATCATGCGTGGAAGACGGCTGGTTAAACCCATTGGCAAATCCAGCAACGATATCCAGAAATCCGTCATTGTTGAGGTCTCCAATGGCAGCAGAATGTATCCGTTTGGGGGCCAATAGGCTATCATTGACCGCTGTGAAATCGAGGTCTCCTTCATTCAACAGGAGCACATGCTGGCTACCCGTGCTGGTAATAAACAGATCAACCCAGCCATTATTGTCAAAGTCAGCAAACTTGCATTGAATACCAGGAAAACTTGGACTGATTAGCAGATTGAGGTTAATATCCTGAGAGATATCGATGAATTCGTGATTCCCGTTATTCAAAAACAATTGCGAGGGTTTATCGTGGTTGATGATGAAACAATCCAAATCTCCATCATTATCAATGTCGGCAAAATCAGCCGCCCAGCTCTGGGCTCTAGGTTGCAGCCCTACACTATCCGTAATCTCAGACCATTCGCCATTTCCCTCATTGCGAAAGAGCAGATTAAGCCGCCGGCCATCTTCTGGATCACCAACTCCCTCGCGACACTTGGAGATGTACAGGTCTAGGTCTAGATCGTTATCAAAATCCGTCCAGACAGAGCCATAATTACCAGAATTATCGGAAGGGACGGTAGAAACGGCTTGGATCAGGGCATCGTCAAAGACAAATTGTCCGTTTCCTTTATTGCGTAAGACTACAGAAAGCCCATCATCGTGGCAAGCAAAAATATCCAGCGCTCCATCTTGATTGATATCGACAAAATTGGAGGCCTGTAGAAAAATGCTAGGATCGGTATAAACACTGGAAAGGTAAGCTTCGCCTTGGTCAGTGGCCAATAGTACTTTGAGGCCATTGTAGGTACCACCCGTAAAGATGTCATTAAAGCCATCATTATTCGCATCTCCGATACAGAGACTCCACTGACTGCCAAATAGGGTATTATGGACCTTGCCCGTAAAGTGAGTGGTATCTGCTTGTTGGTAATCAATCCTCAGCTTGCGGGTATCATCCATGCGAATGATGTCATCTAGACTATCCCCATTCATATCTGCCACACCAATGGCAACACCGCTAGTCAATTCTGGAAAGAACAGCTGTTGACTGGCATCAGTAAACCGAATTTGGGATTGGAGCGGAGACAGTATGCATAATGTCAATAGTCCTAATAGGTGGTGCTTCATACTATTTTCGTCATTGCTAAGGTGAAAATAGTAAGGAAAGCCAATTCTAGGGTGAATAAATGCACAATTGACAAAAGCCTAGCCAAACTTTAACTCACCGCATCTTATCCAGTGCTAAACGGGCTAGCTCTTCCCATCTATCCTTTTCGTCATAGGGGACATTGATCCAAGCGCGCATCGGGGGCTTGTTTTTGAAGGGGCTTAAGTAAGTACATCCCTGCAAGCCTTCTTCCTCGGGTTCGAAATCCTTGCCCAATTTGAAAGTCATCCTTTCATTGTGGAAAAAGGTGAAGACTTTACCCTTGAATTTGACAGCAGGGGAGGACATCATTTTGCCTCTGGCTACGCCATCATTCTTGCAGAGTTTATCTCGGATGAATTCGTATAAAGCTTCAGCTTCAGTCATGATTCCATAGCATTTTGAAGAAAGTCATTAAACGGGCGAGCGGCATGATAATAGGTCATCAGATGATCCGCCAGTTCCCCCTTGCTGATCCAATCTGCGGAAAGTTCAGCCATCAAGTAGAATTGTTTGTTGGCTACGAGCGGATTAGTGACAACAGCGGCCTGAAATTCCTTGGGGATACGCTTATTTTGTTCTCCCTTTATGGCACCATATTTTTCAATAAAAGATTTATTATCAAGTATTTCTTGTAAGCCTGAATCCTTATTCGTGATAAAATTCCTGATCTTATGCAGATTATCCTTGCTAGGTTGGTAAGCACCAGCCATCACACCAATCATCTCGGGCGATAGGCGTAAAAAGAAGCCGGGAATCTCCTTGTTCTTTCGTCCGCCAGCTGAAAGAAAAGCGGTACGATGCAGATTATAAGGCGTTTTATCCTTGGAAAATCGGATATCCCGATTGATCCTCAGGATGGCATCCTTGGGCGTGATCTGCACCCGGGGATCTTCCGTGCGAATGCGATCTAGCATTTCGGCAATGAATGCTTCGAAGGGCTTCTTGACGGAGGATTCGTATCGCTTCTTGTTATCATTAAACCAATCGCGATGGTTGTTTTTGGCTAAATCTTTGAAGAATTCGCAGAAGTCGTCGGTGAAAAAAGCCATAGTTTAGGTATTGATTTGGAACGGGTTTAGTTGAAAGGTTTTTTCTATCTAAGCCTGTTCGTGATTAAGTAAAGTTATCCATTCATTAATGAAGGCTACTACTTTTTCTGGGTTTTCCTCGGTGAGAAAATGGTAGCCAGGACCAAAGTCCTTGACGATCATTTGTGGTAGTATAGACTGCAAGCTCTCCAATCTTTCCATTCCGCAAGGGTTGACATTGGAAATCACCACCCCAGGATCGCTTTTCAGCCATAAAACAGGAAAGTCAATTTTCTCTAGTCCGGTTTGCAATTCCTGTGCCATATCATAGCTGCCCTTGGGATGGCCATTGATAGGCAAGAGGTTTGGAAAGGCACCCATGGCTTTCCTCGAGGCGTAATCTGGAAGACTGTCTTTGTAATACTGAAGTGATTCATCGGAGATGGGGCAATGCTCAGGGATTAACTTGTTGACCATAATGTTGAAGACGCGGGTAAACAGAAAACCCAAGGGTGACCGCATGAGTTTAAAAGGTAATTTGAAGCGAGGATCAAAGTCTTTTTCCCACTCCATGGCCCAGAGGAAGGTCTCCATTAAGATCGCGGATTCAAAACGATCTGGCTGCTGAGTCATCACGTAACTACCTAAGAATCCACCCCAATCTTCAGCTACTAAGATTAAGGAACGCAAATCTAGCTGTTCGATGAATCCTTGGATAATATCAGTGTGGACCTTTAAGGAGTAAGTAATATTTGGTTTATCAGATCTACCGAAGCCGAGTAGATCAATGGCGATGCAGCGTCTACGACTTTGTTCCGCAACTGCCTTTATCACATTTCGATAGGCGTAGGAGGAGGTGGGGTTGCCATGTACAAATAACATAGGGGCTCCCTCACCCACTTCGATGTAATGGATCTTGTGTCCATTGATCTTCAGGTATTTACTCTGAAAATCAAAGGCTGCGGAAGGAGAAATAGTTTGTACAGATAAGGTGGAGTGGGTCATGGTAATCAAGATGTGTAAGAAAAATTAGATAGGATAAAAGAATACGTCGGTAGAGGTGAGCAAGTCGGACTACTCACCTCTACCTTGACGATTGATGGGAGAGGGTGGCGGCTATGCCATAGAATGTAGCGCTACTCGGTTTCCTTCCGTATCCATGAAGATAGCCATGAATCCATTTTCGCCGATGGAGGTTTTAGGCATTACTACTGAACCGCCAGCAGCTTCAACTTTGGAAAGAGGCGTGGCCAGGTCTTCTCCTCCATTGAGATAAACAAGTGCGCCCGAAGCATTGGGCTGGTTGCCGTTGCCATAGGTTACGCAACCTCCAACACCATTGTTTTCTGTTGGGAAAAAAGCCATTTGTAGTTCTCCTTGATCAAAGAACTGGAGCTCTTTTCCGGTGATGTCATTGTAAAACTTGACGGCTCTAGAGAAGTTAGTAGCAGGTAATTCAAACCAATTGATTGCGTTTGCCATGATCAGTTTTTTTTAAGATGAATTAATATTTTCTGTTGTTGACACAAAAGTATGGGCAAGAAACAAATTGGTAATTCACTATTTTTTAAAAATGTAAATTTCAAATACATTGTTATATTGCAGGAGAGATTATAGCTAACTCATGAAAAAAAAGGAATTCCTTTTCCATTTGATCAAATCCCTATCCAGGACAGAGAAGAGATACTTGAAGATTCACTTTAAACATGCACATGGTGAAGCTATTTATTTCCGCTTGTTTACGGCTATAGATAAACAAGAGGTGTACGATGAAGAGGCGATAAAAGTAAAATTCAAAGATGATAAGTTCGTTAAACATTTTCATTTAAGTAAACGCTATCTCTACGGTCTAATCCTACAGGCTTTGCGGAATTATCATCGGGAGATTTCCCAGAAGGCCAAAATCAATGATCTGCTGAAAAATGTAGAAATCCTATACTTGAAGGGGCTATATCCTTTGGCAGAAAGAGATTGTAAGCAGGCCGCTCGCATCGCGGATACTTATGAATTGGATACGGCGAAGTTGGATGTATTGTATTGGGAACGGAAACTCATTCAAGCCCAAAGACCGGGAGATCGGAAAAGAATCGGCGAAGTGGTAGGGGAACAATACCAGGTGCTGACTGATCTACAGCAGATCAACGGACTATGGCAGAATCTGCTGCAGCTCACCCCAGATCCTAGGAATCCTCGTCCATCTCTCCAAGCCCGGATTCTCAAAGCTAATGTAGATTACCTGCAATTGTTGAATGAGCGGAAGGTGGATGATGCCGAACATACGCTGACAAGTTTGGTCAACGACCTCGAGCACTACCCGAAACATCTTAAGAATGACCCCAGTATATGGCCTGCCAATTTGAATAACTTGCTGGGCTTGTTGCTTTTTGAAAAGAAGCAAGGCGCTGCCTTAGATCTGATCCAAAAGGCCAAGGTATTTTATGCGAGCTTGCCACAATTAGATACGCCTACGATTCGCCTCATCCTTCGCACTTATAACATTGAATTAGAATTGTACAGAGATCGGAAAGACCGCTTGGCGGCGCAATCGGCGATAGCGGATATTCAGAACTTTCTGCAGAAACAAAAGGGCAATGTGCCTACCTCCTACCTATTGTCTTTTTGGTTTCAATTTGCTAACCTGCATTTCTGGGATGGAGATTATGAGCAATCGTTGCATTGGATCAACCGCGTACTAAACTACAAGTTCAAGGAGGAGCGTACCGACCTTCAGCGCTACATCCGTTGGCTTAACTTAATGGTGCATCTAGAGTTGGAAAACTTCTTTGTGCTAAGGTATTACGTTGGCAGCATGCGTCGGTTTTTGAAGAAGCAGGGGGCATTAGCTCAGTATGAACAGATTCTTCTGCGTTTCTTTGTACAGATCAGTACCCTTGGAGAATCGGATATTAAAGACGCATTTTCCAAACTACATGCCCAGTTGGAAAAGGAGTATGAGGTACTTCAATCACAACGTGTCTTAGACTATATACATTTTCTGGATTGGGCACGGCAACGGTCAACGCTCAGCTAACCAACTGGCTGGATTAGCAGCCAATTCTTCCCAGCGCACATAATACCGACCCACATGCCCTCCGTCGACCAAAGCATGATGAACTTGCAGAGACAAGGGCATTTTCATTTTATCCCCTTCTTGAAAGTACTTGCCCCAGGTAATACGAGGGACGCTATCACAAGGGTGATAGTGCATGGCGTGAGTCAGGCCAGTGAAACTGATCCAAGGGAGGGAAGAGAGAAAGAGGTAATCGTCTCGCTCTTGATCTTCAAAAACGGGATTTTCCTCCATCCTCTTCATCTGTACCTTGGCTGCCTCAATGAAGGTTGGAGCAGCTGCTTGATAACGGACTTCACAAAAACTAAATACATCAGAGACTTTGGTCTGTACACTGAAAGAGGGATTGACCTGATCGTGTTCTATTACCTTCTGGCCACGAATCCGCTGTCGAAAGGAGGGTAGCTCATTCGCGACTCGACTAATCAGATAAACCACGGCTGGCGTGAACATGATCTCTTCCGTTCTAAGGTAAGAGAGCAGATTCGTTATGTCCACATTGACGCAAATGCAATAATGCGGATGGTTCATGTGGTTGAAAAGGTTAAAATGCTTTTGCCGGTGTGGATCCTGGAAGGTAATCTCGCGCATTTTAGGGGAAAAATAAGGAAAAGAACAGAATAGTAGGCTGAGTTGCCATTACCGTTCCATTCAATTGCTCGGTATTCCTGGTAAACATCTTTACCCGAAGCGATCTACCGCAAGAGAGATCGCTTCGGACAGGTTTCTTTAGGAAGTGACAGCCAGAGCTCTGCCAGATAAAGCAGCTGGCAGATGTTTGACATAGTGATCCATGATGAACTGATACAAGAATTCGGTTACGTCGATCTTGTCAGCCAATAGTTTCTCTCGACGTTGCCGAAAGGTCTCGCGATCCTGGCTCAGGATTTGATCAACCAAAGCAAACACCTCCGCGGATTTACAAGTATTAAAGACCAAGCCATATTTCTCTTGATCTTGGACATAGCTCCGGGCAATGGAATTAATGTAGATGGCTGGGGTGCCTAATACACCAGCCTCAGAGGCGATGGTCGTTCCTTCACTTACGACGATGTCTGCGAAGTATAGGGCATCGTGCAATTGCTCCGGTGCCAGGCGAATCTTATGTTGTTCCAACTCAGGAGGTAATTCAGCTTCTGAACTGATAAAGACTTTCTTGGTCTTGGAGAGTTCTGCTATCAATTTGATTTTATCTTGATCCGTGAGCCCTTTATGACCTAGGTCATGCGTAGCATTCCAAGAAACGAATCGAACGATGGCATAAGGTGTTCCCACCTCCAAGCCGAGCCATTCATAGGCTTGATTGTTCGGTTGGAAGTATTTGGGGTGTAGGTACGCGATTTCGTGATAGCCATTATAGCGAATCTGCTTTGGCCCTAATTTTTCTACCAGTACTTCAGGCGTTAAAATCGTTTCCGTAAAGGGACGATAGAGGACGATCTGCTCCATGTTACCAGAATCCTCGAGGGAAAGATGCTTGACCCCGAGCAGGAAGGCGGTATGAGCAGCATAGATGGAGCCATGACTCAAGAGAAGATCAGGCTTGAAACGCCAAGCTGTGGCCAACATTTCAAGATCGAACTTCACTAAGCCCCATAGCTTACCCCACAGGCTTTTGTAGTGCTTTCCAAAAGTTCGGTATGGAAAATTCTCTGCCTCCAGTAACTCCAATTCGCACTCCTTATCCCTAGCAGTGAATAAAACTTCTCCGCCTTCTGCGATGATTCGGTGTGCCAAATGCTTGAATAAATGAACGTGTCCAGGGTGTCCTATGTCAATTAGGATTCGCATAGTTTTTTGATTTAATAGTGATCATGTGTGCAAAGCAAGCCCTTCGGAAAGCATGGGCTTTCCGCTATGGGAATTGCAAAAAGTAATGTGTTAAGGCAATAGAAGTCCCGGTGAACGTATGGCCGAATTCAACCATAGACACTGGAAATTTCCATGCTTACTTGGGGAGTATCGCAGAAATAGGTTATCAAGGACCATACCTGCCCGGATGAGCTGGGTATGGACCGGGTTTGCTCATCGGCTAGAAAAAAGGTATTGTGCTACTGAATGATTAATTGCCCACTAATAAATAGGTTTCCATTTTCAAAAACTTGGAAGAAGTATACTCCTCTACTTAGATCCCTTCGATGGAATTGATATTGCTGACCAACAAAGGTATCCTGTATTATGACCTGTCCCCAGGCATTGATCAAACGGAATTGTCCGTTGTTTAGCTGTTGATCTTCCAATTCCAAAATCGCTTCCTCTCGAATAGGAGAGGGATAGAACCGAAACTTCGGAAGCTCTACCTCTTGTGTGCTACTAATGTTAGGTATGACTACGAAATCTCGATCCAGCGTATGGAAGATCTTCGGCGTCAGAATAGGTTCATTGAAATCAAAGTAGATAGCCGCCTCATTTGGAATTACAGTTTTAAGCGGTGTATCTATATAGGGTTTGATTTTGAATTGTATAAAACCATGTGAGCCGGGTTCATTGACATTGCTATCCGGCAACATGATGTCTGCGAAATGGAAAACCAATAAACGATCTGTCAGCTTCCATTCAAAGTCATGACTTGTTGCTCCTACCTCGATGGTCGTGGGGTCGAGGAATTGAGAAAGGGTGTCATGTACCAATACGGTAAAGGCGGTATCTGTTCCCGTATTTTGGAATCGAATCAGGTACTCTAAGGCCGTTTCCGGGGTGATGGCGTGTTCAGGGCCATAGCCGGCGGGGAAGGCCCGCTTATCGTTGGGGTCAAAGGCGCCTTGGTTGGCTCGGCAATCAACAGCGACATGATCGTCATATTCATCCATGGGGAATTGGTTCACAAATCCCGTGCTATAAGGGGGATCTAGTTCTCCATTGGTTCCGCATCCTTCGATCGTTCTACTTACTACTCCCTTGCTGGGGTCACCCGGAATGCGAGAGGTTTGTATGCGAATGGTTTTTCCTTCTGGGATAACCATTACAGGTATTGATGCAGTCTGTTCCAGTTGGAAAGGCTGAGTTAAGAACATCACATCATCTTCGATAACGATCAGTTCGCTCGGAGCGTCCATGTCCAATTCACCCACATTTTCTACGGCAAATTCAATGCTGCCATTATCACATTCACCGGTGATATCGATACGTGCACTGGGAGTAGGGGAGCCACAGGGGGTATTGGGACTAATCACGGCTTCTAGGCAATGACTTTGGCCAAGGAATGCCTCGCAACTTAGATTGATCGTCAGATAGAACTTACCGCATTCACCCACTCCGATATCTCCCACAGGGAAGGTATACGGCAAGCCGTCTTCCGCTGAAAAAGGGATGCTACTTTCTACAAATATGAAGGACGAATCCAATAACAATTGTACTTCTGCATCTGCGGCAAGGACTGTGCCTGAATTGCAATAGTTGATCTGATAGGTATTGTCAAAACAACGCCGTAAAAAGGGCGTGGACACATCTACGGTTAGGAATGGACAATCTGCTAGAGTCTGAAGCACAAAATTCGGATACTCGACCAAGCCCGTATCCTGTACGTTCAACAACTGATCATTTTCACAAACGGTCCAATATTCATTTGGCAAATCCAAGTGAACAATGTATTGTCCGGAGTCCAGGCTAATATCATATCTCCCGTTCCTGTCGGTTTGCGTGAACAAGGTGTCTTCTGCGCCAAGAAAACTGAGGATAAATCCATCAAATCCAGTCTCCAAGCTGTCCGCTTCGCAATTCCCATTTTGATCGACAACTAGCTGTCCGCCTCCTTGCTGTTTGTTACCCAAATACTTATAGGTCTCTAAGGCTGTCCAGCCCGACATCCAATTATGAATATCATCAAAAGCGCCTAAATGCCTCACCGGTTCAAAGAAAGGATCATCTACCGGGATGCCAAAGTAGAGCGCAGGACTTCCGCTGTTCAATAAGGGATTGAGGCAAAATTGAGTATTCCTACAGATTGACCGCAGGCCGATGTCCTCATTCAAACTGTTCCCTTGCATTTGAAAGGCTTCTACCAGATAAGCCGCTTCCTGGTCTTCAAAGTCATTTTGTACGGCGAAGATGCCATTCTCGCCGGCTCCCAGTTCTTGCCCTTCACAGAAACTCCCCCAGGTGTTATTGCTGATGATTAATGTTCCATTCTCGAGGAGTTGCCTGGTATCTTCTTCATCTTCAAAGTCTTCAACTTCCAAGGCCTTTTTAAAACCGCTAATGATATTATTGGTGAATATTCCACCAAGCTTGCCTCTAAATTGTAGTCCAACCGTATTGGTTCGATCTTCTGGATCATTGCCTTCGCATCCTGAGCCCAAGAAAGTGGCGTTGCTGATGATGGGGCGAGCGGAGAAGTCTGGATTTTCAGGATTTCCTCCTGAGAATACTCCTCCAATATCACCTACTTTTTTTCGCTGAAAACCAAACCAGAACTGCCCCTTACCAGCCCACCCTTGCCGAAACTCAAAGGCATTGTCTGAATTGATAGCGGAAACCATGTATTTGAGCTGTGCGGTACCACCTAGAATTTCTACGCCGCCATCGCCAGAGGCAATAATCTCTATGTGATGGAGAAGGGTTCCACTACCTACACCAGCTAAAGTTAGTCCACTCAGTGGTTGGTTTAAGGTGAGGCCTGCACCGGGATGTCGAATGGACACATACGCCATTTCCCCCGATGAATCATCAGGGTTTGGGCCGCCGTATCGATTCCTGCTTGGGTTTTCAAGGCCGGGGAGTGAACCGGTGCCTTGCGGACCTGCAGAAATCGGAGCATCACCCATGAGGATAATGCCACCCCATAGTCCGCGGTCCGTATGTCGGACATCGTTGGTGCGATTGAGGTCATCATCCTCAGCGGTAAAAATAATCGGTTGTTCGGCTGTTCCAATAGCATTGATCTGAGCCCCTTTGGTAATGATCAAAACACTTACATCATCCTCAGTCGGAAATTGCCGACTTCTGATCACTGTACCGGCTTCGATATTCAGTACACCACCAGCCTCCAGGAAGACTAGTCCATCCAGTAGGTAGGTGTTATCCTTTGTCCAATTGTATACTGCGTCCCCTTGTAGATCACTGTCTGTGATCACAATTTCCTGGCCAGTCAGAAAATAGCTGTAAAAACTAAATGTAAGTAGGTACAGCAATTTGTTCATGTTGATCAATTTTTCGATACGTTTCGTAGGGGATCTATCGGTAGAGAGTGGGGGAGAACTCCTTCGTAGCACACTACAAAAGTGCAGAAGAAAGCTGAAGGAAAAAAAGACAAAATTTGCAGTTTATAAAGGAGGAATAGAGTTAATTGATTTTCAAAATTTTGATTTATAGTATTTTATGTCTTTTTTTATAAAAAAATAATTTTTCATATTTAATAAAAAATATTGGAAAAGAGCCGACTATTCCAGCTATTGAGTCGATTGGATAAAAGGGATTTCCGCCAACTGAAGAAATTTGTTCGCTCTCCCTTCTTTAATCAACGACAAGATTTAATCGATCTATTGGCTTATTTAGAGGAAAGTGTACAACGTACAAAAAAAACGCCAAGCAAGGAAGAAGTTTTTACACATCTCTATCCTGACGCCCCTTATGATCCGCAACAGGTACGCCTGGTCATGAGCCTTCTATACAAATTGATAGAGCAGTATATCGCCTTTGAGGAGTTTTCCGCCGATCGCTTAGCGGTGAAGCGGCAATTGAGTACCGCTTTGCGAAGAAGGGAGCTCATTAAACCCGCACAGATTTCCTTGAAAGAAGCCTATAAAAGTCTAGACACTCATCCCTACCGCAATGCCAATTTCTATATCTCAAAATACTATCTAGAGATTGAACAGTTTGAACTGTACACCTTGGATAAAAGAAATGTGAAGCACGATATGCAGACCATATCGGATGCGGTGGATGTTAGTTTCTTATCCAATAAATTGTGGCAGACTTGCATGGCGATTGCTCACCAGAGTGTGCGCAAGGTGGAGTATGATTTTGGTCTACTACCTGCTGTGCTAGCCTTTCTGGAGGAGCGCCCGCATCTCTTGGACATTCCGGCAATCGGCCTATACTACTACTGCTATTTGGCTTTGGTGCACCGTGATGTCGAAGCCTATTTTCACCGCTTCAAAGCCTTGATCTTCGAGCATGGCGAAAAGTTTCCCAATGAGGAAATCCATGGCTTATACCTATTGGCCATCAACTATTGCATACGAAGGCTCAACGATGGCACTGAATCCTATGCCAGAGAAGGATTGGACCTGTATCAATCGGGGCTTCGCACGGGGTTGCTATTGAAAGGGGAGCAACTGTCTCGCTTCACCTATCGAAACATAGTGGCGATGGGCATTTTGAGCGGGGAATTGCCTTGGGTGGAAGAATTCATGCACCAATACAAGAAGGCACTAGATCCCAAATTCCGAGAAAGCACCTTCAACTTCAATCTCGCAAAACTCGAATATACCCGACAGCGCTATGATCTCGCCCTTACGCTAATTACTAAGGATGTTCATAAAGATCCTTTATTGAATCTTTCGGCCAAAGCCCTGGCCATGAAGATCTATTATGAGCAAGATCGCTATGATACACTGGATTCCCATCTACAGGCCATGAATGCCTTTCTGATTCGAAAAAAGATCATTGGCTATCATCGTACCAATTACTCGAACTTGATTAGATATACCCGTAAATTAAGCGAACTTAATCCCTTCGATCGCCAAGCAAAAGCCGATCTTAGAGCGGCTATCGTGGCAGAGGAGCCGCTCCTGGAAAAAGAGTGGCTTTTGCAGCAACTTGACCGCTAAGGAGGACGAAAGTGGTCGAAAAATTACTTTTCCATGTAGAAAAATCATTTCATTTCATCTTCTTTCCCCGTTTCTTGTAGGAAAATCAAGCACAACCATATGATCACTGGAATATTAGATGGATTAAAGTCCTACGGAGATGGCTTCAAGATTATTGTGAAGTACAAACTCTGGGGCTATTTCCTCGCCCCAGCACTAATTAGCATTCTTTTAGGAGCAGCCATATTTGGGGCGGCTTGGGGGATTGCCGATGATATTGGGGGCTGGCTGTTGTCGTATTATCCGTGGGAGTGGGGGAGTGGTACACTGCTGAAAATCGCCAATGTGTTTGGTGGGTTGTTTGTAGGGGCTTTTGGCTTAATCATCTTCAAGCAGTTGGTAATTGCATTATCCTCACCCTTTATGAGTTTGATGTCGGAGCAGATTGAAAAGCGGATGGTTGGCGTTCCACAGCAGAGCTTTAAAGTATCAAAAATGTTGAGAGATTTGGTGCGTGGGCTCCGGATTGCGTTGCGAAATATCAGCCGAGAATTGTTCTTTACCCTGATTCTTTTCCTGTTGGGATTAATACCAATCTTCAGTCCTTTTACTACCATCGCTATTTTCATGGTACAGGCCTTTTATGCTGGTTTCGGTAGCATGGACTTTACCCTGGAGCGACATACCAACGTCCGACAAAGTGTTCGGTTCGTAAGACGACACAAAGGGCTGGCAATGGGTAATGGCGCAGTTTTCCTCTTGATATTAATGACGGTGATTGGTTTCTTGTTCGTATTGCCCTTAAGCACCGCCGCTGCCGCTTCGGAAACCTTAAAACGCTTAGATCTACCTGCGGGGGAAGAGCTAGTGTAAGATTAAGCCTACGAAGCTTTATCCCACAAACTTATAGCCGACCCCTCTGACTGATAGAAAAAAGTTTGGATTCTTTGGATCGGCCTCAAAGTATTTGCGGAAAGAAAGGATGAAATTGTCGATGGTCCGTGTTGAGGGGTACACGTCATAGCCCCAGACGGATTGGAGAATCTGTTGCCTAGAGACGACCTCATTACGCCGATCAATGAGCAATTTCAAGAGCATGGCCTCCTTTTTAGTTAAGCTGAAAGCCTGTTTTTCATTTTGCGCTTCGTAGGTCAAGAAATTGACCTTGTTATTCCCAAAAGTGTAGACTTCTGGTGTGTTCTCTGGCGCCTTGCTTGTCCGCTTGATGAGATTATTGACGCGCAGGAGCAATTCTTCTAAGTTGAAGGGCTTGGTGAGATAATCATCGGCTCCCTTCTTCAAGCCGGAGATGCGATCCATGGCCGTGTCCTTCGCAGTAAGGAAGATGATCGGCACTTCCATATTGGTTAGTCTCACTTGCTCACACACCTGAAAACCGTCAATTTCTGGCAACATCACATCCAAGATGAGCAAGTCAAAATGTTGCTCTCTGAAGTACTTCAAGGCATCTCTACCATTACCGGCAGCTACGACCTCAAAGTCTTCCATTTCCAGATTGAGTTTTACTACATCTCTGATGTTTTCTTCGTCTTCGACTAACAATATTCGAATCATACTAGGCACTGTGTAATGAACAATGTTTAATGGAGAATGAAATAATTGGGCAGTAGGCCTTCATTCCTTATACATCAAACTATTTTATCCTGCCTTCTTACTGCTCGGCAGCTGAATTCTAAAAATAGTCCCTTTGGGCTGGTTATCCAAAACGCTAATCTGCCCTTCGTGAGACTTCACGATTTCTTTCACAATGAACAACCCTAAACCGGTACCTTTTGTTCGCCGAGTATCCTCATTTCCAACACGATAGAACTTTTCGAAGATTTGTCGCTTATCCTTGTCTGAGATACCGATGCCATTATCAGCTACGGCTAGACTCACAATATCTTCCACTCGGTCAAGTACTACCTCAATCTTTGGGGAGTCGGGGGTGTATTTCACAGCATTTTCCAAAAGATTCAATATGACCGAGGTCAGACCTAGTCGATCCGCTTCAATGGCTGGGATATGATTGTCCTCTCGTAAGGAAAAAGCTACTTTAGGATATTTATCCCGCAGTTTCTGCATAATATCTCGAACGAGCTTACCTAAGTCCGTTGATTCGAGATGCGGTTCGTATACCGTCTCCAATTTGGCGCTGAGTAAAAGGTCATTGACTAAAGTAGTCAACCTTTCCGTCTCAGTAAGGCCGTTGCGAGTGAGCTTGTCGGCCTGTTCCTCTGTTAGTTTTCGCTTGCGGAAAGTCTCAAGGATGAGTCGAATAGAAGCCAAAGGCGACTTCAATTCATGCGTAATGGACAACAAAAAATTCCGTCTTTGTTGCGCGGCCGTTACCTCCTTATTATAGCCGCGATTGATCAACCAAACCCCGATAGCCATACTGATCACAAACACCACGCCCTCACCGACGATCATGTACTCACGCCGCTTGTAGTACTTGCTTAGACTCAAGTAAGCTTCCGATTTATAGTATTCTCGTACGGCTTCTTCAATGATGCGCTGCTCGGAGCGACCAGAGTCTTGGTGCTGAGCCATTTGTTCCGCGACCATGGCCATCCGCTGCAATTCTACTTTGGCATTAAAGGCATCCCGGTTGTTGGTCCACAACAAAATAGACCACCAAGCGAAGGCCAGCAACATATAGGCAATCACGAGCAAAGACAAAAGACGTAGTCGTATGTTTTGTTGGCTCACAGGTGATTAAGGGATAATTTATAATGTTTAGTGGATAATGTTGAATGAACAATTATAATTAATAATGGATAAGGAATAATGTTTAATGTGGGTGTAGAACGTAAGGCTAGGTCTTCGGCTAGTTCTGCCCTCTGTCTTCTGCCCTCTTACCTCTACCTTCTCACCAAAACACCAGCCCAATCAACCGAAAACCATGGCCCATGGCCCTCAACCATCGACTCCAAACCATCGACTTTTTACCAATCACCCCTTCATCGCCACATCAATAGCAGCACAGATCTTCTCGGAAGCTTCTGCCAAGGCTGCATCCGTATGTGCAGCAGAAATAAAGCCTACTTCGTACCCACTTGGTCCTAAATATACACCGCTTTGCAACAACTCATGATGGAGCACCTTAAATTTCTCCATGCTAGCTGGATCAATTTGATCCGCTCTTTTGATTCGGTCGTTGGTGAAGGCGATCCAAAAGATAGAGCCGATATGTGGCATGCTAAAGGCATAGCCCTTGTCTTTACAGTAGTTCAGAATACCCTGTACGAAGGCCTCAGTTTTGGCAGCTAAGCCTTCATAGAAACCGGGCTGCACCAATTGCTGCAAGGCAGCATATCCAGCAGCCATAGCTACGGGGTTAGCGGAGAGGGGACCCGCCTGGTAGACAGGTCCATCAGGAGCAATATGAGACATGATCTCGCTGCTGGCAGCATAAGCCCCTACGGGCATACCTCCGCCAATGATCTTACCATAGGTGAGGATATCAGGTTGAATGCCGTAGTGCCCGGCAGCCCCCTCGAAGCCTACCCGAAAGCCGGAGATGACTTCGTCAAAAATCAAGAGGATATCGTGTGCTTTGGTCTTTTCCCGTAAAGTCTCGAGGAATGCTTTGTCCTGCAACAATAAGCCATTATTGGCGGGGATTGGCTCCAGGATAATGCAAGCAATCTCACTTGCATGTTTGGCCAGTAATTCATCCAACAGATCCGGGCGATCCAAGGGAAGTACCAAGGTTTCTTGGGCAAATTCCGGAGGAATACCCGCCGAGGTACTCACACCAAAGGTCACTAGCCCGGAGCCTGCTTTTACCATCAAGGAATCCACGTGTCCATGATAGCAACCTTCGAACTTCACCACCTTGCTCCGTCCAGTCACACCTCGTGCCAAACGAATCGCCGACATCACCGCCTCTGTACCAGAGCTAACAAATCGGATCTTGTCAATAAAGCTGTTGTGATCTAGGATTAGCTTACCCAGTTCATTACCTAATTGGGTAGGCGTGCCAAAGGAGGTTCCCTTAGCTACCGTAGCCATTACCTTTTCTCGGATTGCAGTGTTATTGTGCCCGAGGATTAGAGGCCCCCAGGAGCAGCAAAAGTCGATATAGGTATTACCATCTACATCCTGCATTCGGCAGCCTTCCCCAGATTCAATGAACAAAGGAGGTCCCGAAACAGATTTAAAGGCGCGCACGGGAGAGTTCACACCACCAGGGAAGTATTGTTTGGCTTCTTCAAATAGAGCCGCAGATTTTTCTCGATTAATTGTATTTGTCACTTGCATGTTTAGTCTTTAGGCATATTTTCGAAGCGCAAAGTTAAAGAATAGTCTAATGAGGTTCGTCAGCGCTTCGTCAGAGTTCTAGCCCAGCAAAGAAGCTCCATCCCCAGAATACATTGAACATTCTACATTAAACCCTATCAATTATAACTCAACATTACACACTACCCATTATCAATTACAATTCAACATTCTCCACTAAACATTCAACATTAAAAATTCCCCATTCTCCATTCACCCTCCTCCTCCAATCTTATCCCAAAAAGCATCCTTGTAGGTCGCGCCAATCGGCAAGCGCTGCTCATTAATCACGATTCGATTTCGTTCGATGAACTCAATTTTGTCAATCGCTACCAAGAAGGACTTGTGTACGCGGATGAAATTATGATCAGGAAGCGATTCCGCCAGGTTTTTCATCTTTTCTAGCGTAAGCACCTTTTTACCACCTGGCAAATGGATACAAACATAGTCTCCCAAGCCCTCTAGATACAGGATGTCGGCCAGGTCGATCTTCAAGGTTTTGTAGTCGCTTTTCACAAAAATATAGCTGGGGTGATTCGAGGGAATTGCAGTATTTTCTGGTACGGTAGCCGGCTTCGATTGCAATCGCTCCTTTGCTTTTCCTGCCGCGATCATAAAACGATCCAGCGAAATGGGTTTAAGTAGATAATCAATGACATCAAACTCATAGCTATCCAAGGCGTACTGGTCGTAAGCGGTGGTCAAAATAATGGGATATTTGCCATTGGCAATCTTCATAAATTGTATCCCGGTCAGCTCTGGCATTTGGATATCCAAAAAGATGAGATCTGGTCGTTGATCTTCGGCAAATTGCAAGGCCTCTATAGGATTGGAGAAAGCTTTAAGTAGTTGCAGCCCATCCGTCTTTTCTATGTAGTCAGATAGCAAGCGGATCGCCAAAGGTTCGTCGTCTATTACCAAGCATTTTAACATACGTCCAGCGCTATTTTGAGTTGAATCGTAAAGGTATCTTCAGTATCTATAATCTGTAGGTCGCTTTTCTCACCGTATAGCAGGTTGAGGCGTTTACGCACATTCTGGACCCCTATTCCCCCAACCTCGTCTTTTTCTTGCACTTTTTTCTCATTGCTCACGGTAAAAGTGAGATAAGCTCCTTCTTTATGGGTGTGAATAGCCAAGGGGGTATTGGGGTTTTTGAGGTTACCGTGTTTGAAGGCATTCTCGACAAAGGGTATGAGGAGAAATGGAGCGATCTGTAGAGACAGGACATCACTCGCGGTTTTGAAGTCAATTTCCGGTTCAAAGTCGAGTCGCATCCTATGCAAATCAATAAAGTCATTCAGATAGCCGATTTCTTTCTTCACATTCACCTTTTCCGCTTTTTCATATAGGGCATAGCGTAGTAAACCCGAAAGTTTCTCAACCGATTTTAAGGCATTGTCTGATTTGTAGTAAATCAGGGAATAGATGTTATTGAGGATATTAAACAGGAAATGAGGATTTAGTTGCGAACGTAGCAGGGATAACTCGGTTTTTTGACTCTGTAAGATAAATTCTCTTTGCTGCACTTCCTTGTACTGTGCGTACTGAACAAAGAAGAAGACTAATCCAAGACTGATGTATACAAAGGCAAAATATAGATTGTCAAAGATGTATCGCGATAAGGAGGTGCCGGCTGGGTAATTTCGGGCATTGAAAAAAGTGGGACCAAGCACTTCTTCCAAAAAATAGCGAAGGAAAATGGCGGCGAGCACCACCAAGGGTATAAGTAAAAAAGACAGGTATTGCCTTTCTCTTTTATAAGTTTTATAGAACAACCAGTAGGCACCAAATGAATAGGAATATAGGTAGATCACTGTGGTAAGGAATCCCAGAAAACTAACCAGACTTGCGAAGTCTTGAGTAAGCCTGGAGAAATCCCCGGTTTCCATTATTACTCGTAGCGGCTCGTAAATAAAGTAGAATAATAGGAATACTAAGGTTAGTGACTTGATCTTGAATTTCATATTTGCAAAGTAAGGTTTACCCGTTCAGATACCTAAAAAAACTCCCCAGCCATGGGCTTCTATCGGTCAACGGGCCATTTTTATCGGTCAACTGAAAGCCTATAAAAAAATCAGGTTCACCGACGGAATCCCAGGCTTGACAGATTGCTTTTTGAACCGTCTACCTCTTGCCCCTACATTTGTTTCAACCGAACGATATCGGTCATTTCAAAATGATTAAAAACAACAGATCATGAAAAAGTACGGGCATATATTATTCTTAGTTTGCGAATTGGTTTTGACAGCTTTCAATTTGGTAGGACAAGCAGAGGAACCCAAGGAGGTGTTGATCATAGGTACGATGCACGAGGTGCCAAAGATCATCAAGAACAGTTATAAACCATTACTTAAGAAAGCGATTGCTTATGATCCTCAAGCCATCTTTGTAGAGCGACCACAAGCTGAAGATAGTCGAAGTTTAGAAGGAGTGTATACTAAGTTTTTGTCTCAATCCGATTCCTTGTCGAGCAATCATCCGGTTGACGAGACTCAAGTGAATCAGATGCTGGCAAAACCATTGTCGTCGATGACCAAGGCCGACTTTAGCCTCCTAAAGCAACACTTTGTGATTCGACGAGATTATGCCAATGCAGAGTTCTATGCGTACCTAGCCAAACACGGATTGGACGGATCAAAAAAGCCGACCAGAAATGAAAATGGGGACCTAACGGCCAAATTGGCGATAAAGCAAGGGATTAAGCAGATCAAGGCCATGGATAACCAATGGTACCGCAAAGAATATCACCAGGCTTGGCGAGCTTGTGCTAAAGCTAGTAGAAAGGATGGCGAGAGCGAAAACTTGAAAAAGATATACAAAAAGGCTTGGTGGGAGGAGCGCTGGAATGGGGCTATTGGCCGATTTGGTATGTACACTAACTCCGCGAAAACGACTCAAGAATATCATCTCATTAATTCTTTCCGATACCGAAAAACGGAATGTGAGCCTTGCAACGAAGGCGCCAAATACTGGGATTTACGAAACCTCGAAATGGCCAGAAATATCGGCCGTCAAATTACGGAAGGAAGAGAAGTGCGAAATGTTGTGGTAGTAGGTGCTGGCCACGTAGTAGGTTTAAAGGAGGCATTAGAAGCAGAGTTCCCCGATATTCATGTGAAGTTATTGAGCAAGTAGAGCCTAGAGACACTTTTAGTGTAAGAACCAGATACAAACAATCTACAGTATAATCATTTTGCTATGACCACAGAAAGAGAGGATCGATCAGCTAGACATACCATCTAATTGATCGGCCTCTCTTCTTTACTTATGCCATCAGCGGTGAATCCCGCTAGATCAGAAACTACATTTGCTTCCAGTTCTTTTTAGCCTTTGCCTCCATCCCCTTTTCGTCCGAAAGCCACAGCTCCTTGGCATCTACCTCCAGATCATAGAGGAATAAATAATACTTACCATCCTTCACCAAGAACTTATGCGGATCCGTGCGAAATTTGGCTCCTACAGCTATCCCTGTTGCACACCATCCTCCAAACTGGGGAAGGTATTTTTCAGGTGCTGCATCAAACTTTGATTTTTGCTCAGCGCTGGTGAAGTAATACTTTAGCCCCTCGTGCTCGGATTTGTAGGCTTTAGCGCCTCTTTGAGCCAGGCCGAGGTCGAGGTAGGAAATCGGACTATAGCCTTGTAGTGCGATCTTGCTGTCGTCTGTATTGTATGGGCTGGCTTCGGTTTGGGCTGTCACTGATGATAATGTCCAGTTCAACGCCAAAAGAAGGCAGATGATGCTTTTTGCGAATTTCATATCACTTGAATTTTGGTTGTAGAAAAATGGTGTAGGCTAGTTTTTGAAGTACTGCTCGTCCACTACCAGTCCGTTCGACCATTCTCGACGGATGATCTCATGCCAAAGAACATGGCTTCCATCTTTCATGTCGAAATCGAAGGTGTATTCTGATAGGGAAATGTTGTCCTTGCTAAGAGATTGGTGGAGCTGGATTCCATTGACTTTGGCAATTGACCCTACAAAACCAGTCATCTTTTCTATCATCTGGTCTTTGTTTTGGGTAATGGTGCCGTCAAAGTCGGTGGTCTTAGCATTGGGTGCAAAGAATTGCTCTACTGCTTGTACAATCTGGCCTTGCGAAACGAGACCATCAATGGCACTTAATGAATCATTGATCTGCATATGAATCGGATTAGTTTATGAATAATTACCCGACAAAAGTAAGGGCAGATCAGAGGCAAGTACATACAAGAAACTCGCTATGAATTGTACTTTTTCGAACGGTATTGTGATGGAGATTCGCCCTGGATTTTTTTGAAGAAGATAGAGAAGTGTTGAGGTTCTTGGAAACCTAATTCATAGGCGACTTCCTTGATAGGCAGATCTGCCAGAAGTGCCTTGGCACTATTGATGATCTCCATGCGAATGAGCTGACCCAAGGTAAGATTAAGCTTGTTTTTAACTTTTCGCGAAAGCGCTTTCACCGTCATATGTGTTTGAGCAGCATAGAAAGAGCTCGTATGTTGAGCTTTGTGGTGAGTTTTAATGAGGTACTGTAGGTCTTGAAAAAAACTATCGCCTGCTTCGCCCACTTGATCTCGGAAAGCCAAGGGAGTGGACTGGGTATGATGTTTAAAGAATCGGTTGAAGTAGGCTGGATCTTTAAACCCCATCTCAAAGGCGACCTCTTGTACGGGTTTGTCTGTGAAGGCCATTTCCTTTTTACTTTCCAGAATCAACTTCTTTTGTCTCAACTGCTTTACACTAACGCCCAAGTGATGCTTAAACAGCCGCGTAATGGTGCTATCTCGGTGAGGAACATGTGCCAATAACTGCTCCACGCTTAAATTTTCTTGGAAGTGTTGGTCAATAACTTCCTTGATGTCAAAAATGATATGGTAATCCGAGGGCGCTACCTCAAATGGGTTTTGCCAAAACCATTGTTGAGCAGAGCTATCAAGAATTTGTTGTGGCTTGTTATTTAATAACCAAGTCAGCAATTGCTGCGGCCTTTCACTGAACTCAATGTATCCCAATGAAATCAGATGTTTGAACAGGACCCGGAAATCAGGAGAGTTGGCTACAAAGTGAGATGGAAATTCAAGCTTACCCACCTCGAATTCACCAAAAGCAAACTTGATGTATTGATGTGGCTCTAAGAATATCAACCTGTTTTGGAAATCGCTATAAGTCTGGAAATCTACTTCGATCATGCCATGCCCCGATCGTATCCAGATCATCAAATGTTGTTCTGAACTTATCCGCTGATTTAGAGTAGGTTGAAAAAATTCTAACATAGAAATGGAAGTACTTCTTTTGGGTAAACGAATATGCTGAAAATGCGGTTGATTCACCTATTAGAATTGAATTGGAACTGTCGCCTATTTCAGGAATTTAAAAATTTTGTAACCGATTCTCGACTGCCCTGGTCTAATGGCCGTGAATTCACATTTCGAAACTATTATTTAATTCTAAAATCAACGAAATGAAATTCTCCATTCGATGGGTAGGAATCTGCTATGCGCTATGCGCGAGCCTAGTACTTTCAGGACAACAATCTGTTTCATATTTCCAGACGCCAAGCGGCAAGAAGGTGGACACTAAAACCTTTGATCAGCAGATCGAGGCAGCGATGAATGTTGCAGAAATTCCCGGGCTCTCCATTGCCATTATCAATAAGGAAGAAATTGTCTATCAAGGCGCTTTTGGTGTGACCAATATAGATACAGAGCAAAAGGTGGGCCATCAGACTGTTTTTGAAGCAGCCTCCTTGTCCAAACCTATTTTTGCCTACTTCGTAATGAAAATGGCGGAAAAAGGCATCATCGACCTTGACGAACCCTTGCACACTTACCTCCCTTACCCATATGTAAAAGACAATGACCAGCGTGTGCAGGCCATTACAGCGCGTATGGTACTTAGCCATAGTACCGGTTTCCCTAATTGGGCAAATGGCGAACTAGTCGAATTGAAATATACGCCTGGGAGTGGTTTTTCTTATTCCGGTGAAGCCTATCAATACCTCGCAGCCGTGATCGGCCAACTGAATGAGGTGGGATGGAAGGAAAAGCTGAATGAAATCTTTCTCGAGGAAGTAGCTAAACCATTGGGCTTAGCGCAGACTTCCTTTGCTTGGAATGAGGCCATCGCGGCGAACAAGGCTTTTGGCCATAAGGCGGGTAAACCGACAGATAACACCACGGGCGGATGGAACGGAAAAACTTTTGGAGCGGGTTACAGCTTGCATTCCAATGCCCAGGATTACGCTAAATTTCTAGTGGCCATGTTGCAAGAGCAAGGGCTATCTGAAAATTCCTTTCAACTAATGAAGGCCGAGCAAAATTCGCTTCCTGAAGGCCATGAGCTTCGGGAAATTGGCCAGACGGGCTGGGGACTCGGCTTTGCTCGCCGACCCACCGAAAATGGCATGCGCTATCTGCATACCGGAAACAATCATGATTTTCAGGCTTTTTGCAGCTTCAATCCTGACAATGGCTTTGGCATCGTGTTCTTTGTCAATAGTGATAAGGCGGAAGACTTCTTGAACCAGCTCGGTCCAATCCTCGACTATAAAATGTAAAACCCAATGGCCCCGATTTGATTCACATTTCCAAAAAGGGGCCATTTATTTTATCCAGAAATAATTATGGCACATCTTGAAAATATTGTATTCGGGATCGCTTTTTCAAGCACTTTGATCTTTGTGACCTACTTCATTACTAAATACAATTTTCTACTTAAGAAGGCTTTGCTCGATCGCGGAGAGTATGAGCGCTTTGCCAAACGCAAGATTCGATTCTTAGAGTTGGGCTGCTTGATGGTCGGTCTTGGCTTTGGCCTAGGCTTCTCCGCTTTCTTCTACCTTGGCGATGGACAATGGACGGAGCTGGCGGAGCTAATGAGTTATGTCTTTCCGCTGATTTTCGGAGGCACAGGATTGCTAGTGGCTTACTTCATTCGGCGCAAGTTTGAAGGGAATGCCTAAGCCTTCAGATCAGGATTTACTGCAGCGAATTCGGGATGGGGATAAGCGGGCCTTCCGAGAATTAGTGGAGCGTTACAAGAATGTATCCTTTTCACTAGCCTGTTCTATTGTAAAAGATGAGCAGCGGGCGGAGGATGTGTTACAAGATGCTTTTGTAAAAGTATTTAAACACCTTGCCTCCTTTCGAGAAGGGGCTAGGTTCTCCACTTGGCTCTACCGCATTGTGGTTAATGCTGCCTACACGGCCATCGAAAAAGAGCAGCGGCACCGATCCAGACAAGAAGAACCGTCAGCGCAATTCATGCCGATCGAAGAGGAATCGATCTTTACTAAGCTTCAACAATATGAACGAAAAAAACTGATTCAGGCCGTTTTCAAAAAGATGAAGGAAGAGGAGGCGCTCTTACTGCGATTGTACTATTTGGCGGAGCTAAGTGTAAAGGAAATTCAGGAAACAACAGGATTTAGTGCTTCGAAAATTAAGGTAGGGCTGCACCGGGCAAGAAAAAGTATGTTGGCTCATTTGCGGCGCGAAATGGGAGACGAACTAAAACATTTAATATGAAAGAAGACAACATCAAAAGACTGGTACAAGAAAGCGAATTGGAACCCAGCGAAGATTTCATGATGAAATTGATGGTTGCAGTCGAACAGCAGCCAGAGAAGGGGAGAGACTTTCGATGGATATTCCTTTTAGCCTTACTCTCTTTCTTAGCTTTGGCAGGCTGTGTTCTGGCATTGATTCGGAGACTCATCGAGCAGGGTGAGATTAAGGGAGTGCCAATCGATCTTTCGCCTATAGCTATGCGGGTTGGATTCATCATTCTTGTCTTGCTTATTGGCCATAAACTGTTATTGTTGGGACAGAAGATTCAAGCTATTCGTCCGCTGACCACATTTAGCCAGGAATAATGATCGAACCATTCAAATAGATTTTCTGCCTAACACTAGTCGAATTCCCTCCGCTCTCCATCGAACGGTCTTGTCTTTGGGAACTAATCTGTAGATTATGGCCTTACAAACATATTCTGCTTAGTTAAACCCGATAATCAAGCTGTTTTGAAGTTATACGATCAAAAGCACATCCAGGATTTTTACAACGCTTACGCTGAACAAGAAACCCAACGTTGGGAAAAATCGAGCATTGAAAAAGTCAAGTTAGCGGTTCATCGCCATCATTTGCGAAATCATCTGGAAGTAGGGGATAGGATCTTGGAACTGGGGGCAGGTACAGGCATGTTCACACAGACACTAGTGGAATACAGCGAGGATGTTATTGTCACCGACTTATCGCCAGTTCAATTGGAGCTTAACCAACAGCGTGCCCAACGCGACAAGTATTATCACAAGGTAAAAGAATGGAAGATAGCAGATATTTGTGATCTCTCGGATTGGGCAGATCATACCTTTGACAAGATTGTATGTTATGGAGGGCCGCTTAGCTATGTTTTTGATGAAAAGATTACAGCGCTCAATGAGATGAAGCGGGTGCTAAAACCAGGGGGTATTTTACTCTTTAGTGTAATGAATCTCTGGGGAACCGTGCATGAATATCTGTTCAAGATCATGATGGTTACAACGCCAGAAGACAATGAAAAGGTTTTGAAAACGGGAAATTTACATCCTTCTTCCTATACTCCTTCTGATCACCATTGTCATATGTTTCGCGTGCAGGAATTGCGGGAGGATCTTCAGCAAGTCGGCTTCGAGGTCAAGGTTCTATCCGCCTCCAATTGTCTATCGGCAGCCAGAGCGGCGGAGTTGGAGGAGCTGCAAAAGAATGAGGCCGCATGGAACTACTTTTTGGAAATGGAAATCCGAGCTTGTCAATCTGCAGGTATGCTAGAATCTGGCACTCATTTAATTGCCGTCGTACAGAAGCCCTTAATCTAGGGCTTCCATTGGGTAGCCCTGTTCAGCTTGTAGCGCATAATTTTTTCTTCCCCTATAATTTTTTTGATTCTTACCGCAAGTTTTTAGTCCCAAGAGACATCTAAGGAACAAATTCATTTAGAAAAGCACATTTTGGAACTCGCCTTTCTCTACCTAGAGTGCCAAAACGGCCAATAAAAAATTGAAAATGTTCCGAATTAGAATCCAATCGCCATTTTTTCTGTTTGCCCTACTACTCAGTGTGACGCTCTTTTCTGCCTGTCAAAAGGATGATGATGAAGGGGGGGGAGAGGTAATGCCTACTGAGGATTGTACGAACGTTACAAGCACTTTTACCATCAACCTGGACCCGAATGAATGTGATGTTGATATCGAAGCGGTACTGGGCCTTAATAGCCAGTACACGGAATCAATCAATGGGACCACACGATCCATCACTATTAACGGCATAGCGAATCACCGTGTAGGGTCCTTCCCAAGAATGGGTAATCCCAATACAATTGGCGAGGCCGTACAAAGCTTTAGCACGACCACCGAGCCCTCTATTGCCAATGCCGTTACCAACGGGCAGGGATATGACGTGGCAGTCCTTTTTAGTGGCGTTGCCGTGGATCCCTATACCGCTGAATTTTTCCGTACCTCCGCAGGAGGAGTCAATCGAGATTGGAATATTACGACCCTAACAACGGCAGTGAATTTAGGCCTAGATTGCAATAATGCCCATGTGCAACCTACCGGTAAATATCATTATCACGGGACCCCAAGTGCGTACGTAGCTGAATTAGGAGCAAGTGCTGCTGAAATGACGAAGGTCGGCTATGCAGGAGATGGCTTTCCAGTGTACTACAAATATGCCTACACCAGCGATGGTAGTAGCATTACGGCCTTCGAAAGCGGCTATCAACTGAAGGAAGGAAACCGACCTGGCAATGGAAGTACAGCGCCTGATGGTTGTTATGATGGTACATACTTTCAGGATTATGAATACGTAGCGGGGGTGTCTGAGTTAGATGAGTGCAACGGTAGATTTGGTAAGACACCGGAGGCCCCTGATGGTGAATATTACTACTTGATTACGGATAATTTCCCCTCCGTCCCCTTGTGCTTCTCCGGAACTCCCGATCCCAGTTTTAATAAGAGATAGAACTATTCTTTTAGATCGTTAATGCAGACAAAAAACCAAACCATGAAATTTATTTTATATGGAGCCATCATTCCATCTTTGGCGGCCCTTAGTATACTAGGAGTGAAGCGAGGAATGGCGCTACACAAAGCAGCCAAGATTAATACGGAAATCCCCGAAAACACGGCCGATGATACCTACCTGATCAATTTGGATCCCAGCACTTGCGCTGTAGATATCGAAACCAAACTTGGGACATCAAGTGTATACACGGAGGTGATAAATAAAAGAAAGAAGACTAGGAAAGTCGAGATCAATGGGGTAGCCTCTCATGATGTGGGTACTTTCCCATCCAGAGGAAATCCCAACACCATTAGGGAAGTTAAGCAGACTTTTTCTGTCCCTTTAGAACCAACTATGGCTAAGCGAAAGACCCCTGGGAAAGGTTACGATACCGGAGTATTGTTTAGTGGTGTTTCTATCGATCCCTTTACAGCAGAATACTTTGTTGGACCTACTGGGGCGATGAACCGCGAATGGAATATTACCACTTTGACGAGTACCGTGGACTTGGGCTTGGACTGCAACAATGCGCACGTACAGCCCTCCGGTAAATACCATTATCATGGCACCCCTTCTGCTTACCTCGATGATTTAGATGCGGATGGTACTAAAATGCTTAAGGTGGGCTATGCGGCAGATGGCTTTCCGGTCTACTATAAATACGGCTATGATGAATCAGGGCAAGTGGTGGCCTATCAAAGCGGATTTCAACTCAAGGATGGAGAGCGTCCTGGAAATGGTAAAACAGCTCCTAATGGCCCTTATAATGGACGTTATTTCAATGATTACGAATATGTAGAAGGGGTGTCAGATTTGGATGAATGCAACGGTCGATGGGGGAAAACACCTGAGAGCGAAAGTGAGTATTACTACTTGATTACGGATAATTTTCCCTCCGTCCCACTTTGCTTCAGCGGAACACCTTCCAAGGATTTCCAGAAAATGCGTGGCGGCGGACCAGGCGGCAGACCGCCTAGAGAACATCGACCTCCACCTCGCCGCCATTAACCTAACCGCTCTTTTACACTTCCGAAGTCTCTAAGACTTCGGAAGTGTAAA
>ENA-UENX01000048-UENX01000048.1-marine-metagenome-genome-assembly--contig:-NODE-48-length-58333-cov-3.627959_pt1 | contig 58333 bp, 56 predicted proteins | sample MGYA00237875_ERZ529327 | MGnify/ENA primary metagenome ERZ529327 (study PRJEB26372, sample SAMN05368347) | marine metagenome | biome: cultured habitat; feature: ocean water; material: water; isolation... | reverse complement strand
CACCCAATACGGAACCGATAGTCGCAGTAGAGATGCCAATTTCTTGGCAGAGCGCTTGCCCTATGATAGCTATAATCTCTTTGGTACTTCCGGGGGAACGCGTACGATCCAGAGTTTCATGCGGAATGCCACCGTTAGCATTCGGTCGGCCATTTTCGATTCTACCGTTCCTATTGGTCACCCCATCATTTTGGATGGATTTCACAACTACCAACAAAGCCTAGACCGGATTTTCAAACACTGTTTGGATGATCCCGTTTGTCAAAAAGCATACCCGAATTTGAAAGAACGGTTTCTGACTTTCTTGCAAAGCCTAGATGAGCAGCCGCTTGCGCTAAAGCTCCGCGGTTTACCAAAAGCATACTTGAATAAGCAAGAGGTCAATGCACTCGTTTATAATCAACTCTATGAGGAAAACAACTTCGGATTTCTTCCCTTTTTTCTGGAAGCACTTATCGGCCGTAAATCAGCCATGCTCCGCCGCCTGATCAATCGGCATGACATGCACAGCACCGTAATTGAGGCCTTCAATGCCCCTGGCTTTCTCAACTACATGAACGACTACAAGGTGTTTCAAGATGACCGACTTATTCAATCAAGGAGACCCGCGACTTTGGCGGCTTATGAAGTCTTGGATGGCTATCTCCCCTACTTCATGCAGGATAAGCGATTTCAAAAATACCCCGATGAAGCTAGACCGATTTCCTCTGATATACCTAGTCTTTTTTTAGTGGGTAGCTATGATCCTACGACTCCACCAGCTTATACCGAGTTTCTGCTATCGAATTTTACCCAAGCCTATTTTGTACAATTACCGAAAGTGGGCCATGGGGTGTTTAACCAAGATTGTGGGCAAGCCATGATGCTAGATTTCATCAATCACCCCGCTCAGTCCCCCAACACCTATTGTATCAATCAACTAAAAGATTGGCAAATTCGTTTTTTCATTCGGGGACAGAAGTAAGTTAGTGTTTGCTCACTTAGTTAATGCCCTATGTGTATTTAAGAAATGGGTAGGATCCAGGTATCCCGTAGTATCTTCCGCATATCCGCCTCCAATAGTCATCCCAATACTATCCCGAATCTCCAGATGTAAATGGGCATAATATTGCCCATCAGCATTACCAATCGTAGCAATTTGCTGGCCACGCATCACCCAGTCACCCGCCTGCACTAACATGGAATCACAATGGGCATATAAAGACTCGTACTGCTCTCCGTTTGGGATTTGATGCAGTACTCGAACCACTTTTCCCCAACCTAACCCAATATCTTCGGCAAAATTCACTTGTCCATTCGCAATGCTATAGATGGGATCGCCGAGATCTGAATTGCCTCCTGTCACGGCATTCCAATCATCCCCTAAATGATAATTAAGACCAAAACCTTGTGCGTTGTAGTAACCTTTGGCATCGGGTTTACCTACGGGGTAATCAAAGGCCGTTGCGATGAATTGCTTAGGAAAGACAGGAGGACGAGCCAGCGAGTCTGATTTTGCTTCCACAGTTATCGTATCTGGCCCCAATACATTAGGCGTTTTTTCCGCGATCTCATTTCGACAGCAAAGACAAGTCCAAGATAAACCGAGACTATAGATTATATATCGAAGGGTCATTTGTCCAGCTCTTTTATGGTTCTTCTATGACAGCTACCTATTTAGAAAAGTCTTTAGTATCCACTTAAATATACTGTTGTTCACTTACCAGGCTATGCCGTTCACTTAAACCCATATTTTTTCGAAAGCGTTCCTCCTACCTTTAGCCTAGAGACTTGCATGAAGCTTACAACCTTGCTACTGGACATCCAGATGTCAGAAGACAGACTGCTATGTTAACCATGAAGCCTAGGATTAGGACTTCTCGCAGCGAAGCGTTCTGGTCTCCTACCTCTGATGTCTAGTAGCATGGCTTACAACTCAAACCATAAACAACAATACTATGCAAAAGATATTTACGCTCATCTTCCTTCTATCCTTGATCGGTAGCCTGTCTGTTTTGCAGGCACAGGATTGTACCAATGATATTACGCCCCCCACAGCACTGGGATGTACTGCTAACTTTAGTATTAACAGTAGTCTGCCCTGCCCCTTCCCTATGCCTAATTTTACGCCCTCTGGTAACTTTCTTCTCGTTGTTTCAGACAATTGTACGCCAACAGATGAACTTGCAGTAACACAAAGTCCAGCTCCGGGAAGTCCTCTCGATTTTGGACCCTTAGAGCTGACCCTGACCGTAACGGACAAGGCCGGTAATAGCAAGATCTGTACCTACAACATCCAGGTAAATGATGTCAAAACGCCTACCATTTCTTGCCCTCCGTCCATAGATATTGACTTGAACAATGATTGCGAATGGTTGATGCCAAATATGGCTAGCTTGGTACAGGTATCTGATAATTGCCCTTCTTCTGGAGCAATCACCGTAGTACAGAATATCCCTGCAGGTACCAGCTTAGGATCCGAAAGTATGGTAGAAGTATATGTGTCACAACATGGCTCCCGAAGTCCCTCCTGCTTTGTAGACTTGAATTTAGCAGGTAGCCCCCCAACGGCAGTCTGCCAGCCCGTCACCATTGACTTAGGTGAAAACGGTAAAGCTACTTTAACGGCTGCAAATGCGGATGGCGGATCTAGTTCATCCTGCGGTTCCATAGGCTTAAGTGTCAGTAAGGAGGAATTTGATTGTTCCGAAGTGGGCGATCATCTAGAAACCCTAACTGTTTCTGATGGGAATGGTGGGCAAGCAAGCTGCGACTTTACGGTTACCGTTCGAGATGCCCTACCTCCCAGTTATAGTAATTGTCCAGGAAACATCAATGTTTTCAATGACCAAGATGATTGTGGCGCACTTGTAAGCTGGACACCACCTATCTTGAATGACAATTGCATAGGAGCTATTGGAAACTCAACGCATAATTCTGGTGACTTCTTTCCAGTAGGTAGTACCACCGTGACCTACTCTGGCGCTGATGCTTCAAATAATGCTGCCCCTAATTGTAGCTTTACCGTTAATGTGACGGACATGGAGGACCCCAGAATCAACTGCCCTGCCGGAATCCCTACAAATACTGATCCGGGTCTTTGTGAAGCGAGTGTAAGCTTCACTCCACCCGTAGCCAGCGACAACTGTAGTATCGATGAAGTCAAAGCCCGCTATCGGGAAGTGGATGACAACGATACTCCGATCGGAAGCTGGACAAGTCGAGTCTTGGATCCCAGTGGATTTTTTCCAGTAGGTCGCTATCAAGTACAATGGAGGGCCAAGGACATTTACGGAAATAAAAGCACTTGCTCGCAATACCTTGAAGTGTCTGACGGAGAGGATCCAATTGCAGTTTGCCAAGATGTAACGGTTGGGTTCAATGGTGAGACTGCGATCAACCTGACTGCTTCTCAAGTTTGGAACGAATCCGCTAGCACCGACAATTGTGGGAGTCTGATATATGTAGGAACTGAACCTTCTCTGATGATTGATTGTGAAGATGTAGGGACTACCGTTCCCCTCACTGTAACTATCCAAGATGCATTGGGCAATGAGGATGAATGTACCGCCTATATAGATGTTGTAGGGTTACCCTGTGGTTGGTCGAAGGGTACGCAGGATGGGAGTCTGAATTGCGGAAATGACACCCAGGTGGATTATGATTCCGGAAACGAAAGCTTCTCGCTATCCGCTGATGGCTGTTGGCACGATTGTACTGATGCTGACAAAGCTGTGCAAGCCTATTACGTCCTTTGTGGTGATGGGCAGATCGAAGCTCGCTTGGCGGATATTAACTTTGGTGGTTATGCCGGACTAATGGCAAGAGAAAGCCTTGACCCCTTAGCCAGAAGAGCAGGTGCCCTCAAGAATTACTCGACCCGTAGAGTTCGAAGAGAATGGAGAGCTAGCTATGGGGGAATCGTTTCTCAATCTCAAGTATCACGCAGCCGGGTACAATGGTTCCGTTTGGTGAGAACAGGTGAAAAAATCAAGAGTTATACCAGCACTAATGGTAGTTATTGGAGGCTGCTTAAAGTAGTAACATTACCAAATTTAGAAGACTGCTTGTATCTGAGTTTGATGGCTTATAGCCTAAATAGCAATACTGCAGTTGAAGCGGTGTTTGATCATGTCCGTGTTTCCAGCAGTGGAAATATTGCTAGCAGTTTGATTGCAGATGATACTCCTTTACCAGATCAGCAGCAATCCTACACCGATTTGGATCAACTCGGCAACATTACCCTCTTCCCCAACCCTGCGAATGAACAAACCCAGATTGCCTTAGATGGGTTTCAGGATAAGCCTGCATTGATGATCGTACGCGACCAATTTGGCAAGGTAGTCCGTCAACTACAGCTGCATACCGCAGCCGATATTCAACAAAGATTGGACATTAATGATCTGACACCTGGCCTTTATTTGCTTAGCATCATTCAGGACGAAAAGATGGTAGGTACCAAGCGGCTCATCGTACAACGATAATTGACTGAATCAAAAGCCCCTTGTCAAAAGTTTGGCAAGGGGCTTTTGATGCTAAACACTTTTATCAACCACCTCTTCAGAAGTTAAACCAAAAATCGGCGGAGTCTTCACGCCAAGCAGGCCTAAATACGTATACAATTGACCTCGATGATGCACTTCGTGCTCTACCATGGCCCGCAGCCATTTCCAAATGGTAATCTCTGTGCCTGCGGGCGTCTTACATTTTTTGTGTAGATCTTCCTGGCTCAAATTGAGAAAGATCGCTAGGCTCTCCTCATGCATCTTCTGATAATAATCCAGGACGGCTTCATATCCCTCCGCCAACTCTATCCCACACCCCTGGTAGCTGCTCTCTTTGAATTGGACCGTCTCGGCATACATAAATCTTTCAATATTTGCCAGGTGTCTGATCAGGTCTCCAATCGTGAATTTCCCTTCTTGATAGGTCCATTCCATCTTATCCTTTGGGATATAATCAAAGAGCCTACTCGTTCTTTTCTTAATTCTGGAATAGTACTTTACAAAGGATTGAATGTCTGAGATTTCCATTTTCTAGGTCTATTTTTATTCAGTTGGGCTACCTAAAAATAGAAAAACGGCCTGAGTTTTCACCCAGTCCGCTTTCATCTTGATAGTTTGTCTTGGTCATTTAGGCCCCCAACTTCTTTAGTAACAATTCAGCCACCAATTCCGAGGAGGCTGGATTTTGACCGGTAATCACTAAGCCATCTTCTAAAGCATAAGGATTCCAGTCTGGGCCTTTCGAATAGATTCCTCCATTTTCTTTCAACATGTCTTCAACGGAAAAAGGGACGATCTCGGTAAAATCTACCGCCTCTTCTTCTGAGTTGGAATAGGCCGTCACCTTTTTCCCTTCCACTAAAGGTTTACCGTCAGCATCTTTGGTCTGTTGGAAGATGGCTGGTCCGTGGCAGACAGAAGCAACTGGCTTGTCGCTGTTGTAGAAGGATTCGATCAAGGTAATGGAGTCTTCGTTATTGGCAAGATCCCACAATGGCCCATATCCTCCTGGATAGAAGACGGCATCGTATTCCTGATGACTAAGCGATGCCAAAGGAATCGTTTTAGCTAATATCGCTTGCGTTTCCGGGTCATCTTGAAATCGCTGCGTAGTGGGCGTTTGGAAGTCTGGCAACTCACTTTTGGGATCAATAGGAGGTTGGCCGCCCTTAGGAGAAGCTAGTGTGATCGCTACTCCTTTATCCTTTAAGAAATAGTAAGGTGCTGCAAATTCCTCTAGCCAAAAGCCAGTCTTATTTCCGGTGTCCCCCAGTTGATCATGGCTAGTCAGCACAAATAATATCTTTTTCATAGCAAAGCATCTTTATATTATTTAATGCTACAAAGCTATGGGCAATCCTACTCGAAAAAATTGATGTATGGTAAGAAACGGTTAGCGAGCCAATTCTTTTCGGATTCTACTTAGGCTTTCCGTCGTGATGCCTAGAAAAGAGGCGATGTGATAGTTTTTCACGCTTTGTTGGATGTCTGGATAATTCTCAACAAAGGAAAGGTATCTGTCCTTGGCGGGTTGTGCCAAATTGCCTAAAATTCGTTTTTGCAGCGCCATAAATCTGCGTTCAAGTTTCTTTCTAAAGAAGGTTTCGAAGGCAGGAATATCAAGATATAGTTGTTCCATATGCTTCCGTGACAACTTATAAATGGTAGCATGCTGAATACACTCAATATTCGTTAAAGCCTTATCTCCAGTAAAGAAGGCTGTATAGTCACTTATCCACCAATCTCTAATGGCAAATTGTAAAGTATGTTCCTTGCCTGCATCATCCAGGAAATAGGTCCTTAAGCAACCGCTATAGACGAAGTGGGTATACAAAACCGTATCTCCTTCACTTAATAGCACATCTCCCTTCTTCAGGTTCACTCTTTTTAGTAGACTCCCAATAGTTCTGAGTTCTTCCACTGAAAAATCGGCCTCCTTGAATAACTCTGCCAGTATTGCATCTTCCATATAAGACTAAGTTACAGTCCGTCTTTTAGACGTGTTTAAAACTACAATAAGGGCTATTTGGGGCAAATTTGCTCCTATACTTCGTCAAAAATTACCGCAGGTGCATAACAGTAGCCAGTTTGTCTCTATATCTCTTCTCCAAGAGTTCGGCTAAGGCAGCTTTATCCTTCCGTAAGCGCTTCATATTTTCTCCATCTTCAATGGTCGGATGGAAATCTCTCAAATGCCCATCACTCCAAGCAGCTAGCTCCATCAGTAGCGGGGTTAATGCTAAGCCCTTCTCCGTCAGGTGATAGTAATTTGTCTTCTTGTTGTCCGGACGTTTAGACTTTGTAATGATTTTAAACTCCTCAAGCAACTTGAGCTTCGCTGAAAGGATATTGGAAGCGATAGCTTCATCACTTTCCATAAAGTCTTTGAAAGTTTCCTTGAAATCCAATAGCATCAGCTTGACAATGACTAGCATCCACCTATCTCCCAAAACATCTAGGGCTGAAGTAAAGGGGCAATCGCAGCGAAATTTATGCTTCATAGAGAGAAAATGATAATTTTTACTTTTAAAATGCCATTAATTTAACTTATTACTTGCATCAAGCAACTAATAAGTTTATTTTTACTTGCAAATCAAAAGTAATAAACCTAAAAGTATGAGACAACTTTTTGCAATTATTCTATTAATAGGCCTAATCACAGCCTGCGATTCCACCAAAAAGGCTAGTGATAATACACTTTCCGAAACTTCTCATCCTAAAATTTCAAGCATGAATCAAAAAGAAACTGTTGGTACCTTCTTGGGCTCCGTATTGCAACAAGATGTTGCAACCATGCGTCAACTAGCGAATACCGACTACATTCAGCACAATCCATTTATCCCAACGGGACTAGAGCCTTTTATTGAAATGCTACCGATGTTAAAAGAAAATGGAACCCTTGCGGAAAACATTCGCATGTTTCAAGATGGCAATTATGTGTTCATGCATAATATTTGGAAAAACGCTAAGCCTTTTGGTGCAGATGAAATGGTGTCATTCGACATCATCCGTCTAGATGACAATGGGAAAGTAGCTGAGCATTGGGATGCTATGACCGAATTGGTAACGGAAACTGCCAGTGGCAGAACCCAAACGGATGGGCCAACAGTCGCCGAAGACTTGGATAAAACCGAGGAATACAAAGCTACCGCCAAGGCATTAGTAGAGGACATCCTAATGGGTAAAAACCCAGGTAAGATCGCCGATTACATTAGCGCCGAGCAATATGAGCAACATAACCCTGGGGTCAAAGATGGATTGCAGGGCATTATCGAAGCGGTAGAATACTTGACCGCTCAAAACAACATGTTTAAGTACACTAAGATCCATAAAGTTTTAGGTGAAGGAAATTTTGTACTAACGGTAAGTGAAGGAGAATGGAGCGGCAAGCAGCAAGTCTTTTACGACCTATTTAGATTCAAGGATGGTAAAGCCGTTGCGCACTGGGATGTGATTCAAGAAATACCAACCGAAGGCTTAGCCAATAATAATGGCATGTTTGGCTTTTAGGCATACCTTTCTAAAGTAGAACTGATTTTGAAAGTCCTGAAGGAGTATAAATTCCTTCAGGATTTTTGTTTGCGCGGGCTTGCCTGTTTTATATACCTTCGTTTCTTACTCTATAGTTTTTCTCCATCCGGTCCATAAGCCTTCCCAAAAAGAAAAGCCTCCGGTCCTACTCCATTCTTCTCTATCATTGCTAAGCGTTCCATGGCCTCCTCTACTGTGGGTTCGTGGCCGGCATCTACCCACCATAAAACCATATGCGGTTTCTCCATTTTATCAAACCACCTTTTACTGCTCTTTACGAAATAAGAGTGAACCGTCTGGTAGACATAGGATTTAAGACTTTCTAAATCTTCCCAAACGGACATATTCACAATAATCATGTCATTCTCCAAGGGCACCTCAATATTCATCGAAGAGCCGCCTTCTTTATCCTTCAAACGCCAAATAAAGCCTGGACTTTCTTCTGCTAGTGCATTTATGGGATCTATGAAATCGACAAACTCTTTCATGATCGGATCCTCTAAGGGCGCCTTCATTTGAGCGATATTGATCTGTGCTAAATACTTCTTTGTCATATCCTTTTTTGGGCAAAACTAGGTGTGAATCACTTTACTGGAACTGTAATTTTCTAGTTATTTTCTGTCATTTTCTAGCCGACGAAATTGACCGGGTGTCAAATCAGTATGCCGCTTGAAAAACTTCCAGAAATAATTCGGGTCTTCGAAACCTAGCTCATAAGCTACCTCTGAGATGCTGCGGCGCGTGTAGGTGAGTTGTCGTTTTGCTTCTAGGAGCAGCCGTCTTTGGATATGTTCACTAGCCGTGATTCCAGTAAAAGCCTTAATGGTTTGATTGAGGACGGGGACACTGACCTGGAGTGCATCCGCATAGGGTTGCACCGATCTTTCCTGACGGAATAAACGCTCTAGTAATTGATCAAAATCTGCCTGGAGGCTGTTGGCAGCAGATGATGGAGCATGGCTCAGCGTAGGCCATCTTTTCGCATACACCAGCAAGATATTTATTAGGGCTTTGACGACCAGTTCGTATCCCGATCGCTTGGCCTCCGCCTCTTCCAGTATTTGCTCAAACAAAGCGTGCAATGATGCTTCAGCTTGTTTTGGAACTTCCAACACCAAATAGCAGGGCGCTCCTTTTTGCTGATTAGCTCCCATAATCTTATGCGCTGCATCAAGAATATCCGGAGAAAAATGCAGAATAAATCCCTCCATATCATCATCACTGATACAATCATGTACAATTCCTGGGTGGAGGGCGAATATCAACCCGGGCTTCATTTCGAATTCCTGAAGATCAATTCGATGTCTTCCCTTTCCCTTTGTCACCCACACCCATTGATAAAGCCCTGGATGACGATGAGCATGATGATAAGTACCCGTTTTTTCCAAGAAGCTTTCAATTCTTTGAATATTGAAGGGCAAGGTTTCTCTTGGATCCCTTTGCTCTCCATACAATTCGTAAAGAGGAATACTGTTCCGAACCGTCATTGCTAGTTATGCTTTATTGTAGAAAGGCTAAGTCTTTCCTGTTATATCTAATAAAACCCTTTTCGGCGGGCAACTGTTTCTTGGTTTTCCAGCAAATGAGGGCCTCTTTGAATCGGCTATTCGGATTATCGGCCAAAAAATCTCGTACATACTGCGCCAACATATTATGTTCAGCAATCTCGCGTTGGAAAGACGGATCTTCTTTTCTCCGCTCTAATTCCTCCCACTTAATTACCGCATCTCTTAGGGTCTTTCCTGGATGCTCCTTGACCCAATCCATGAAATCGCTGTGACAGGAAAACTGAGGCCCAATCTGGGTAGTCATGAACCGACGGAAATTCGGTCCAAACTTGACATTGTCAGTGATTTCTGTATCCAGGCTTAAAGCGGCCTTCGACCAATTGAACCTGGAACTTGGCCTTGGCTTTTCCACTACGGGCAAAACAGCTCCTTCATTTTCTAAAGCATAAATAATCCGGTCTCGAAGTTCAAATTTCCCGCCCGAATAAGGCAATCCCAATTGTTTACATTTCTCAACCATTTCTACCTTTAGCCAGTACCAGGATTGAAATGCCGCACTGCTATTGATGTCGGTGATTTTGGGTTTTTCCATTGTATGTCTGGGTAATTCAATCCTTAACAATCCGTTTGATCCAACGGAGGTGGGATTCTACCTGGGCGACCAAAGCATTCTTTTTCTGCTCTGCAGTCAAATCCCAATCCGCCTTCACCAATGCTTCGCTAATCCTCCATCGGTCAGCAGAAACGGGAGAAAACTGAACTCGGAACCAGGGTATTCCCGTCCAGGAGCGATAATAGTAAAGTCGATTTTCTTCTGCGTAACAAAACCACTTGTCCTCCATTTGCAAGGGCGTGATGCCCAATTCTAGCCAGGATTTTTCTGCTGCTGAAAACTCCATCTCAATTGCTACTGAGGTGCTAATTTCTTTTGATAGCTCTCCTTCGCGTTTCCAGGAATCTTTAGTTGCGGGTTCATACCTTCTACTTCTCACACTCGCGGCCCCTATTCTATTTGACAACTTGTAGTCTTCGTAAAGATCTAATTGTAAGCCCGGCCCAAGTTGGGACTGTTTTATCCCATCATAATAGAGCTGGGTTCTGAGTAGGAGGATATTTTCATCAATCCATTGCTCTACTCTGCCATACCAGCCATACTTCATTTTCCCTGTATCCGAGAAATGGATCTGTTTTCCCATCAGACTATTGATCCGATTTCGTACCCTAATATCTGCAACTCGTAATTCTACGTATTCCTTCATAACATCAAGCTAGAATCGATCATTAGAAACTTCCAATTGCCAAACTGGGTGAGTCAACTCAAATTCTTCAAAGATCTCTTTAGCCTCCTGTAAGGTCCATTTTACCCAATTGGGGTTCAAATGTTGGCCATACCATTTCTTAGCAAATCTCCATATTTGAGGCAATGGCCTTACATCGCCTTTCGGGATATCATGTCTTGCACTCCATTTATCTATTTCCTCTTCGGTCCGAAAAGCCAACATCGTCGTGCAGGTATAGATGACATTATCCCAAGCTTTCATCATCGGAATGGGAAAATGAATCAATAGATCCTGTGGCTGAACTTCACCATTCACAATCTTAATCTCCAGCGGCTCACCGTGTGCGCCACTGCTAGTACGAATGCTTACATCTTCGTCCAAAAGCGCCGCCACACCCAATGAGCACCAGGCACAATTCCCCCACCATTCCCCTCTACTCGATTTCACTAGAAAATTGGTGGGAGCCAGCGAAAATGGATGGATGACCCACACCTTAGGCGTATTTGGATGCAAGACTACACCATGATAATCTTGTAGTGCGTAGAGCGCCTTTTCAACCGAGAACTCCGCTGAGCCAAAGCGATCAGCTAGTATGCTAAGTGAAGGCGCATGCCCCTTGTCAATAATGTATTGCAGGATGAAGTAGTGTAGACTGGCATTAGTTATCATTCAGTTGAAGTTTTTATCTGCTTACAGTAAAGCTAAAAACTTATGGGATAATCCTTAAGGAACGAGTGACTGTTGATGCCAGCGTCCATCTGTTTGTTGGTAAAGGTTTCTGGTATGGCTGTCTCGCCCCAATAGCAGCACATCTAACTTTTCAGGCTTAATCTCAATCGCAATAAAGTGAATATCATCTCCAAACAAAACACTCGCCTCCGGCCCTGCCGACAGCGGATCCCCTGGAGCCTGTATGGTGGTATAGTCTTTCAAGGATGGCGACTCCTTAACCGATTGTAAGTAGCGATTAAAATCGCCATGGCCTTCATCTATCAAGTGCGCTTCTCCATATAATCGGATTTGCAGTTTCTTTTTTGGATGGTAGAAAAGAACAGACACCTTGGGATTGGCTCGTATTTGACTCACCTTAGGACTCCGGCTATCCGTGAAAAAGGTGATGACAAAGTCTGGAGTAGCTTTACGCTTGACGACCGTACGCGTTTCGGGGTATTCTCCAGCGGTGGAAAGGTATAGTAGACGGAAGGGGTGCTTCCTGTCCGCATTGCTCCGCAATAACTCCGCTCTTGCTAGTTCCAATAGATCCATATATACTGTTGTTGTCAGCTATACAACTACAACTATACTCCTTTTGTTTATGCTCCCCGCGTAGAGTATTAAGTATGTCGAGTAAAACAGGCAGCGCGGCATATATCCGAAGTTTTACCTAGTCCTACCATGGAGAAACTTCGGATATCTTGCATTGGCTTTATTGAAAAATCTAAAGAGCCTGTAGATCTCGAAAATAGGCGATGGTTTCTTCTACGCCTCGCTGATAAGGAGTAAGCTTAAAATCTGGAAATTGGCGTTTAAACTTCTCAAAAGACATTACATATTCTGTCTCATACTGGTACATCACCTCCCCCGCTTCTTTTAGCACTGGGACAAATAGAGCGATCAACTTTCGCATCCAGGGGGCTAAGAAACTGACTTTGTAGTTAGTTTGTAATGCCGCATTGAAATAGGTAAGCATTTCCTCCATTGTCACTGCGGGCCCTACCGGTAAATGCCAAACCCCTCCGTAAGCAGCTTCCTCCAAGGCTAATTCTACCAAGGCGCGCCCCAGGTCGGGCACATAGGCGTAGGTATGTTTCACCCCTGGGAAGGCTATGGATTGAGGCGTCTTCCCCTGCAACATTCGATCCAGGAAGGAGATATAAAAAGGGCTATTGATGGCGCCTGGCCCATAGAAGTCCGCAGCTCGGCCAACCAAGGCCTTTATTTCTCCTTTCTCTATAGCACTCAATAAGAGGTCAGTGGTTTGTTTCCTGGCTTTCCCTTTGTGCGTAGTTGGGTGCTGAGGATGAGTTTCATCGAATGGTACACTTAAGGGAGCAGGTCCATACATGTAGATATTATCTAGGTAAACCAGTTTAGCCTCTGTGGCCTTACAGGCAGCTATTACGTTTTTCATGATAAGGGGAAAATCCCTGCGCCACACCTCTTTATTGTAAGGGAGGCCTACACACAGATAGACATGGGTAGCCCCTTGTACCGCCATCAAGGCTTGTTCTGCGATTAATAGGTCTGCTGTCCTACAAGGAATATCATTGCGTTTTTTACTTCTGGCTACAGCGATCACATTCACTTCTTTGGCTTGCAAAGCTTGAATTACCGCTTTACCTACTGCTCCGCTAGCTCCTAAGACGATGTGGGTTTGTGACATGATTCTCTGGTGAATTTTGGTTTAGATATCACTCAATTTCAGCTGAAAAAAGGAACAAATCCAATGATTTTGGTCAGATGGAATGATCCTTGCCTTGAAATAGCTAGGAGGAAGGTTGAAATACCCTACTTAGCCTGAGGATATCCAGTAGTATCGATCCATAAAACATGCCCGTCAAGGATAGGTCATTGCAAGAGAAGATTGTACATTTGCGATCACGGCATAATTAATGAACCTAGCCATCAACACCACTCGTTTTTGAACATTTGATAGCGAGTTTGCAAAACCAATAGCAACAACCACCTATGCATTTTATTGATTTCACCACTATCGTGAAGTATGCGTGGATGGCCTATGACTCCAGTCGAGCCATCAAGTCTATTTCCGACATTAGTGCAAAAGTTTCAACGAACCACGTTTACAAGGTTGTGTTTACCAATGGCTCCTTTGTCATTGCTAAACTCTCCTATTTTGGAAGATTCGAACACTTTGTTGAAGACCATACCATTATCAATGTACTGGCCAATAATTTGCCGGATCCCTTCGAAAACTTCCTAGCTAGATCGCTTATTCAAGGGAATCAGCTGTTTGTACATCGCTTCCAGAACAATCTAATTGATGCCTGGGTAGTTTTCTACAAGCCAGTGAAGATCAACAAGAAGCTTCCTCGACGGCTCGACGAGGCACAGATTGAAACCCTGGGCGGGCAGTTTGCCCAATTTCACAAAGCTTGTGCTCAAGTGAAAAACACACTCCCCCCAGCTTCCAAAACGCTGAATTCAGATCTAGAGCATTTACTAGAGATCCTCTCATCGGATTTTGGTCAATACGAACACCGTTCTTTTGGGGATGTGATAAAGCAACAATGCGAATTATTCTTTGAAAATACCAGTCGTTTGAACAGCCCGTCGTTTGAACGAATCCCTGTTTTTGTGGACTGGAATATTGGCAATTTTTCTGTAACCAGAAGTGGAAAATTGTTCTCTCGTTGGGATTATGATTGGTTCCGCATGGCCTCGAGAGTGTTGGATTTCTACTTTTTGAGTCGAATCGTGTCAGATATTGGCGATCGCACAGTGTTCAGTTATAATGTTGGGCCCATGATGGAAGATCGCTTTATTCTCTTTCTCAAATCTTATCACAAGGTCAATCCTTTGAGTGTTGATGAGATTCGATTTATGAAAGAAGTTTATCGCTTTTTCATTCTCAATTACGTAATTAAAGATGGGCGTTATTTCTTTCATGAAATCTATGCTACCAAACTACAAAAGGAAGCCTACGAAACATACTTCCCTTCCTTAGACAAAGAGTTTGATGCAGATAAGCTGATCCGCGCCTTGGACCTATAAAACTATCGTAATGAAGATTAAGACTTTCCGTGAAGTAGCACAAAGATACAAAGCAATCTTTTTTGATTCGTTTGGCGTTGTGAAGCATTACAGCGGGCTAATCTCAGGGGTACACGAGACCTTCCACTTTTTGGATGAGACTGGCATAGAATATCTAATACTGACTAATGTCGCCTCAAGAAGCCCCCAGCAAATGGCGGACGGTTTTGCTAGATTGGGACTACCTCAGATTACGACGGACCGGATCATTTCGTCAGGGATGATGGCACAAGAGTATCTTCGATACAAAGTACGAGGTGGCAGGGCAGTCTACGTGGGCACCGAAAACTCTGCACATTACATCGCAGAAACAGGTTTGCAAATAGTCTCCATTGAGGATCTCGATTTGACGGAATTAGATGATATCAATGCCCTGGTGTTTCTAGATGATGAAGGGTATGATTGGCGTACGGCGGTCAATAAGAGCATCAATCTGTTGCGAAAAAAGAACATCCCAGTGGTAGTAGCTAACACTGACGTGGCCTACCCCGTTTCTAGAGGAGAACTGGCGATGGCCATTGGGGGCCTAGCAGAAATGATTGAAAAGATTGTAAACAAGAACTTCATCCACTTTGGAAAGCCGGACGGGCAAATGTTCATCTATGCTTACCAAGAATTATTACAGCGCAAACAAATAAGGAAGGATGAAATCCTCATGGTTGGAGACACTTTGTATACTGACATCATTGGGGGAAACAAGTTTGGGATTGACACAGCATTGGTTTTGTCTGGGAACACTCAACCTAAAAATGCTAAATCCTTAATCAAGAATATGGGGATTAAACCGGACTATATCTGCGAATCCATTGCGCTTTCCACACCTGAATTGTAGCCCTCTTATCATGAGACTTCCACTAAACTGTACCCTGGATTATTGGCAAGACTTCCTCAGTCCGAAAGAAGCCGATGATCTATTTCAAGAATTTGTCTCAGCGCATCAGATTGCAGATAGCTTCATCAACTATACCATCAATGGGGAAGCGTTTCGATCTGACTTCGGGAAGATCACCGTGGTAGATCAAACACTATACGATACAGATGCCTTCCCTGAAGCCATCTACGGGAAAACCATGATCTGGCCAGCTTCCCTACAGCTGATAAAGGAACGAATCGAAAAGATGACACAAAGAGCTTTTCAGTTCTGTGTCTGCATTTACTACCCTGATGGCAATTCTGGCGTAGCTTTTCATTCTGATCCGCCAGCCTACGGTGATACAACCGTCATTCCTTCCCTAAGTCTTGGGGAAGAACGCAATTTCCAATTGAGAGAAATCAAGACTGGCGCTATCCATGAAATGATATTGAACAAGGGGAGTTTGCTGCTTATGGGGGAGCACTGCCAGGAAAGATATGAGCACTGTCTTCCCGTGGATCCAAGTTACAAGAAGGCCAGAATCAACATGACCTTTAGACAATTCGGCTTTGAGAAAAATACATAAGGACAGAGCGCTACCAGTTCAAGAGCTCTTTCAATCCTTCCGTCCGATGCCTGGACAATTTGACCACCACTCCATTTTCTAAACGGATGTTATAGTCTCCTTTAAAATGAGGTTCGAGTGATTCAATCCGATGTACATTGACGATTGCAGAGCGATGGGTACGATAAAAGGAACCGGGATCTAAGTGCTGATCTAGGTAACTCAAAGACTGCCGCATTAAATGCGAGGCAGTCTTTAGATGGACTTTGACATATTGGTTATCCGCCTCGACCCAGATGATGTCCTCCACTTTTACAAAGGAAATCTTGCTCCCTTGCCGCACACTCAGCTTCTTCAGATACCTTTGTGTCCGATCCTGATCAAGATGCTGCAGCAATTGCCCCAATTTCACCTGCAACATTTGTTGATCTTCTTGATGAATAAGGTTCTTTGCCTTCGCGATAGCATCAAAAAAACGCTTATCATCGAAAGGCTTGAGTAAATAGTCCACTGCATTTACTTCGAAAGCCTTTATGGCGTACTGATCATATGCGGTCACAAAAATAACGTAGGGACGATGATTAGGGGATAAAGCTTTTAGCACATCAAAGCCAGAGACTTCGGGCATTTGGATATCAAGGAAGATGAGGTCAGGTTGTAGCGCTTCGATAGTTTCAATCGCCGATGCCCCGTCGGAACAAGCGGTAAGCAATTCGATTTGGCTATCCTTCGCCAGCAACAACTCTAAATTAGCAAGAGCTGGGGCTTCATCGTCAACTATTATGGCTTTTATCTTTTCCATTTCTACAGCTTAAACTCCTGTGAGATAGGGCAAAGTCATGCTTACCAGCACCCCGTCCCCATCATTGTGAATGCTAAATTCAGCCTGATTGGGATACAATTGGCTTAAACGTTCGATTATATTGCTCAAACCAATACCGGTGGTGAAATTAAGGTCAAAATCCTCGGGAAGACTCGGACCGTCATTATATACCGAAAGTCTCAGGGTCTCATTCTCCTTCACTGCTTCAATGCGAAGCAGTTCTGCCTTCAACTGTTTAGATAGGCCATGGTAGATGGCATTTTCCACTACTGGTTGTAGGAGGTAAACTGGAATTTGTGCATTCAGTGTATCATCAGCAATTTCCCATTTTACTCGTACTCGGTCACCAAATCGTTTTTTCTCCAATACTAAGTAATTCTTCAAGAAAGCAATTTCTTCTTCCAGGCTGACCTGCTGCTCATCTTTTTTAAGAAGGGTCGTTCTTAATAAGCTACTCAAATCCGACAACATCTCAACCGCCATTGGTTTTTGATCTTGTCTTACCAAAGAGGCCACGGTATTCAAAGTATTGAACAAGAAATGAGGCTGTAATTGCATTTTCAAGGCTTGTAGCTGAGCAGTAACCAGTTGAGCTTCCAATTGCACCGCCTCCAACTCTCGACTCTTCAGGCTCCGATAAAAGGCAAAGGCATAACTCAGTATAATGATCGCCCAATAGATAATAAAGTACCACTCAAAAAGGGCTACAAACAAACCCATAAAAATATTGGCTAAGGGCACTCCTTCAAAAGAATCTACCCCAACCAGCCAAGCGAAGAGTGCATAAAAGAATACATTGATCGCAATGGACAGTACACTAAAAGGGAGGTGAAAGATCAGTCCCCGAAATTGATTGCGTTTTTCAATTCGAAATCGCCTACCCGCCCACAAAATAATGGATGTATAGAATCCCCAAAACAACCAAATAGCAAGTTTCACGATAAAGATCTCTCCCCATGGTACTTTCATCCCCAGCTGAATGTATAAGGTCTGAGTGGAGATGAGCGCAATGGTTAGCCAGAAGAAAATCAACCATCTTCGCCCCAAAAACAAATGCTCTGAGCTATTGACAGAAAATAATTTCATGTTAGACATTTAAAAACGACGACTATAAATGTAGGCAATCTTGGGCTAGCAAGTTGGCATAGGTGTTGTGGTTGGGGTGTTCTTTGTTGGGATTGGGAATTTCGCTTTTAGCATCCTACCTATTTGCAACCTCTATCCTCCATTCGCAACAGTCCCCTTGCCAATTCCTGATCCTTCGCTCACCTTTGTACAAAAACAGCAAATGAAAACAATCTCCATGCTCGCCGCACTTTCCTTAATCAGTTTTAGCTCATCCATCACAGTCAGAGATATGGACATCCGCTGGACGGAGGAGGAAGCGTGTTGGTCTTTTGAACTAAGTGCGCCCACCACAGGTTGGGTGGCCCTGGGATTCAATCAGAAAAATGACATCGTTCAAACCAATTTGATCATGACGGCCGTAAAGGGTGAAGCCGTAAATGCTGAAGACTTCTATGTGGTAGGTTTTGGCAATCCGCAACCAGTCGCAAAACTAGGAGGGGAAATAGCCGCGAGCGATGTTGAAGGAGAAGAAAAAAATGGCCGTACCACCGTCCGGTTTTCAATTCCTAAAAAGGCCGGCGATCAATATCATTATGACTTGAAAGCAGGAGATGAAATCTGGTTTATCTGCGCTTACAGTAGAGCCGATGAATTCGACCATCATAGCATGATGCGACAGCATGTAAAAGTCAAATTGTAAGTATCACCCGTTTGTCTCCTAGTGCTCGCCGCAATCCTTCTCTCCGAATCGAATGGCAGCAGCTATTCGATTCTCAGGAGGCGGCAGCAAGCAGGTGGCGAATTCGGTAAAGGCGCAAGGTGGGTTGTAGGCGGTATTGAAATCAATATAGGTCATCCCATCTTTATCTGCTTTAGGGGTGTATAAGTAGCGGCCAGCTGGGTAGGTTTCCGTTCCGGTAGTTTCATCGGCAAAAATGAGAAAGTATTCTTCCTCTCCCCCATCCAAAACAGATATACTACGTTCTTGCCCTGCCCATTCAAAAACCAACTTACCTTCTGTAGGATAGGGAATTTCCATATCCAATACATTCTTCATCAAGAGCGTATCTGGGGTATCACTTTTGACCAATCTAGCTGAAACTCTTCCATCTGGATGAACTGGAAAATGTTCGATCGTAGAAAAATGTGCTCGAGCTTCGTGCAAACTGTCTCGCAGCCGAATCCCATATTTTCCACCCCTTTTTAAAAGAAACCAACTTAAACTCTCGTACTCCAAAATCACCGGTGCAGCTTGACTGCTTAACCCTAGGGTGGTCACTGCATTGCCTCCAGCAGTAATGGGCAGTCCGTCCAGGTTTTCCAGCCATACAGAATCTTGCTGCAATACGATTTTGCCCATTCTATCGGGTATGTCTCCCGGAAAAACTAGCTCATTTTCTTCCGCGCCACCAAAGAAATTATCCCCCTCTTTCAGCCAAAACAATCCTGATAAAGTCAGCCATCCCGTAGGGCTGGTTAAATTTTCAATGCGTGTACTTCGCCAAGCTTCGACCTCCGCTAAATAAGCCTCTTCTATGGGTGCTGAGGTGGGTTCTTGACAAGAGGAAAAGAAAAATAGGAAAAGATAAATAATACTGAAAGGGCTTCTTAGATGTGGTCTCATAAATAGGCAGATTTAAATATCTAATATAGAGCCATTCAGCTAACTCCTCTAGCTTTTGCTCATAAAGGCGCATTTTTTCAATAGGATCCACTGATTTTATTACAAGAAATCCGCATTCACAACACTAATCCTCCAATCACAACACAGCACTAGCCTTCCCTCCCGTTCTCCTATACTTTTGAAATAAAAACAAAGAACAATGAAAAATCTACTATTGCTAATTCCAATCGGTTTAATAAGTCTCTTAGCTTTCACACCTTCGGAAGTCAATTCCATCCGTGAAGTGGTCGAGTCTTACGCACAAGCGGGAGATAATCAGGATACCAAAGTGATGGAAGCGGTTTTACACGAGGGGTTCCGTGTGGTTTGGAATGATCCAGCTAAAAACACGGTAAGCCTGATCTCCAAGGCAGACTACGTTCAATTGTTAGGGGCGAAGAAGATAGGTGGAGATAACCGAAAAGTGATTATTGAATCCATCGATATTTCTGAAGGGATCAATGCCAGTGTGCGAGTGGTGCTAGATGGAGAGAAAGGGGATTTCTGGAATCTACTGAGCTTAGTAAAACACGAAGGGAAGTGGTTGATCGCACAAGATTTGGTGACTGCCAAATTTGGCGGGTAGCCTGAAACAAACAGTCCCGTCCAATTCAGCTAAGGCAGCTGCTTGGACGGGACTGTAATTGGTTCGATTGCACGATTAAACTGTGCAAATCTTTATTCCTTCGGCCAGGGCTGCGATCTGATCGTCCCAGGTAGGAATGTATTCTTGGGCCACATACTTATCGTATCCCGTCTCTTTTATTGCGCGCATGATAGCTGGGTAATTCAGCTCCTGCGTTGCATTTATCTCATTGCGGCCAGGCACGCCGCCAGTATGGTAATGGCCAAAATATTCATTGTAATCCCTAATCGTAGCAATAATATCCCCTTCCATGATCTGCATGTGGTAGATATCGTACAACAACTTAAAATTAGGGGATCCGATCTTGTCGACTAACTTCACACCCCAAGGTGTTTTGTCACACATGTAATCTTTATGGTTCACTTTGCTATTCAATAGCTCCATGACCACCATCACACCTTTCTTCTCTGCATGCTTAGCGATCTTATCCAAACCAACCGCACAGTTTTCCAAACCGACTTCGTCATCCATTCCATTGCGATTCCCAGAAAAGCAAATCACGTTAGGAATACCTGCATCCGCAGCTTGGTCGATCAGCCGGATGTAATTGGTGAGGTATTCCTCATGCGTAGCAGGATCGTTAAACCCTCTAGGAATACTAAAGAAAGAATCTGTACCCAATGCACAGGTCAAACCGTATTTCTGAACAATGGGCCATTCATCAGGGCCTATAATCTCTACGGACTTAATGCCTAGGTCTTGTATCTTTTCACAGAATTCTTCCAAGGGGATATCCCCATAACACCATTTACAAACGGAGTGTTGATAGGCAGCTGTCATTTTAGGAGTTTGTTCTTCCATATCGTTAGTTGATGCATCAGTTGAAGATGGAGAAGTACAGGACAAAGGGACACCAAGGGCCAGCGCGCCAGCACCCAATGTAGTTTGTCGGATTGCTTCTCGACGAGAAAGTTTTTCAGCCATGTTGATATTGTTTGTGTTCTATACTTGACAAGCAAAGTCCCGAAAGGGTAATTACTTATCTATTGTAAGCCCAATTTTTACCTCCATTTTCGGCTAGGTCTGTACAACCAATCCATTGACCCGGGATCGGATCGTACGCCAATACCTGGGTACCTACAGCTTCGGAGGTATAATACCCGGCAATCACTTGTTGCTTCAATTGCAAATAAGGGGATTGGCCACCGGCCTTTTTCGCCTCTTCATCCACCTTGGATAAGTAGGCAAGCTGTTCTTCTGCAGATAATTTACTGAAGGCTTTACCGTTGGCCTCTTCCGCTGCCTGGATCAATGCAGCCATACTTTCTTTAGTCTTTTCTTTATCTTCTGCCTTCAAAGTCTTGTCAGCAATCAAGTCAATAAATTCAGGGACACCAACTTCAATTGCACCAGGACTATCCTCTGTTTTTGGCAAGATGGTTTCAGCCATCGCTGCTATCTCCTTCATTTGCGCTTTGGTGAAGAAGCTTGGCTCATAGTTGGGTATGTGCTCAGCCTTACAGCCTTGCAAAACGGCAGAAGCTAACGATCCACTTACGGCTACGCCAGTTAGCAAGGCCGCCTGTTTAAGTGCTTCTCTCCTATTCATATTTTTTCTTTTAGATGCTTAAAAATTGGATGATGTTTCGAACCTACAGGTTCATCTTCTTCAGTTCGCTGACCGCGTGATCTACTGCTCTTGCCGTCAATGCCATGTAGGTCAAAGATGGATTTTGACAGGCTGAAGAAGTCATGCAAGCGCCATCTGTAACATAAACATTTGGCACGGCGTGTACTTGATTCCACTTGTTCAGTACGGAGGTCTTTGGATCACGTCCCATTCTGGCTGTACCCATTTCATGGATTCCTAAACCGGGCCAGGACTTACGATCGTAAGTCTGAACATCTTTGAAGCCAGCGGCTTCCAACATTTCAGCTGCAGCGGTCATCATATCGCCCCGCATCTTATTTTCATTCTCCTTAAACTCGCAATCAATCGTTAAGGTAGGCTGACCATAGATGTCACGTACCTCATGATTTAGGGTAACCTTATTCTCATGATAGGGCAGGCATTCACCAAAGGCCGTCAATCCCATTTGCCAAGGGCCTGGCTCTACCAATTTTGCCTTCAGATCAGCACCAATAGAGACGTCCATTTCTCGAACCCCTCTCATCCAGTTGGTTCTACTCGCTCCTCCTTGATAACCATAACCACGAACATAATCTTTCATGGTACTGGCCTTATCAATATTGCGGAAACGAGGAATGTAGATACCATTTGGTCGGCGACCCTTATAATACTTATCGCCAAAGCCGTCGAATCGTCCTCTTGCTCCAAGGCGGAAATGGTGATCCATTAGGTTATGCCCTAGTTCTCCGCTATCATTACCCAGACCGTTCGGGAAACGATCTGATGTTGAATTCATCAAAATAAAAGTACTACCGAGCGCGGACGCACAGCAGAAAATAATTTTGGCGTAGAACTCCTTGGTTTCTTTCGTTTCCCCATCAATAATTCTCACTCCAGTAGCTCGCTTGGTTTCAGGATCGTAGATGATGGAGTTGACAATAGAGTGTGGACGTAGTGTCAGATTTCCCGTATCCTCGGCAGCAGGCAGGGTGGATGATTGACTACTAAAGTAACCGCCATAAGGACATCCTCTGATACATCTATTTCTAAATTGACATTGGGTACGCCCATTGTGCGCTTGGGTCAAGTTAGCTACTCGACCAATGGTCATCACTCGGCCTCCAAAGTTTTCAGCAATCTTCTGTCGGGTATGCTGCTCTACGCAATTCATATCCATCGGAGGGAGAAACTCGCTATCCGGTAGTTGTGAAAGCCCTTCTTTCCGACCAGAAATACCAGCATGTTTTTCCACATAGCTGTACCAAGGTGCCAAATCCTCATATCTGATGGGCCAATCTACCCCAAAACCATCCTTGGCATTCGATTCAAAGTCCATAGCACTCCAGCGGTAAGATTGCCTCCCCCAGAGCAGAGAACGGCCTCCTACGTGGTAACCACGCATCCAATCAAAGCGTTTCACCTCGGTGTACGGGTGTTCCGTATCCTTAACCCACCAGTGCTTGGTAGATGGTCGAACGGTATAACCGGTTCGGTTTTGCTTTGGATAATCCTTTAATTCATCTGGGGTCATACGGTCTCTCAGTGGGAGTTCCCAGGGTTCCTTATGGGCAGTCGGATAATCTTCGATGTGCTTGACCATTCTACCTCTTTCGAGCACAAGCGTCTTCAGGCCTTTTTGGGTCAGTTCCTTGGCCGCCCAGCCTCCACTAATGCCCGATCCGATCACAATGGCATCGTAGGTGACCTCCTCTTTTCCTTGTGAATTGAAATACATATAAAGCGAGTTTTCTTGTTTGGAAATGCCTTAGACATTTCCAAAAAAATGATGTATCGAAATATAAGAAGATGTTTGAAATAAAACTGGCGAGTCAATACTTACTAATGGCCAGTTTTTCGTCTTGTAATTCTTCGTTGGTTAGGGCCCATACTGGGCCGCTTGGAGAACATGCTTGGCATGAAGGATGTCCGGCCCGCCTTATAGATAGATCAGGGTTATCAATAAAACCTAGATGGATAAGGCAATCTTTCGAGTATAGAGAAGTCCTGATACTGACACCGCTAATCTAGGAAAAAATGAGCTTATTTTTTGGGAGACACCCCAGAATTGACCGATTTATTGGTCTGAAATTCACACTTCCTTACTTCTGTGCGCGCAGCACTAGGTACAATGCGATGACCGTAAAAACGATATTGGGAAACCAAATCCCTAACATAACGGGGATGGATTGCCCGGTAGCAAAAACGATGGAGAATCGCGACAAAAAGATAAAGATGGCTCCTAGGCCCACTCCAATAGCCAAGTGTAAGCCCATCCCTCCCCTGACCTTTCGCGCAGCAATAGATACGCCAATGATGGTGAGAATAAAGATGGTAAAGGGCTCAGCCGTTCTTCGATAGAGTTCTATTAGGTACTTTTCTAGATTCCCGGAGCCACGCTCTCGTTGCAAAGCAATAAAGCGTTTGAGCTTAGGGGTGGTCATCATGGTTTGCACATCGGCATAATCCACGAAATCCTGAGGAGTGACATTGAGGGTTGTGTCAATATGTTTGCCTCGGCCAATTTCAAAGGTCTCCTTTTCTCCCCGGAAGGTCCGGATTTCATAATTATTCAATCGCCACTTATCTGGAGGGCCTTTCCATTCCGCAGTACTGGCTTTCACCATATACACCAGCTGATTGCCTTCGAATTGTTCAATCCGGAAGTTGCGCGCGGTACTATCCCTTTTTCGATAAAAATTGATGTAAATCTTAGTATCCGGCGCCACAAACATATGTACATCCCTGGTCTTCCCAATGTCGCGGTCCTTAGCGATGTATTTATGTTCAAAATCCAGGCGGATATTATTACCTCTAGGTATTAAGATGTGATTCCCCAAGAGGTGAAGGCCGGCAATGAAGGTCGCCCCTAGCATATACGGTTGCATCAATCGACGGAAACTCACGCCTGCATTGAGGATGGAAATGATCTCTGAATTATAGGCCATCCGGGAGGTAAAAAAGATAACCGCAATCAGGGTAAACAAAGGCCAAAGCAGCCCGTGAATGAAGATGATGAAGTTGGGATAGTAATCCAATAGAATCTCCATCTTCGTGACCGGCTCCTCAATAAACTTTTCCACCTTTTCACTAAAGTCGATAATCACAGATATCATCGTGAAGATGAGCACCGTGAAAAAGAAGGTGGACATGAACTTATTGATGATATATTTATCGAGGATCTTTAGCATATGTGGGTACAAAGAAACTAACTTCCAAGCATTCCTGCTGCTTTTTAACCAAATTATAGACGCCTTTGCAGTTTGTTAACCATTGAGTCCTTCCAAGCGGAAAAATCTCCTGCCAAAATATGGTTTCGGGCCTCTCCCACCAACCATAAGAAAAAGGTCAGATTATGAATAGAAGCCAACTGCGCCGCCAATAACTCACCACTGTGCATCAAATGTCGCAAATACGCTTTGGTGTGAAACCGGCTGGTTGGACAAGGGCCATCTGGATCAATCGGTTCGTGAACATCCTTCCATTTGGCATTCTTGATATTAATGATCCCTTCGGCAGTATATAACAGCCCATGTCTCGCATTTCTTGTAGGTAGTACACAGTCAAACATATCTACGCCCAAAGCAATACATTCTAAGAGGTTAGCCGGTGTACCGACTCCCATCAAATAACGCGGCTTGTCCTTGGGGAGTATCTCACAAACCAGGGCGGTGTGTTTATACATATCCTCAGCTGGCTCCCCGACCGACAATCCACCAATCGCATTCCCTTCTCGTTCAAAACTCGCGATCGTCTCTGCCGATTGTTTCCGAAGATCATCATAGGTACTGCCTTGCACAATCGGAAAAAGAGATTGATGATGACCATAATACCCTTCAGTGGCATCTACATGATCACAACAGCGCTTCAACCAACGATGGGTTAATTCCATCGACTGCTTCGCATACCGATAATCACTGGGATAGGGCGGACATTCATCAAAGGCCATGATAATATCTCCGCCTATCGTACGCTGAATATCCATCGCGCCTTCCGGACTAAAGAAATGCTTGGAACCATCAATATGGGATTGGAAGGTCACGCCTTCTTCCTTAATCTTCCGTCTATGACTTAGGGAGTAAACTTGATACCCTCCACTATCGGTCAATATAGGTCCGTCCCATCCATTGAATTTGTGCAAGCCCCCTGCGTTACGCAAAATCTCCATACCAGGGCGCAAGTAGAGATGGTAGGTATTCCCTAGGATAATCTGTGCCTTGACTACATCCTTTAACTCATGCTGATGCACGCCTTTCACCGTCCCCGCTGTACCCACGGGCATAAAGATGGGCGTCTGGATTGTTCCGTGATCAGTCGTGATCTCCCCGGCCCTAGCTGCTGATCCTTTGTCTGTCGATTCTAATTTGAATTGTAGCATTGCGCCGCAAATATACTAGAAGCCATTCACTCAGCAATTTTTCTTATCTTTTTTCCGATAATGGCACAGCCTTCATTGCTCCCTGCCCTTCATTTCAAATTGCCAAATTATCATGAAAAACCTTTTTTACCTCCTTTTGCTTTGCTTACCTACAGCTATAAGCGCTCAATCCATCCATCAGATGACGGTTGACATTAAAGTGGACGCCAGTCTCCAGGATCAATTTCAAGCCGATGGCCGCTTGCTCATTTTCATGAGTAAAAACGGTCGAGGTGAACTCCGCTTCCGGACCTGGCCGCAGCAAGGGAATTATTTGTTCGCGAAGAATATCGAGAAATGGTCTACCGATAAGTTGGTCACCTTAGCGGCAGGTAAAGGCTTCATGAAAGCGGGACAAATTTCACTCGATGCATTACCAGAAGGCACTTACTTCGTACAAGCCTTATGGGATCAGGACAAGTCTGAATCTCGCCCAAATGCTCCAGGCAACCTATACAGTGAGGTTATGAAGGTGGAAGTAAATAAGAGTCAAAAGCTCAATTTGGTTATCAATAAAGTGGTTCAAAAACGTAGAATCGCCAACCATCCAAATGTCAAAGAGGTCACATTCAGAAGTGACACCTTGTCGAAATGGTGGGGAAAAGACATGTTCCTCAAAGTTGGAGTATTGCTCCCTGATGCTTACTTCGAAGATGAAAACAAACGTTTTCCTTTCCGATATAATATCGCTGGCTATGGCGGCCGCTATACCCGAGTAGGTCGCTTAGCCGGAAGCAAGCGTTTTATGGGCTGGTGGCAATCTGACGAATCCCCTGAAATCGTGAATATCTTTTTAGATGGGGAAGGGCCCTTTGGCGACTCCTACCAGCTAGATTCCGAAAATAGTGGGCCTTATGGTTATGCGCTGACGGAGGAATTGATTCCTTATCTGGAAGGTGAATTTCGAGGTACGGGGAGTGCTAAAGATCGTTTCCTGGATGGTTGCTCCACAGGCGGATGGGTCTCATTAGCGCTACAGATTTTTTACCCAGATCACTTCAACGGTACCTGGTCTTATAGCCCGGACGCTATTGATTTCGAAAACTATCAGTTGGTTAATGTCTACAAGGATGAAAACCTCTATTACAATGAATGGGGAAACCTTCGCCCGGTCGCTAGAGACCTCACTGGAGATCCTCGCCTGACGATGAAGGATTTCATCCACTATGAGAATGTATTGGGGTATTCCAATTCCTACGCCACTTCCGGTGGGCAGTTTAGCGCTCACAATGCATTGTACAGTCCCAAGGGGAAAGATGGTTTGCCAGCTCACATGTGGGATCCGCAAAGTGGTGCTATCGATCCTGCCATCGTGGAACACTGGAAGAAGTATGATCTGAAGTTAATCGCCAAAGAAAATTGGGAGGAACTCGGGCCTAAGCTTCAAGGGAAGATCTACATTTGGATGGGTGACATGGATAATTTTTACCTTAATCCAGCTACTCGTGCTTTCGATAAATTCCTAAAAGGCACCACTAATCCGAAATCTGATGCCATAGTAGAGTTCACTGCAATGCAAGGACATTGCACCCAATTCGATCACAGAAAAGTACTAGAACAAATGGGCGCCAAGTTGGAAAACTAAGTCTTAGCCTTACAACACTAGTCCTTCAAATAAGCACTCCTTCAACATGTCAACTTATCACAAATTCTACCAAGATAGTATAGATAATCCCATTTCATTCTGGGAAGAACAAGCCAAAGCTATACAGTGGTTTCAATTTCCTTCAGATATCCTGAGCCAGGACGAAGATGAGCTCGCGCGCTGGTATAAGGGAGGAAAGCTAAACACCAGCTACCTGGCCTTAGACTACCACGTCGAGCAAGGACGAGGAAATCAGGTGGCAATAGCCTATGACTCCCCTGTAACCGAAACCAAAAAGCAGTTTACGTACAATGAGTTATTGGAGGAAGTAGAATTGGTGGCTGGCATGTTGAGTGCTTTAGGTGTGGAGAAGGGAGATCGGGTGATTATTTACATGCCCATGATCCCAGAGACGGTTTTCGCTATGCTGGCCTGCGCTCGTCTGGGAGCCGTACATTCGGTGGTATTCGGAGGATTCGCTGCTCGGGAATTGGCCATCCGGGTTGATGATGCACATCCCAAGGTACTATTGATGGCATCTGGGGGTAAGGAAATTGATCGAATCGTACCTTACAAGCCTATCGTGGATGCTGCACTAGCTGAAGCGCAACACGAGGTGGAACAAGTGGTCGTTTATCAGAGAGATTTTGTGGCCGCCGAAATGCAGACCGGACGCGATCTAGACTGGGAGGACTTAAGACAGCAAGCCAAACCCATGAGCTACGTCGAATTGGATGCTACCGATCCATTATACATCCTATATACCTCCGGCACTACCGGAAAGCCAAAAGGCGTAATGCGGGACAACGGAGGGCATGCCGTAGCTATGAAATTCAGTATGACTCATTTTTATGGCATTGCTCCCGGGGAGGTATATTGGGCAGCTTCTGATGTAGGTTGGGTAGTCGGTCATTCTTATATTGTTTATGGACCTTTAATCCATGGTTGTACGACCGTCCTCTTCGAGGGAAAACCCATCAAAACACCTGATCCAGGGACCTTCTGGCGGATCATCGAAGAATACAAAGTCAATGTCTTCTTTACTGCACCAACAGCCTTCCGAGCCATTAGGAAAGAAGATCCTGATGGCCAATTCAAGAAAACTTACGATACTTCTTCACTTCGCTACCAATTCCTAGCGGGTGAGCGTTGTGATGTATCTACCCTTACCTGGCTTTCCGATCTTCTACAAGTGCCCATCATTGATCATTGGTGGCAGACAGAGTCGGGTTGGCCGATGATTGGGAACATGACAGGTGTCGAGCTACAAGCAGTCAAACCCGGTTCTGCAGGGCAGCCTATCTGTGGATATTCCTTTTCGATCTTCAATGGACAAGGGCAAGAAATGGGGCCGAATGAAGAGGGATATTTGTGTATCAAGTATCCATTGGCACCGGGCGCCCTAGCCAATCTTTGGGGAGATACAGCCCGTTTCAAATCTGCCTACTTGGAGAAGTTTCCTGGCTATTACCTATCTGGCGACGGGGCCTACAAAGATGAAGATGGGTTCATCTTTATCACTGGACGAACAGATGATGTCATTAATGTGGCAGGGCATCGGCTATCTACTGCTGAAATGGAAGAGGTGGTGGCCGCACACCCAGCGGTAGCCGAATGCGCCGTGATTGGAATAGCCGACGAACTAAAGGGTCAAGTACCGGTAGGTTTTGTAGTACTGAAAGCCGGAGTAGAGCAATCAGAAGCCAGCCTGGAAATAGAGTTAATTCAGATGGTTCGAGACAAGGTAGGAGCAGTAGCCAGTTTTAAACGAGCCACCATTGCGCAAAAGCTCCCCAAGACGCGTTCGGGCAAGATACTCCGGAAGGTCATGCGCTATATTGCGGATGGTAAATCCTTTAATACGCCTTCAACGATAGAGGACCTCAGTGTTTTGGATCAATTGCGAGGCTTGATGGAGGAGCAAAAGATTGGCCAGGCTTTTTCCTAATGCACCTCATTACTGGCTCCCGATAAGCGAGCGTTAAAGACCATGGCTATACTTTCCGCACGCTGCTTAGTTTCTTCTGCCTTAGGTCCAGAAAAGTGGTCATCGATTGTCTCTCTAAAAAGATAGACCCATCGTCTAAAGTGATCATTCTGGACGTGCAGCCCGATGTGCTTGGCGAAGGGGTTCCCTCGATAATCTTTCTGAAAAAACAGGACAGTATTCCAGAATCGATACATCTTTTCCAAGTGTTGCGGCCAGTCTCGCTCCGCAATGCGTAGTGCGAATACCGGTCCTAGCAAGTCATCCTTCTGGATCTTTTCATAAAAATGATCCACAAAAATCTTGATCTCTGATATGGATCGAATATCTCCCATTTGTTATAGTTGAAATGCGAATAAAAGAAGCATCACTACCTTCACTACTTCCATAATGATGTAAACAACATGTCGTTTACTTGGTGGAGGTGTAACGCCTGATTGAATAAGAGTGGCTCGTCTGGTCAAATTAGGCAGTAGAATGAAGGTCTGAACGACAAGAAGTAGAAGTAAAATCACCAGAATCATCCATCCCACCGTGGATAGCTTGACACTCCAACTTACCAAGGCAAGTAGGACGACTAGGATAAGTTCCACCTTGTTCAGTGCACCAAAAACCAATTTACCTATCCCCAATCCCAATTCTCGGGTAATTCCAGGTGCCTGGAATTTCAGTGGGGCTTCGAGAAAAGAAATCCCTAATACGAAGCCCAACCACACCCCTGGAAGTAAGATCACCATAGTCTGACTCATAAGACTCTATTTACCTGCAGATTTACTCAAGATACAAACGTCATCTTAGTCTTAGGGTCCAAGACCAGCAGCACTTCGCAAGGTTTATCAACTGTAAATGAATGCACCTCTTGAGCAGGGATTTCCAGGAAATCATCGCCCTCTAAAGACCGGTTCTTCGTACCTAAGCGAAAGTTCAGGCTACCTTTCAGGATCAAGAGGAAAGTATCACGGTCCGCAATGTGTGCTTGCATTTTGTCGCCACTCTCCCCTTTTCCTTTCAGCAGCTTTAGATTATCATTCTCCAGCAGCTTTATAAATTTGAATTTACTCATATCTTCCATTTACTTAGCTTAGCATTAATGTGTTTCTTGTCGTGTTTTGGAACTACTACCATAGCCAGCACAATAGCGGGAACAGAAGATTAAAAGCCACCGTAGCTAAGAAGAGGCTGATCGTCCAACGAGTAGATAGCTCCGCAATATTTGCAACTACATTTGAGAAAAACAGAAGCATGCTTGCGCCGACAAATAGTAAGTAGCCTTCGAAGTAGGACATAAGGAAAATGGAAATCGGCATCACAGCAGCCGGCAAAGACATTAGTGGAATCAAATACCAGAGGGTCCGCTGATCCATTTGTCGATCACAAAATGACAAGTATTGCTGGAGCCAGCTTTTCCTTTCTTTCTGAAGCTTTGTACTTTTATCAAGGTGAATACTATTGACTAGCATGATTGTTTGAATTTGTTGTTAGTACAAAACTAGGGCAATGCCTATGCCCCATTTATGACCTACATCATAAACACTGATTTTTATTTCAACCTATGATAAAAGTAGCCCTACTTAGAAAATATGGAGCGGTTGAAAAGCACTTACAAGCCGGAGAAATGCTCTTCCAGGAAGGAGACCAGGCCATATTCTTTTATCAGATCTTGAGTGGAAGCATCAAGATGAGCAACTATAATGATGAAGGGCAAGAGTCCTTGCAGGGGATTTTTGAAGCCAATCAAAGCTTTGGGGAACCGGCACTGTTTGGGGATTTCCCCTTCCCTGCTAATGCGGAAGCCTTAGCTGAAACTCAACTTATCTGTCTAGAAAAGAGTCGCTTACTACAACTGCTCAAAGAGCATTTTGCAGTCCACTATCAATTATTAAGCATACTTTCCCGCCGCCTGCGATACAAGGCCATTCTTTCCAAAGAGATTAAAGGAAATGATGCCGCACACCGCATTATGTCCCTATTACAATACTTGAAAGGAGAAGCAAACGTAGAAGGTCAATATCAGGTCAATATAACGCGCCAGATCATTGCCAATCTAACCGGGTTACGAGTAGAAACGGTGATTAGAAGCATTAAGGCCCTAGAAAAGTCTGGTCAGCTCACCCTCAAGGATCGAAAAATTTTCCTGTAGCCCAAGTCTTACTCTAGCTCTGATGTAACGGAAAAGCCCTTATCCACATTAAAATGTGGTTGAGCTTGACCAATGCTCGGCCTACCTTGAAGCTTAGAACAAGTACACCTTTACCCCATAAAATACCATTATATGAAGCGCCTCCTTCATAGTCCTATTTATTTGGCATTTCTACTAATGCTGTCCTTCTCTCTTGGCGGACAAAGTGTTATTCAAGGCCAATTGACCAATAAATTACATCAACCACTAACCCAAGCTAGTGTAGTTCTATTTCAGGTACAAGACTCTTCTTTCGTCAGCTTTGCAGTTACCAGACGGGATGGAAGCTTTAGTATACCAAAGATAAAACCAGGGCTATACTATTTACAATTCACAGCTTCGGGCTATACCAGTTCAAAGAGCGACCCCATCCGCATCAACCCAGAAAGAACCTTAGTACCCATGGGCGTCAAAATTCTCTACCGAAAGAAACCCAAACCAGTAGCGGTCAAGCCAGCTAGGGCTTAGAACTGGCCTCCTGCAATTTTACCTTCTAGCCTACTCCCAATTTATTCAAGTAGGCTCATTCTATGCGCATTGGGTATCCCCTCCTTTACTTATCATTTCCGTCATTTACATTCGAATTCATGCAGCTCACTTAAACCCTCCCTTTGGTGGTGTCTTTTGCCTTTAACTTGGGAAAAAAGGCAGATATCCTGCTCTTCCGCTTACATTCTCAAATTAAACTAAGCCATGAATTCAACTTTCCCAAACACACTAATTCCCCAAGCCAAGCATCGGCTGACAAGTCTGGTAATGGCATTGCTCTTCTTTTGCTGTTTCCAAACAGTCGGTACGGCTCAAGTAGCCGGGGAGCGAGTTAACCTGAGTATGAATGCCAACCCCACCTACAATGTTTCTTTACAGGGCTTGCCGCCAGTAGGTTGTGGGAGCACCAAGACTAGCTATTGCGTACAAGAGGACGACCTCTGTTATACGCAAGCAGGCCTAATTGATAAAGTGACTTACGAAGATCTGCAAGGTGTCCATATGATTGATCTTAGTGGCCCCGATACCATTAGAGTAAAAGTGACCAATGCTGCGGGCTTTCTCCCTAGCTGGCCCGAGGCCAAACTTGATGTAGAGAATGGAGAGGATGATATTGCCAGGTTCGTGGTTACCCAAAACACCAGTGGAATCCCAGAGTTTGAGGCGTTGATTATTGTTGATCCCGAGGAACTAAATAGAGAAGATGAAAACACGCCAAAACTTCAGCTGCTACGATTCAATATTGTTTCTAGTTATTTCACATCGGCAGGCGGCTCTACCTCTAAAAACATTGAAATAGACATTCCATTCATGATATTGGGTCCTACGGATGATTTTATTGACCCTCGAGGTATCACTACTACCCCTCGCATCCCCTACTTGATCCTTCACGACCCTCCAGGTGATGGTAGCTCCAGTAAATTCTTAGCCAGTCGCCAAACTTGTCGCAACTTCTCCACTAGTTTTCTCATTGGTGGATCTGCTCGAGTGTGGGGTAGCGCTAAATTCGGATTCGAGACCAGTGGAGTTGTCCCTGCAGAAGTATATGCTCAATATACCGTTGGACTAACCGCAGGTCTAGAGCACAGAAGCCAAACAGAAACAGAACTCTGCATCACTACTACACAAGAATTTTCCACCTCCGATTTAGACCAGAATACGGGCACTTCTGGGGATATCTTTATTGGAGTAGGTAGAAGGTTAGAATACGGAGTAGCGGAAGCCCTAATTTTCGACCCGAGTACTTGTAGTACGAGAATTGAGAAAAGACTAGCCTTTAGAGCAACAGGGGAGCAAGACAAATTTGCCATGACAGAACAGCAGATTCGACAGGACATTGTAAACCAACAACGTTTGGTAGACGATCCTACTACTGATATCTCCACAAAATCTAAAGCTCGATCCCAAATAAAAACATGGAATCAGGTACTAGTGCTCAACGAACAGAATAAGTTAGCTGCTATCAATGCAGCGAACGGACCAGTTAATACCTTTGGTGGCCAAACTTCAGCCACTATTGAAACAGAAATCAACTCCTCTACCACACAGAGTATAGAAAGTACCATTAGCATTGCCGCAGATGTAGCCCTAGAAGTAGGAGCAGAAATTCAAGGCACGGGTGTATCAGGAGGCGTTGAGATTGAGATTCGGAGTGAATTTGGAGAAAGCGTTACCAATTCAGCTAGTAATTCAAGGGTAACTTCTTATACACTTAGCGATGACGACCCCAATGATTTATTCACCTACAGGGTCGGTACAGACCCCATGTATGGTACACCGGTCTTTTCGCTAATCGAAAGTAGTACCAGTTCTAGTTGCCCATATGAAGGCGGACTCAAAATTGATCAACCAAAATTGACGGCTTCTTCTCTCTGTGCTACAGGCAAAAATATTCTCATAGAAAATGTTCCGCTAGGCTCCTCAGCCAATCTGAATTTGAACATCTGCAACGATAGCGATTTCGAAAGAACGTACTGGCTAGCATTGGATGGTAGCTCCAACAACCGAGGAGCCAAATTCACCTTTGCGGGTACAGAGCTCAATGCTACAGATAAAGGCGTCGCCTACACCCTTGCGCCAAATAGCTGTTTCAACAGTAACGGCGGGGGGGCGCTCCTGGCCATTTCCCAAAACCCTAATGCGCCAAATGAACTCAACTACAATAATGTAACGGTCTATCTTTACCCCGAGTGTGAAGGGACGTCTTTGGGAGAACTCGCCATTGTCGACCAGATCAACCTTAGCGTTCGCTTCAACACCGACCCCAATGCCATTCCAAGAGCCACTGTAGATGGGACCCCTGAAGACATCACCCCACCAACACTTTCTGCTTGTCCACAAAGCCGGACCATTAACAACTTCCCAGGGGCATGTGGCGAGCGGGTTCAGTTTGCCCTTCCCTCTGCTACGGATAACTGCGGGACTGCTACCGTTGCTCAGATCGAAGGCCCTGCTAGTAATGATAACTTTTTCCCCGGCACTACGACAGTATCCTTCTTAGCTACTGACCAAAGTGGTAATACTGCCACTTGCTCTTTTACGGTTACAGTGAATGACAACGAAGCGCCTTCTGTCACCTTCTGCCCAGCCGATCAAACCGTCAATGTAGCGCCAGGTGCCTGTAGTGAGATTATCAATTACCAACTCCCTACCGCCTTTGACAATTGTACGTACGCCCTAAATCGGACCGCTGGTCCCGCCAGTGGGGAGAATTTCTTCCCGGGTACCACTACCGTTACGCATACTTTCACGGATAACTACAACAATCAATCCTCCTGTAGTTTCAACATCACTGTCATTGACAACGAGGCACCCACTTTTACTTCCTGTCCAGCTGAAACAGTCGTATTTGTATCAGAGGGAAGTTGCGGAACTAATGTAGGTTATATCGCACCAAATGGGATGGATAATTGTGCTGCTAATCTAGCAAGAATCGAGGGACCTGAAAGTGGCGCCTTCTTTCCCGCAGGAGAGACGACAGTCACCTACACCTTAACAGACGCTACGAACAACATAGCTACCTGTAGTTTTCAGGTGATCGTGATTGACAATTTACTACCGACCGTAACTGCCTGCCCAGGCGACATCACGGTTGATGCAGCAATCGGCAGCTGTTCGCAAATCGTGAGCTATGAGACACCTACCGCCACCGACAACTGCCAAGCCAGTATGCAATTGACGGCAGGCTTTGCCAGCGGTTCTGATTTCCCAATTGGCACTACTACCGTCACACATACCTTCACCGATCCTTCAAATAATATAGTAGAATGCCTTTTCAATGTGACGGTCGTGGACAACCAATCTCCTTCCATCACCAATTGTCCTGATTCCATCATAGTAACAACTGCTGTGGATCAATGTAGTATGCTGGTGGAATGGGAAGCACCAAGTGCGGTGGACAATTGCGCGATCACCGATGTCAGTAGCAACAAGGCCTCTGGATCTTTATTTGAGGTGGGAACAGATACGGTAACCTATACTTTTACAGATGCCGTAGGGAACAATAGCGCCTGTACTTTTGAGATCATTGTCAATGCAGGTGATCCCAATTTCTGTAACACTGTAACCTCTACAGAAGATCTAGAAGAAGAAGGATTTCAACTATCTATTTTCCCAAACCCCGCCAGGGAGCAAGTTAATGTCAAATTTACTGCTGAGATGATGTCGACAGCTCAACTGCGGATATTTAGTGCCAATGGCCAGGAGGTGTATCAAGAGCAAATCGGCACAAGCCTGGGCGAGAATAATTTCTCCCTGGATATCAATCGATTTGCCCAGGGTTTATATCTCCTACAATTAAGCATTAAAAACCCGGAGGGTATCCAGGTTAAGAACCAAAGATTAGTTATTAATTGATCTATATCGAGCTTTTGGCTGAGTACTCACCACTGGGTACTCAGCCTTTTGATTCCTATTATATTTGGTTCTTAGACTAATCTCGTGTTTCGAGACACTCAAAAATGAAATTCAACGCTTTACTGACAGTAATCGTCCACGAGATTTGTCGAAGAAGGATCTAATTATTGAAGTAAAGAAGGGTTAATAGGCATTGACCAGTTCGCTAGGTCTAATATCATCTCTAACGAGATATAAGCCCGCATAGTCTTGGCTCAATATGTGTTTAATACGTAAAGCTTCCAATTTTGTGGCAAAAGCTCCTGCTCTTAACTGATAAAACGGTTTAGAGTCTCTCCAATCTACTGGAATATTAGGATAGCGGTAGCGGAAAGTGGATCTAGAAGATTCCATCTTCTGGAAATCAGTAGTCGCCAGGATTTGAATGCGCCAGCCGGAAATGGTTCCTTTGGCCTTATTCAATTCTGTGAAGCGATTCATCAATTCTGAGATCTTTGGTCCTTCTGCCACATTGATGGTATTTTGAGCATAACTAACCGTTAATGCGCCAAAAACGAAGAAGAAGACAATTAATAGACCCCATTTTGTTTGAGAACCAGTCATGATGTTATTATTTAAATCCCCAGCAAAAGCTCGGAGTAATTTGCTCTATATCCATCAGCACCTTATTGGCTAGCTAGATGATCTTTCATTATTCTTACACTGCTGGATGCACCTATTCTGCTGGCACCAGCCTCAACCAGTCTAATGGTCTCCTCCGGTGTCCGAATGCCTCCAGAGGCTTTGATCTTTATATCCTTACCTAAAGCGTTTGCCAGCATTTTAACCACTCTCACTGTTGCACCTTCTCCATTAACCCCTGTAGATGTTTTTACAAAGTCCGGCTGAAGCTCCCGGCAGATCGTGCAAAGCTGTAAGATTTCCTCATCCGTCAACAAGCCTGTTTCCAAGATCACCTTAATGGCTTTACGCTTCAGGTGCGCCGCGGTGATCATGCGATCCAAGTCACTTTGCACATCTTTCCAATTCCCACTCTTTACTGCTGCCACATTAATCACCACATCCAATTCATCCACTCCATCATCAATTGCCCGCTTAATCTCTTCTACCTTTGATACAGTGGTAGTATACCCCATGGGGAAACCGATAACAGTTGCAACTTTAACTGGCGTATCCTGAACAAACTGGGAGGCTCGACCAACAAAATATGGAGGGACACATACTGCTGCGAAACCATATTCGACAGCATCTGTGCAAAGTTTTTTAATTTCTTCCAGCGTACAATCTGGACGTAAGAGGGTATGGTCAAAAAAGTTGGATAAATTCATTTAAATTTTTCAGGCTCTTTTGCCACCGCAAGATACGAATTTTTCGTTTACCCGTCTTGCTTAAGATCAAGCCTATCTTGGAGTTAGATTAATTCTTACGCACCACGCCGTGGCGGCCCAGCCAGAGATGTAAGTCCTCTTTTTTCAAGGCACTAGCCATCAACTCAGGAAACAGATCTGGAGTACAAGCAAAAGTGGGAATATCTAATTGCGCCAAATGTGCGGCGATGGCTTTATCAAAATTGGGCGCTCCCTGGTCATTTAGTGCTAAGAGACTGATCACCTGCACCCCGCTTGCTCTAAAACTAGCCAGCCGCTGAATCATTTCTCTTTGGTTTCCCCCTTCAAATAAATCGCTAATCAAAACCAAGATCGTATCAGCGGGAGAAGTGACAAAAGGCGTGATATAGGTCAAAGCCCGATTAATATCCGTACCTCCTCCCAATTGGGTCGCAAAAAGGAGATCTACCGGATCGTTTAGATGATCCGTCAAGTCTACTACGCTGGTATCAAATACAACCATTCTGGTTTTTAAGGACCGTAGGGAGGCCATGATACAGCCTAAGATACCCGCATATACCACAGAGGTGGCCATAGAACCACTTTGGTCAACCAACAGCATCACTTCACTCAATTGCCGGCTTTGACGACCATAACCTCGTAGTTGTTCCGGAATGATCGCTTTCAAACTAGGTTGATAGTGTTTAAGATTCAGTTGAATGGTTCGTTGCCAGTTAATATCCTTGAACTTGGGTCGGCGGTTGTTCATGGAGCGATTGAGCCTGCCGTGTAGAGCCTGTCGCATAGGATGATGTAGTTTCTTTTCCAGGGCTTCTACCACTTTTCGTACGACTATGCGAGCCGTTTCTTTGGTTTTCTCTGGTACTACATTCTTCAAGGAAAGAAGGGTGCCAACCAGTTCGACATCGGCTTCCACACTCTCCAGCAATTCGGGTTCGAGCAGCATTTGATCCAATTGCAGACGTTCCAAGGCATCCTTTTGCATCAACTGAACCATAGAAGTAGGGAAATACCGGCGTATATCTCCTAGCCACCGATTGACATTTGGCGAAGACTTGCCCAGTCCTTTCTTTCTTTCACTATCATACAGCGCATCCAATACCCGATCCATGGCCTTCAGTTCCTTGTTTAATCGAACGTCTTGGTCAGGATCAGATTTCTCTCCTAATATCATTCGCCATTTCTCAATGCGATCTTCCATGCAGCTAATATAGAAGGGAGTTTAGGATTATTGTGTACAAAAAACGGTAAACTTGTTGGTCAGGTCAAGATCTCTACTTCGTCAAATAGATAATCTGCTTTAGAGATGGGGTTTTACAGCAAATATATCCTTCCTAAATTGATCAATTGCACTTGTTCGGTCAGCACCGTCAGTAGACAACGGGCGAAGATCGTACCCATGGCTAAAGGCAAGGTCTTGGAGATAGGAATCGGTTCAGGCTTAAATCTTCCGTTCTACCAAAAGGATCAAGTAAAAGCCATTTGGGGATTGGAGCCACAAGGAGAACTCCTATCGATGGCGAGGGAAATGGGCGAAACGCAGGATATTCCCATTCGTTTCTTGCAAGCTTCCGCCGAGGAAATTCCACTGGACAAGCAGCAGTTCGACACCATAGTGATCACCTATACACTTTGTTCTATTCCTAAAGCGGAACAAGCGCTGCAGGAAATGATTAGAGTATTAAAACCTAATGGTCAGGTGCTATTTTGCGAACATGGCGCAGCCCCAGATCCAGCCGTACTCAAATGGCAAAATCGAATTAACCCCATATGGAAACGCGTAGGTGGCGGCTGTAATCTAAATCGAGATATTCCTGGGCTATTTCAGGCAGCAGGTTTTCATATACCTAACTTACAAACGATGTATATTCCAGGTTGGCGCCCCGCTTGCTTCAATTATTGGGGAAATGCCATCATCAAATAATAGGAAGTTTAGCCCTCAATTCCGATATTCAGGATTCTTCCAATAACCCTCCCTTTTTGAGGGCCTAAATCTGACGACAACTTTAAACATTGCCATTGATATGAAAAACAAAACGCATTCCCACGGCCGACGAAACTTCATCCGCAAAAGTGCTTTTGCTTTTGCTGCTGCCACTGCAGCTTCCTCCATCCAACTCAAAGCTGCCGAAATCAATTTAGAAGGCATTCCCAAAGGTACAACCATCCTCTTCCAGGGAGATTCCATCACTGATGCTGGCCGAAATAAGGCACACTACTACGCTAATCAGGGAGCTGGTATGGGCGGCGGCTACGTATATCAAATCGTGTCTCAAATGCTGGGTAATCACCCTGCAAGTGAATTGCGTTTCTATAATCGGGGGATCAGCGGACATAAGGTCTTTCAATTGGCCAACCGCTGGGAAGATGATTGTCTGCAACTGAAACCAGATGTACTTAGCATCCTGATCGGTGTCAATGATTTTTGGCATACCCTTAGCCACAGTTATAAAGGCACTGTGGAAGTTTATGACAAAGACCTTCGCCAATTACTGGATCGCACTAAAAAGGAATTGCCGCAGGTCAAACTGATCATGGGAGAACCATTCGCCGTGACGGGAGGAACAGCAATTGGAGCACCCTGGGAGAAGGACTTTCCTGCCTACCGTGAAGCTGCTAAGCAGATTGCTAAAGATTATGGTGCTGTATTTATCCCCTACCAACGCATCTTTGATGAAGCACTTTCCGTAGCACCGGTTAGTTACTGGTGTCCTGACGGTGTTCATCCATCGATGGCGGGCGGGCATTTGATGGCAAAAGCCTGGATCGAGGGTTTAATGAGTCTCTACGCATAGGAACTTCAATTTCTTAAACCCGAAGGCATGTCTTTCACCGGGCTGAGCCCAATGTTTACGACCGATAAATTGGTAGAGACCATCGAATTCTATACCCAACTGCTGGGCTTCACCTGCGAGTCATACGAGGAGGAATGGGGCTGGGCTTCTTTGCAAAAGGACGGGGTACACATCATGTTTAATACACCGAATGCTCATTTGCCCTTCGAGAAGCCACATTGGACGGGATCGCTTTACTTCTACACCAACAACATCCAGGAACTTTGGAGCAAACTGGAAAGCTATCCCAACATTTGTTACCCACTCGAAGCGTTTGATTATGGGATGCGGGAATTCGCCATTTATGACAACAATGGTTACTTGTTAAAATTTGGTCAAACTCTAGACGCTCAACCCTAAAATGAAAGGCTATCCCGTTTTATCATATAGTAGATTTCTTAGCCTTTTTCAGTAATAAATCAGGTATATATCAGTTACCTCCACCGCTCTGTTAAAGGCGGATTCGAAGAAAACATTTTAGTGAAAAATTTATACTTTTAGTGTAAAAGCTAATCCCCATGAATAAGAAGCTGATACTACTGGCCCTGGCAGGGGTCATGCTGCAATGTTACTCCCATTCTGTTACTGCACAATCATTTGTCAAAGATGACCCCATTCGCGAAGCATGGGTAGATTCGCTGTACAATACGATGGATGAAGATGAACGCTTAGGGCAACTATTTATGATTCGTGCCCATTCCGATAAAGGAGCAGATCATATTGCAGATGTCGAAGCGCAGATCAAGAAATATAAGGTGGGTGGTCTATGTTTTTTTCAAGGAACGCCTGATAAGCAGGTGGAACTCATCAATAGGTATCAAAAACTGGCTTCCCCTCTTCCAGTAATGGTGGCTATCGATGGAGAATGGGGCTTGGGCATGCGTATGCGGGCTACGACTATTAGCTACCCAAGGCAACTGATGCTCGGCGCTATCCAAGACAACGAATTGATCTATGATATGGGTAAGGAAATTGCCCGTCAGATGAAGCGAGTCGGTATAGACATCAATTTTGCTCCGGTTGTAGACGTCAATAACAATGCTGCCAACCCTGTAATCAACACACGATCTTTTGGGGAGGATCGCTACAATGTAACGGCTAAGGGGTATCAGTATATGAAAGGCATGCAGGATCACGGCGTGATGGCTTGTACTAAGCATTTTCCCGGACATGGAGACACCGACGTAGATTCACATTACGACCTACCCATCATCAGTCATAGTAAAGAACGACTGGATAGTATTGAATTATACCCTTTCCGCGCCTTGGCTAAAAAGGGCGTAGGTAGCATGATGATTGCTCACCTCCATGTTCCCGCTTTTGACGATCGTCCAAATCGGCCCACGGCTCTATCTAACAACACCATCTCCAATATCTTACGGAAAGAACTGAGCTTTAATGGGTTGATCTTTACAGATGCGCTGGAAATGAAAGGTGTTACCAAGTACTTCGAATCCGGGGAGGTAGAGGCCGAAGCCTTAATGGCTGGCAACGATATTCTCTTATTGCCGGAAGACATTGGCGCTTCCTTTAAGACTATCAAGGAATACATCCAAGATGGTCGACTAAACTGGGATGATCTTGAAGTCAGCGTAAAGCGAGTACTGCGTGCTAAATACCAGATGGGGCTACAGCAATTCACTCCTTTGCAAGAAGAAAATATTTCTAAAGACCTGAATTCGCCACAAGCCATCGCGCTAAAGCAGAAGCTCATTGAGCATGCGTTAACCATGGTACGGAATAAAAGAGGCTTACTACCTTTCCAAAACTTGAGCCAGCTCAACCTGGCCTCGCTAAGTATGGGCGCGTCCTCTACTACTACTTTTCAAAGACGTCTAGCTTCCTTCACAAAGATGACTCAATTGCAAACTGCAAAAGATATATCCAACAGAGAGCAAGATCAATTGATCAATCAATTGAAGGAAAAAGATGCCGTAATCGTGAGTCTACACGATATGAGCAGCTTTGCTAGCAGAAACTTTGGTATTACCGGTGCACAGCATGAATTCATTCAACGGCTCAGTAAAGAAACACAGGTCGTATTAGTTGTCTTTGGCAATCCGTATAGTCTGCAAAAATTTGATCATATCAATTGGCTATTACAAGCCTACGATGAAGATAAGCTCACACAGGATGCAGCTGCACAGGCTTTATTCGGTGCTATTCCCATTCGAGGAAGGTTACCAGTTACCGCTTCTCCAGCTAGTCGATTCAATACTGGGATCATGATGCCAGGGAATGCAAGGCTCGGTTATGCACTCCCCGAGAATGTTGGCCTTTCTTCCGACACACTAGCCAAGATTGATAAGGTAGCTGAAGAGGCCATAGCAAAAGGGGCAACACCTGGATGTGTGGTGCTAGTGGCAAAAAATGGGCGTATTGTGTATGAAAAGGCCTATGGCTATCACAGCTACGACCGCAGACAAAAGATGTCTACCAACGATATTTTTGACCTCGCCTCCATTACCAAAATCGCAGCCACCACTCTCTCCATTATGAAATTGCGGGATGAGGGCAAGATCGATATCGACCAACCTTTGAGTAAATACCTGCCTTCCTTAAAAGGAACCAATAAAGAGGAGGTTATCATTAAAGATCTAATGGCACATCGGGCCGGTTTGAAAGCCTGGATCCCCTTCTACAAACAAACCCTAGAAGGAACTCGCCGAAACCCACGCCCCTCCTCCAAACTGTATCGGACAAGTTCCAGTGGCACCTACGATGTTAAGGTAACGGATAAACTCTTTATGGATCATTCCTTCGTAGATTCCATCTGGCATCAGATCTATGAATCTGAATTGAGACCCAATACCAGCTATAAATACAGCGATCTAGGATTTTACTTGCTTGGTCAGACGGTGGAAGAGCTCACGGGGATGCCCTTGGATCAGTATGTGCATAAGACCTTCTACCATCCCTTACATTTGCGCACCGCTACCTTCAATCCTACCAAAAAGTTTTCGGCCGATCGAATTGTTCCGAGCGAGAGGGACAGGTATTGGCGTCGGCAGGAAATCGTGGGGCATGTCCATGATATGGGGGCAGCCATGCTGGGAGGCGTAAGTGGACACGCTGGCCTGTTTGCCAATGCTCAAGATCTTGCAGGGATCATGCAGTTATTCTTACAAAAAGGACAATACGGTCAGAAGAGCTGGATTGCTCCGGGTACGCTAGATGCTTTCACTACCCGGTTCCCAGGCGAAACCCGCCGCGGAATAGGCTTTGACATGTTGCAGCTAGATCCTGATGAGAACATGAATCTTTCACCTAAAGCATCTGCCAAGACTTTTGGTCATCTTGGTTTCACAGGTACAGCCGCCTGGGTAGATCCTGTTGACGACTTGGTTTTCATCTTTCTATCCAACCGAACCTATCCTTCCATGAACAATTACAAGCTGAACAAGATGGATGTGCGCCCTACTATTCAGGGAATAGTATATGACGCTAGGATCGGGCAAGCCCAACCCTAGCGGTTTATCCGCCTTCTAGTAATGGTTGCCTCGTGGTCCTTCCATGAGGTGGACAAATTGCCTTTCTGCCACCGTATCATCGGCAATCAAGTCAAAAAAGGACAGCAGGTATTCTCGCATTTGTTGCTTATCAACCTTACGTAAGGAACTGAATGCTTCAATTACCTGTAGGAGTTCGTCTTTCTTGGACTGAAAGTGCTGAATAACTGGTCTCAACGATTCTAGACTTGGATAATTGCCCATGAAGTACCGCTCTTTTACATTAGCTATCGGCAAAAGATCATTGGGCCAAGCGTAATTAGTATTGACCAATCCAGCAAAGTCAAAATCATATGGTACCGGTATTACTCCACCAGCGGAGTTGCGGAACAGCGCTAAGTTATGGCTAGTCGTGGGTAACCAATCCGTATTACCAATCATGAATTGGAAGAGCTGTACCATTTGATAGTGATCAGGGCTTAGGTCAGCTCCAAGGTGACTCTGCTTACAGGGCTGCAAGGCCAAGCGATTGGCCACTTCTTCTTTATCTTCTATCAAGAAAGCTTGCAAGCGGATGGGGCGTTTTCTTTTTCCTGTATCCTTTAGGATTACTTCTACCAATTGCGTCCTAAAGCTATATGGTGACAGGGTTTCATACAGCTTATACACCAAGTATTCCTTGTATAGCCAATCGGTTTGGCGTTTGCCGCTGCCAAAAGGAAGGACAAGCTTCAATTCATTCATTGAAATATACCCTTGTCTCCTAAGGCTTGAGTTGGAAAGCTTAATCTTCAAGGGAGGAATTTCTCCATACATATTTCGGAAGCGTCCTCTTGGACGGACCTTAAGCTCCTCTGCCTGTCTGGTTCCATCGGCAAAGGTTACGCTCATTTCAGCCTTCTGGTATTGGTATTTCTTGCGATTGATAAGTAAAGAATCTAAACTAGTTGCTAGCTCAATGACTTGGACTTCTTCGCCAATGAGCTGATCCAAAAAGCTTATCCTGGGGGGCTCATACTGAGCTTCAATACTGAGACAATTCAGGATCAGAACGATCGCAAAAAATAAGCGGATACGAACAGTTTCCACTGGATTATTGCTTGCACGCAATAACCCTTTGGGTTTTGGGGTGTAGGTTTTCATTTGATTTATGGTTTATAAAATACACTAAATACCGTCTTTGACGGTGGGGTTATTATACCTACAGCAGTTATCAAGCTTTTAGTCTAGAACCGGTACAATTCGATAAACGGTTCCTGGGTCTTCTACTCCTACATAAATGAAATTATCAGGTCCCATTTCAACACTTCTCAGTCTACCAATATTGGGCAACAAAAGTTCCTCTTGAACCACTTTATTTCCCTTGACTTTGCAGAGATTTAGATATTGGAATCTCAGGGATCCCACTAAGGCTGCTCCTTCCCATCCGGGATAACGATCTCCCTTCACAAAGGTCATTCCGCAAGCCCCAATCGAAGGCACCCAATACAGAACAGGTTGCTCCATTCCCTCTAGGGCTGTCTTTTCGGTAAAGGTGGTTCCATTGTAATTGATGCCGTAGGAGATCACAGGCCAGCCATAATTCTTCCCTTTATTGATGATGTTGATTTCATCGCCGCCTCTGGGCCCATGTTCGTGCTCCCAAATATCACCAGTTGCTGGGTTTATAGCCACACCTTGAGGATTTCGGTGGCCGTAAGAGTAGATGGATGGCATGGCACCATCCACATCAACAAATGGGTTATCTGTTGGGATACTACCATCATCCTTTATTCTGTGTATTTTCCCACAGTGATTGTCCAGGTTTTGCGGGTTTTTTGAACGATTTCCTCTATCTCCTACGGAAAAATAGAGAAAACCATCCTGGTCAAACTCCAAACGACTTCCGTAATGATGTCGTCGTTTGGAATAAGGCATAGCTTCAAATATAACTTCCTGATCAGTTAAGCGGTCCCCTTCCAATTTGGCACGCATGATAGCAGTAGTTGCCATACCTGTTTGCGTGTCGTGCGGTTTAGAATAAGAAAGATACAGCCATCCATTCTGTTGGTATTGAGGGTGTAACTCTATATCCAGCAGCCCTCCTTGGCCTTTGGCCGATACCGCTGGCACACCAGTGATTTTCTTTTGAGCCCCTCCTGGCGTTTGCCGGTAAAGCTTCCCGCCTCGGTCGGTAATCAACAGATCTCCACCGGGCAAAAATGTAATGCCCCAAGGTATACCAACTCCCGTAGCTACTGCTTCCAATTTGTATTTCAGATCGGAAGCTTCAAAAATATGATTAGCACCGGGCTTTTTCGAAAAACTATACCGGTCTAGGTTTTTGATTCCCACCAAAATAAAATTGGCTAAATCTTCTACTTCTTGATCGCTGAATGTGGTATCATAAGCTGGCATACCATCATTATCGTATCCGTATTTGATTCCTTTGATTAGATCTTCCTTCGTACTCCCATATTTCCACTTTCGATCTACAAAAGCATCCATTTGTGCTCCATGACAACCACCACAGTAATTGTCATAATTGGCTTTGGCAGCGGCAAAGCTTGGATCTAGGGATGCTCCAGATTCATTGGACACAAGGGATTCTCCGATAGAAGCACCTCGGCTGGAGGTTGTCGTAGAATTGCTCTGCTTGCGGTTACAACTCGTCAAGAGCAATACACTGAAAAAAAGCAATAGGGTCAAATTTCTTCTCATCTTGGGTAATTTCAATTCTGTTGCAAAATACCTAAGGATCTAAGCAATTTCAAGTCCTTGGAATAGTCTAGCAGGATATTTATAACTCAACGAGAAATCCAAGTAACTCAGGTAGAAGAAATGCATCCTGGACATATTGCCCAGGATGCTATTTATAAGATGGTTATCAGCAATAATTTTCCCTTTCTATTGCTGAACACTCCTTTGACGCTAAGAAATTGGGTGAAGTAATACGGTTAATTTCCTTTGACAAAAGCAAAACCAAATTGCTCTGCATAGGTGCCATCCGGGCCAATGATAGGTCCGTAAGTCAAGCCATCCGCGTGGTAGGCCCCTGCAACATGCCATTCAAAATTATCTACTAGACTGCAAGCCCCAATGCTTCCGAACAAAGACAAGTTCCCTCCTGGTGAAGTAAAGGTGATGGATCCTGTCCCTGAAGGCGACGCGGTGAAGGCATTATCTGAACCATCCCCTTTTCCCGCAGCACCAAGACCATCTACACCGAGCATTTCTTCAGTTAGGTCCGAACCTGGAGCCTCAAAAGAGAGATTCCAGATCGTGTACACACCGTTCGGAATAAGACCAGTTAGATTCAAGGTCACCTTGGTACCTTGATCGGTACATTCAGCAATAGCTTCGCCCTTTACGGCGCTAAACTCTCCCCACGTAATTTGATGGCCATCCGGTGCCAAAAGGGGATTATTCTTTCGAGTCTCATAGAGCAGATCAGAAGGATCAGCAGGCAGTTCCCCCTGTGCAGTTTGCACGAAGAATGGAATGTTGATCGCCTGATCATTAGTAGCACTAGGTCCTTTCACTTCATCATCTTTCGAACAACTGGCGAAGATGAAGCTCATGGCAAGCGCTAAAACAGTAAGCATTTTGGTGGAATTCAAGATTGATGTTTTCATGGTTTGATAGGTTGTAAGAATGAATAAGTGATTACCGAATACGATCACAATATTAGCCCCATTATCGCTTGGGGGATATAGCATTTGAGTCGATCAAACCGCTACAAATGGCTTTCACCTTTTTCTTTGAGTATTCCAGATTTTAATAAGGCAAGATGATGATATCGGTAAGAAGGAGGTGACTTTAGTCCATTCTCTCAAGTAGAAGTGGCATCCAATCAAAAGGACTAGCGTAATTCCCTGGATACTCCTTTCTTACGAGAGTACCTGATTATGATGAAATGCGTATCGTTCGCCCAAATATCTGCTTATTGCTTCTCTCCTTACAAGCTATCGCACTTAGCGTGATGGCCCAAGGTGGAAGTATGGGTGAACAGTTCTTACAATCATGGCATGCTGAATCGATAGATGTTGTAAAAAGTAAACATAGTGATCCCAATGGCGTCAGCCCTTTACATAAGGAGGTCCTAACCTCAGACAGCATCGCCTATTATCAACAACTTCCCATTCACCCACTTCGCCCATCGAGGAAACTGAGTCCTTGGCTTATTACAGGAATCATCGTAAGTATTATCCTAGCCATTTTTGGTTTGTACCAATACCAAATGAATCAATTTAAGGCTAGAGAGAAAATGAAAACGGCATTCGAGAAAAAACTAGCGCATGTGGAAATGTCTGCCTTGCTGGCTCAAATGAATCCTCATTTTCTTTTCAACTCATTGAATTCCATTGAAAGCTACATCGTCAGCAATCAAACCAAGGCTGCGGCACAGTACTTGAACAATTTCTCAAGATTAATGCGCTTGATTTTGCAGCATTCACGCTCCAATTACATCAGTCTAAAAGAGGAAATTAATGCCTTGGAGCTTTACCTTGAGATGGAACATATCCGATTTAAGGATAAATTTCAATACGGTATTTACATCGCTAGAGATCTGGATACCGATGCCATTGATATTCCACCAATGCTCATTCAGCCCTACGTGGAAAATGCCATCTGGCATGGCTTAATGCATAAACCGGATCGCAGCAATGGTATGCTAGTACTAGAAATTAGTCGGAAAGACAACTTTTTATATTGTGTAATTGAGGACAATGGAATAGGCCGTGAAAAAGCTCAAGCTATTGTAGCCAAAAAGACTACCCCTCGAAAACGATCGATGGGGATGGCCATTACCAAAGATCGAATGAAGATCATGAGTCAATTGTACAATTTTAATACGGAAGTAAAAGTCACTGATCTTTATCGTAAGGACGGAGAAGCGAGAGGCACACGAGTGGAATTATTCATTCCGCTCTAAGCTAAGGAGAGTTGAAAGGGCTAATGCAGGTCTCGATAAAATCAGACTACAGTACCACAGAACCAATGAATTTTAGTAGTTTAAAATAGTAAAACTCACAGAACTCAGGAAAAATGATCAAAGCTGTAATTATTGACGACGAATCCCCCAGTATCGTGACCCTGCGATGGAAGTTGGAAAATTATTGCCCAAATGTTGAAGTAGTAGCTTCCTTTGAAGACCCACGGGAAGGACTTGAATTCCTTAAGAAGTCACCACCAGATCTGCTTTTCCTGGACATAGAAATGCCCATGCTGAATGGTTTTGATGTATTGGAAGAACTCGGTAGGGATGTCCCATTTAGTATTATTTTCACTACCGCTTATGAGAATTTTGGTATTCGAGCTATTAAGTTCAGCGCCCTGGACTATCTCCTCAAGCCAGTCCACAACAAGGAGTTAGTAGAAGCAGTAGAAAAGCATCTACAAAAAAATAATCAAAGTGAAACTCAACAACGCATCGGCCTACTGCTCGATAATGTAAATGCAGAGAAAAAGGGCAGTTCGGGTAAAATTGCTTTGGCTACAAAGGAAAGCATAGAATTTGTAGACCCAGCAGAGATCATCGTATGCTCTTCGGATAGTAATTATACCATGGTTTATCTAGTCGATGGTCGGAAGCAATTAATCTCTAAAACACTAAAGGATTTTGAAGAGATGTTGCTCCCCTTAAACTTTTATCGCCCGCACAATTCCCACCTGATCAACCTCAATCTTGTGCATAAATACATGCGAGAAAGAGGCGGATATTTAGTCATGAAAAATCAGATGAAGATCCCCGTCTCAAAAGGGCGGCGTGAAGGCCTTTTAGAAAAATTGTTTTAATTTGTCTCTACATTGATGCTCGACAACTGCCCGAGCATCAATGAATACTTGTCAACTTTGAGATAAAAAAGCGCCATGGAGCACCCCCCCTTTGATACCCTACGTATAGACAAAAAATTCTGTGGACCCCCAAAATCAGGCAACGGAGGCTATGTCTCCGGTATCCTTGCGAAATACATCGATGGCGTTGCAGAAGTCAGCCTCCGGCAACCTCCTCCCCTGAACACCAACCTCCAGGTAGTAAAAGTTGACGATCGTGTTCAGCTCTTCAAAGGAGACCTCCTAATTGCAGAAGCCAAGCCTAGTTCCTTAACCATGGATATTCCTTCCGCTCCTGGTCCATCTACCGCCGAACTTGCTTCTCGATCATATGTTGGTTTTGAAAACCATTATTTCCCTTCTTGCTTTGTGTGTGGTCCAAAAAGAGGAGAGGGCGATGGGCTGCGAATCTTTACGGGGCCTACCCCCAATCGCCAGGTCGTGGCTGCCCCTTGGACACCCCATGACAGTCTTTTTGATAAAAATGGAGAACTTCCTTCTGAATTCTACTGGGCAGCCTTGGATTGTCCAGGGGCATATGCCGTACATGAAAGTAAGGAGAGCATGAAGGTACTGGGACGGCTAACGGCTAAGATTGAGCGCCCAATCCACAAAGGAGAAAGACTTATTGTGACCGGTTGGGATCTAGGTTCAGAAGGGCGAAAGTTCTATTCTGGCACAGCTATTTATGAAGAGGATGGTACACCAAAGGCTTATGCACAAGCCATTTGGATCGAGATTAACAAAAAATCATTCTAGGTCAAGATAGATTCTCGTGAGTGGAATCCCTTCATAGGCCCAAACTCCCTAGCTGGACCTTCAAATCAGTTATTTTAACACACATTCTGTTAGAAATAGGAGGCTTGTATTCTCTACAGGGCATGCACTTAGTTTTTATGTCTTATCTTATGATACCATTTGCTGGTAGCAAAGGATAGCCATCAGGTGTTTCCGGAGATAGCTATTCCCAGTATGCATTAAGAATCTATTCGATAACCAACTTATTAACAATGAGCAAGTTTTCAAGCCAACTTTTGGCCTTTCTATTTCTTCTATGTACAAACACTTACCTGTCCGCCCAAAAAGTCACGCCAAGTCCAGCTGAAATCAAGGCGCTAACCCCACATTGGGAGGGTGCCCGGCTGCCTGATGGCCGACCTAAGGTACCGTTAGAATTGATCAATCGTCTTGCTAATATCTCTTTGGAGGAAGCCTGGGGTGTACTCCGCAACGAAGGCTATCACAGTCAGTACGAAGGCAACTGGGAAGTACTTCGATCCGATCAGGTTATGGTGGGGCGCGCCTTGACCGCACAATATTGGCCCAGTCGACCCGACCTGGAGAACCTGATCAAGGAAAAGGGAAAAGCAGAGGGCAGAATCGGGGGATCCAACTCTTGGCCGATAGATGTGCTGAGCAATGGAGATATCTATGTGGCGGATAGTTATGGAAAAATTGTAGGCGGGACTTTGATCGGAGACAACCTTGGCAACTCGATCTATGCCAAGTCCCAAAATGGAGTGGTCTTCTACGGATCATCCCGCGATAGAGAGGGACTGGAAAAAATCGATGGCTTCAATGCTTTTGTAAAGGGTTTCGACCCTTCCTTCATCCAAAACATGATGCTCGGAGGGATTAATGTCCCCATCCGAATTGGTAGAGCAATGGTCCTTCCCGGCGACGTGGTCTTGGCTAAACAAGGTGGAATCGTATTTGTGCCGGCTCACCTGGTAGAAAAAGTAGTTATTAATGCCGAATTCATTGCTTTACGGGATCAGTTCGGACACCAGCGCTTACGCGAAGGCAAGTACACCCCCGGCCAAATCGATAGCCGCTGGACAGATGCCATCAAAGCAGACTTCCTTGCCTGGTTGGATCAAAACCCCGACAAGTTGCCTATGTCAAGAGCTGAATTAGATGCCTTCCTAAAGGACAGAACCTGGTAAGGCCTGGGCATCCTTATAATCAAAACGAGACGACAACATGAAAAAACAAGTTTCCAATGCTAAGAAGAAAAATCTCCATACGCGAAGAAACTTCTTAGGAGTAGCGGGAATGGGCGGGCTAGCCCTAGGTAACTTTATCCATGCTCCGATTGAGGAGACCTTGGAACATGCTACCTCCAAAGTTCAACGGGCTAGTAAGCCTTCACAGCTTAAGATCACCGACATGAGGTATGCGGTGGTCATGAATGGGCACGCCCGTTGCCCCATCATTCGATTAGACACGAATCAAGGTATTTACGGAATCGGAGAGGTTAGGGATCAAGCAAGCTGGCGTTACGCCCTATTCCTCAAGAGTCGCTTGCTAGGGCACAATCCATGCAATGTCGAAATGCTCTTCAAACGGATTAAGCAGTTTGGCTTCCACGGCCGACAAGGAGGAGGAGTATCTGGGGTAGAAATGGCCTTGTGGGATCTCGTGGGTAAAGCCTATGACGTACCGGTCTATCAGTTATTAGGTGGGAAGTATCGCGATCGTGTTCGATTGTATGCGGATACGCCGAGACTCAATGATCCGGAGAAATTTGCCGCTAAAATGCACGATCGTGTAGTCGAAAAGGGCTTCACCTTCCTCAAAATGGATTTTGGCATTGAATCTTTGAAAGACATTCCCGGAACCGTAGTCAATTCAAACTTCTGGGACATCGGCCGTCAGTGGACCAATGAACCGATGACCTATGGTGGAACAGAACACCCCTTCACCCAAGTACAGATTACGCCGAAAGGAATGGACATACTATGCGAATACATTGCCAAGGTCCGGGAAGCCGTCGGCTATGAAATTCCGCTCGCCTCGGACCATTATGGGCACTTTGGCCTTAATGAAGCTATTCGCCTGGGTAAGGCAGTCGAACCCTACCGATTAGCATGGTTGGAGGATCTCATTCCCTGGAAATTCACCGAACAATGGAAAGAGATTACCCGATCCTTTGAAACGCCTACCACAACGGGTGAGGATATATACCTCAAAGAGGAATTCATTAAACTCATTGACACCCATGCGGTAGATATTGTCCATCCAGACCTTGCTACAGCCGGAGGTATTCTGGAAACCAAAAAAATAGCTGATTACGCGGAAGAAAAAGGCATTGCGATGGCCATGCATTTTGCGGGAACACCTATTTCCTTTATGGCAAATGTTCATTGCGCAGCTGCCACCCAGAATTTCATGGCCTTAGAGCATCACTCTGTGGACCTAGACTACTGGGAGGACTTGGTAACCGGTCTAGATCACCCAATGATCGAAAAGGGTTTTGCCATTGTACCAGAGAAACCGGGTTTGGGCGTCGATTTAAATGAAGAAGTAGCCAAGCAACATTTGGCTCCGGAAGATAAGAGCTATTTCAAGCCGACTCCTGATTGGGATAAAATTCGCTCTTGGGATAGGCTTTGGAGTTAGCCAAACATTTGTAGCCTAGTCCGCTTCGGCGGAGTGGGCTACAAATCTTCTAAGAAGGTGATCCGATTACCACTGGGATCTTTAATCCCAAATTCAGTGGTATTCCAAGGTGTTTTCTTGTGTACCTTTTCTACCGTCAATATTCCCTTACCTACAAACTCCTCGATCAAAGGCTCAATATTTTTTACCTCAAACTTGACATCGGTGGAGATCATGTCTTGCGGGAACTGAAATTGTAAATGCAAATACAAGCCTTGCCTCCCGACTACCGCATAATCCATAGGCCCGTCTTGGTAGCGGGTACTATCATACACATTCGTAAAACCTAGCTTTTCTTTGTACCAATCTACATCCTTTTGCACATCGGCTGAAGCCAGGACAGGGCTAACATGGAGAAAGGTGGTCTGTTTGGAGTCTTGCGTCATGATTCCCGAGTTTCTGGAATGAGCTTTAATTTGATTATTATCCACAAGCATGCTAGGCTACCGACCAAGAAGGTAAGCATCGTGACCCAGGTCCAACTGGGCATGATGCTTGTCTCCCAGCCCGGCGTAACAATCGGCGTTGGCATAATTACCTCCAAAACCAAGGCTACGACAATAAGCATCAATAGCAAACGCTGAAGCAATCGACTTTCTCTAGAGCTGATATGAATATTTAAAGAAGCCATTAGCAAAATCAAGTTTAAGGCAGCAGTCTTCAGTATCCAACTCTTGCCAAAAAAACGTTCCATAGCAGCCATTCTTTCAAAAAGAATCCCGCTCTGCCAATCCATGATTAATTCCACCGCGCCCAAAGCGAGCAGAATGATACTCAAGGCTCCAATAAAAGCTTGGCTGGCGGACCGCACTTTGGAATCGCCTAGATTTTTTTCCACTAGAAAACCTAAGATACTTAATGCTAAAAAGGTAAAGAGCGCAGGTACAATTAGCATCTGGTCTATATTTTTTGAAGATTACATATCCATCACTGCTTCGACATCCTTATCAATTTCAGGGGGTGTCGAAGCGAAGGAAATGGACAGGAAGAGAATGAGCGAAATCACTAAGGAAAAAGCGCCCACATCTATCCCATAAGGTAAGCTAATCTTGAAGAGTTTTACGACAAAATTGATCAACAAACTAGAAATAATAGCAATATTGGCGGCCATGGGCGTTGCCCGCTTCCAATTGAACCCAATCGCCACCGTAGGCACGATGGCTGCGGCAAAAGTCCCCCAACCAAAAGCCCCGAGAATAGCGACCAAATCTCCGGTATATAGAGCGAAAACGGCCGCAAAAATCGTGATCATCACCGTTGTAAAACGCGCCCACCACAGCTCGTTCTTGGACTTTTTCCAGCCTAGTGCTTTTGGAATATCATGCATTACCGCCGCCGTACCAATGTTAAGGAATGAATCGGCAGTAGACATGATCGCAGCGAACAATCCGGCGAACACCACTCCTGCCAATAAAGGATGAGCAAAGTTCTGTAAAAACTGCGGTGCTGCTGCATCTGCACTCGCCAATTCAGGGTGTTGTCCACTCAAGACCAAGGCTCGCATCGCTAACCCAATGCTTATCCATAATAAGGCAGCGAGAATATAACCAATCGCAGACACGGGTAAAATATACTTAGCATCAGCTACACGCTTATTCATCATCATTTTTGTAATCACATGCGGCTGCCCAGCTCCTCCTAGCCCAAAAACGAAAAACCAAGACAGGCAACCTATCATCCCCAGCGTCCCCCAAGGACCAATGGCCTCTGGATCATCTGCATAGATCGTCTCACTAATCGTAGTAAATCCCCCATCGAAAGTATTGATGACGGTAAGAAAGATTAGCAACGCAGCTACGACCATCACAGCTCCCTGTATCAAATCGGTATAAACGGAAGCCACTATACCTCCTGTTACACTATAAAAAACTAGAATAGAACAAGAAATGATCAGGCAAGCTTCCAGGCTGATAGTGTCGAAATAGGATGTTTCAACTAGGATGTCTCGTAGCACTACCGACATTGCCAAAATCTGGGTAGCTAAATAGCCTAAAACCCCCAGCAAAATAGCGATAGCTGTCATCAGTTGGGTAGACTTACTTTTATATCGGAGGTGCACGACATCGGGCAGAGAAATACTATTCCCCAACTCCGCAAAAAGTCGCAGCCTTTTTCCCAAGGTGTAAAAAGAAATCGTGAATCCAGCAATCACACAGATGATCATCCAAACGGAACTCATCCCCATCCGATATACCAGCCCCGGTCCACCGACAAAGCCAAAACCACTAAGTGTACTCGAAAAGACCGCAAAAGCAGTAACGGCAATGCCCAAGTCACGCCCCGCCATAAAAAAGTCTTGCGTAGATTTAGTGCGTTTCAGGGCCCAAATGCCGATAACAATACATAGAAACATGTATAAACCAACACAGGTAAGAATGATCGGACTCCGGTAGGCTTCCATAGGATTTGTTTAGTGTTCAACAAGGCAGGCTTTGCTCCCGCGAAACAACTTAATAAATAATCCTCAAAACCTTCCCATATCCGCTAGATTACCCCAGTCAACAGGAGAAAAGCTTTATATTTAGAAACAAAAAGGAATTCACCTCTTGTTATCCACGTTCGAAATCACCATTGTTCAACTATTCATTATTTGTGCCATTTTTAATGGCTTGATCTTTTCTGTACTTCTATTCTCGAAGAAGGAAAACAAACTAGCCAATCGTTTTTTGTCCCTGCTTATCTTTTCCCTATCTCTGACTTTTACACCCTATGCTTTTGACCTCAAACCGCTAGGAAGAATACTTTGGGTTACCTGGTTGCCCTTTTCATTGACCTACTGGATAGGCCCCTCTTTCTATTTCTATGTTAAGACGCTCACACAACCTAACTATCAACCCACTCGCACTATTTTTTGGCATTTCAGTGCCATTCTACTGAACTATATACATAGCATCTATCACCTTATAACAGGTGGCAGCAATGTCTTCCCTTGGTTTCATCATTTTGCTGAGCTTCTAGAATCGTTTGCCATTGTATCCATCATTATCTACCTCCTATTAGCGTTAAGAGAGGTTAGACAATACCAACGATCTATTTTTGATCAACTCTCTACCATTGAAGGCTTGCAACTACGTTGGATTAAAAGCATCATTCTGGTATTGCTAGCGACTTTTATCTTGATCATCATTTACTTGGCTGTCAATGATCAATTCATTGAAAAGTATTTTAATGTCCCGACTAACCTATACCATCATCTACTATTTTCTATTTATGCTAGCGTCATCTATTGGTTGGCGATCAATGGCTTTCTGCAATCCCAAACAATTGCCCTGGCTACCGTTCCCCGATCTTCTACATCGATCGGGGAAGACGCCACTTCCCACCTTGCTATTCTCCTGGATAGTATGCAGAAGGACAAACGCTATCTAGACCCTCAGCTGAGTCTGAAAGGTCTCAGTAAACACACAAAAATTCCAGAGAAAGAAATCTCTGCCGTACTAAATCATCAGCTAAAGAAGAACTTCTACACCTTCATCAATGAATACCGCACCATCGAAGTAAAGAAACGGCTGTTGAATCCCAAATATGATCATCTGACCATCCTAGCCATAGCCTTAGATGCTGGCTTCAATTCCAAAGCAACATTTAATCGGATTTTCAAAGCTGCCACCGGACAATCTCCCAAAGATTTCCGGACTCAACGGCAGTCTCAATGAAAACTAGGACGTCTCATCTAGCATTGAGACGCATTACTGGTCGACCGAGAGTACTTTTGTTTCAAATACGTCGAAATGAAAATACCCACTGTTATTAGTCTACTCCTGTTATGCCTGTTTAGCCAAGCTCAAGGGATTAGTCAAGGTAAGGCTGGCAGCTACTGGGGTGCAGCCCTTGAACAAGGCCCTCACCAAATCGGATTTCGAACCCTTTTCACTTATGATCAGGCCCGAGAGGCCATACCTTTTTCAGATTGGGATGGCAAGCTTACCTACAATCAAGCAATGGACCAAGGTCGGCAAATGCAGATCAATATCTGGTATCCAGCTGAAGGCAAGGGGAAACCGATTAAATACCTACACTACATTAACCTTCTAGGTCGACAGATAAATTTCTCTCCTGATAATACTGTCTTTGCCCGAAAGATATTCATTGACCAAACCAATGCCTTGGGTGGTAATGGTCACTTTACAAGGCAACAATTTGAACAAGTAGCGGAACTGAGCACCAGGGCTTATCTTGAGGTCCCAGCCATTGAAGGAAAATTCCCTTTACTGATTTTCCCAAACGGAGGAAGTCCTGCCTATCAAAGCATCATGTGTGAATACCTGGCTAGCCATGGGTACGTAGTAGCTGCCGTGGCTTTGAAAGGTCAATATTCTTCTACGACAGATGTCTCCACCAAAGGACTAGAAGTCGCCACTGATGATCTAAAATTCACCCTAAACCAACTTTTAACCCTGGAGAACGTAGATCGGACCCAGATTGGCCTAATGGCCAATGCCATCGCATCTTCTATGTGTACCGCCTTTGCTTCTAAGAACAGCTTAATAAAAGCACTCATCAGCTTGGAAGGAGGATTACTAAGTAACTTTGAGCAAAGGCTTTTACGACAGACTAACTTCTATACCCCTTCGGCTATCCAAATCCCAATTCTAGGTATCTATGCGCCGCATCCAGCCATTTCTCCTGAGTTCATTAAACACTTAAAATATTCGGAACGCTTCTTTGTACACTTCCCGGGTATGACGGAATTTCACTTTCTCAACTATGGGCTACTGGAAAGGACAGTTCCTAGAATCATTGGCACACCGAAGGGAGACACGGAAAAGGGATTTGCCTGGGCAGCACAACTCTCATTAATGTTTCTAGACGCAAAATTGAAAGCGGATAAGTCTGCTCAAACTTTCCTTGAAAACTTCAGGATACCATCTGCTGCCGCTGAGGTAATAGATACTGTATTCACAATGCCGGCCTTAGCTGCACCTCCTAACATTGCGCAGCTAAAAGATCTTTTCATTGCTAAGGGGATGACGGCCATCGATAGCATTTACCAATCGATGCGAGCTCATGATACACAAGTCTTCCCCTTGCCTTTTTATACGGAATTTCGCGATTGGTTAGCCTGGAAGAAAGATCCGGACTATGAATTCAGAGCACGGCTATATCAGATGGCTATAGAGAGCTTTCCGAGTTCAGCAGTAGCTCATTTTTATCGAGCCTACTTCGCGGAAA